>Ga0065711_1006835_pt1 | contig 31639 bp, 14 predicted proteins | sample Hoacrofraction12_FD_59098 | JGI IMG/M metagenome (GOLD analysis project Ga0065711, IMG submission 59098) | Hoatzin crop microbial communities from Cojedes, Venezuela - Epithelial fraction 12 v2 (version 2) | ecosystem: Host-associated > Birds > Digestive system > Esophagus > Crop | place... | reverse complement strand
CACCAAAAATCCTGAGGGTTTAAGTCAAGGAAAATCCTCTTACCTTGCAAGTACCTTGCAGGAATAAATGTAAAATGAAATCTGCATTAGATCACGCTAGCTACTTCTTGCAGTACTTCGTGGTTAGGAAGAGGAACATATGATCTATTCCTCCACTGTGTACATTCCTGAAAAATGTATTTGTTGAGTTTATAGGCACTTCTCTGGTGCTCACGGTCCTGGTATCGTACCATTGCTCTTAGGGCATTCATGCCTTTAAAGGAAAAGGACAGATGTTTTTCCCCATTAGTTTTGCAAGTGAGGGCGCATCACTGAAACTCATCTTGGGCCTAAATTGTTACTCTAACTACAATAATTAGTATTTCTTCTAAAGAATGCCACTGTTTTACAGCAATTTTTGGCAGGCTTCTTAACAGAAATGAAAAAATGAATGTACTCTTCATGTTTTTTTAAATTAATTCAGTATTACATGTGAAATTAAACTCTGGAACAAAGCCTCTGCTATACATAGTTTTCCTGACTTACAGCAGTGTTTGTTTATCTAGAAGTTTGCTTATTCTGGTAAGGGCACATGTGATGGGGAGTACAGCTGCTAGGAAAATATTAATCCCTTTAGTGGCCTGCTTCTCTCCCAGTCCCCAAAATGCTGAAGGCAATGAAAAGAATTTCACTCAAGAAAACTATTTTGAAAGTTTAGTCAGGAGAAAAAAAAACAAACAACAAACCCTTAACCATAACTTTTTAAATGAAATAAAAAATTGTGCCAATTAGAGTTCACACGTAAAATTTGGTCGCTGCCATCTGCCCCTGCAGTCCCTCACGACTCCAGGACTTAGTTCAGGTTGTTTGTTAGCTGGGCCGCAGTGCAGTGTGTCATGAGAAGCCCGAGTCAGCTGAAAACCTTGACCTCAAAAGAGTGACGTTTTGAGACATTTGTCCTAGATACGTTGAGAGGCAACATGTTAACATTTCTGAAGATAACTTTTTCAGGTGAAACAAAAAGTCTATTTCTGTCATTATTTTAGTTCAAAAAGTTAGCAGTTCTCAAAGGGAAACATGATTTTCATAGGGGAAAAAAGTCTTGCTGAATACCTCATTTTCTACATCAATTTTTCTAACTGGAATTTTTGGTTATCCCAAGAAGAAAATTAAGATGTCTGAAGTCCTCATCCCACTCCTGCTACTGATTTGTTACTTATAATCAATTTAATTTCTCTTCTTTAGAGATAATACCATTGAGCCACTGGCTGGAGAAAAAAGTGGTTTAAAGTTTTAACTCTTGATAGAAATTTGCACACTTGAAATACTAGACATCATTTTTAATGTTATCTCTGCTAATATTTTAGGCCAAAATATCTCTAGAATATGATGTAATATGAGAACAGGAAGATCATTTAGGAAAAAAAGTTGTAACTGTCAAGTCTTTAATCTACATTATTAATACACTATGTGTGGTCTCTCTGAAAAAGTAAAGGCAAGCTGAAGGCTTTGATTCTCGTAACTCATGTATGAAGAGTGTGTCTTCTGGTATATGTTTTATAAAGTTTTTGCCAGTCTTGAAAATGTTGCAACTTGCAAAAGAGCCTGAAGCTAGAAAGAANGTGCTAAGTAAAGAGTATAATGGAAATTCGGAGAAACTCACGGGAAAAGAAGAAATGTGATCCTGGAGAGATCTCCGGCAGTCCAGTCAGAGGAGGAGATGTATGGCTCCTTAAAGCTGTAGTTGATAGAATTCAGCTATTCAAAGTGAAATTCTACTGAGCAAAAAGAACAGGAAGAGAACTGATATGAGGGGAGAAGGAACATTTTTTGTCAAAAAGGTGAGGCACAAAGCTTGCGCTAGCTCTGCTGAGCTGTTGTGAGGACACAGTCTATGACCAAGGAAGTGAAAAGTTGTAGGCGTAGGTGGTCCTACAAAAGCAGGAGATAGGAGAAGAACTAATTGCCTTGTTGAATGGCAACCAAGATAAAATTGCCAAGGATGAGCTTGCTTCATAAGTTTGCTCTGTAGTAGATTTTTTCTTCTACTTTTGTTGTTCTGTTTCTCATTTTGTAATAAGGATGCTAAACTTTACTCTTTGAGAATTAACTTAGCTTATTTTTGTCCTCCTCATACTGCTATAAGAGGTTTCAGGGGAGCCTGGTTGGCCATGAGGACTCCCTTGTTGCAGGCAGTCAGACTTTGGAGCCTTGAGAGATCAAAGCGCCAAGTGTGAAGGAGACATCCCTGACACATGTAGGCCTGAGCCCTTTTGGCTACCAGGATACAGTGGGAAGACTGCTCGAGATTGTCAAGTGGACCCTCATCAGTGTAACATGCACACTACTGGCTCACACCAGGACCAAACTTTGATTATCCCTGTTGAAAATACTGTTTCTAACCCTGGGCAACTAAATGATGGCAACTATCATTTAGCCCAAGCTTTGGAGTTTTGATGTATTTAAATACAAAATGGCTATCACGGATGTAGTGAGAGTTTGTTTTCCCTTCCACATGTTTCTATACTAGCGTGAAATCCCTTTTGAAGGAAGATGGGTTTCTGTATCTGGATGTTATGAGGAGTTCATGTGCATCATTTAGCTACAGGGGAAAAAAATTTCCTCAACGATAACATCTCATAAGCCAACTTTTTGTGTTAGCAGAGAAGTACATTAAAATTACAAAGTATAGTCTCTCTGTAAATCAGTAACATCAGTTGTAAAGCTCAGACTTGAGCCAGATGTTACTGATGCTCATTCACTCCAGTTGGGTGGATAATTCAAGAAGTCTTCAGTCTGATGCATTGGTCATTGAACTCAAACTTCAGTAGAGCAGAAGTTTCTTACTGCTGTATGAGAAACTTGCTTGGCAACCTAAGAATTGCTTCATTTCTAGCATATGGGCTGCCCCTTGCAAAGAAAGAAAAACCTGCCACCAGATGCTGACTGCTTTCTTTTTCTACAGAAGCAATAGAGCATTCATGCCTAGAGTGATATGTCCTGATTGTTGAAGGTTTCCATGCATTTGTCTACCTACCTGTAAGCTGGTGTTAAAATTCTCAGGTCTTCAGGAACTCACCAGAAGAGGGCTATCTGAAGCTGCTTGGATGGGAGACATCAAAATTACAGGAAGGTGTCTTGGTCGGTAGACAGTACTCTGGTTTCCAACTCAGAACTAAGTATCTCAGTATGTTGTTGGGGGACAGACCAGATCAGACTGTTGGTAGGGGATTTGGTGCTGGGGGGAAAAACAGTCTGTTGGAGGAGTTGTAAAATGGAGTTTATAACATTTTTCTCTAGTTTAGCAGCGTAACATCTCAATGAACGGAGAAAATTTTCGTTCAGTGGCTTATGCTGCACCTAGCTAAAGCTGTTTCTGCATCTTCCTCCTCCTTGCACTCTTTATAGCCAGTCGTTTGGTGCTGTCTTGCTAAACAATTCCTTTCCTTTGCTCTGTGTTGCATCTGTTTCAGTGGTGACAGATGCAATTCCTGTATTTGTCTGAAATGCCTTGAAACTCACTACAGTGAGAGGTAGTGTGTAAAGCAAGATGTGTTTAGAATATGGGTTTATGCATGTTTTCAGTTCAACATGTTTTCAGTTCATCCCTCCTTATTGCAAAAACTCCATCAATTCAAACTTCCATACAGCTCAGATTTGAACAGCAGTTTTTTGTTCCTTGTCTTACAAAAACACCCATTGCGTACGTTACAATTAAATGTCAGTGATTATTTCCTTTTGGAGTATTTGCAGAGACCTCAAACATGAAAGTGAACTGTAACATAGACATGTGCCTAGCAGGAGATCCACAAAGGCCACCAGCTCATTTCACATAGGTCACCAAATGGCTTTCAAAGCATGCGCTGCCTTGGACCAGTTTTGAACCATTGACTTAGGGTGGAAATATTTCATATCCATTACTAATCTCATGAGCCAGCTGGCCTCCCACCTCCGTGGTCATTATATTTAAGGAAAATCAATTAAGTGCAGAAAATCAGCTTTGTGTTCTTTCACTTAGGACTCCAGCGTTCTGTGCTATGTCAGAGGACCTTTAGGAAGTCTGGGAAAAATGTAAAATTATCAGGACACTGTGAAGGGGTGAAGCTTGCTTTTCTTTCTAAACTACAGCACAAAAATCTTACTGAATGGGTAAAAATGTCTGATAATATTGCATTCTAATTACAACTTTTTCAGCGTTGCTTGAGTTCTGTTACTCCCTTCCGGACTTCCTGGGCTATTTGGTTTCAAGGGTTTTCCTGGTTATGGTTTTCATTTTTGTTAAAGTGTAGAAAGAATTGTGCTCTGCAGCTGGGTGTTGTGTATAAAGCAACATATTGGCTCCCTTTGAATTTCATAGGGAGCATTTTCATCTGATGAGTCAGAGGAGCAATAAAATCTTGTCAAAGGATGTGGGTGTCTAATCATTGTGAAGTGTAGACTTCAGTAAGAGGCTGACGGTCAGGGTATTTTTGCTGAAAATAAAATTGCTGAAGAATGATTTAATAGTTGGGAGAAGATTCCTAGTGCTGACAATTTTCGCTGTGTTCAGTAGTACTCAGTGTTGACATAACTCTTCTTCAGCCCAAAATGTTACCGTGTAATTGCAGAAATGCTAGTGATGATTTCGCTTCAGAGGATTAAGTATTTGTGGCAGTTGCCATCTTTCCAGACATGAGCAGATCTGACAAACAATGCGTACTTGTATACCTTGAGTCTCCCTGACTGCTACTTCTACATTTTCTTCACGATAAAGATCATGAAGCTGGCACTGCATGTTACCTCAGTATTCCAGGTAGCTACGCCCTTGACTATGAAGACAGAAAAGGAACTGCAAAAGTGTGTAGAACAATATTATGGGAACTTGACATACTGTCTGGAAAATCTGTCTGGAAAACTGTGGGTTTCCTTTTTACTCATATGCCTCTAAGTGGATTTGCTTTATTGCAATGCCAGTAAATAATTCAAGCCATTTATTAGACAGCTTGTGATGCCATCAATTAGGCTAGTTTTTTTTCTGTTATGATGGTAGAAATTTTTTTTTTTATCTGGCAGTACTGTCATGGATAGCACTGGTCTACTGTTTTTTAGTCTTAGCTGGATGGATGTCTCATGCTTTACCAATTGTTGTGTAACATCTACTGAGTAGAGCACCCATAAGTGTCTGTTACCCTCTGTAGTGGAAGAGATGAGTATTCTTGTCATGGTACACAAGTTAGGATAGTGATAGCTTGTTCCCAGTTCTGCTAAAGAGTTTAGGAGTAGCCTTTAAGCTCTTTCTGTATCTGAAGCTCTTTATTTGCAAAATGGGTATAAGAACTTCACTTTCTAGACAGATTAGAAAACCTTTCTGGAGAGAGATTAGGAAACTGTTGAGGAATGCTTGCTTGAGAGAACCTCTTGTGGAGATTGTTCTATCACTGCAGAATAAAAATTATTTTTCAGAATTCATATTGCTCTGTATTGACCTTCCAACATTTTATGCTGTTTGACTGCATTTTTTTGCTTTTTTCCCCACTTGGTAACCTTTCAAGGATCAAGTGACAATAGTAGCATCCCCAGCATCCTTTGTTGGTTTTTGGTTGGTTGGTCTGTTTTGTAACAGTTCTAAAGCAATGTTTCTCCACCACCATCCTTCTTTAACAGTCAATAAATGATGGAGTTCTAACTGTTTCTTCTCCTCACCTAAAGCATAAACCTTGCTCACGTCTAAAGCAGGATCTTTCACCACCCAACAAATAGTATAATTTGTTATGGCAGATTTTATATTTCTATCTAATATTTCCCCCTCCATTTTCACACACCCAGAGCAATGCACGTGGTTCTCATTTGTCTGTCTATATACATTAGTCAGGTTAATTTCTACTAGTTTTGTCACAGCTGTCATCTCTGGAAACACTGGGATAATCTGTTCTGGTTCTGGGATGGTGAGGAAAGAGGTGTTTTTATTAGCTCTTTTGAGTGAGACACAATGCATCAAAGTTGTGTTGTGAAAATAAAAATGTGCTAGAAGTCCTGGTGGCTCTAGCTATGTCTAAATATAGCTTAAAAGCCTATGCAAAGCTTGTGGAGAGCTAATTAAAGACAGTATGACAAAGCATTAAAAAGCTGCCAGCCCTAAGGGAAAGAAAGTTATAATGGTGCTTGCAGTATTCTTTGGTGTTTCCCTTTACCCACAACTTCTAATTACTGCAATTAGAGAAGAGTTTGAGTTCTGAAGACTTACTTTAGGGCCTGACCTCTCAGTGAGCTTTGTGTGAGTGGATGGATCCTGCTACTTCATGTCTCCCCTGAAGTCCGCAGTCTTAGTGACAGCTCAACATAACGAGTTTGTCGCCAGTTCAACACTTCTGTTAGTCGAGCAAGTTCTGAAAGGCAATTGCTGTGTTATTCTGATTTAAAAGTTGTTTTGTATTCTTACTGTCTTAGAGAATCTAGTTTTGTCTATTTTACATTCCAGTTGGGGTATGAATATGTGCTCTTCCCTCCAGTAAATTCCTGTCAGGAATATTTTTCTTGTTGTTTATGTTAAATGTTGTTTAGATCTCCTCTTTGAATTTTACCTTAGCAGGAGAGTGGCTGAAGTGTGATCAGATCTCTGACTTAGTAAATTCATTATGTTGCTGTGCATTTGGATTTGGAGGGAGGGATGTGAATGCAGTTGTAATCCCACAGAATCTGTTCCAAAGCTCAGTGAAGACAAAGATTTTTGAATCTTTGGTCGGCTTCTGTCATAATCAGTGAGGAAAAAGTTAAACATACTTTCTTCTGTAAGGACAAGACCTCTCTTCTGTAAAGACTGTATTTCTAATTTTCTTTTTCTTAATTTAATGGCTAAATGCAGTAAGATACCCTTAAGGCACCTACAAATATGTTTAGATTTTGGGTAGCTGCTGAAATAAGAAAAATTCAAAATAGCTGAGGATGGTCATTGTCTACTCAGGGCAATACACAAATAAAACAATAAATGAAGTAGGAAGGAAAGGTCATATATCCATATAGAGCTTATTTTGTCACTGCATCTGATTTCCATGGGCAGCTCACAGTATCTTCTCTCGCTTTGCACAGTTTCAGGTTTCTTGTGTGTGGCCAGAGTAAGAGCGAGCTGCTTTCAGCTATTGCTGCTGCAAGCAGGCAGTGGGAAAATCTCCAGCCTGGCTTTAAGAAAGCATGCTGTAGATATGTCAGTTGTCAGCAGCTTCCTTTCCTCTGATACCCTACCGCTCTCGGTCCTAGAAAGCCCTTTCCTGAATATGTGATAATGTCTGTTCTCTCTCAAGCAAACACAAATGTTGTCAGAAGTCCTGGAAGGGAGATGATCCTGTCTGTTGCCCTGATGGGCTGTTGGGATAAATGGAGGGAGTTCCTCTGAAGTCACTGTGGCTTTGCTGATTTACATGCAAATAATTTGTTGACATATTTTCATAGACTATTTCCACGTTGTGTCTGGAAACGAGAATGATTAATGTGTGTCTCATATTTCCTGCTGATACTTGCTGACTTGACCTCTTCTGCTCTAGTTATGCTAATCTTCTCCTTGCAAGACTAAGCTGTTGTAACAATTTCCCTTTCCCCTTTATTTTTCTGAGTTAAAATGATCACCCACAAGAAGGGCGTTTTCGTTAAGACTACAAACATTTTATCCGCAGTCCTGTTTTTGTCTTCCAGAAGGTGCGTATTCATGTCATTTCTTACCCTGTTGCCTCTTCCCCTCTTGGTTTATGCCTGCTAAATCCCACTTTGCATTACTGTCATGACACAACAGAAGCCATGCCTGTTCTCAAAATCACGGGTGTCATCCTCTTTTATTGTATCTTCCAGAATACTGAAACAAATGGTGAGAACTTTGTGGTTGATGTTTCACTTCACTGGGTAGCATAGGGTCCACCACTTACTCTGAAGTTCAGCTTGTTGAACTTGAGGGCCCAAATAAGTATCTAGACTGACTTTCCTGTTCCAGGATTCCTCTACAATCAGTAGTACTTCCAGAGGAAGTCTCTATCCCAGAGTAGAATGAATAATCCTCAGGAGGTGCCTATCTTCCTCTTAAACTAAAATCTAGGACAGTTCTCATCCTGTAGCAGCAGGGAGAGAAGGCAGCCACGTGTCTGGGATTTCACAGGGTAGGAAAATCCTGTGAGAGCTGTTGCCGTAAGAAGTGAGTGAAACGCTACTGGGTGAATTGGGATGCACAATTCAAACATTTCAGACACTTTCCAGTATTGAAGTACCAAGGTGAGGCGCTTCATTATTTTGCAGAAGGTGCTTATAAGGTTTCCCTGAATTCTAAGAGTTTACATTGCTCTGCGTGTAGTCTTGGTTATAATAAAGTTAAAAATGCAGGGAGAAATCACTGATTTTCTACTCTGGAATTACAGTATGAGTACTGAGCACTTGGATCTCCTTGGTCTGCTCCATGTGAGACAGAAGCATTGTTGGTTCTCCTGGCCAAAGGGTGTTACTGTGTTTGAACAGAGCATGTAGTCTGAATAATAGTGGGAAATTAGGAACAAAGAGCATTTGAACTTCTGATAAGCAGTTCAGCTACGCACCAAAATGTAAACATTTGGCAAAACTGTCTGGCACACATGTTTCATATTTCAAAAGATGAGTTACAGTTTCTAAAAGCTTAAGGGCTTTGAAGTTCTCCAGTTATGTCAAGATGAGTTCTTCCTAAATGAGTCTGTGAGGAATGGATTCTGTCTTCTAAGAACTTATGAAATGTTTTCGAATTTTGACTTTTGTCTTTACTAAAGAAAAGCGTTGGGAGGTGTGAAATGAAGAAATAGAGATATACAGAAAGTATCCAGCTTAAGGCTCATCAAAAGTTCCAGAGTTCTCACCTGAAGACAATTTCCATACAAACAAATAAATTAAAATTAAAAAAGAGAATATTAACTGTCCAGCATCACTGGTCATTGTTCAAGTAAAACGTACAATAATTTTGCTGAATGAGTTACGCATGCATCAAGTCCTTGCTGTCCTCTGTAGGAAGAATTGAAGAAAAGTCTACTCAATGTTAATGAAGAAACCAGCCATACTTGGCCAGCTTCTGCAGCTTGGAAACTATGATAGTTCCGCGTGCAATGGTAGTGAAAGGTTCAGGCTTCCCATGGAGAGGTGCCACAAAGGAGCGTAGAGAGAGCATTCCCCAGGACAAACTACTAGCAGAGATGCTTTCCCTTTACTTGAAAAATGTCTGAGGTCATTTGAAGACTGCTGAGGACCCCAAACCAGCTAGAACCATCATGTCTGGCATCACATGGTAAAGTGAGAATTGTGGTTCAGTATCGAAATGGGTTTGTAACTTGCTATCTACGGAGAATCTGCCCAGAGTAGAAGAGGTATCGAAGGGGATATCCACAAAGAAGTCCAGGTGTTTAAAATGCATTTTTTCCCTAATGGGTGTGTTTTCTGCCATAGGCTCTCAGTGTTTTATGTAGGGGAAACTCGGAAGAATAGCCTAGAGCTGGTCTTGTACAGCTCGTTGTGTACAATGAATAAAGAACCTCTTCTCTAACTTAAATTACTCTTTTGCTTTGGAAGTAACTATTTGTAAGCAGGACCCCTAATATTTAGTCAGTCTCAGCTCATCAGCTCGGCAGCAGTGTCCTCTGACTGCAGCCCAGGCTCGCTTTGCAGGCCGGGCTACAGAAGCAGATTCCAGAAAATTAGTTTAGCATGTCGGTCCAGCACGGACCTCCAGGCTTTGGCAGGAGGAATGAATGGAGGCACAATTCTTGTGCTGACCATGTGGATTCAAGACTGCCCTCCGATTTACACGCATGCTGAGCTCAGGGGAGATGCACAGGTGTATGTGAAGGCAGAAACAGGCACGTTTGTGTTTGTTTTAAAAACAGCGCAGATCTGGACTGCGCAGCCAGATCTGTACTGCTCAGACGCGTGCCTTATGTCCAACCAGTAGCTAACTTCATACCTGAGGCTAGATTACTGAATATGTGGCTAGTTCAGAGTGACTTTGTACTGTTGCCAAATAAGGAACAGGCTCATTGCTTATTCTCCAAATCAAAAATGCATTGTAGAAAGCAACATAACAAAATTAGGGTTACATGGTTTAAACATTAAACAGCAGAAGCAAAAGGTAAGATTTCTGTGGCAGCATGAGCCCTGAGCCAGGCTATTGCTCTTACTGGTTTTCCAGCTAGACATGCAGCTTACTACCTGCACTTGATGAAATCAGCAGTGACACTTTTGTGAGATGGGAGACAAATGGAGCCTTAAAATGGGCTGATATGAAGCGGTGCCAACTTGTGACTGTAAACCTCACCAGTGCATCTGGTTTAAATTGTAGCTTGGACTGACCTAAAACCATTTCACAGAATGAAGGGTGTCTCTAGAGATGGTGTTTACTCTGTATGGCTGGACACAGAGGCCATGGCTTTGTTTCTTTAGGAAGATAATGCCTGTAATGTTTGAATGACTGAACCCAAAGTATGTGTGCAGGTCTGTCTAGAAGCTACAGAAACAAGTATTTTTTTTTTCCTAAGTAGAGATATTACTTGGAGATATTGAAACACAGTAAGTATGGCTCCCTAATAATGACAGCTGCATCTTGAGCCTGTCCCTACTCCAGCTTTACCAGCCAGATAGCTGAGCTGATTCTGGCAACAAGTTTGATTCGAGCCTAGCAAAAGCCAGGCTGGCTGGAAGAATTAAAAACTGACTGATCTTCTTGTTCATGCCCAAGAAAGGTCTTAAATGAACTTCAGAGCCTTCAGTGAATTCAATTGTACTTACATATGTTAACACAGCTCGACACTGACAATTCTTTTAAGGATTTCAGGTTCTTATCAGTGAATAGCTGGCCTTGCTGTGAGTTATTTAATGTGCTTCTGAGATCTACTCCCTGTAAATTGGCTTAAGAAGTGTGAGCCCACAGATTGTAGATATCTCTCCCCAGTCACTGTGAACACTGGTTTAAGTATGCAGTCCTATAAATTTGCAGTCCTGTAGTTGCAGCTGAAATGTTCTTGAAAGCTGGTCAAGAGGAGCAAGAGCAAATGCCTACACTTGGCAAACACAGACAAAGACTCCACTTCACCGTTATTTGCAGATCTTATTCCAGGCGCTATGGGTTTGACAAACTCATAATTTAAGATTCCTGATTAACAGTCCAAGAAATAGTTTGTGTTTTTTTCCCTCTTCCTGTTCTGTTCCATGCTCCTTAATTTTCTTTTGGAGCAGATCTTTGCCTCCTGGGGGGAGGGAAACCTTAGAAGAGTGATGGCTGCTAAGCTTTCACAGTAGCTCATGGATGGGGGCTGACACTGCAAGACTCCGATGTGGGTGATGTAAACGCCTTCAGACAGCCAACAGGAATGTGTTGGGCTGTGCCACTGCCCGGAGCAGCCTGTGGTAGGAGAGCAGGAAAGGACAGAGATGGGAAAGTGGCAGCCTGAATGCTTGGCAGTCTCTGAAGATGGAGCTTATTAGAAGATATCAAACCAAAAAATCCCTTTTGATGATCAGCCTGAGGAGATGGACCTTGAGGACAAGTACTGGGGTAGAAGATATTACTGTTAATCACAGTTTAAGTGTACCAGTTTAGGAAGAGTAGGCTTTTTCTGAGACTGGTTTGAGTAGCCATTTCTCTCTTTTTTCTGTGCTTGGTGTGAAGCTCAGGCCAGGTTGTCAGAAGCCATGTTTAGTGCTTAGTGAAAGTGGTTGCGAATGGTTTCTTTCTCTCTTTCACTGAGATAATCGGAAGAAACTGCTGTATGTAGTCAGAAGTCTTGTTAGCACCGTGCTTTCGTAGTCAGCCTCTCACTTGCAAGACTTTGAGTGAAATAAATTGAGGAAATTTCACATGTGGATGGGAAAAGCCTTGATGCGGAGTCTGACTTTCTATGAAATGCAAAGCTCCTTCTCTGAAGCCTGGAGCTTCTCCCTGAAATGGCTGCAAGAACATTTTTTGCGGTGGTCCAACATTTTCCTCCAACTTTTGGAAATTAAAAAAAAATTGGTTTTCAATTTAAAAAAAACAAAACAAAACCCAGCAACAACAAACCACCCTCCCCTTGCCCCCATCTTACCCCCCCAACAACAAAAAAGAGAAAACAACCCTAAAAAACTCGTCAGGTAACATGATAGAAATGCATAGCATGGAAACTTCTACTCAAACAGTTAACAGTGAGCAAACTTCTAAGCTACTGAAAAAGGGGTGTCCTGTAATGGAAAATGTTATGCAGGATGAATTAGATGTGAAGCTGCAACTGGTAAGCAGAACTGTAAAGCCATGGGTGGCTTGTTTTTCTTTTGCCTTTCCATTTCAGTTCTATAAGCAGCATTTGCCACCAAGGTTATTTTTGCATGAAACTTCAAACTAAAAGTAGACTTTACAAACTAGTTTTAGTTTTTTATTTTTTAAAATTTAAATATGCACGCTTTCAGGTGGGACCTTCCATAATCAATGCTGGGGCAATTAAGTCATATTCAGATTCTGCAAAGGAATCTTTGGTGGTTTTTGTTTTCTGAAGCCGTGTGTAAATTATCAGCTCTGATTCCCTGCCTTTGCTCAGTCGCTGGAGTTACTCTCAAAGGATGGTTTCATCCTTTCTACTTCCAGGAAGATGATGAATAAGAGACAGACAGATGTTACATGGCCTTTTTTCTGGGCTACTAGTCTGCAGTTTCAAACTCTTTAGCTCTTGCCTGTGAATGCTGGGTTTGGGGGAGAAACAGTCCAGGGCTTAGGGACCACTCAATCCTTTCTGCCTTTCCCTCAGCAGCTCCTGACACCACCAGATGAAATATCTAGTGAGATGGTGGCAGAGGAGCAACCATTAGAGAAGGAGAGGAGGTTGTGATGTAGAGTGGAGATGTTGAGTATTTTATTTGCCAGGGAATCCAAACCGGCTTTCAGCTGCCCAGCTTTTTCAGGGCAGCTGAAAGCCTGTTTGGATTCCCCGGCAAATTCTTTCCCCTCTCCACCACAGCAGATGACGTAATTTCTCTACAAACTGCCACAGTGGCCATCTCTCCAGCACAGTTCCTTCTGGGAATTTTTAGACTCTGTCTGAAGACTCATAAAGGTTCCATTACTCTTCTAATTAGGAAATAAAGAAGGCTTGTTATTTTGTTAAGAGGCAAAGGACTTGAAACTTTTAAGCAATTATTTCCACTGTGCAATACTTCCCATAATTGTGAAATGATAATTGAAGCCAAAGAGATCCCAACAATTGGTTTGACATGAAGAAGAAAGGAAAAAGCCCACAGGATTTATTGTTGCTCCTCTTGTAGTAGTCCTTCTTGCCAGAATGCAAAACCTCCCAAACATCTGGAAGAATTAGGTTAGCAAGAGTGAAAGAAAAAATTTAGACACACATGAAGGGTTACAACAACAAGCAGAAGATTATTCATAGAAACTGGATGTGCAAAATCCCTCGTGCATATGAACTGGGAAGGAGAGAAATAAGAAAACAATGACCCAGTTTTGCCAAAATCTTCAAATTATAGGAGTGAGAAGTACAAATATTGCTTAATATCAGAGCTTTCCTAGTTTCTTTTCTACTACTGTGCTAGGTAAGTGTGCCTTTTTCTTTGCTGCCTCTGACTATAGCGAGTTACTCGCATAGGAATAGTGACTCTCCCTTACTCAAGGGGACAGGAGAGTGTAGGAAGAAGTACAAATCTGTAGGATGTCTTCAAGCTAAGATGAAAGCTTGCTGCTTGATTTTATTTTTTTTTCTTTCTCTGTATAACTTTCAGTTTCAAAATCGTTTCAGTTTTGAAATTGTTCATAATTGATATATCAGCAACAGGCTGATTCAGGAACGAGTCTTCCAGTTTACTAAGTGATAAAGAAGGATTTTGGGGGTGAAAAACATTCCTTTGGCCAGCCACTTCACAGTGCAAGCTGTGCATCCGCTTAAGAGAACATGGTATAGCCAAGCAGAAACTGCTGCCCACCAAAATCTGTAGCTCTAAGCTTGGAGAGACTTCCATTTCTGTCTCTTGGGTTTAGCTCATCCTCTGAGTTCAGTAGTGCTCAAAATCAGTGTGAGGGTTTCACATCCCTGCTAGTATGCCTCATCTGGTTTAGATGGCTATACTTCTCAGCATTACATTTTTAAGGTGGCAGAATAAGTTGGTCCAGTAGTTTCCGTGATGCAGTGGGCTGGTGTGAAAGAGCTAACAACGTTTTTGGCATGGAGAAGAAGAAATTACATGTGATTTTATTAACATGATACATTTACAACAATTAAAAGAATTGGTCCAGGCTCTGCAAACTGAGATGGAAGCAGCATTTGGTTTATCTTTTCTTTGCAATCTCAAAGAGTAGACGCTTGCTTTTTTTTGTTTTCCCTGATTAAAGATAGACTTGCTGAGTCTAGAGGGTGGCCCTTTGTAAGGTCTGAATGATGTCCTGAAGAAACTTCAATCCATGGTGAACTCCTAACTCTGTGGTGTGTAACTCCGCTCCCCTTTATGCACTGTGGGGAGTCCTGTTGGGGCCTGCACTGAATATAAACAGATCCGCATGTGACATAGGAGCAAGAAGTGCAGTGAGGATGAAAATTGGTGGGTGGGACACAATAAAATTTAAGGTCTTTAGAGAGTTGATCTTTGCCTGGGCAGGATGCACCTTTTCCTAAAAGCCAAACAAGGTTTTGTGTGGCTAATGTCTGGATGGGAGACCACCAGAGAAGTCCTATAAATCACAGATGCTCATCAAGGTGAGTTTCAAAATTAGCGTCAGCTTGAAAATCTGCATTTGCAGTTGATTTAACAGGAGGAGGAGGAGAAGGATATTGTATCTAGAGAATTAGAGTCTGTGTTCTCAGCAGTTGTCTTGTTTGTGTACATGTTCTATAAAGAAGGAGTTCAAGCTGAAAATAATCTCGGGAGATTCCGTGCATAGAGGAAGACAAAAGTCCAGCTTTCCCTTGACTTAGGAATATCCTGCATCTTCACAAGAGGGAATATAAATGTCTTAACAGGGAAAGAGTTCAGCCAGTTCCTTGGTTATAAAATCCTTCATCACTCACTACTGTCCCACTTGATTTACGCTGCCTAAGGTGGGCCAGCCACACTAAAGTGCTACGATAGCCAAATACATAACAATAAAAAGCTAAAAAAGCCATAAAAGTTTTACACAGAGGATGTGACCAGCATAAACATCTCACAACATGTGTCTAACTCGCAGAATGGGTGATTGGGGCTGAGCAATCAGCATTTGTGGAGCAAGAAAATAGACATTGTTTTGAAAAAATAAATCATATGCTACACTAAACAATCTAAATGCATAATAGTGCTGACCCTGGTGCGCCCTTCTGGTTATGTACTGGGCTTCTAGAAGCACAAAACAATTTTGCACCAAAATTTCAGAGCATTTCTATTTTGGCAAAAAATGCTGTTTGGGGGAGACAAGCTGGGTTGTTAAGGTACTGAGATGTGAGAGACCGGTTCAATTCTCTGCAGCTCTCCTTCAGGTCACAGTTTTTCTTCCCAGATTTCTCCAGACTCACTAAAGCAGGGACTGGACTCTGCTTGCCTACACTGCAAGTGAGGTTTAGAGGTTTGCTTTTGCTCTAGCACAGAGGAAACCCAAGAACATGAAATGGAAATATAAACTTCAGCTTCACTGAATGAAGTGATAATTCATCTAAGAATTGCCCTTTTCTGCCCATTCCCACTGAGATCTATTATACTAGCAACCCTTCACCCCTTCCCTTGAACACCCATTGTGGTAGATGAACTTGCTGTTTGTCATTTTGGGGAGCACAGATGCCTTTATGGGTGAATTAACGCCACTCTCCAACGTTATCTGTTTACTTGGCTGAGCAAAGACTTCTGGCTGTAGGATCTGCTGTTATTCTCTAGGCAGAAAATATTCACTGGGTAAATTGGTTTATGGGAAAGCAGGCTTTAGCTAGGCATGAGATCTGAAGTGCTTGACAGCTCGTTAAGGACTGCCATGATCTGAGGCGCAGTGCTTTCTGCATGTCTTCATTTACAGTGCTATGTATAGAGTATCTGTGGTCTGGTTCGGGCTGCAAGGATCTCTCAGGTGTTTGTCATGTCCAGAGGAAGTTTGCAACATAGAAGAAGCTGAACTATGCACTTTTAAAGGGTTTAGGTAAAGGCTTTACACCTCTGCGGAAGGAGGAATAGTGTCTTAGTAGCAATGACAGCAGGAATAAAATACGGCATTTTTAGGTACTTTAACAAGTAGAGCTTGACTGTATTAAAAAGGAAAGGTTTTGGAAATTGCCTGACTTGATTGGTTTATTCTTATTGTATATGAAGTCAAAGGTTGTAAAAAGTTTCTTGTAATCACTGGAGACACTGTACAATACTAAACTATATAGCTNGGTANTTCNNNCTACAGTCTTACTGGACCTCTTCCACCAAATGGGATACACATGTAGCTGCTATGCTGAGCTTCAGCAGGCAGCCCGTTGATCTTTAAACTTGTTGATGCTGGGTAATGTTCAGATTTGGTGGGACATATGTCCTTTGAGCAAGATTTTGGGTTCAGGATCCATCTCCAATTCACTTCTGGGGAGCTATGGTTCTGACATGTAATTTCTTCCAATTTTGTACAAACTTACCTCTTTTCTTTGTGCTGTCTCTGGATCTCTACCTTTGTTCTTTTTGGACTACTGTTTTGTCCTATGGGGACTGGACAGGGCTCTGAGGATCCTGATCTAGTTGAAGATGTCCCCTGTCATTGCAGGGGGGTTGGACTAGATGAATTTTAAAGGTCCCTTCCAATGCAAACTACTCTGTGATTCTATGACTTCATGATGAATGGTGAAAGCAAGAAACACAGCTATCTTGCAAAGGCACTTTCAAATCATGTGTACGCTGTATTCATGGGCACAGTTCATAGTAGATGCACAACTACAGAAAAAGCAAATACTGCTTTGCAAACCTGGGTCCATTTTCTTCTCCTACTTGACAGGCTCCTCCAGGGAGTGTGGCTACCTCCTCTCTCTTCCTTCTCTATCCTGATTTCTGTTAGTTTTTGGTCTTTCATGTCAACCATTAGAAGGCCTTTTCTTTATCATCTTCCTGGGCAATTGATCATGCTTAGCCTGCTCCAGCCTGCAAGTCTTCCTAGGACCTCTGTCATTACTAAGTCAAGGGCTGAAGGCCAGCAGCTTCTTTGGGGCTGAGACAGCAGTACAACAGCTCTTGACAACAGCTGTTGCTCTGTAAAGACTAAAGACTGGGCCATCTGCACCCATCGTCTACCTTTCCATGAACCCCGGGGCCCTGGTGAACTCCTGTGCCCGTGCTGCACACATCATGACAGTGATATAATAGACAGGGTGTCACTTCATAACAATAGTCTAGATGTCTTCTGCAGCCTTAGCAGGTGCTGAGGTTTTGTAAATGTCTTTTTCCATCCAGACAGCCCTGGCTATATTATATGTAAACTTAATATCCCTGATTGCCATACAAACTAAACAAAGATTAGGAATGACTTGGTGGGAACCCTGAAGTTCCTGTCTCCATGGAGAATGGTTTTTTGGGAACATATGCAGGCTTGTAAAGCCAGGGAAGGTAACAAAGGAGGATGAATAAAAACTCAGTTTAGAGAGCACATCTGTGGACATGCGGATGGATACAACTGTAGTATGCAATTCGGGCGAGTTTTTTACAGGGGATAAAAAAAAGGAAGCATCTCTAGTGCTGTTTTCTGGAAAGTGGCATTATGCATAAATTATCGGCACTGTTGAAATAATCAGGAATGGGTAAATCTGTGCATCAAAACAGATACCTATGGGTAAGGCGTTGCTTATGGCATGTGGCCACTTACCAAAGTCGTTACTCTGAGTCAAAATGCTATCTCCTTTCGAGACCTTCCAGCCCTGTATGTAAGTCAGAGTTGCCCAGAGTTTGGATCTGAGCATGTAGCAGTGTGGCATAAAAAGGGTGATTGTAAAGATATGTGACTTTAAACAGAGATGATGCACTGAAGCAGAGTGTAAGTCATGGAAGCAAACTGGCATTGGAAGTCAGAATGGTTGTTATTGGGGAATATTGCGAAAAAGGGTAAACTTTTTTTCAGTACTTGATGCTCAGTTTTTCTTAATGAATGAATCGGAGGGAATACAATATAGCTAAAATGAGCAGCCTTATAATTACATAAAAATGAATATAACAAGACACAGAAAGGCTAAAGCTACCAGAAAATTCAGACATGGGCTGATGACTGAACTGTCCAAATACTTGGAGTAGCCCAACAAATTCCATACTTTCTGCATTTGCACATTCCTGCATCTGATGTTTGTATGAGAGAAAAACAGGAAAGAGGCTGGAGATAGATCTTGTTATGTTGTGGCTGATTTTATTTTTGTTGAGATTTTTCTATAGAAATCACATAAATTTCCTTTCAGGATATGTGAGGAAAACATTATTTTTGGTAAAAGCAGAATCCATGCAAAGACTTTTTGAAAGGTGGACACTTAAAGTATCTACCCTTTTAAAAATGAAAATACTTCTGTGTGAATAAAGGGTGCTCTGATGCCGTTGCCTTGTGACTGAGGGAAGCACAGCCATCTGGGTTGTTCTTGTTTTGTTTGTCTATTATTTCACCAGTCTCTCATGTGATATATTCTGAAAGCTGCCAAACCCTCTCAAATCTTGGGTGGCCTGGGCCTGAAACAATAAGCAGTCCAATTTCCCATACTGTTGCAGTATGTAGCCACCAATATATCTTTTCCTGATTGAATTTGGACAGAGAGTATAAAAAAAATATTTTCTTCCTTGGAGAAAATGAATCAAAATGTCTTTTGCTAATCCTTCTGAGCATATGAAGTTCATGTTTGTAAGCCAGAACTTGTACCGTATGATTTTTATAATCAATCACAAGTAATCTAGAAGATAAGTTGAAAAAGCAATGGGGAAATTTGTCACTGTACCAAAGTGCTTAAGCTAAATGCTTCTCTGGGTATTTCTCTGTCCTTCTTCACACATCTTTAGTGGCTTCAAAAAGAGACTCTGGTAGTAAACAATGAATTGTACTACTGCGGGAGCTCATATTTCTTTCATTATAGTCTTTTTACAGGTCCTTTGAATTTCACTGGGGTATATTTCACAGGAGTTGATTTTTTACCTCTTTCTGATTAAACATTATTTAATAAATTTTGAAACAAATTGAAACATGTTGTTCTAGAATCCATTTCTATTTCTGTTACTTTAATAAAAAGTTCATTGGGGAATTAGAAAGAACGTCCTGTCAAGAGCAGGTACATCTGAATTTTTTTCTTTCTTTCAATCAAATAATGAACTCAAGGAATAGTCCTGAAATGTTGGAATTTCCCCTGAAACAGACATATGGGACTTTGACCAGCTCAGAGAGGTGTTTGAATAGACTTTTGCCCATTCATAGCATTGTGCAAATACTGTTTAATGCTCGGTATGCCTCTGGTGCAGGTAGGGGATGGAACAGTTTGCATCTACTGTGAGGGAGAGTACAGCCTCTCTACGCGACTTACTTTTCACAACAGCTCTTCATGGCTTCATGTGGGTGCTGAGCACAACAAACGCCAGTGGGTTTCTGCAGATGAGCACACTGCAAACTGAGGAGCAAGCCCTCTTATGCGGGCTAAGGAGAATAAGCAAGGCCTCTGGCTGTGCTTTTAGGAGTTCCTGACATACACTGAAGGCAGGACGACGATACTTTGAAATATAAAGCTATAGATTCTGGTGTGTACAGCTATCCTACTGCCTAGTTACGCAATCAGCAGCTTAATGGTTTTATAGTCTGGTTCAAGGTCTGTCAGAAACAGGTCTGGTATCTCTCTGAAGGCTGGTGAATTTATCCGTGGTCTGAGCAGAAATGGGAAGTGCTGCCAATCAGACTGGGCGGGGACTTGGGCAAGCTGTTTTTCTTTGATATATTTGTTTCAAGCCTCTGTGCAAGGAAAACTCTTGTGATTCTGATGAAGAAATCAATTTCATGTAACTGCTCAGAAGCTAATTTAAAAATGCCAAGTGCCAGTTTTTCCAGTCAAATGTGGAGTATTTGAGACTTGCTTTGAACGCTAAAAGATGCTAACCATATGCAGAAATGTGTTTCTGACCAATGATCAGTTTAAAGTACCTTTAAAAACTAAGGCCACTTATTAGAAAAATGTATCAACTGTGTTGTATTTTTTTTTTTGCTTGTGACGTTATACTGTGCAAGTTCTGGAAACAAACACATGATATTTCTTCTAATGAATCCAAACAATAGCTATTGGTTAGGAATTCATGCATGCGTTCTGACACTCAGAAGCAGCTCTGACTTGAGGCATATGGATGTTTATCTTGATGGTTATAGTATCATTTGTGGTAGATGCTGGCAAGGGCATCCCTTTCCTTTACCCAGAAACATTTAACAATGATGAAAAGACTTCTGTAAAGGCAGGCAAAATTCTTTCCATATTTGTGCTTAGAAAAAGTTCATTCAATATTTTTTGTTTATGGAAGTTGTATTTGTGGCTGAAAATAATAAAGATATTAACCATAAGCTGCTGGTGACTGGTTTATGACACTGGTATCTAAACTTGCAGCACTGGGAGTTGCTCTTAATGGCTTGTGAGGCTGAGTATTAGAAATGAGAAGAATGTGGTAATGGTGCTGCCTTAATAAAGGGCAGCACATGATAATAATCTAGAGAGTTTCATGGAAGAATAAGTTATTTTCTTTATATGAAAATGTAATGAATGCTCAGCCAAATGTTCTCAAAGTTGTGTCTTTTTCCGTCTCGAATGTGAAGTGCAACATTTTAAAGACTCTTTTTTTTCTTTGAGCATTGTATCCCGAGACCCCTCTTTTGTCAAGCTAACTGCGAGATCTACTTTAGGAGGGATAGTCTGAATGTGTATTGCACAGGCATCGCCATGTCAATTTTTTGTGGTTGTACATAAACCAGAAATACAGTGCTACAGAGCACGCATGATGGCAAAGAACATGCTTTATACCCACAGAAATCAGTGACCTGCTTGCATTACTAGGTTCCCATTGATTTTGCTAAAGATAAGCAGTGCTTCCTTACAGCAGTTATTCAAGGTATCTGGAAGTAATTCTTGTCTATTGTTACCGCTGCAAAAAGACACAAGAGTATTGCAGTCTTCCCTGACATTGTATGGCTTGCCTGAGGAAGTGGTATCTGAGGAGATATCATGACTTACAAAAGAAGAATTCCAGAAACCCAGTAGGAACATTAGTATCACATTTCCATTCCTCCTGAAACAGAGTTGGAGAAAGATCATTATAAGTACTTAAAAAAGCACTTCAAATATAAATTTGAAGAACTGAATGGGGAAAAAGATGGAATTTTTAGTTGATATCGGTGCACTTTATACAGCTGGCACTTAGTGCTCAATTGCTATGAATTATTCTTGAAGGAACAACTAAGAGAAAATCTGACTTCTTGTGATTTTCATCAGTCTTAAAGAATAGGAAAAAAGATAACCTATTTGCACTGAGTGTGCAAATATCAATGTGCTGGAGGTTGCAATAAACTTCAGGAATTTGGAACTTGCCCCAGAAGGTGAACATGAGTCATTCTGGAAAGGGAAGGGATAAAAAGAAATTGGAGCCACTCAGGAGATCAGATATTTTAATGAGTACTTGATGAACACTGATCATGGGACAGCCAGAAGGTCACAAAGTAATTTTTTTCAGGTAAGCATGACCCCTGCCCAGAGAATTAAACCTAGCACTTTCAACTTCATCTTGTGACCAAAGGGCAGGCCAAAGTAGATTTAATACAATGTGCTCAAAGCAGAAAGCTACATTCTGCATCAGCCTCAATTTTGCCATGAACTGTAACTACACCACTTGCATAGCAAAGCACAGGGATTTAACCTCTTGGAAGCAAAGTCGTTCTGAAGTGCAGAGGAACTGTGGACTGGAACTGTGAGAAACATATGAGCTGTTACTCCTCTTTTCTGTGTACTTCTGTCGTTACCTCATCATGTGTTACTCCAGTGATTTAGCTTATATAGACAAATAGCATAGCTGTCTCCAGCTCAAAGCCCTAGCTGTCCCATGACAGTTTTTCCTTGAGAAAATTCGCTGTGCTACTTTGTCAGTACAAACTGGGAATATTGGAGGGTAGGAAATGTAGAATGAAATATAATGTCAAAATATATAGCATGGCGGCTTCTCTACTGGTCCTATTTTTTTAATCCATATTTAATTTATTTTATTTAAATGAAGCTGTTATAGGAAATTGTTTGTCAGAGGACATTACCTGGAGATCTTCAGAGGAAGTTGGGTATGTCTAGATTTGGAGAGCAGCGGATGTCATGCTTGATAGTTATCGAAAAAGGCCACTATTCCTCTCTTTCTGTATGAGGGAGGGGCAGGGAAAGACATTCCACTGTGTCCGCTACTGCACTAAATGCTGTATCCTTCAGAGGAACTCGTGCCAGGGTTCATGCCTTCCCGGGATTGTTGGTGTGGAGTCCTGCCTGTGGGTGAATGATTGCTAGGTACCTGAAGATCCTACTTGGCACAAGTGCCTCCCACAACCTGCTGCTGGGGGTGTAAGGGACACTTCATGGGAACTTGAAGCCCAACAGAGATAATTAGGCAATGTTACAATAGGAATAGTCATCTCTCAGCTTTGGGACAAGTTGGTTTGGCGGTATGCGCTGCTAGATGAACGTTAGGGTGTCTGTGCACTCCTATATCCAGTTCTCAAATTTGGTCCGTGGTATTTCGTAAGCCACATTGGTAATGCTGCTTCTTTTGCTTCCTCTTCTCTTCTAACTCTTTCATATCTTCTGAGGCAGATATTGCAGCTACCCTTCCATCCACTGGATAAACCCAAGGACAGACAGAGATTTTGGCTTAGTAAAATGTCTGGGACTGCTGATGAGGTTCGGTCTGCCGTGCCTGCTCCTCTTTCCTATAGATTTCTTGTTCATGGCAGACAGAAATTTGGCTTTTCCAAGGAAGTGGCAAAGGCTTGTTCTGTCCAGAGGGACTGTATGGCTGGAAGATTGAGGGAAGGATGCATTCTGACTGAAGTGTAGCTCCTTCCACAGAACCACAGTGTTACTCTGGCACAGCCAGTCTGCTCTGGTGGGTTTCTAACTCCAACTCAGCTGTTGCATCGCACAAGCTGACGGGGTGTGATGCTGGGCACTGGAGATCTCATTGTTAGTGACTTTGTTCGCTAGCACTAGTAGCACTGGCAGAGCATGTGTGTGATCAGAGCATGACACACAGCTGCAACTGGTTTATTTGTTCTCAGCTGGGGCAGCACAGCTCTGCCCTCTGTGTGTAATAGCAATAGCAGTCCGAAAGCAGAGGCTGGGTGCTCATGTCTCCCATTTTTCACTGTCTCACTCAGTGCTGTGTCTGCTGAGGTATCTAACAAGTCTTGTCTTCCAGTCTTCTGCCATGCACCCTGCTGCCTGTTTTCTCCCTGTCCCCTACAGCATCACAGCTTCTCTCTGCCTAACACAGTCCTTCCTTGTCCTCTTTCAGCTCTCCAGCTTTCCCTGCTCTCCTGTTGTGAGTGAAGCTATATGCTGGTAGCCTCATGTGCCAGGCAGCTCACAGCCAGTCGTTCAGTGGGAGGTCTTCCCTCTTGATAGGGGTTGGACCGAGATGGAGAACTTCTGGGTTCCTTTCTTGGCTTTGCCAGATGCTGCCTGCCTGATGTTATGCAAGTCACTGAGGGCCAGGTCTATGTTAGACTGAAGCCTTAAATGATAGGGGACTTATTAACTGTATGAATATGAGTTGAATGTCTGAATACCTGTGTGCGTCTAAGTTGGCTCTGCATGGATCTCTTCAGTACCTTGTTCCCTATCTCTAAAAAAATAGTAATAATCCTTGGTTTCTATAATTTTTTTTTACCTGTCTGGAGCTGAAGCCCACTGCCATACAGAAAGAGAGGTTGGGTCCTCTCTATCGGCATGCAGTGTGCCCTGAACTGGTTAGAGCTTGTTGGATCTGGAGAAGATATAAGGATGTATATATGACAAGAAGTTATAGCATGAATAGCCTGGAAAGTAGTAACTGTGTTCAAGCTCTTCCCCTTACGTGTGTGCTGCATGGATAAAATGGGGACAGTAATAGATTCACTGTTTGAAGCAAATGCTGGCAGAATCAGGTATTCTTGCCAGCAACCTACCAACTATCTCTGCTTCATAGAGACACCTGAGGTGCCTTTCTCCCTCTGTGGCTTGTCATCCCTAGAGACATGGTCATGGAGAAGCAGCTGCAAGTGTTGAACTCTGTTACAGCAGCCAGAGCTGCACAGGAGACCTGAGCAAAGATCAAAAGCATTGTTTGCAAACCTGGGCATGAGTGGGACTTAAATAGACTTTGCCCATTGAAGTTGTGTTTTTCATTTGCGTCCAAGTTAATGACCAAGACCTAACCTTTGCCCATTGCCTGAGCCAAACTGCCAAAGCTGAATAGTTTATTAGTATCAGAGCACAAAGGGGCCTGGTTCTCACATTGCTGTAACAATAGGGTATGTCGGAGAATATTGATTTATTTAGGCTGGCGCTTGGTTTACCCAGGTCTAAGTGAGAGGAGAATGAAGGCCAAGGAATATGACTTACCCTCAAAATGCCCGTACCAGCAGCTGTGCAATTTGTAACCCTGTTGCAAAATTTAACGATGGCACCATCTTTTCTGCCTGGAAAACAATACTCAAAATAAAGCTAAATTTATGAAGAAGGAGCGTGTACAGTGCAATTGTTTGGAGCAAATGCACTGTTTTTTCTCAAATCTAGGCAAATTGAGAACATGCACAAATTTTCTGAGCACCACTAATTTCATTGCATGTAATATTTTTATGGCTGGCAATGGAAAACAGGGGTGTTTGGAAAAAGATACACATCTGCTGCTCATAGTTTGTGCTCTGTGTGAGAGAAGCGGGCAGGCCCTTCAGGAAAAGGGATGTCCCTGAGGGCAGAGTTCCCTCACCGTATGTTAGCCTGCAGAAAAGGCGTATAAATGTCCTACTTTCCAAAGCAATCCATAAGAGACCTTTTTTTAGTTTTCTACTAATGAATAACGGTGCTGTGAAGTCTCTGTTCTTTGGGGGGCACTGTGTACTTGTAGCTAGGCTTAGTTTTGTAGTGGAAAAGTGCAGGTACGCTGTTTACTTTAGAATATGGGCCAATATGTTGTTTGTTTTGCTTTTAGTAAGGCAAAATTACTGTGTCCATGATTAATTCTTTCTTACTGTGGGTGGAATATCTCTTTCCAGCAGGTATTGGGATCCCTTTATTGTTTTGGTTATTCTTTTTAGTATATAAATGTACTTTGCATATATTTTGCTGGCTAAATCAAGAGACTAAAATATCACACCTAGCAGAAACAGGCAGATATGCCACACAAAAATGAATGACAATAATATGTAATTATATGCTTACTTTTTCATTTCTTTAATTCTAGATGAGGGAGTGCTGCTCTTGGAAACTTTAGACTGATCCCTACTCTCAGGGTGCTGGGTAAGTCTCTCTTCACCATACTGGAGGGGTGTGTGTCTCTCTCTGCTTTCCCTGCTTTCCCAATACCCTTATGCAAGCTGAAACTGGTACCATCTTCTGCTCTGCGTTCCTTGCTTGGTTATCATGGTGTGGGCTGATGCATGACACACTTCTCAATTCCTTGAATAGGATTCATTTTTGTTTTTTTCATTTATTGCTTTTGTTAGCACCCAGAAGACCCATAATACCTTTTGGAAATGAGAGAGAACACAGTCTTTGCCAGTTGTAGGGGATTTATTGCACTTTCAGTGAGAGACTTAGTGCCTTGTGTTTCCTATTTGTCAGTGCAGCTCCTCAGGATGTGCTAAACATCCACGATGTGAATAGCCCTTTGGAGGTATCTGCCTCTTCCACTGGATATACACAAGTCCTAGGGGCTGCATTCTGGTCCTTGTCACTGTCTAAGCAGCACTAGCTTTTTATTTCCAGCTGACTGACACTGTACTGCACACAGCCCGGCATTTGAAGAGACGCTTGTATTCCTCTTCTCTCTTCTGTGGTAGCTTTACACACCTCTTTACACGCACTTTGAGGGTGCGCTGGTGGCTTTGAAGCCCTATGGATTGTGCTGTTCCAGGCCAAAAGATATTGCCTGAAGCAGCATGTGTAAAATTTTCCTAAACAGTTACCTCTGCTTCTCTAACATAGAAGAAGCTTGTCTGTGCCCAGGAGGTAATCATAAGGATGACCAAATCTGCTCACAGTGTGCGGGCTTCTCCCTCATGCGCTCCAAAGCAATCCCCCAGACAGACCTGCCAGCTGGGTGGCTCGCTCACAAATCTAAGCTTACTCACCTTCATGTCAGACGTGCACAGCTGTAAGCACCACCATCTGGGCTGTATCCTCTGTGTGTAAGATTAGGCTGATTTCAGATGAGCTGTGGAAATGGCATAGCCATAGCATCATTTAGAAATCGTCTGCTGGGATGGGGGGAACCCACACTGTACCCTCTTTGTTATGAGGGTGTGTGAGAAAATGTTCAGAGCCAAACGATGCTTTCCACTCCGGCCTGGAGTAAGAGAGGAGGAGTGAGCTAGCCCAAGGTGCAGGGCACATTGCCTGCCTGCTGCTCTGTTGTATCACGGGAGGAAAATCGCAAAGTTTGCCGGGGACGGTGCCCCTACCTATCGCCCTGTGTCTGACCAGGCTACAGAGAGCAGAGAGTGTACGTGTGAGTTGGTGTCCTGTCCCCCCTGCTGTTCCTAGTGCTGAGTTTTCTATGGGTATGCTTCTCACCCGACCCAGTTCCTAGGGCTGCTGTCCTTTGGGGCAAACAGAGGCTTAGTCCTCCTTCCTTACTGTCCATGCAAGAAACACAGGGCTCACCAGCCTCAGCGTATGAAACAGAGCTTCCTGCAAGATCTTGTTAGCTTGGACATCTTGTGTGATCTCACAACAGCTCCACTCATCTTTGATCATGAAGTTCCACGTAGAAAGTACTTGTATTCTGGAGGGGCTGAAAGTGAAGAATGATGCAGTTGTGCCTGGTATTTCAGGCGTGCTTGTAGATATTCAACACTGTTGAATGCTCTAATATACAGTGAGGAGGAGGAGAGGTTTGTTTCATGTTGCCAGGGAAGTGAGTCCTCCCTCTTTTCTCAAGACGTAGCCTTTTGATACCTCCTTTAGATCCTTAGAGGGTTTACAGCGTAGGACCAAGGCTCTGTCCCTGCTGTATGCAGCCATGTGACCCTGCAGGGATATATTTGTCATTGGAAGTGTTAAAACTCCCTTCCCTTCCCACACAGAGCTGTGAAGAGTGTTGTGAAGGGAACCCAGATGTGACAGGTAAAAGCGGCTCAGGTCTGAGGGCACTCACCAGAGCGAGAGCAGCGTTTGGCTGTAGCTGTTGTTGCCAGGACTCAATGGATGCTGATCCTGCCACTGACACAGTTATAAACTATTGTATATGCGATCCATGCCAGCACTACCAGGATTGGAAATAAAGGTTAGTTTCTTGTCAGCAGGGCTGAGTGACACATCTTCATTACCCTGGTGCAGGAGGAAGCTTGCTTCTTTGTGTCTGCCTCCGTGCTAGGGAATCGGGTTGGCTACTCCTAGCACAGACCTCGCTGCTGTGATTCTCCAAAGCAGAGCTTTAGTCTTCCAACCCAAACACCGAGCACCCCGTGGTAGTTATAGGAAGGGAGCTCCTTTTGAAAGATTTCTATCTTTATGCTGTGAGCACTTGGGCAGTTTAACCCACTGTTAACTTCACAGACCGCCAAAAAATTATTTACTGGGGAAGTGAGGCAATGGCCAAATTGATTTGGTACAGATAGGAAGAATGATCTTCCCCATGGTGTATTTGATGCTCTCTATGCATCTTGATGTAATGTGGGAATGTGCAGGGGTGGGGAACGTATTTGCTCTTTGTTTCTGAAATGGCAGCTGAAGACATTGTGATGACAGTGGTGGGAGACTCGGTGCTACAAAGTAATGGCCACGTGCACTATGTCAAATAAAGAGAAAGAAAATAATTTTGGGAAGCTCAATAACAAAAAGCGACTTCACTTCAAAAAACAAATATTATTCCTCCTGAAAGACCCTGAAGACTGTTTCCAGGCAGGGAGCACAGCTCTGCCATTGCAGTTGCTTTGGGAAGAGGGCATTTGGAGGACTGGAACAGCAATAATCCCAGTGGCCCCTTTGGCCACCGCTGCCTGCTGAGTCTTGAGGGCTTTGTGGTGCCAAAATACAAGTTCCCGAGAGTGGCTGTATGCAGTAACCAGACCTGCCTCCCAGGGGATGATTTATAGTCTACTTTGTAGACCACAGACTTACCTCAGCTTTAGATTGTAAATTTTGTAGGAAAAAATGATAAACCTGCAAGAGCCACAGTCTCGACAGAGATTTCCAGGTACTTCTAAAATGATTCTTCTGAGCAAGTGACTGCAGGCTTGGGTCTCCAAGAGCACACGAACAGCCCAGCACGTACAAGTGCTTTGACTCTTATTGCAAGCAGTCCCACCCTTGCCTTGAGTTACCGAGCTCAAGCGCTTAGCAATGAGCACTTGCAGGGTCCGTCCTTACCATGATAAGGTAACGATATTAAAATTGTGCTTGGTTTGAGGCTTTAATTTCTGCATGTACTATTTTTTCTCTCTTACATGTGGCACCATAAACCAGGAGTTGGGTTATTCAGCTCTCAAAAAGCTTTTTAGCTCTGTGCTATGACACAGAGTCTGATTCTTAAAGCAGAGGGGATAGGAAGCTGTGGTGAGAGTGGCAATCCTGGTGATGAGGGCAAGGACTACCATCATAGTTCCCCAAATTCTACTATCATGGATTTAGGCATATTGCATCTATGTATTTGCAGCAGGCATTTACACGTGGCTCCTAGTCCTAGCATGCAAAGGAACACCCACTAGAAATTTAACTCCGCATTCTTCATAGCTTGGGTGTCCAGTAATCTCTCTTGGAAAACTCTGGTATCTGTGGCAGTTCATTGGCTTCAGAGTCTCAAGTCACGGAACTCAAAAGTTTCTCTAGGTGAAATTCAGCTCAGCAAGAAAGATGCAAGCTCTACTTTTCACGACATCATTTCCCTGAGGCAAAATTAGTCTTTTTGCAATTTTTTTATTGGAAAAGTGACTGACAACATAAAGAGGTTGGGATGCTTTGACAAGGGAGCATCAAACTGATGGTAAGCCTTTTTTTAAAAAAAAAACCAAACAAACCCCCCCAACAAACAAGCGAAAAACCCAGTTGCTTTCAATTTTAGGTAGTGCTAGCTCTCTGTTGCAGTGGACGCTGAGATTGCAGGAGTTGCTGGTTATGCTGGAATGTGAACCTCGGGTTACTTCCAACATTCAGTTTTCTGCTCCAACTGTCAGCATCCCTTAATCCTGCTTACTCCTCAGCCTGGATTCTTCCATGTTTTACATTCTGAAATTCTAGGGTATGGTAGGATCCAGCAGAGATTTGTCATTCCTTCCTAAATACTGTCGCTGTCTCTTTATTTGGTCATTGATACATAGGCTAATAACTTCTACAGTTAATGGAATGACTGAGAACACGGATTTTCTCCCTTGTTTAGTAAATCCTAAAAAACAAAGTTTTGTATATGCTTCATGTATTAGTTTTAAAATTTAAAACCAGCACAGCCACATCATGGGAGATGTCCAACATTAGATGAAGTTTCCAAAGAGTTGTCAAAATAAAGAAAAAGGTGCCTTCCACAAACAAATACCACTTTTTTACTTCATCTAGTTAAGTTGTGAAATTTAAAATGACACTAGGATAATTATGACCTCTTGCTGTAAATCTGCATAGATCTGACTCTTTCTGAATTTTTTTTTTCATGTTAGACTAGTTTAGTGTCTGTGAACTGAATCCTTGCATTACACATGACTAAATCCATGGGGCCTAGTGACCAGAAAAAGAGACCCAGAAAGGCATTAAAATAGTTTAGCCCATTCATCTGCAAAGTCATCTTACACATAGTTTCCCTGTAAGTGGTTTTGTGTATATTATTGTCAAATATGAATCTGCAGAATATCTCCTGGTCTGGAATCCTGTCCCTTTAGAGCAGTCAGCAGCTCTTCTGCAGCTTAGTTCTCCTCCACTTAGCTTAGCGGCTGGTACATGCGCGTGTTAGGATCTATCTACTGCTCTGTTTTTCTAAACAATAATTTTCATATTCATTTTCACACTTAATTAATGTAGCTCATTTGTTTCCAGCATCAGTCTGCATCCCTGCTTTCACTTTAAGCTGCCTGCAGAATTTGGAAAGTTAAGTGTGCAATCGTTAAAGCAAAGCAAAAAAATCCCAAAGCAAACAAAAATTGTAAAAATTAATCTAAGTTTATTTTATGGTAATAAAAGGCAGTGAAAAGTGTTGGTCATAGTATGTAGATATAGGGCGTTCCTCATAGCAGATGAAATAGTTTTAATGTCTAGATAAATAGCTGTATATCAACAAAGTAAAACTGTTTGTCCAACTACTCCAACTTGCTAAGGATCATTGTCAAAGTTTTGAATCCCTTTTAAAAGCTATTTTTCAGAACATGGATATTCTATACGTAACTTCTGTTGTACTATTTGAAATGGAAATGGGTTGCGAAGCCTGCCAACTCATCTTTCATGTGCCTTTCCCACTGGTGTGTGTCTCTGCAGAATCAAGCTTGCACAGCAGAGCATTTGTGTTCCCTTTTACATGTGGTCCTCGTTAAAAAAAAATAGAATGAAGTTTAGCTGTAGTGAAATTATTTATTTGATCCTTTTTTTAAACTGGTGCAAAAAGTAAATATGTTTACTGTGTCCCTTGCCATTCAGTGTATTTCCTTTTTTAAGCACCGTTTGTGTTCAACAAGACAGCCTCTTTCTCCAAGATTAACATTTCTTATGATTGTTCCTGACAGAGGATTTACTTTCAGAGGCCCTGCTAAGGATAACCAAAAAAGGGCATGTAGCAAGACAGTTTTGGCAGCTTGCACGAATTTTCGGAGCTTTTTAGGTCTTGGTTTTCTGATGAGTGGCTTCCTGAGCATGCCTAGGGAATGACAGGCATCTCTGCAGGCAGGCTGAACCCACCTTGGCTGGTGCGTAGTCATTGGCTGCCTATTGGAATAAATTGAGGACAATGCATACCGCTGCCTGCCAACTGTAAACAGAAGGGATATGTATTCACTTAGCGTTGACTTTTGGGAGGGGCCAAGGAAAAGCTGTAGTTTTATTGAATAGGGCTGTGTGTGAGGCTGCTGGTGCGCCTTTCTTGCTGTGCTCCTGCCCAAGCAGCCAGTTACTCGTTTCCTTCCCACTAGTTGAAAAACTTCTCGGCTGCAGAGGTAAGGGCTTAAGAGACGCGTTTGTTTGGGAGCGAGCTGGTCTGACTGCGCTTGCATGGTGGCTAGAAATTAAGCAACATGCAAAATCTAACGAGCCGTGGAAACAGCGCGGAAATGTTGGATACTGTTTTTCCTCCCCTCCCTTCTCTATGCTTCCTGCCCCCCTTCCAGATGTTCGCGGCGAACTAAGGGGAGATATCTGCGCCGGGCGGGTGGAGGGGGTGCGTGCTCGCCCACCTCAGTGCACCCTGATGTGGAGGTGCGGGGGCAAGGCTCCGGGTGCAGGGCAGGGTCTGTGCCGGTCCTGCTCTGTGCGAGATCCTGCAGCAGGCTAGTTAGTGGAGCAATAACCTATCTGTCTTTTTTTTTTTTTTTTAAAAAAAAAAAAAA
>Ga0065711_1030717_pt1 | contig 31641 bp, 15 predicted proteins | sample Hoacrofraction12_FD_59098 | JGI IMG/M metagenome (GOLD analysis project Ga0065711, IMG submission 59098) | Hoatzin crop microbial communities from Cojedes, Venezuela - Epithelial fraction 12 v2 (version 2) | ecosystem: Host-associated > Birds > Digestive system > Esophagus > Crop | place... | reverse complement strand
GGGGGGGGGGGGAGAGTAGAGATTGAATCACACCCAGGGGCTGAAAAAAGCTAGTCAGGGAAACTATTTCAGTGAATGGAAAAACTGTTGGAATATTTGCTTTTGAAGTATTTCTCAAAAAACCCCACATGAATGCCAGTTGGCATTGTGTCTTCCCTCCCCTCTGTCTGTACATTCTTCTGCAGCCCTCATGACAGAGCAGTGGCATGCCTTCCAGCAGTGCATTAAGTGGGATGACAAACCACACCTAACAGTTGTGCCTTGGGGAGAGGATGAAAGAGAAAAGAAACAGCTTTCTGCAGTTCTGTGTTTTGTATATGTTTTGGTCAGAAAAGTGTGTCTTGCGCTTACAAGGGAAGGTGTGTAATTGTCTGTAGTTCTTGTGGAAAGTTAATTCTTCATTCTCAGACCAGCCCTGTTGAATCTGTGGAGCAAATTTGTGAACTTCACTCTTTGTCGAAGATTTTAGGCTCTTCTATATGTGCTGGGTTCATGCCCTTGCATACTCAGGATAAAGTTGTAGAGCTTAAGGTGTCTTGGTATTCTGTTGAAGGAGCCAGCAGAAAAGGCAATAAGCAGTTTTAACATGCTCACAGTATTCAGTACTGCTCAGGATGCTGCTAAAAATCCTGGGATCTTGTCTATGAAAACACTTGAGTAAGCAGTAACCTTGAGTTCCTATGAGACATGGTGTGTAGGAGGCGTCCTTCCCTGCTCTTACTTCACCATGGAGACACCGCCATGCTGCACCTGGCTTTGTCCCCAATTTTGTTGAAACGTAGGCTCTCCCAAGGGCTGCTTGCTCACCTTGGTGAATCTTGTTAATGCTGGTTCTGTGTTGGCGTGTACCAGACTGGTGTGTGATGCAAGGTGTACAGTTCACTGAGCTGTATTGTTCCTGCATTGATTTGACTTCTGCATCAGAAATAGTTTGTCCTTTGTAAGTTATAAATAAACAGATAGATTTGTTAATTACTTTTAAAAAGCATATGTATGTGATTCATGCTGTTGCTTTACAGATGCATTTGCAAAACCAGGTAACTTTGAAGTTATGCATGATACGTTGTTTTCTGTGACGTTTTTTGGTTTCTTTTTAAATCAAATTTTAATGATACAACAGTGTATACACAGGGGTTTTTTTATCAGTGTTCTGTTTCTGGTGACATAGTTGGTAGTTTTTGTTTCTGAAATTAAAACAGCTTCATCATTTGAATGCAGCTTTATTATCTATTTAAAAATGGAGTGGTCCAATACTGTGGTAGAAGAGGAATAGGTTTTTTTTCTGCTGGCTCTTTGTCAACTAAAGAAGATTTTAATCAGACTGTGTATAAGTTGCAGTAGAGTTGGTTAGAATGACTAAAGAGGTAATGAGAAATATTAGCCAATTGATGGTGGTGATTAGCATTTGGCTGAAATACCAGTGGCAACTTAAACTGTGGTTTTATGGTGTTGTCAGTGTTGTTTTCCTGAATGGCATAGCGAAATTAGTGATGAAAGGACAGTTTCTTTCCTTCCTCTTGTGGATGAGGGTCATGACCTAGGCTAGCAAAGAAGAAGAAATTATGCTTGTAGGTGTAGTGGTTGCCTTGGGACTGATGATTTTAAGATTCATTTTCTCCTTCTGTTTTCTATGCTTGTGTTTCCTTCTCTCCCTGCTGTGCCTGGAGAGATGAGGTGAGCGCCCTAAATCCTGGCAAACTCAGTGGGGTGGATGTCTCGCTGAGTCAGAGATCCTACACAAGGTTGTCTTCAGCAGTCCCAAACTCTTTGGGGTGTTATACCACTAAGTGGTCAGAGGAATCACGAGTTGTGGGAATGTGGTTTGGACCAAAGCAGTGTTTGGTGCGTATCATTTGGAGAGTCCTCGTCCTAAGGGCTTGAAAGGATATTTTGTCTAATGAGTGCACAGGATGAGCACAGGAAGGAGTTTAAGAATTTAAAGTGAGCTCATCTATTGTGGGGTCTTGGACTCGCAATGGGTACTATATACTGAATCTCACTCTATCTTGAAACAGCTCCTACAGGCATAATTGATCTAGGTGTGTTATGACAAGTGCAGATTTATTTCCCCTGCCTGTCATTAAACACCACTATTCTGAAATTTCTCAGTCAGGCCCTTTATCTCAGTGACTCTGTGGTCAAAAGAAGCAGCTGCCAGAGGACCAGAACAGATTAAAACAGGTTTCCTGGGGGATGTTTTCCATTCTTTTGGTGTCTTTAAAAAAACTTCTGAAGTTTATTTTTCTTATATTTAGCTGTATCTCAGTAAAATTTAGCAGTTTGGAAAATATTGTCTTTAGTGATTTAGGAGCATAAGTGCCGTTTTCCAAAGGAGTCTGCAGGAATCAGTGTCACTGAGTTTCACTAAGGCTTCATCAGATAGCAAAGCAGAAATATTTTTGTAATCTTAGGACAAATATTGCAATGTAAATCCCACCACAGAATATGACATTATTCAATAAACGCATTTGGTGGTTCTGGCATTTGCTTGAAATGACAGTGGTTCAGAGAAATGTCTAAATTCAGATCTTCCATCTTTCCAGTGAGTGCCTTAAAATTAAAGGTTATTGAATGCTACAAAGTGCTTTCTTAAATCTCATTTTTTTGGAGTGGTTAATGAACTATTATAAATTGGAGCAGGGATATGAACCCATGTCTCTTGCTCTCCAGATGTGTCTATTACTGAACTACAAAGGCCATGTTTGTTTGTTTGTTTCTAACTCAATGAATGTGTAACAATTTATACAAATAAGGAAAACTCCAGAAAAAGAAATGAAACACAGAACACCTAGGAATTCTCAGCAGCTGTCTGATTGAGGTATTTCCCTGGCTTTTATTATCTGAGCTGGAGCCAGCAGATGTGTCTCCTGGATCCATGTTTCTCAGCCTCGTAGGCTGTTCAGGGAATTTTATTTTTCATTTCCCTTAACATTCACTGGATGTGTAATGTATACAATAAAATAATAAAAAATATTGCATGCTCCTTTTCCACAGGTTTGTGCTTTTAATCTTAGTATCAGTCTTGCTTGACCTGATACAGTATGCACAAGACAAAACGTTACAATTTCTGATCACATTTTACCCAGGACAATTGTCTCAATTGTCTCAAGCTTGTAGCTTCTGATCCTCTTCAAAGATACGTGTATTAATCCCTTTGAATGTCATCCAGTCTGGTACGTCCTTCATTACTTCGCAGATCAGAACTGTAGAAAGTGAGACATGAAATTACAGGTACAGTTGTCCCCTCTTTTGTGTGGCACATACCTTTATGTAGTGGTAATATGACTGACAATGCAGAAGCTTTTTTGTGCTGAGCTGGTTTAATCACCAGGTGACGTCTTTAGTGTGGCCCAGTGTGTGGCTGCAGAAATGTTTGTGAGGTTTGCACACAGGAGACCATGCGGAAAGCAGGGAAAGGAAGGGTGATACTATTTTGATGGAACTGCTGATTTAGGTCAGATTAAGCAGAAAGTAAAGCAAAAGAAATTGTAGTGGTTTAAATTTCCTGTGTTTTTGACCCTTTGGTAGTAATTTTGCAAATAAATAGTTATTGCAAATAGTTTGAGATTTTTTTCTTTAACAATAACAGAAAAATATAGGGAAAAGATTTCAAACACGGCCTTTGCTGTGGAGGTTTTCAGCAAGTATAGATGTAAGTGGCTGTATGAGATGTGTAATAGACATGTTGGAAAGCACAGTACTTACAGAAAAGTACTTAGCTGCCACAGCAGCTGAATGCACAGTTTGCAAATGATATTATCTCTGTTAAATCATCTTTCATTATTAAGAATATATTCCTTAACTATATCCAGTCGAAGTTACAGATTTCATGTTTTACTGTAACTTTGTGGAAAAAGTAGTGTTAGTGATTTTGTAAATACAGAAAGTGTATGTTCCTTTTATCCCTGGAAAATAGGAAAGTGTGTCACAGACTTCAACTGGAAAACACAGTTTAGTCAAAACAGGAAAATGCATACAGCAAAATTTAATAATATGACAGGAATTTAAGTAAAACACAGAGCAGTTGCTTTAAATTTTGTCGTTTATATACAGTAACACTAGAGTCTGAAAACTCTACATCTTAGCAATTGGTTCCTTTCAACAGAATTGGAGTTAACTTAGTACTAGGAAAGCCCCATCTGTATCTCAATTTATAACCGTAAATTATATGCTGACCTGGCAGTAAAATGATGTGAGAAAAGTCATAAATTTGACCTTTGTGCATATCGTGTTTCTTAACACAAGCACCGTATCCTTACTCTTTGTAGTCTAGATTTCAGTATGCTACTACATATTTGCCTTGGAATAAAGCGTGTTTGATATGTATATGCTGTTGTTCTTAATAATAATGTGTGTTAAAAACAGAAAAACAAGGAGGGAAAGGAGATTTGACTTAATTTAGTGTACTTATATATGCTTAATTCTCATGTTTTATAAATTTCATTCAAAGGTAAGTGATCTTACTGATAGCTGAATGCCAAGCTAAACTGCAACAACTCCATTGTTGAAAAGTACACACAAAAAACAAACTGTGACCTGAAAAGTAAACTTCCAGAGGATTATACCAGAAAGTTTACTTACACATCAAGTATCTTAGTTGTAATTGTTCTGGCAGTTGATGTACATAAAATGAACAAAGTGGCTTGGCCCAGTATTGCATTAACAGTTGAATAAATTAATGCGTTCTCCATTGTTTATTTTACCTCCTAAAGTGTGAAAAAATTGCACCTTTGAACAGTAAACTGTATTGCCATAACCATCTGTTTGCATTTTCATTACAAACTCCTACCAGAATAACCCTCACTTTGAAGAGAAAATTGATATGGGTTGTAAAAATTACAGTCTATGACCTTAGGTTTTATGTCTCTTGAGGTATCCCTGGTGTGGTCTCCATTGGTATACATTATGATTTCTTCAAGAAGCACCTTTAGGTCTTCCAGCTAATTTCAGATAAGAAGTCTTATCTGAAAGGATAAGAGTTTGCTGTCACACAGAGCTGAGCACCTCTGTCTCTTGTTCAAGATCCTTACACTTAATACGAGTGTAATGGAGACCACAGCAACTTTGCCCTGCTCACAACTGCTGTGTCAGCTGGAGCTGGCCTGTTGTTCTGTAGTGTATAGGAGGATTTGTCCCCATGAATTTTGCTAGTGTGATCTTCTGATGAAATTGTTAATATTGTTAATTAAAACCAATTAGCAGCAGTAGTATTTGTGCTTCAGATAGAATGTTCATTTTTAATGTTGTTGAAAAGTCATCATTTTTGTGTATTTTTGGATTCTACAAAGGCACTAAACCCAGCCATTTCTAACTGAAACATTTGAATACCAGTAAGTTAAAAACTGCAAAATGCCATTATTTGTAATCATGATGCTTTTAGAATAAACATTCTGGATAGTTTGGTAATGAAATCTTACAAGCTTTGTTTAAAAAACAAACACTCCCCCCCCTTCCTCTTGAGCTTAAACAGTGGCTTGTTTAAAAAACAGTAAAATTGCATAACACTTAAACTCTTTTGAAGTAGTTCTTCAACATCAGCAAGTAATTCTGCAAATTGCTTTTGAAGATGAGGCTTCATTTACTCCAGCATGTGCAGTCTGATGGAGTGGATTAGTGGGTGTGGACTGAAATTGTAATTTAGGCTTTTTTGTGTGCACGTGTCTTTCTCTAGAATACTCCTTATCAGATACATCTCTATCCTCTTGGAGTAATTTTGAATAGACCAAGGCTGTTCTGTTTCATAGTCATTGGTGAAAACTTGGTACGTGTATAATGGCATTACATTCACGTTAACTACTAAAAATTAATTTTTTCATCAGGTTTTGTAGTAGAGCACTATGTTTTTTTCATCAGATCAGTTCACAAACCCAGCTTGCTGCGTGGTTACACAAATGTCAACCATGGGGTTGGCACAGAGCAGAGATGTGCAGCTGGGGTAGAAAAAGGGGCAGCCTGGGTTTCGATTGACTTACGCTGTTACAGGACTGCACCCCAGGACTGAGCAAGTTTAATAGCAACACTTTGCGTGTAAATTAGTAGCCTCGTAATATGATAGCCAAGCATTAGACCATTCCCCAGTACTGATGTATACATTCGAAAGGCAAAAAAGGGACCAGGCACTCAACTACTGCAAATTAGAATGATTTTATTGATTTTATTATTTTTTTTTAATTGAGTTGCATGGTTTTATGCCAGCTGAAAGTGCTTCCTTTCATTTTGAAAGATATGTATTACTTTCTATGATATCTACAATTACATAAAAAGAAGATGGCTTTCTCCATGCTTATCACAAATCAAACCTTTAAAGTAGACAAAAAAACTGTGATAAGTTATTATTTCAAAGAGATTTCATGTGCAAAATAGACTGTTCAGGACAGGGTTTTTCTTTCACATGAAAAAGTTGAATATTAATTGTCCTTGAATTTTGTTTGTTTCTTTGCACTGTTTTTTTGTGGATGAAAATGAGTTTTAGATACAGCATGGCAGCTCTCTATCTTCTAAAAAAACCACCCCACTAATTTACTAATCCCCAAAAAATATTGAACAGGAAGCAATGAAACTTTTAAAGCGTATGGAACAGGTATTTTATTTTATGCTTATTTGGAAAACTTCACAAGTCCCAACTTGCTTTAGCTGTCTTTGTTTGATGTCTGGTCTTCGTACAGGTTTCACAGTATCATGCTGACTGCTAATGCGTTATTTCTTTAAAAAATCCTGAACTGTGGATTTTTGGGGGTCAAAGCTGGTGGTTTATTTTTTTATTTACTTACATAATTTTTGTATGTGGCATAGTGCTGAAAATACTCTGAAAACTATTCAGACACTGCAAGGTAATTTTTTCACTAATTGTGTGATAGGAAAATAAAAAGCGTAAAGTATTGAGTCTTGAGTTTGACCTCTGAAGTACAGCTTCTGTGAGCACATCATTGTGGACACTGGAAACATTATGTAGTGATTATATATAACAAAGAGTTATAGCATTAATAATTCAGCTGGCAAGAAATGGTTTATATTAGATTATAAATCCTCATATGTTTTCACTGAAAACTGCTACAGATGTGACATCAGATTCCATTAAGCTGAAAAAAGAAATGTAACAAGAAAATCTCAACTGATGGGAGCACTTCTTTGGTAGCAAGTGGCAAGAGGAAGGGAGGGGTTCATTTGCAGAGGGATGAGGGCTTAACTTTCAGCATCCAGTATCTCCTTTCTTGCTGGGGTTACCATAGGGGAATCCCACTCTGTTTAGCCCAAGAACTGTGACTCAAGGAGAAGCAGCAGCTAATACACATCTTCAGGGCATGTTTTCCCATTGTAGGAGCATATATTTTATAAACCAAAACCTAATGAATTACTGAGTTGCTTTTATTGCAAATTTACTTCTTGGCAGCTTTTACTCATCGTTAAAAGGTGAATATGACTGAAAAGCATTAAGCTAAGACCACTTTGGGAAATAAAGGTGGCAGGAGGCTGCAGGAGCTGGCTGTGCTGGTGCAGAGTTTTGTCTGTCTTCTTGATTCCCCAGGCGTGCTGCTCATCTGGATTAACCTGACGAAAATCTATCTAATAAAGTGACAAGTTTGGTGTTCTCTTGCTGTGCAGTTCTGGGCAGCAAGTAGACAACAAGAGAATGCGTTGTGAATTTCCAGACAGAGGCATTGCTGTGCACATTGATACTAAACGGTGTAGGTAAATTTAAAGAAGATAGGTTGAATGTGAAAATGAGTGCAATAGAAGAACAAGTTTTACATGTTTTTAAAGAAAAAAATACCCTCATACCTTTTAAAAATATTTTTGAGAACAGAAAAAAGCAAAATCTGATTATTCCTCTGAGGAGATTTATTGCTTCGTTGCATGTAAATCGTTTATCAGGGACCACACGCTTGCTTGGCTTTGCCGACTCTGATTTAAGACCGTTATTTGCAATTAATTCTCTTACCTGTTTTTCTTTACCTTTAGTATTATTATTTTATTGCATGAACAGTTGTCATAATCCCTTTGCATTAAGTACATTCACTGCTTTTGTGTCTTTGGACTGTGGAAACAGTAAACGGGGCAATGAGGACAGAGTTATTTTTATGTTATAATGGCTTCAACTTCTCGAGTTGGGTTTTTTCACAGACATGGAACGTTTACTTCTTGGATGACTGCTTTAAACCCAGTCCAACTGGTAGAAGCTGGGGGATCAGGACTGTTGTTTGTCATTTTAACCCTCATAACTTGTGCATGTGGCTTATCTATACCATAATGTATTTGTCGTTTTTCCTTAACTGCCTGTTTGTTTACACCAACTTTTGTCTGGGCTCTAACTGAATTGTAAGATCATTGAACAGGAACTGTTCCCACTACATATGTTTAGTGCCTATCACAATGGGTCACCAAACGTCATGTTGTCTCTCCTGTAATGTAAACAGTAATAAGTTAATCATTGTCACGGACAGATTTTTTTTTTCCTCTTTTAGTGGCATATGTGAAGTTAGTTTGCTTAATTTGGACATAGGTCTCCAACATTTTATGTGGTCTGCCTGCATGGCCTGTTACCAGTCTCCTCAAAAATCTGTAATACAAGGTATGAACCCTTTTTACTGAGGTGGTTTTGGTGTGACTTTGCAGCTCTTTGCAACTTTGGCTTTGTCCGTCCAAGCAGAAATTTTCTGTGGATAAACATGGGAGATGACATAAGGCAGTGCCTATAATTCAGTCACTTTTAAAATTGTTAAATACTTAAATAAGGCAAATAAGATAGGGGAAGCTTTAAGCAGATTTTGGGTAAAGATTGTTTCTGCTTCAGTCCCGTGTTGTCTGCCCAGAGCTCCTTACAAGAAGTCATTTAAGTCACTGCAAATCCAGTATAAATTTTAATTTGTTGGTCTGAACTCCCAACAGAGTAACTACAGGAAATCTGTTACTGTAAACTTGTGTGTTGAGGATTTATTTTAGACATCCTTATGTGGTGTTGTGAAACAATTATTACATAGAGTTAAAGTATTTAAAGAATTTTTGTGAGTGTTCTTGCACCTGTTACACTGACATGTTTTCAGGTTACTCTTCAGAATAAAATTTTTAATAAAATCTAAGAAGTATAAACCTTTGATTATGTGCATTTTAAACATCTATGTAATACAGTTGGCATGTAGGTGTTTCAGAAGCTATCAGTTAATTGTTTTATCCATAGAACAAGCAAGGCAAACTTCTCTGTGCAGCTGCTGGACTTTAGCACTAGTTCCTGGGAAGGGGACAGTTCAGTGCTCAGGAAAGCCTTAGCCTTGCTCCTCAGGTAGCCAACTGTGGCATAGTACTTCTACATTATGAGAAATAGTGAATAATTGTTTCACATTCACCATCTCTATGTCATTCATGATTTTACAGACCTCTGCCCTGTCATCCCTTAATGTGGCACTGTACCTAGGTTACCTTTAGCTGCATGGCATGGCCAGCTGCACCACTGTCCCTTTCTCTTCCTCATCTCAAAACTCGTAGCATTGGAAAGATGCAGGTCTTCTTATTTATAGCTGGGGCACCAAGCTCTAATTCACTTTCATTATTTATAAACAGAGCCCATTCTTTGGGAGGATCCTTGGAGATGGTCCTTGAGGAAAGACCTACATCTGTCTGTCCAAAATTGTGTTGAAGTGCTTACTCCACCATTTGAAAAAGCTGCATCTACACAGAACTTGCGAGTCCCAGCGGGGCTGTACATAACAGTAGAGACCACAGCCAAGTTGTGGAGCGTTTGGTTTGTTTGGGTTGGGGTTTTTTTGAAGGCCCAGGATGGTATCAGTGTAACACTGAGCTGAGTGTGGGTGAGTGTGGAGACACACTGACCTGATGTATGAGCTGGTTCAGGAGCTTCTCTGGCGGCAGACCATGTATGGGTGCTCCTCTCAGGGAAAAGAGGGAGGAAAGCATGCAAGCTGCCCCAAATGAAGAGTGGAGGGAAGCTCCCAGGTGACTTGTTTCTGAGCATGTCCAGGGTCTGTCATGTGTGGAGCGCACCCAGTGTCACCATAAGATCAGTGCCAGTGAATGTTTCTTCCTGTATTGTTAGCACAGCACATCCTTTTTTATCTTCCTTATTGGCTAGCCTGGGCTAAGTCTTAGGCAAGTTTCTCTAGTAAGCAAAAGTTACCATTTGTAGGTATCCTTCAGCAGTTTGACCATGTTGTTCAGACATTATATTGCCTAAGGTAGTGGAAAAAAGCAGAGGACAGCGATATCCGTGGTGCAGTGATTCTTAAGGCATTTTAGCCAGAGACAGAAAGAGCGTAGGTGGGGAAAAGAATGGTATTTTGATTATAGGCTGCAGACAAGTCCAACTTATCCATACCTAACAGTGTGAACAGGCTGCTGTCTGTAGTTACAGCAACGAGCAGGTGCAGGAAGACTCTTAGGAAAATGATTTCAAGGATGGAAGGAGGACAGAGAATGTGGAGATCAAGTATGGGTGGCATCATAAATAGCTCTCTGCTGGTAGGAGTCATATCTGCTGAACCTGCATGCACTGTCAACACTCATCTAGCAGAGAGCTCTTTGCAGTGGATGGTTGTCCTGGAATCACTTGAACCAAAAGGGATCGAGTTCTCCTTGTGCAGACTGTCAAGCTGGTAGCACACTGTTGGAATTCTAACTAAGTTGTCAATGCCATTATCAAGTCAGTCTTACAGACAAGATGAGCAGGACTTGTGACACACTATTGCACATTCAAATAGTATAGAAATGGCTATTTGTGCTCGCTTTTTGGGGTGAGAGAAGGACTGTGTTTAATTTGGATGCCTTTTTGAGGGGTTGCTTTTGACACCCTTCAGCTGCCTTTCGTCAAAGGCTTGGAAGAGTATTCCAGGAAAGCTTTGCTGTGTGCTTCCTCTGTTCTTAAATTTTCCTTGAGCTGTTAAAGACAGGATGCTAGGCAAGATGGACATTTCATCTGACCTGATACGGCTTTCTTGTGCAATTTGTGCTTGTGTAAGTAATATGTCTTCTGTGTAATATGAAACGAAGTTGTCTCACATGCTGCCCCTCCTGGAATACAGCTTTATTAATTTACACATGATATATGCACTAGTTCAGCATTGCAACATCACAGAACCTGATCACTGAGCACAGAACTAGAGTGTGATTACGCTGTGATTAAAGATTCACCAAATTAAATAAATATTATACAAGGTAGTTGCAGTATCAGAATTGCTATTCTGAACAGAAAAAAACTAATATAAAATACTTTTGACACATTTGTCTTTCTAAAACATCACAGGGCACATTTCCTATTGGAAGAATGATTTTTTAAGTCTTTCTCAAAAGTAACAATATACTCCTTTCCCCTTCCTGCCATCAACGTTTAGATCTCGCAGTGATCAATTATACTTACTTCTCTCTTCATTGAGATACTTTGTTCCTTATTAGATATTGGAGAATGGTCTATTTTATAATAATGCAAATATATATGTTTATTAAAATGAAGAGCATCAAGGGTTTGAGAGAGCTTTTGTATTTCACAGAGATACTTCTCTTTTTTGGGAGTGATGCTGACCACTGATACCTTTAATTCTTTCCAGCTATCCGTAGTGATAGGAGAACATTTTAAAGGCCAGGATATATGAAATGGAACAGTTTAACAAGCAATCATGGCTACTTGGCTTTTAAAAGCGTGAATCTTGATCAGTTTCAGCAATTAGTATTTTTGTCTTAAAGATAAGACAGAGATATTACATACAGCTTGATATAGTTGGTTAGAAACTGGTTAGAATTAATGTTCTGTGAAGTATGTAAAGCAGCAGAAGAACCATTGGTAACTGTTTACATGCTATTAATAATTAGCAACCTTCATCCTAGTCTGTTAGGAAAGAACCACGCATTTGGTGCAATACAAACTCAACTCCATACGGTTGGGTTCAAATTACATTTGACTTGGACAATAGGGCATGAATGGGCTCATTTGAGTTTCTGCCACTGTAAACAATGAGATGTTGGAATGTTTCATTTGTTTATTGATTTATTTATTTGGACAGGTGCAGGTTGATAATATGAAATAATTTTTTATCCAAATATAGCCAGAAAATAGCTTAACAAACATTGTCCAGTCAGAGTGCATGATGATAACCAACATCTTGAATGGACAGACTCAAATTAATTTAGCCTGTGGCTGGTTTTGAGTTGGGATCTCAAACTAATCAAATCATATTCTAGAAAAAGTGCTTTATGTGCTGTCCAGCCACTTTGAAAATAGAAAATACAGTTTTTATTTTCTGATTAATTTCTTTTTAGGTACTAAGTTCCTTCTTTTACTTTCTGTTAAAAATTACGTGCACGCCTGTGAGGTAGATTCTGCTAATGCTAATAGGGCTCATCCTTGAGAAGAGGTCATTCAAATCTGATGGATTCCATCTGGATGAGGATCATTCTCTAGGGTGTAATTTTCCTCAGCTATTTGAAACCCTTTCATAAGTGCTCCAGAGCAGTCAGGTTCTATAATTTGCAAAATGATGGCTGGAGGAAAGAGCCAGGAAGATTGTTGCTGGGATCATATGTTAGGGAGTAGTATCACAGGACTAATAGCCTAAATTAATGCAAGGAGAGCCTTGATTTAGGCTTTTTTGTCTTCATTAGCTGGACACCCGCATTTCTCCCAAGTGGACACTACAAAGGGAGAATGGATGATAGTAGCACATCTTACCCTTTGGGGCAGAGGAATGTTGAAACTGGAGAAACAATATGAAGATGCATGCAGAAGACATTATACTTGGTCCTCAGTTTCCCAGCTCACTCATGACAAATAGAAAATTGCACAGCAGTCTGCAAATGAGAAAATCCCACAAATACGTGTCTTACGGGTAGAAAAAACCTACAAAAGTATTGAGCGGACCTTACACGTTTTGTACCTTAAATTATCTCACCACACAATATAGCCTAAGCTATGAACTTGAGGTGTTGCAACCATGTGTTGTATCATAGTGTTCTCAGAAGTTGTTGCTCTGTCTCTCACCAGGTGGAATGGATTGGTTATATGCTCAGGTTGATAAAACAGCTTTAATATTTCAGTTCACACTGAGAATTTGCTGCTTTTGTTTTTCTTTCAACATTATATTGCATTTAAACAATGACAGGGCTTCTCTTCTAATGCACGCGTTTGATTCCTGTCAGTGCTAACAGAAGGTATGCGCAGACACCAATGGAAGAGTAGACTAGAGTTTCTCTTGAGGTGAACAACTGTGTATAATTAGAGTTGTGGGAATGAAGGAAAACCCAGCTAGCAAGCAAACAGTCACTCTTCTAAAAAGCTTGGTAAACTCATAAAGCTCAGGAGCTTAATCTCTGAACCAGAGTGCTTGTTATCTAATCCCCACCAGCTGTTGTGTACTTGGTAGCCATGACATCTGTAATAGAGCTGAAGGGCCTGTCTATATTGGTTGGCACCTTTACCCACCAACTGAACTTGATTCTTCTTTCATTGCTCACATTTACCTGCTTTAAATCATTAACCAGTTGCTCAGGGTTTGATCATCCATTTAACCATACTTTATAATAGAGAGCTTGTGCTGCTTTTCACATTAAGCATATTTAAGGTATGTGAGTTTTCAGCAGGTCTAGTTTTTGCCTTGCTAGTAAGAGAAAGATATCAATCAAAAGAATTTCCTCTGGTTGCATACCGATTCCTTATATAGATGTAAAACTGACTTAGGAGTGAAATCTCTTGAGTTGTATTTCAGCTGAAAAATACCGTCACACTTCTAATAAGCTGAGTAAAGAATTATATGCATGTCTCTGTTAATTGGTATGGGTGTATTGGTACAGGCGATTATAGAAGATAGAATATAAATGTAAGCAAGCGTGTGCGTGTTCATTGTAGCTGTGGAAGAATGCTTGTTTTCAGGGATCAGTTTCAGCTGTGCTGTAGTGGGTGGTGGTCTTTTAAGATAGCAGAGGACAGAAATCAGCCCAGCTTGAGGAAAGAATCCATTTTAAGCCTCCCAGTTCCTGGGTGAGTGCTGTGACTTCAAGCGTCCTGTTTGATAGTACCCTCACCACCACAAGCAGCGTGGAGTAACAGCTGTTGGGCCTTGTAAGGGGTTAGAGGGAAGGGTGTCTGGTTCCTGGATCCCAAATGAGTTTAGGTAGGAAGTAAGCGCTGAGCTGGTGTCCTAAGAGAAGACCATTTCTGGACATGGAAGAACATAGATCTATGGGTTATTTTAGTGGTAAAAACTTAGCTGCTCATAGCTTCCTAGCACCTGAATGATTAGATTGGGCGTCTGAAGTTGATACAGTGACCAAAATTGGGCCTGAAGACTACCACAGTCTTAAGTTAGCTGTCAGCATAATGCTGTAGATCTAAGATCTTGAACTGTCCAAAGACAGTACTCAGCATCTACAATAGTTACTGTTAAAATCCAGAGTAACAGTCTCATAAATAAAACCAGCTATACCAAGTTTTCAAAGAAATGCCTGTTAAAATGTTGTTAAATTTCACTGTAGTCAGTTTTTGACTTGGAATTAATTTTACTAATGGATATATTTATTCTTTTCCCCCAGAATGGCACTAAGAAGGTCTGGGATTTTATGAGGACACATGACAGGTAACAGATGGAATCACATTATTTCCTTTTGTCTGTGTGTTGTTTTTCATACTGTATTCTCTTCCATTGCTCAGATCTTGTTGATGTGGAGTTGCTTCTTCTTCCTCCAGTTTCCTCTTCAGTTCTCACTTCTTCTGTAATACTTGCAGGTAGTTCTCTACTGTTTTAGGCAGAATTAGAAGAAAGTTTAAAATCTCATGGTTTATTATGTTTTAAATGTTTTGTCTGTGCTTTAGCTTGAAGAGTTTTGGCACATAATGCATTTTACATTTTAATGATTACATAGAAGATGGAACTGAAAGTTTGGATTACATGATTTTTTCTTTTTTTGTGAATATATTACCTGAAGGAATGAGACTACCCCCCACGTACTTAACCCAGTTGTTGTTTCTGCTGTGTAATGGTCTAGTCCCAAGCACGTCACCATACTCTCTCACCTGTGAATGTGCAATCCCAGGTATTGTCTTAACAAAAAGATTGTTAAAAAGCAATCTGAAGTTATGGTCATACTGTTTGGTTTTTTTCACTGGCAATTACTTGGAATAAGGTAGAGATTGTGTTTTATGTTTGAGCAAATCCTAGTATTAAGCTAACTATTTTATTTTAATCTTCTCTATCACTGCTCTACAAGGATGTTTCAGGCAAAGCCTAGTTCAAGTAACTTGACAAATGCATGAAACCTTTTAGGCCTTCCATTCTGTGTGCCCAAACCCTCTCCTAAGCGCATGGGAGGAAATGAACGGCCAGCAACTTTGTTCTGTCTTTCCAGTTGTGTTTCTCCTATAAGGGAAGAAAAGCAGTTAACTCCTGACTTCAAAGACCAGTTCATGCAAAATTATAACATGGGGTATATATGAAACAGACCCAGTGTCAAGAGTTACTAAATACTAAAATATTCTTACGTCTTTTTCTAAAGTATAAATATTTAATGTAGTCACTGAAAATTCAGATACTAGAAGATAAAAATAAAAAGCGGAGGTAACAACTTTTCCCTAGAAGAAGCTTTTCTAAATCTGTTAAATGCAAAAAATGCATCAAAACACTAACGGGGAAAGAAATTGTGTCTTATAACCAGAACCATGTTGCGAGATGTATTCTTCTTGTGCATGAAATGAGTGGGTAAAATCAGTTGCATTTTTGGAAATTCTTTTCTGTTGGAACCCTCTAAATCCTACAGTGAGCCTTTCTGTGTGTAGGTACCTGGGGTGGACATAAAGCGACAGCAACACTTTTTATCAGTATAAAGATTATGAAGGTAAAAGTTCCGGGAAGACTGGGAAAATATTAGAGAGATTAAAAATGCCTGCACTGCTTGAGAATGAGGACAGAAAAGGAGTGATATTTCAATACTGAACTTCACACTTGCTTTTGGAATTTGCCTGGAAGACAGTTCTGTCTTTGCACTTTGTCTATCCATATGGGCATGTGCCTGGATTTATGATCACAGATACAAAGGCTGAAATGATAATTGATTGCTGGAAATTTAATATATGCCCTGTACTTTCAAGCAAGTGAATCCAGCCTCAAGTCACAGTGCTGAGAACATGACTTTTAAGATGAATAATTTGTATTACTATTTTTGTTTAAACTTTAGATTATCACTCTGTGATAATGTGTGAATATATGCAACTAACTGAGTGGGGTAAATATTAAAAGATCAGTTTTCCATGAACTTCTTGGGAACAGTATTTCTGAAGGACTTTTGTGGACATTTTTAAAATAGTTGAGAGCATAACTGTATAAAAAGGCTACAGCCACATGTCATGCCAGTCATCTCTGGTCACATAACATTTGTTAGCTTCAGATGTACAACAGCTGCTATCCTAACTTACTAGTGACTACTGTTGAATCGTAGAATGTCTAACTCTCTTTCACAAGTAAATTCAATGCAACTTCTGACACCAAAGGTAACAATGTGAACTTTCTGTACAGGAAATCCATGGTTTTACATAAATTTTATTTGAGAATATGAAGCCAATTATTGTCAGATAAATTAGGTTCTAAACTCCTTATAAAGCATTAAAGCCCTACATTTTACTGTAGTTTAATAAGACAACTGTGATGCTAGTTATATGGAAAAGTCATGTTTAGTTGCTAAAGATTATATGGGACTTCATACTTAGAGGGCTCTTAGAGGTTCATTACTCTTAATGAAGGATAAAAGAGGAGTTTCCAGGGCACGTCCTGTTGGTCAGGATTTCCTAGTGCTTGTGTCTTCTTCACGAAGATTGTAAGTGTCTTCCATAATTAAGATCTCTTTTCCATAGTACTTTTTCAAAAGTATTCAAAACTTATTTTACTTCTGAAAATGCTGTAACACTGTTAAATGTATTTTGTAATAAGACTCTTTACCTGAATTGAACATTCACATTGGAATGCCAGATCTCTAAAATACACACATGTATTTATTACGTATTTACATATAATTGATATTTGTAATAGATCTAATAATGCTGAATAAAAAAATACTGTGCTAATCATATAAAACCAGACATTGAATCTAACTCATATCTTTATCTGTCATCCTCTTTCAGCAGCACAAGTAAACATGTGCTTAAGATTGACTTCCTTGCTGTATGACAGTGAACTGAGAGCTTGTGTGCTGCTGGGTTCCTTTGGGACCCCAGTGTTCTTTCTTGTTTCAGAGGAGGTCAGCATAAGCCAATATTCAATAGATTTGTATCGGAATATAGACTTGATACAGGAAAATATTTAGCAAGAGAGATGAAGTTACTTTTGTATAAATTTATCCTTTCCAACTGTTCAGATGAACAGCTGATTAAATTATACAAAGAGAAAAGCAAGAGGACTGCAGTAGTCATTTCATTTGCCTTAAGTGTGAGTCACCTTTTAAAATCTCACAATATAATGCAGTAGGACAAGATCATTTAACTGTATACAAGTTGGCATAACACTAGCACAAGTTGAAATAGCAGATTTTTATTAGATACTACTTTTTTTTTTTTTTCCTTCTTAGTTATTGCAGAGATGTGCTTGAGTCTACAGTATGGCTCCTGAACTTCCTTAAGATCAAGACCATTGAGAACTAGAGTATATTCAGAACAGGAGTCACGTCTGCTTTACATAGCTTGTAATTTATGATGAACAAATAATTGCTTACTCTCAATTCCTCCATGCCGCTTAAAGGTTAAAAAAAAAGTTTTGTGCAAAATTATTACTGGTCACACAATAAACTGTTACCAAGGCAAAACTTCAAAACCTGTGCTGTCAAAAGTCAACGAAGTGTCAGAATAGACAAAAGAAGCAGCATTTCTTACCATATTTAGGTTTAAATTGTACCATAAGGAAGACCCAGGACACAGGAACATACCCATGTAGAGTAGTTAAGTCCTGGAACACTTTGCCCAGAGAGGCTAAGGAACCTCCATCCTTGGAGAAATTCAAACCTTGACTGGACAAGGCTCTCGGATATCAGACCTAACTTAGAAGTTAGCCTGATTTTGAGCAGGAGATTGGATCAGATGATCTCTAAAAGTCTCTTAAAACCTGAAGGTTTCTATGATTTTAGAAGTAGATTAAACACTTAATGAATGTTACAGTTCCCATCTGACAACTGTCAAAAATTTGTAAACTTTTCAAGAAATCTGTGAACTTATAAGCCATTTTTCTATTGGAAAATAATGCATTTACTATTGCTCTTGCCCTGCAGAGTTACATTTAAGTTAATCTTTCTTTGAAACATGTAGATGACCATTATTGGAGCTCATTGCAAGGTTTTTTTTACATCGTTACAAACAATGGTGAAGATTACTAAAAATGGATGAAGAAAAATAAAAGTCCTTGCTTCCCTCTTTTCAACTGTAATTATTGAACAAGTTGATTGAGGTGATGCTTCTAAGTGTTACATGATTCTGGCCTGTTGTGTTAGGCAGTGGCACACAGCAAAATATGCTTTCTGCAGTTACTTTATGCACTGCTGCTTTTCTAATTAAGTTTACTTTTCCTCTGAATACTCAGCTGATAATTTGCTCAATATTAAACATATCCTTATGAGAATCAAGTGCAAGTAATGAAAATTTAAATGCAAGGTGTATTTTACAATGCTTCTTAGACTTTGGTCTATCAGAATGAGTTAGCAATTTGTGGTACTGTGATTTGTGGGGGGAGGAGTTGCTAATTTTTTTGTTAAAGTCAGTGCTTTTAAAAATAAAAAACCTGACCAGGAGGACATGTTCCTTTTGCAATTTATGGTGATTTTCTGTTAGAAATGGCAACATACCAAGTGTTATGAAGTAACCACTGATGCCTGTAGCAAAATATATTCTCTAAAACCAGACTCAGGTTCCAGTTATATTCTCCCTCATCCTAATTGTGCTATATTTAGTACAGTAAGATCCTGAAATGTAATACTTAAGTTTTACATTCGTGTACTTTATAAAGCAATAGACCATGTTCATTTCAGGTTTCAGCAACTCCCCTTAAACAGATTGAAGGCTTTGAAAAAACATAATTTGGGAACAGATGAAGGTCAGTGTACAGTCATGTGCTTGCTTTTGTGCTTTGAGTAATAACTGAAAACAGGAACTTAACTGCACCTTTTGCTAGCTGACAAACAGAAGGACAGCTTTGAAATTACATTGCAAATGGATGTAAAGAAAATTGTCTACTTTGCTATTTAAAATATGAAAAAATGATTGTAAACTTCACTACATTTGAAAGAAAAAGAATTGGAGGAGACTGAATGGCATGCAAGATTGTTATATGAGTTCCTCTTAACCCTGAAAATATCACGTGACAAGGAAAACGCATTAGTACCAAACCCCTTACAACTCTGCATGTCTGTTGTACCCTTGTTAGGCTGTGGTTTTAACTACACAAACGTGTCACAGTGGCTCAGTAATAGTTCCTGACTTAAGAATTCTTAATGGAAAAAACTTGAAGTATTTTCTTCTCTCTAAAAGGAGAAGGAATAATATTCATCCCTTATAAGATTAGCTTCTTTTATGTAAAGAGATTAATTTCTTTCACATTTTAAATAAATTAATTCCTAATTTAATTTATTTGCTCAGAAAAGAGGCTTTATACTTTATTACAAAGAAAACTGAAAAGTCTAGTTTTCCATTAGGAGGGAGTTTGCAGGCTGAAGGGAACCAAGGCAATCTGCGTCTCGGTGTGTTGTCTCCTGCAGGTATCAGCGCTGGGGGTGGACAGAAAGAGGTTCTCGAGGCAGGTTAAAAATGAGCATAGACTGGGAAGGTAAATATACCCAACCAGTCACTCTGTGCTCTGGAGTTACCTGGCCGAGTGCTGGCTTCTGAAGTCAGGGAGCATGGCTGCGCAGTGGGAAGGAGGATGCTGCTGCCCAAATCCGCCCTGGCAGCCTGCCGCATCCCAGCCCGAGAGCCAGCCAGGTGATGGGGATGGGTCACTACAGCCACGCCAGTGGCCTGCGGGAGCCCGGCTTGCTGTTCGGGTTCCCTGGCCGGAGCAGGCAGCCCTGGAGACAGGGTGGAAGTCATGTGCCCTGACCACGTTAACGGGAGCGGATTCAATTCCTTCTCCTATTTCATATGCCAGATCATTTGGGCTTTATGGAAACTTAACCCTGTATGTGTTTTTCTGGTTTATGTCCTACTGTATTATAAGACACCATGAAATTTAACTCAGATGCTTCCTTTATGCAAGAATTATCTCAGTACCTTTAAAACGGGTAAAATACAGCTTTTTAACATCTTTATAGGTTAAAAAAAAATAATCTTTCTTGGGTGGCATATGCCTTTGTATGTGCAGTGATGTGCTGTTGTGCTGTAAACCTTGTCTGTCTTTGTAATGTCTCCTCCAGGGTGTCAATGGTGTGGAATTTTCATGATTATCTTTAAAGATAGTGTTGATGATAATGCACTGTTTAAAATAAACTGGATGTAGTTCAACAAACAACAAAAATGATGAAAAGCTTAGGGAAATAATAGCTGAGAGAAGGTAATGAAGGCTGGGCATGTTCATGCAAAGGATAACACAACTGAAGAGAAAAATTACAACTTATCACAAAAATGTAAAGGAATGTTATAAAGCAGGAGGGAGTGGTTTAATTTCACCATTAATCAATGACAGAAGAAGAAATGGTGTCTCATGTGAAAAGTATTTTTTAAATTGAACACGAAGAAACCATTTTTACCAACAGGCAATAAGACAGTCTAGGAAGACATCTTCTGTAATCACTGTCATTGAAAACACTCAGGTCTGGACTTGATACCTGTCTGTTCGGGATTCTATCAGGATAATGACATTTTTCCTGCTATTAAAAGGAAAAAGCATAGTAGCCTATTAGTTTCCTTCAACCCTAGTAATTACACGATTTGTTTGCATATGATATTTGCAAATAAAATGCACTTAATGCTTCTGGTTTTTTTGTTTTTCATTTTTGGGGTTTTTTTAAGGGAAGACTTGACAGATCTTTAGCTTATGTGCCAGGAATTTTGCAGGCGTATTTACTGTCTTTTAAGATGTCTTCTTATGTTGTTACCTTAGAATCCAATCTAAATAAAATCATAGCAACGAGGCAAAAATAAATGTATTGGATGCTGTACAGTTATCAGAGAAAAACGCAAAAATGGAAGCCAAATTTTCACATTCTCATTTCACCTTTTTAGGTATCTGATATTAAAGCACCATCTAGCATATAAAGTCTTCTCTGCTGTATCACTGAAATAGAGTAAAATGTCAATTAAATCTTTATTCAGGGCTTTGCTTCTTTGGGAAGTTAAATGTTTTCTTAGTTTTAAGAATCCATAAAAATTCTTAAAGCTAAGCAGTTACACAAGAGTTTTGTCTGATTAGTCATGAATTTCTAAATAAAGGTTTCTGGTAGCAAGATTAGTGGTATCTTGTTTTTACAGCTGAAGTGATTTCATTTTTTAGCATTTGCAATAATATGCAAAATAAGTGGATACTCTTACACTCTTATAGTGACTGAAATCAAGAAGAGTCTTCTCTGCTTCTGGGTAGTTATGGAGTAATCCTGTTCTCTCTGCAGAGTACCAAAGTTTTGTCTGGTCTAGAGACGGCGGCATGGTAATGGCCTGCGTTTGGGTTTAATAAAAATAATCTTAGGAAAGCTAGGAAATATTCTATAACCTGAGTGCCTGTATTTTTAGAATTGTATCTGAAAATCTCTTGGAAAAGAGGAAACTATTGAAAGCATTATTCTTGAAATGGGGAAATCAGATAAATTGTGAACAACTGACTTAGTCTGCGTTTCTGACTAATGATGGTTAGACTATACATTTATACCTGGCAAAAGATTGTGTTATTCACTTCATATTTGGTTTTTAGTAGATAAGAAACCAAGTTGCTTGTTTGTCCCTTACTTTAGCTAGGGCATAACACTCGAGCTTTTTATTTTGTGAACTGTCCTTGAAACCTGAGATTGTTTTAAAACTTGATTTTTGCCATTTCAGAATGGAGTCATACTAATGCCTTTTAGATGGATTATTTATTGGTTTTATTATGTGATAACACTTATAATAGGCAGTTTCATAAATAATTAGGAATTGGAACAAAAGCCCATCAGGCTCTGACAGCTGTTGCACATAATACCCACAAAGCTTTATTTAATCAAATAAGTTAGAATAAAACCTGAATTTATTTATTAGAATATTTTGTTGAAAGAATCCCATTGAGATGCAGTGTGTCATTTCCAAGGGTATCCTGGGATACGGGCCAAAATATGACACTTAAGGAATGTTATTGAGAGCAACATGCTTTGATGTCTCATTTATTTTGCAGTTGAATTTATTTTCTATTTTTTTCTTTGCTATACGGAAACAGGGTGCTGGGAGATTGTTTACTCCAAAGAAGTTGTCGTGCATCATATTCTTTGGTTGGGTGCAAATTACTGCTTTACGAGGAGATAAAGATTATGTTTTAAAAGTGCATGTATATGGATTTGTTAGCACTTCTTAATTCATTCTTCTCCTGGTCTGATGATTAACCAAACATATGCTTCCTGCTTTGTGGTGTCATGAACAACTTCCTGCTGCAGTTCAGTTTACTGAAACCAACCTTCTTTTTGATTTTTTTCTAAAGTAATGCTTATTTTCTTAAGCATACGCATCTCACCACTTTATTCTGGTTTTACTTAGTATTAAATATTTAAGTTGTATTGGAGAAAGCATTCAAATTTCATCAGAATACAGAAGTCTTCTAGACGTCTCTAATTATCTTTTGCAAAATCCACTTTATCTGTGATTAGTATGAAAGGCTGAATGTTTTTGTCAGGAGCTTATAGCTTTGCTTTTGTAATAGGCTGCATTTTAAGCAGCCAATTGGATTGGTGTTGGCCTTTGAAAAATGTAAAATGCTTTGAAGGAAGACTTAAATGAACCAGTAAAGATTGTGCAAGCACACACATTTAATCTCAGGACGATCTGCATTATAGTTAAAGCTCTGGGAAACTAAAGGAATTGCACTAGAGAATAATCAAAGGGTACAGCTTTATTACATGTCTGTTCTGAAAACGAAGGCACTGTTTTCTGTGGCTTAAAATACTAACTGCTGCTCTGATAAAAGGAAGAAGACAGCACTTTAGATACCACATTGGAAGTTTTCAGGGACATGTCCAGCTGTGAAATGGATGGTTAATTTGAATATAGATGTAACACAGGGGCTGCAGGCAATTCTTTCTCATGGTCACCAAAAATAATTTTGAAATTTTTTAAGAAGAAGTAGACCTTCCCGAAGGATGAATCTTCCCAATGAATGACTTTTGATTGTTAGGTCTCAAACAAGTTTGACAGTTTTTTTGATTATCACTTTAAAATTGAAAGCACAGTCATTTCTTATTTGAACGAGAAAAGGACACTTGTTCACTAGCATGCGTTAATCCTTATCTGGGGTGTTTCTCAAACATAATATTTTAAAAAGACTAGATGGAATTACAGTCTCGACACAGAAAACAACATGAAAGATCAATTTGTCAACACTGTATGAACAAAGAAGCTGAAATTTATATAAATTCAAGAAGAAAAACAAATTTGTACTTTAAAGCTAAAATAATTATAGGACGTCTGAAGGACTCTTTTTTTTTCTAGCTAACCTTCCTTGTAGTATGATTCATAAGTCTTCCCACTTCCTTCTTTAGGAGCCATACAGGCAAAAATATGACATGTATGTTTTATTTTCACATGCTGTCCAGCTGAGATGAGTACATCTTTCTTAAATACTTCTTAAATGTACTTCACATTACATTTCATTATTTTCTTCTATCAAAGGGATTTTTAATACAAAACTATTTGTTGAGAATCAAGGGGACTGACTATATAAATTACTTGCTTTTACTCCTATATGCCATTTTTGTCTGTCTTTTTTGGAATCTGACATTCCTTTTTTCATTGTCGTCTATGAGAGCGGTAACTGAAATACCACAGACTGATATTATTAGGGAGGAATTGGTGTTTGGTTTTATGGGTGTTTTTTTAAATCAAATAACATTATTTCCTAAAGTCTCCACTCTGGATCTGAGTTTATCATTTGTTAAGCAGCACGGACAATATCGTAGAGTTTCAGCTAAAGTTGAAATAATTTTTAGCCTTTAGAAGTAGGTGCAAGTGACTGAGGTCAATAGCTGGGGAAGCCCTGGTTTTCAACGTTAACATCAGTCTTTTTTTAGGTTCTTTAACTTCCCTTGTTCAATTCGGATCAGAATTTGTGAGACACACACATACCCATGCTAGACATCTACATAAGGAGATCCTGAGTTGCTCTTACAATGATTAAAGAAAGGTCAGTTTCTTTGCCCGTATTACCTCATCAATTACTTAGCATACTATAGTATTAGTACAAGATTATCTTTAAAAATCCTCATCTGCAGCCTTTAGAGTCTTATTTCATTCACAGAAACACAAGAGCATCTTGTCCTTTTCTTTGCTATTACTATACTGGGATTTTTAAACTTTTTTAGTTTTTTAGCTTTGCAAATTCACATTTGTAAAGTATGCAGTAGGGTCACATCCAGGAATAATGAAAGGCTGAGTCAATCTTTATTTATTAAAGGGTTTTAAAAGTTTGTCTCATGAAAAGCAATTAGTAAGTGTTAGCAGTTGCTTGTGGATTAACTGTAACCCAGGTCAACAACTGACAAATCATCAAGACAGAAGATTACCAAACCAATAAGTACAAGGTGAAATTACATTTCTACCTAAAAAAAACTTCAATAACAAAAAGCAAAAAACCCCTTCAGACAAAAAAACCCCTGAAACACCCAATCCCTACCCCCCAAAACCTTCCTTCAAGTATTGGAGCTCTAGAAGTACATATTCTTGCATCTTTGGCAGAGCTCATTTGCTGATCTTAATTGCTAGGATGTGTTTCAAAAGAATTAACTTTCCGTCCCTCCATATGTGTGTGCACATTTTAACAGGATGTCAGTTCTCATCTGTCCCTACCTCGTAACTGCTGTGGTCACATACTGCGTTTTTTACATTGCTTCTAGAAACGCCACCTTCCGTTCTCAGATTTGAGCCTGTGGACTTATCATAGTAATTCTATATAAACGTCTGCTTGGCTGGAATGTCATAAAGCATCAATTACTGTGAGCTCAATAAATACAGAGTTGTGCTATGTTAGGGGAGGGAAAAAAACTGGAATCCGTTTTCTAGGCCAATGGCACACAGCGGAGTCATTTTCTTAACTCCTCTAAGAGGCATTTTCAACTATAAAGGTTATATTCAGTTGAGTATCTTCTCTTTCAACGAGAGTCCTAAAGGTGGAGGAGGGATTCAGATTCTGGACTCCTGTGTTGCAGATGTCCACGGGTCAGCTGTGTGCGATTTCTGTACATTGACTTGGATGTTTTAGGGAAGCTTAATATGCATTAGAGCATCCTAATACCTACAAATTTCAGTCATTTTCAAGCTTTCTTTTAAATGGTTTACTGCTGCATGAGATCCTTGACTGAATAGTTGGAGTCCCTTTAAGAAAACATTGTGTTAAATACCAAGACCAGGCACGCTTTAGCTGCAAACTTGAGTACGATAAAAGTTCAACCACAGGTTAGCTGGTCTTTGTAAATGTGTCTTGCTGACATTTTAGGTACGTATATTTCTTAAAATATTTTAAGGCTACCCTAGTTGTTCCTGTATTTCTAGAAGGAACAGTATCCTACATTATTGCACAGTAACCTGTTTATATGCATGCATTGTTTGGGAGACAGTCTCCTGTTATTATACATACAGCAAATCACTACTCTAAAGTGAGAAGGAGCTACTGCAGAGGGAAGACAGTGAGGGGTTGAACCGAGGGCTGAGCAGGCCTGTGGTCTTCACCAGCCCTGGAAGACACAGTGCAGACCTGTGTCATCTCTTGATACAGTGTCTTTCTGGACAGTTGTAGTCCCTAAAGCACTCTCTGGAAGATACAGTGCGGAGCAGCCAAGTCTCCTTCACTGGTCTGAGGTGATCTGTGTCTTACAGAAGCAAACTGCAGCTCCTGAATGACACGCAGAGCTCATTTTGAGGAGTTTTCTTCTCAGCCACCTCTTGCCTGCAGAGACGACGTACCCACCAGCAGTGGCATCTGCGTGCGGTGGTTGTGGCATGTGCTCAGTGAGTCCCCGGCGCAGGTCTGTGGCTCAGTGGCTTTGTGTTTGCGTGAGTGACCTGTCCCTTTGCACTAGTGACTTCCCTGAGCATCAGCTGCTGGAGGAACAGCCAGCAAAGACGTACAACTCTGGAATATGGTAAAAAGTAATCATCTGCCTCCAAAATGAAAAGGGTGGCAGGTTTCAGCTGAGACAGTGTTTCGTTTGTGCAGGTGTGTTATAGCTTGTTTTTAAGGTATGGAGGCGAGTTTTGGATCCATCATGATCCTTTTACATCTGAGTATTCTTTTCCTTCGTAAAAAATAACAAAAGAAATGGTCTTGTGTTTCTCTTTGGGTTGTGAGCACATGAAGCCTGTTGCTGAATTAGGACTGTTTATGTCCATTTGAGATTAAGTTCTTGTCTAGAATTCCTACCTTTTTAGGAATTTTGGCTGGGCTTTTTTTTTTTTTCCCTCTTCTAGTGGTTTTGTGTGATTTTTTTTTTTCTCTGATAACATACAGATTGGGCTTTGTTTATCTTCTGTATCTTCTATTTGTGGAGATTGTTGCTGAAGTCATTGTGAATGTTTTAATTTTTTTATTCTATACATTTACTCCTTGATCACTTTAAAGTTATAGATGCATATATAATATTCTAAAATAGGATTGACTGTAATATTTTAAAGGGAATTACCTTGAAACATCAAATAGCCTTGTAATATCTTTTGGTATGGTGCCACTGAAAGACATATTTGCAGCTCTGCTTTTGTAGTAGTCTTTTTTGATAGCCTGTATCATCTGTAAAAAATTGTAATCTCAGAGTAATTTTGTAGTGAATTCTTTCCATGATGATTTAGAACTCCAGAAAATAAATACTTTCCTTATCTTATAGGCCAGACCAAATAGCTAAATCCATGTTTGGATTGTTGCAGCAATAAGGAAACCCATTGAAAGCAGCGGCTCAGGGGATCCACTTAGACGTATTGAATAGTCTTGCCCTAACTTTCTGTAATATTCAGATAACTGTCCTGAGTGCAGCTTCAGATGGGTTTTCAGAAGTTACAGATCTACTGACCTGTGGAAATATTTCATGTTAAATTGTTTCTTGTGGAATAAGAAATACCAAATGGGATTCGTAACGTCATACTCATCCTAAGAAGGTGTAATTCTGAACTTTCTCCTCCATGACTCTCCAACTCTGACAAGAAATATTAGAACTTTTGTGTTGTGGTTTGTTAAAAAATGTAAATTTATGTTCAAAATTGTTTGTCAGTCTCTCAGAAAATTAGAAGTAATTAAATAGATGGTTCTACAGATTTGTGCCATTTCTGTACCCTCTCATCTCAAGATGGTGTGAGAAGCAGACAATTGTAATAACTTGCCGCTACTCCTTTCCAGCTTAATTTGATCTTGTTCCTTAATTCTGACAGATTGTTTTTAATTTTCCCATCTGTTCCATAAAAATCTCAAGTGATTGACTCTAAAGAAAAAATAATGTCTAATAGCTGAGCCATTTTTAATGAGTTGGTATGCGTTATTTAATGAGACGTGCTGAAGAAGACAAGCCAAGCGAAAGATTGGGCCTGGGGTGGTGGGTGTAAAGAAAGGTAAAGGGCAACCGTATGCTTCAGGAAGTCCCTACCCTTCCCTTTAACCTTAATTTGAGACTGGTGCTGCCTCCAGTTTCAGGCAATGCACATCCTTAGACCCATGGACAAAAAGCAAAGGTTCCGCAGCAGTAATTCCTTTTCCCCTTTTGTTTGGTGCAGTGCCTTCCCTCAGGCTGTACCGCTGTGGAGAGAGGAACAGTCATGCAAAGGAAGAGGAACCCCAAAAGATCAAAGAATAACACTTAAGTAAACGTAAAAACATTGTAGGCTGTGGTTCAACTGTTTTAGGAACCTACACCATAACTCCCAGATATTCTGGTGGTAGGTTGGAAAGAACCCCTGTGCCAGTAATAAACAGAGTGAAGGTTCTCCTCCAGCAAACGCTTTGCTTTAAAATTGCCTGCAAATGATATCTCCTGGGGCAGGAAGCCATCAATATGCAGTACAGGTCTTTGAGAATAGCAACTATGAATAGAAATGTTAACATCTGGAGTTCTCCCTTCTGTGTTGGTTTTGATATATTATTATAATAAACATTAGCATTATTTTTAATAATCATCAAATAGCAGTTTCTCTGGCAGCTTGAGACTTCATTATTAAATAGTGAAAATAAATATACAGCTCTTTTACAAGGAAAGTTGAAAGTTTGACTCAACTCTGCAAATATGCCATTGTTTGTTAGTCTAATCTATTGTAGAATTCATAGAATAATGAATTAACTTTCCAATTGCATATGGTGAGGCATAACAAATGGGAGAATGCTACCATGGTAATGAGCAAAATATACACACTTGTTTTTGCAGATTTTAATGGGCTACCAACTAGGGAGAGAGACTTTTGTCTGCATTTTTTTTTTAACTAACAATACCTGAGAGTAATTTAAGTGAGCAGGGAACAGCAGTACTCCACACTTTCCGAGCATCTCCAAATACTCAGTGTGTCCAGTTTCCCTATGACATGTATTTCAAACAACCAAAGAGGATGGGGGAAGGATTAAAATGTGATTTTTAAACCACTGAATGTGGTAGCAGTTAAAACTGCTTCTGGTTTAAATTTGTACAAAATTGGACTTGGTGTCTGTTTTAATGCTCAAGCTCAGCAAGTAGCCACAAACAGGAGATGCTCTGTGCTTATACAGAAATCTCTGGCTCTGAGTGAGACTAGACTGTGCCTAAGAGTTAGACTATCCTAATCTGGGACTGATATAAGGGAAGAAAATGTTTTATGATTTTTTTTTCTTGTTATTACTATCTAGTAGCTGTGTTCCTAGAGTCAGACTTTTTTTCTTTTTTCTGTTAGGGAAAAGTAATTGATCGATTGCTTACTTTGTCTGAATGGGAGGAGGCAAAAGTGACTTAATATTGGGTAAATTCTCAAGGGCTGTGGGAACACGACCCATTATCTATTCCTCTTGATGGATTTTGGACAAAGATCTTGTTGCATTGTGGCTTTAGTAATAAAACTTCTATGCATTTATGTATTTAAATTCACAGGATGTAAGTTTTTAATAGTTCTGCATTAATTCTTCATAAAGCATTGATCTTTTGTTTTTTTATCTTCTTCCTCAGTGTGTCAATCCTGATCTTTAACACTTCTCGGCAGTGCTTTGTTGTGGTGAAGCAGTTCCGCCCAGGTAATCCTCTTTTTTTAGATTTACTTTTCCTCTCTAGTGAAGCAAGCATTTAAGGGTTTAGCAGTTAAAAGTTGGTGCATCTGTGGTGATAAAATCTTTGTTCTATATTCTGTTTCTTTGTATGATAGCCCACCCTTTTCAGTTGATCAGAATTTCTAACCAGAGAAATTTCCATTACAGATGAAACAAACGATCAGGGTAGCCTTACATTTTGCTTTTTGGCTAGTCATTGTCCTCTTTTGGATGAAATTACAAACAGCTCTACAATGGTCATGCAATAGATGACTTTTATTTGAAGTTCCTTCTTGAACTGTCTAGTATTTAGTAGGCAGCTTCTGTGCAGAAGCACAATATTCTGTTTGTTTTTTTTTGCTTAAATATTCCTTTTTTGTTTAACGTGTTATTGGGAATTTAAAATGAGGGATATTCAGGGCTGTATGCTTTTTGATCAATACATGGACAGCTTCAATCTGCCAGTTATTATTATGAATTTGGGTTAATATACTATTTTTTCTGAGTTTTTATATCAGTTATTTTAATTCAAAGCAATATTTACTGTTTGGAAGTTAAAAATTAAATGCATATTCTCTGCATGTTAATTAAAAAAAAATCATGAGATATTTCACTGACTGTTGCTAAGAGACCGTTTCAAGACTGTTTGTGGTAGACTTTGTAGGAAACTTTCTAGGGCGGTGTCACGCTGTCCTTTCTTACCAACAGTGATTGACAGGCTCTTCAGTGTTGTGCAGCACTTATACTGACAGTGCATGCTCCTCAAGAAGTGCTATATTGGCTATTATAAAGAGGAAGTGTTTGTTTATTTGTTTATCAATAATTCAATGTCTTCTATTTGCCAGCTGAATAAAATGGCTCATATAGGTGTTGCTCTCTTTGAGGCACTTAGGCAGGAGCCTTCACGTATGTGTGTGTGTATATATATATGTACTGCACAGCGACATGTTCATTACATCATCCGTATGGAAGTGTCAAATCTGCCTCAAAAGACTGGACTGTTCTTGGAGTTAAACTGTTCCAGAGGCTGGAGCTGCTCAGAAACCTGGCCTTAGGGACAGTGGTCAGTCAGACACCCCAAAGCAGTTCAGTGATCGCAACCATGCCCTGACATTACTCACATCACGATAATTACATTTCCATTCCATGGTTATTGTCTGCCTTGGTGCTTGTTCCACAAAGGAAAACAACGGCTGAGAATTTTCTCATTGCTTGTCCCTACCAGGGTCCCTCCAGCAAAGGCAGTAGCTTGTTACTTGCTGCTCACTCACACGGCACATCCCCTGCACATGTGCTGGTTGACATGTGTGCTTGCCTTTCCTTAGGGCGTGGTGTCATGATCAGGTTTTCCCGTTGAAGACTGTGCTGCTTGTAAAAACAGGCATCCCTTCCTGTATGTACATTCCCACCCCATTTCCTTTGGCAGCACCAGCCCTCCTGCAGCCACAGCAGAGGCCTTACATAGGTGCAAACAGATAATTTTGAGGATTAGGCAGCTTGTCTGAGTGGCCTGAAAGAATTCATGCTGGCTTGAGGGGTGGCAGGAGCACACAACTAGGGTGAAGCAGACAGGACCATATTTTTCAGTGTGCTGTGGACTTAGATCATCTTGAATGATCTTTCAAAATGTGTGACTTTATGTTCAGAGAGAAAAAAGTTATGCATGTATCTCATTAGTTTCCATGTTAGTTCCTCACCCGTGACTAATTGGCCAAGGTGTTGGGCAGTGCTTATTATGGTAGTCAATTGATCACACAGTTTCAAATATAATAAAATAATATGTTCCTGGGAAAGGATTAGTACCTATGAATGTCAAAGAAAGCGTACCCCCACTCATGAGCGAGACCGGCAAACTGGCAACAGCAGATGAGGAGAAAGCTGAGGTACTCAACAACTTTTCTGCCTCAGTCTTTACTGGCAACCTCTCTCCTCACCCCTCCCGAGTCGATGAATGGCGTGAAGGAGACCAGGAGGGTAAAATCCCTCCAGCTGTAAGTGAAGACCAGGTTCAGGACCTCCTGAAGAACCTAAACGTACAGAAGTCCGTGGGACCTGATGAGATGCATCCCAGAGTCCTGAGGTAACTTGCTGATGTAGTTGCCAAGCCACTCTCCATGATATTTGAAAAGTCATGGCAGTCAGGGGAAGTCCCCAGTGACTGAAGAAAGGGAAACACTGTGCCCCTTTTCAAAAAGGGTAGAAAGGAAGACCCTGGGAACTACCGACCTGTCAGCCTCACCTCTGTGCCTGGGAAGATCATGGAACAGATCCTCCTAGA
>Ga0065711_1002790_pt1 | contig 31643 bp, 5 predicted proteins | sample Hoacrofraction12_FD_59098 | JGI IMG/M metagenome (GOLD analysis project Ga0065711, IMG submission 59098) | Hoatzin crop microbial communities from Cojedes, Venezuela - Epithelial fraction 12 v2 (version 2) | ecosystem: Host-associated > Birds > Digestive system > Esophagus > Crop | place... | reverse complement strand
TGACCTATCCATTGACCATGGCATTTGTTGGCTTTGAAAGTACAGAGCTCTTATAGAAAAGTTATTTCATTTTTTGCTGAAGCAGAATCTTAAAAACAAAATTGGCCAAGATTAAAGTGTTTAGAGAAAGAAAAAGAAACAGCAAGTGACCTCAGAGCTATCACCTCTACATAATTCCTTCTTTTTGGCAACGTCAAGTGTATGTAGACTATCCTGACAAATTTATTTCTTTTCATAAGAGCTATTGATGATCACAGCCTCTCATAACTACTAAAGAACTTAGTTCTAATAGGTGAAAAAGTTTTCCTGATATCAGAACTGTATCTTTTGTGTTGCAAATAAGTCAGCTTTCCCTTCACATCATGAAAATGGTTGATCACATGCAATATGAAACACACTTTATTATCATGTTGCTTTTCAGCCTTTTTTTTTTTTAGATTTAACAAATCACATCACATGAAGAGTCATTGTATCTGATCATTTGTCTTCTGGAAGTGGGATGCCCCACAATGGACTCTAACTGAGGCCTCAAAAACTTAAACCAAAGTGAAATAGCAACATTTTGTATCTTCCTATGACATTTCAGTTGTCTGATGTCACCTATTTCAGAACAGTATATCAATTTTCTGAGCATCAAAGTTAAACGACTTACAATTTTCTGGTTCTGTTGAATTAACCAGTTATATCACCTTTGTGTTCATGAATGTTTTCTTTTAAAATGTAATAGTTTGCATTTGCTTTCATGAAATTTCTCACTTCTTGTTCCAGAATTTATTAAGATAATTTTATATATTTTTAGAATAATCTATTCTTAAATTATTTAGAATGTTGATGTCTTCTATGCAATATCTAAATCATTCATGACAATATATAATGGTGACTGATCCAAACAGGCCTTCTGGAATTCGAGCAGAAATGTTCTTTGCTGTAATGTTGTGTCTAAACCTGCTTTTTGCATTCCTTATTTCCAGCCCATGTGTGCTTGTCTTTTAGCTCTTTCAGCTAAACTCCATTTCCTTTATTTGCTTAGGTTGAGATACTTTGCAAATATTTCCTCCTTCTAATCCGCTAGACTAATTACTCTGACAAAAAAAAAGAAAGAGGTTACTTTAATATGATTTGTTCTTGACAAATCTGTGTTGTCTGATTATTATCTTATTATCCCCAGGTGCTTGGAAACTGATTTTTGAATAATTTATTCTAGTAAATTGTCAGATAACCCAATTTAATCAACTAGTCTGTGAATCCCAAGATACATATAAAAAGGAGAGGGGAAAGTGTAAGTACTGGGTTTGCTGACTTAATTCTGAGGCGTCTCCCTCTTCCATATGTTGTCAGGCCTAACAGCTAAAGTTATGTTTCAGTTGATGACACCTCTCATAAATTCCTAAGTGCTGCTGAATTGGAAATCTAAATATTGTTTTACTTTTTCTCTTTCCCCTTTTTCTTGTCTGCTGTCTCTTGTTAAAATTACGCCTAGTTGCTTTCTAAAGACAAAAAGAAAATGCCCAAAGTGTTTTAGCTTTCGCTGTTACCAGTGATTTGACCTTTTTCTGTTAATGAATGACCCTTTCATGCTTCCTCTACTTGGAATGTTTAATAACATTTTCTTGACTGGTTTAATGCACCTTACCTGTTGTTACTTCGTCAGCATCTTATATCCACCACCCTCTCTGAGAAATTGATGCTATTCCTTTATAGGTGATACCGTTGACATTCTTGGTACTATTCTTTTTTAAATGTCAGTACTCAAGAGATCTTGATTTAGACTCTTAAGTCTCTCCATGTACTTCCTTTTTATCTTCCTGTTTGGGATAAGTTGGTTTTCTGCCTCCAGAACTTCTTCTGTTTAAAACTTCCCATTCTTTGGAACCATTTTTTAAAACAAAACAAAACAAACCCCCAAACTTTGAATGTTTGGCCAAGAGATCCTATCTTTTGTTTCCTCAGTTTGTTAAAGACTGGTTTTAGAATGTCATTGTTGTTAATGGGCTGTGGCATTTCCTTGCTTTGCTAGCATTTGAGAACATTTTATTGTTTTATGGTAACTTTCACTCAAACTACCTGGTCCCTTATACTCTTGTCTAACTTTGCTATGTAAATAGGAATTGAAACAGCAGTCCTTACCAGTACCTACTTACTTGTTCAGCTCTCTGAAGCTATTTCCAGCACATACCAAGAACTTGTTAGACAATTCATATCTTCCAGCATTGCATACCTAGCAGAGTTAGGGTAGTCAGTTTGCCATTGTCACCACTTCCTATCCTTTGATTGCTTCTGTTAATTGCTCTGGAAAAGAGCCATTCACCCTCTGACTGAATTTGATATATCATCGATCCCTATCATGAGATTGGTCCAGTCTTGCTTCCCTTTTATCCTTATCCAAAAATGTCTATTAGGTCTTAAGCTCACCTGTTCTTGAACCACAGAGAAAGTATATTTATTATAGCTCTGTGGTGCATCTCTGCCTCCATTTTTCACTTGTATGTCCTGTCTTAAGGAGTGGTTTATTTATAGCTTGTGGAGACACTGTATCACAGCAATATACTGATAGAATACTAGTACATTTTATTTAAAAGAAAAAGAATCTGAGCTCATAAACTGCAAACTGGTGACTTTAGTGAACTGTGCTAAATGACTGGGAAGTATGTCATGATCAATGTATTGAGTACAGTATTTGTGACAGGAGGGAAAAAAGAGAAAAAAAAGCCTGAACGAGAAAAGAGAACATCATTAGTCTTCTAAGGACATGTCTAATATGGAGAAAAGGGTGGAAACTGGAAACATACCAAGATACTGCTTAAAAATTGTAAGATCAGCTAGAAAGATTCTAACAAGTCTGAATATAGGGCATTAAATTATTGGAGACTATTATAATGGATAATTAAAAACCAGAATTTAAATCTGAAAGAAAATTGCTTTTTTGACAGAAATTTTAAATAGGATTGGGTATGAAATGCATGTGCAGATTAGCAATAAGTATTGGCTAATTATTCCATTTACTGAGCAGATTAGGGGGCACATTCCAAATACATGTCCAGAATATAATAAAAAATGTGTGTACACTTCAAAAACCAGGTTTGCTTCTACAGAAAAATAAAGGGAAAATGAAGATGATAGAGACTAAAGATACTGCTTACAAGGCAAATTCTCATTGTTCTGTACAATGCACATGGCAGTACGCATGGAATATCCTGCTAAAGAGAAAGCCATCAAAAGCATACCAGGAATTCTGCATTCCTTGTTCCCACTGGGAAAATCTCTAAGTGTTTTTCCCCTCACTGTAACAGTGAGGAGGAGTTAATGAGTTCGAGGGGAGGGAAGATGACCATTAAGTCCATGATTACATGAAACTATTGCCCAAGATGCCTGTTCAGGGTAATGTATGACAGCTGTGGCTGCTGCTGCCTATGGACTGCAGTAATGACTTCAGAACAGCTGCTCTAGTGCCATGAACCCTATGGGAGGAATTTGCTCTCTCCTTTTACTCTGCAGTATGTAGAGCTAATTTACATGGATTGCAAGGCTGTCTAGAGTTTGCTTCTAAATACTTACTTGAAAATGAAATTTATTTTATGAACAGGAATTTAACTCAAAATTTGTACATAGCCATGTACATATCATATACATTTGCTGTAGCCATTCAAAATTATTTATTTGGTTATATCAGTGGTTGTTTCTTTCCACAAATATTCTTTGAAGTGTAAACATCTGTTTTATAAGGTCATAAAGGGACTCTTTTATAGTTTATGTGTGGTTTTATTTAATCTCTCTGAAACCGATATGTATGTTTTTACTATGGTGAAAAGAGTGAGTTTTTATTGTCTTTATTACCTTTTTCTGAAGTGCTTCCTAAGAATTACAGGTCTCTGTAACAGCAAGAGTCGAGGGGCTTGTTACATAATAACATGTATACTACTTCATACTGTTAGTCTGTGAAAACCTCACTACACAAAATGTATTATTCAAGAATAATAACATCTATGCTGCAAAAAGCATAGATAAACAAATATGTAGTACTCTTCATCAGATGAGAAGCCATCTAGATTTTTGGGTTACTGTTCTTTTTTTGGATAGTAGATATAAAGCACACACTTTGATTTTATAAGAGACTTGAGAATCCTTACTGCTACCATTCTGCACTTCCTTGTTTTTTTATTTACAGGAGTTGATTAAAAATATTTTTCAATACTGGGGAATATTATGTTGTTTCCTTTGCATTAGAGCCCATCCTACATTTTCGTTACAAATCCATACCACCCAGTGGCTTCAATAGGACTGTTCATAGTTATTTCTGTATTCACAGAGATATTTTTTCAATCAAAATGTAGACTTCCAGATTAGATTCTGAAGTAAACTTTGCCTTTTTTTTTTGGCGGTGTATTGGGTTTTTTTAAAGGCTTTTGGGGAAAAATGTCATCTGGTATAGATAATTATGAAAAAGTATGTCAGCATTCATCAAATATCCATATATTCAAGATACCTGTTAAAAAAATCCAATGTTTATTTGCATTGCATTTTTTATGCTTTCTTTTTAATTGTACATCTGTAATTTCATAACATTTTAACATTCTTGTTTAAACAACACTTTAACAAATAGCACTGAACACAGTACACATTGATGAACACAAAAGACATATGAGGGATATGCTCTCAAACTTCTGGAACTGGGTGAAAACTTATATACAGTATATCCATAATCATCCATTTCTCTCTAGATCTGAGTGCATATTTGATAGTTACCACAAATTCATTCCAAGCTTCCAGAGTATGGGGACTGAAGATGGTCTTTGATCTACTCATCATTTAAAAGATCAATGACAGAAATATCACCAAAATTTGTGATTCTACTTAACCAAAACAGTAGGAGTTTACTGTTTTGTCTACAGCCTTTCAAGTAGAAACAGCCCTGAGGCCCATTCCAGTGCTTTTCTGTGAAAACAGTATGAAGTTTAGTGCTTGAATGCTAGCACTTTTTTGTAGCATTAGTTGCATTTATGTCTTAAATTTTCAATTGTGTAGGCAGCCATCTCCCCAAGGAGGCTTGCAGAAGTATTTTTAGTGTGCTCAGCACTCTAGCAAGGCTAGGATCACTAGACTGTATGAGAGGTCATGAATGCCCCAGCTAGATACTGCAGTCTGTCTTCAACATCTACTCAGCACTAGTAAGACCACAGCTGGAATGCCATGTCCAGGCCTTAGCTCTCCAGTGCAAGAACATGGACATACTGAGTTGGTAAAGGGCTGCAAAGATTTATAAGGGGCTGGACATGGAAAAGATAGGGAGTGACAGTAAAGCAGTACTAATGGTACCTATAGAGACCTTTATGGCTAGATAGATTTTAGTACCTCAACTGTTTAGTTTAACACAAGGCACAACATAAATACAAATGTTGTCTTTTGGGTAAGGCTTCACACTAGCACGCAGGCAGGCTGGGTTGTATTTTTTGCCTGCATGCCATTTTCTGCGTGATGATGCTTAAATCACCTGAATTCTTTGAGACTCAGTTCTACAACCTGAGCAATTAGGTAGGGATAATTGCTACCTTGTATGATTATGTAAAATGTTAATGAAGCACTTTCAAATATTTGAGTAGAACAGTCTGTAGGGATTGAAAGTGTTCTTTTATTAACAATAGATTTTTGTTTTGCTGAAGTTTACTACAATGTTCAGTTCTTGTTGCATTTGATTGTAAATTAATTCATTGAGAACCTGGACAAATCCATGAGTTCATGACAGTTAAATATCTATAGAAAGCAATTTACAAGGTCATGCTTGCTAATCTTGCAAAACTTTGTAATGAACTTCTTTATCTTTACTTTGAGAACAACTATGGTAATACAATGACATAAACTTATGCTCTCTGACAAGTGCAAGATTTCAAGGGAATCCATTGTATTAGGCATGTAAAAGTCCTGTAATAGAAATTTTGCATTTCTATTTGATCACCTTTTTGTCAGGTGAGGATATTTTTACTGACTATATTTGTGCTATGCTTGTTCCCAGAGTATGTGAGATGCATTATATGACAGTAGTCCTGGGCTAAAATTGCCTTTTTTTTTCATAAATACTATTGCCAGTGGTTATCTTTAGCTAGCAAGATATAGGGGTGTGAATTACTTTGCATCACTTCAGATGAATATGAGACTGCACGTTGCAAATTCTCTCCAGTGAAGTGTGAATTGAAAGAATATATGCCTCACTCAGCAGAATGTAATTATTATCATTTTATAGTAATTTGATAATTTTCTCTGCACATTCATACATTAGAGTGTGTACATCCTGCTCAGTCTAAATCCTATGCAGAGCCTGTGGTCTTCCCTGATCTTTAGGATTGTTTTCTTCTTTTTCTGAACCTGTGCTTTTATGTCTTGAATATCAAGACAATATATTTGGAGGGTGTTTCTGCTTGAAGGATCAGCAGATTTCTGGTATTAAGTGCAGATTTTCTTATCCTGTGTTTTGTAAAAGCAATGTTATTCTAGCTATATCTACTCTGACTGCCAAAGCCAGAATCACTGTCTGTGACAGAAGTCTCATAATCTCAGCAAAAAGACAAAATATGGTGAGGCAGGTAAGCACATTGCTGAGCCAAGTGCCCAGGAGCTTGGCTGGGTCTCCCTATAATGCGTGCCCGAAAAATGCTCTAATGAGTAAATGGTCTAGACAAACTGTGAATCTATTCTCAAATCCAGCCTTATGACTACTTTTGCACGGTACTCTAGATCTGGCATCTTGAAGTCAGAATTAAGTTGCACTTACCCAGATACCTTGTAAATGGGTCTTTAATTGCATTAAGGTCTCCTAGAAATCAAATGTATAAACTCTTCTTCTCCTATTAAAATATATATGCTACTAGTTCCCAAAAAAGCTCTGTGTCATGTCTTTAGAACCAAAAGTGTGTTGTTAATTGTCATTATTAATGTACAGAAATTGGGGGGTTTCTAATTAACCGCAGTTATGCTGAGTCTTCTAATGAATTCAGTGTCTCTTGTCAACATTCTGATTTCACACTAGCAAGTTCTACCTTGGAGCAATAAAAGTGGGTTTTTTAAAGTGTTGCTAGGAGATTAATCCTTTTTCTCCAATTTCCTTAGCCCCAGAAAAGGCTGGGCACTTTGCTCCCATATAGCCATGAGAGCACTGAACACAGCAAAATGGTGATGTAAATTTTGAAGTTTGGCTTCTCTCTTCTCCCTCTGTGCTTTCAGAATTTTTGGGGAGATTTCGTCATGAAGTGCTTCGTGTATTTGTTTAGCAGCTGCTCAGTGAGAGCACTATTGGAGCAGGACCGAAACTGCTGTTATAAAGATCTATATGTAACTGCTGTTCTGGCTCTTCACAAATGTATGATCTTTGGTGGCTCCACATTTGAACCGCACATTTGTCATCATGTGAGTGACCATTTCATCAGTGCTTGTTCTTTATCTTGTCCCAAATTTTTTTCATCTTCGTACCATTCATAGCTGCTTAGGCCACTGTTTAGTTTCGGTGATCTTTAAGGAAGGAAGAAAATATGACTCTCATGACAGAGAATCAGAAGAATTTTTGAAATGCGAAAATACCCAGCAAGTAAAACTTCCAAAATTTAACTGGTTTTCCACTAGTGAAGAGACCATAGCAAAATACACAGGTTGAAACTGATATTCTGATCTGTGACTTTCCCTTTGTTAAAAGACAAAGTTCAGCATTGCTGGCTAAGCAAATCACTTAGTTTTACCTGTCATTTCTATTCTTCATTAATATTTTTAAAAGTATAATTCTGCATTTGTGACATTATCTGTAGTATATGAATACAGCTTCTTCTAATAAGATGAATTACTACACGTGTTTTTATTGCTTCTGTGGGAGTAATTGGGTGCACCAACCTAACCATGCAAAAATTCAGCATAATATGCAAATGAATTGGCAAAACCATATTCTTTGCTATGAAACACATGAGTTTCTAGAATATCTGACTTGACATATTCCCAGAATGTGCTGTTGTCCTCCCATCTTGAGGATTCATTTGCAAAAACTAATTTTTGATTTCATGGAACAGTCAGGAAGGAATTCCTCTATCCGTATCTCTGAACTTATAGCCATGTCTTCTGTTACTGAGCTTCAGTAGGTTACTGGGTTTCACTGTGTTGCTGAGAAAGGCGTGTTACTGTCAACATTAAACTGAGGTAATTTTCTTTCATATATAACATGTATTGTCAGAAACGATATCGTATGTAAGTCTAAACTAGTTTTCAATTCTGAATTAAAACCCTTTTAATCTGTTCAAGGCATTGTTCAAGTCTGGAGTATATCCAAAGGAAAACAGCTATCTACCGTGCTCCCTCTATGTCTTTCTTTTTTCTTTACGTTGGCTCTGCATGGTGGTTCAAACTGGTTATATGATTGATTTGTATTTTATTCTTGGTAGCATGCTTCTCTTCTTCAGTTGTAGTCCTGTTCTTAAGGGTTCCTTTTTTTCTTAGATGTCCCATGCCATGCCATGCCAAAAGCTGTCATGCCCAACAAAGTAATACTTTGACCAAACAAAAACTAATAGAATACTTCTCAACTTATGCATAAATTCTAAAAAAGCAAGTAAGGCTTATTTTCCTTTTATTCGTATTTGTATTTATTAGTATTACTACTTCTGCTCTAGACCCTTTCATTATAAAGATAATAAATAACTATATTATTGTAAGTATCATAATGATCCGAATGACAGATGAAAAATATCTACAGTCATTTTACATAAATTACAACTCATCAGTTGACTAAAATGGTGTCTGAAATGCTACTAGAGTATGTTGAAAGCAAATGTAATTTATATACCACGCTCTTTCACAGAATATTGTTGTGTGAACAGAAAGACACATCGGTATGTACAATGACATTTTTATCTGCCAGCCACATATCAAATAAAAAGGTTGTTTTAACATTAATTCCTCTGGATGCAGGCTTGCTGCTACTAGGAGCTAATAAGCCAAGATCAGAAACTTAAATTATTGGTACTGTGTAAAGCAGAAAATTCTTTTTGAAAACATTTATGTTTACTAAATTTGTTTAGCTCTGATAAATTTTGCTGAATGATGGCTGAATATCAGTAATTATGTTTGTAATGACAGCATTCTTTAATTTGGTGATAAATTTATTTTGTATTAAATTATGTAAACTCTAAGTATTTATTCCTCAAAATGAGATCTGAAGTACAAACAAGGAACTAACAATTGTATTAATTGTTTAAATGTACCACAAACAGATAAGATAAGCTTTTCCTTGGAAGTACGCTAGTGATGTTTTAAAGCACTTGTAGTGCAACATATATACATTAAACAAACAGCACCATTACTATCAGGTTTATGCACTTAAGTCCATTTTAAATACATACATTTTGGCTCCTCAGGAATGAGCATAATTAGCCTTCATATGCTTCAAGACAAGCTTGGGTACTGGTGATCAAATTATCTACAAAATGTCAAATTCTTTTTAGCTTTTTATTCTTTTTAACTTCTGAATCCAGTACAGTGAGTTCATCTTGAATTCCTCCTGCTCAATAGCTTGCACACAGTTCATGTTGGAGTAGTTGGTCTTTGCTTAGCAAAGGCTGACTAAAGTCAGAGTCACATTTTTTGGCATAGATAAGCTAGAGTAATATTTTTAAAATCAATTAATGGTCTTCTAAAGAGAGAGAGATATATATGGCATCTGAATTTTTTTGAAGTGTGAAAGCCTCCATCTTTACTTAAGCTTGGATAAGTTTGATATTGCTACTTCTCCTTCACAACTGTTAAAGCCTGCAGCTTTCTGTCACCTGCAAAAGTGCTTACAATGTTGAATGCCAGAGCTGTGCAGACCAGTCAGTGCCCAGTGACATATCTCAAGTGAGTATGCTTCCATATCAGTGCCTCTGTGTTATGAATTTATCTGTTATGACTATCTGATATTCTCACCAAGATGTATCATTACTGAACTTAAGGCAAAGTGCAAAGACATCAGTGTCTTCAGAAGTGCTTGTAACTGTTTTATACTCAACATTCAAGGCAAGGTTTTTATGCCAAATAACTCGTATGTCTGCCACTTCTTGAGATGATTTGAGAAATTTGATTTATACCAGTGGTATGCAGTTAGGTGCAAGCAGAGGTACTCAGCTATGGTTCAAAAATATTGTTTTTTGCACTGCTTAACTCTGCAATGCCTTTTTCTTGCCATCCTTTGGCTTAATGAGCCTTGATTCCTAGACAACATTTGTCTCTGCTTTTGTTTCTTGTGACTTGCACTTGCATTCCCAAAGTGAAAGTTTACATTAAACCTTACCCGTACCCTCTTGCATCTTCTGTTGACATTGCCTCATGAATGTCCAAGACTGTATCAGTTCCATCACTTACTGTGCCTGTCCATAGTACCAATGAGGAAGGACGTATCACAAGGTCTGCAAATGCCAGTTAACACCATTCGTACATTGGATTAAGGTTTTTGCTGTCAATATGACAAATAGCTTTAGACTGGTTTACTCATATTGTATACCAGCTACTTGCAATTAATTGTCTTGTTTGTTTTATGCAGTGATTGACTGAAGCATTGTCAGGACCAGGAATTATGGTTTTACTGGGTGCATGCCAGTACTTCTCTGACATGTGAATATGTTTTGTGCAACTAACCTTTCTATCCTCAGGTTTCTTTACAACTCGTGTTTACACTTAAACATATTGTATGGTTCTGTTTGGACTTCGGTGAGGGAGTATCGCATTCAAGATACTTCCTGAACTCACCATAAGCAAGACTACATACAGTATGTTCTTGGTCTTTTTAAATGCTAGGTGTTTGCAGTTCTGCTTGAGTTTACTAGGAATTACTCAGTATCACATCTCCTAATTGTCCCAGGTGCTTTAATGCTCGCCAGTTGTGTAGTAGCATGCTGACAGCACTAAGTTTGAAAGCTTTGGAGTCTCATAGTCTTTATTTGTTGTCCTCTCAGTTTTCTCTGATTTTTACCATATGGTATAGAGATTCTATCAGAAATCAGATCCTCCATCTTAAGATGGATGTAGGCAGAGGATAACTGGTCAAGCACATAGCAGACTGTCTAGTACCCTGCCTAATTAAAATTAGATCTAGATGCTATAGCTGTTATCTCTTAGAATATTTCATGAAAATGACAAAGTGTGCATAGACTGATTACATATGTAAGTACCGGTTCCAGATATAGAACATACATAGAAACTATACCAAAAATAAAAAAAAAAAATCATGTAAATAACAGCAAAAGTAACAGAAACAAAAACATTTGATGGCATCCAGTTTTTATTTTGTAATTCCCAAGAAAGCAACTCATGTGAAAAGAATATCACGTACAGAAAGACCCAATTAAGTCATAGAGATGATTCTTTCTGACCCAAATGTAGTCAACTTAAGACCCTAGAAAATGCCAGCTGCCAGTGCAACTGAGTGGTTATTTCATACAGCCTGTTGGATAAATTCGAAATTGTAGTATAAATGCAGGTCCAAATCTGCATCTGCGAAGCTCTAAATCCAGTGTATGCCCACTAATGCTATGGGCAAACTGATGCAAAGTCAAACTGCAGCTCACAAAGAATTCATGAAGGCCTTAAATAGAATATGTTTTAATTGAGTTTTGAATTTTTAAGTACCAGAAAACTGTGTGGAGTGCCCATCAGTTTAGATTTTCTCATAAACAAGGTATACAACTGCAGCTCAGAGTTTAATTTTTGTCAAAAATTTTTCAGTTAAAATGTGAGCAATTGAACTTCTCCAAATACCCATTCTAACTATGCTTCAGTATGATTAATCCTTGGATAGCAAGTACTGATCAGATGTGTAATAGAAAATATCTCTCTTTGTGAAGGTTTCTACTATTAACTTTGTGTCAGCATTCTGATTCTTCCTAAGAAATGCTGTATTTATTTCATGGGCTAATTACTAGGTTTGATGGAAAATTGGAACATGATTTTTCACCCTGCCATTTTTTTCCTGACCTTGAATGTTTTGTGTTTCATAACATTTTTTAAATTCCTTATAAATTCCTAGAAAAGGAACACTGTGAAGTGTTAATTTGAAAAAAAACCATTTCAGCTATACAAGCAGGATCATTTTCCCCAAGGCATAGTCTACTTATTTGCAACTACTATAAAATTCTCTGTTCTTTCATGTGTATATCAGACCTAAACCCCATATGTAGTCTGTATTAAACAGTGCAAGAGATTGATACCTTTCATCAGACCCTCAATAAAGACAGAGACATTCAGACATTATCAGAAAAAATATTTTTATTTTGCATAAAAATGATTTCCCAATACCTTCATACAAAATTATCATTAATACAGATATATTTCTCACTGATAACTGACATCTGAAACATGAAGTTTTGAACCCAGATTTGAAGAAAGCTAACTATGCAACAATATTCTTAAACCTTGAGAAACAGAAGAAGAATGGATGAAATACTAGTCTTGCTGCAGCCAAAGTAAAATTCATGTGCACTTCAGTGTAGCCAGGATTTCTTCTTCTATGCTTCTTTTAGTAAAACCTATCATTATATAAATCTGTTAGACCTTAAATGCACCACACTAATATAAGAGAAGAAAGAAATAATTGTACTGTTCTTTATGCCAAAGTATGCCTACTTTAAGCCTAAGCTGCAGACCTGTAAAAATGTTTGATACAGTTAAAAAGAAAGACAATAATGTAGTTAACATTTAAAATAAAATTCAGTCATGTTAAATCTTGGATTTGAGATTTAAGATAATTGTGCACACTGTAATCACCATCTTTGCTGGCAGCTATAGAAACAGTATGCAGTATATCAGTTATAGAACCTATCACTGAGTGTAGCAGACAGATGGAAGAGATATGGGGGACAAGACCAAAATTAATTCAGCAAAAGAATGTAATTGAATATACTTTGTCTATTCCTAGCTCTTATTCTCTCTATGAACTTTGCCTAGTCCAGCTTCTGTCTTCTGGGTGTCCTTTTTCCAGTTCACAGAACTGTTTTAACTCATCCCAACCTTCAGCTATGTTAGCTATCCCTTATAAAAATAAGGGCCAGTTAATGTGCTCTTGTACAGCGCTTTGAAGCTGTACCAATGATTAAATTTTTTTCTGACCTAAGCCATTACCAGTTGTGAAGTACTTTAAAGTAGAGTTTGCATATTTAAATAAAAACCTAATTCTTTTAACAACATAGATTAGGCCACTACTGATACTGCTGTCTTAAACGGGCTTTTTTGTAGTTTCAACTGATTGGACGGTACTGTACAAGTCTAGTGTTGCACAAGGACAAGCAGAACTGTTTGCTCTGCCTTTTGCTGTGTTATATCTGGGCTGATGAAAATACAAAACTGCAAATAATGCCTTGGCACCAAACTAAGAAATTGCATCCTGAATAAACATGATAAAGAGTCAAGCTGTTGATTGAAACAGTGCCATTTTAGCATAGTCTTTTTTGTTTTTTAGTGGAATTTCATCTCAAATACTCAAAATTTAAAGCTGAAAATAGCTGATCAGTTACTAAGACTGTACTAAATGTGTAAAATTGTCATCTGTGAAAAATTATGCTATGATAGTTTACTTCTTATTCTTGAACAGATAGCATAGTGAAAGGACCTTGGGGGATTTTATGTACTATAGGGCCACCTCTGTGGTGGTTATGGCTGGTAAAATCTTCCACGCAATTTGTGTGAACCGTTTTATACTTCCATTTGGGTTGTGTAGGCACTAGTTGCAAATCATTATATTATTGGACTGCCTTGTAATATTTGCATAGTTCATTTCTGAGCTATCCATTACTGATGAAGTAGACCATAATGTTTCCATAGAGATGATCCCTCTCTTTCATCTCTTGTTGTAGAATCCTCCATGCAACACATTAAATACTCTGCTAAAGCAGTGGGCAAAATTCTTCTCAGACATCTGCCCCATGATTTTGAGCTTCAATATTGTGTATTCGTATGAGAATGGTCATCCTTTGATCCAATTTTTCAGAAAATCAGAATATTGTGAAACCATAAAGAAGTATGGGAGCAGTTTTCCCTTTTAACATCCATTGTTAAAGAACTAGTAAACTGTATACCTTGTTGGGTGGATCATAGGTTTGAAGAACAGGCTTTAAAATTGTGGGTTTGAACTTTCCACTTAAATTCAGGGGGGGAGAGAGAGGAGGTGTTAATGAGTTTAGCTTGGGGGAGCTACAAGATAGGGGGCTTAGGAGCTTAAGAAAGGGGCTGGACCTCTGTAATACTAGACATACATTGGTGTGATCTGCAATGAATTTATGTAATGGCAGTATAAAGGTTAGCAGAGCCAATGTGTGCATAAAATACAATAGAACATATCTACATGAAAATTGCAGCTTTTTAGATCTGTGGAAAAACAATTTCAAAGGCAAGTTTATTTCATATCGGAGACATTTTGCACCCCATTGCAGTACTGAGAGGAAGCCTGCACTCCTGATAGTTTCAACTGCTCACGGTGTGACTCTGACACCTGGTTACTATGAGGTAAACACAAACATCTGCACAAAGCCATGAATTTCTGGATGTCTGCTTTACCTTGCAGTGTATGTGAGGTTATTTACTGCTGAATAGAGACAAGAAAATCAATTGGTCATTTACCATGTGAGCAAAAGGATGCACACTGAAGGTTATTCTGGATTGAAACATATATAATAAATCTGTTCTCTAGCCTGTCATAATCCATGTAGCCATCCGCTCCATCACTGTTTTGCCAAAGTAAAGCCATTTTGGGTTTTGACAATAAATGATTCTGTCTTTCACAAACTTTGGCCTACACTCAGTGCTTCTGCCTCTTTCAATACCAGTGGAAGTTGCTCATTGATTCAGCAGGAAAGACCCTCAACGTATAGGATAAGCCATGCTACTTGTTGCTGAAAATTACAGCAAGTGAAAACACAGAGTGTGGATTTGAAATCATGCAATATTTTTATGAATTCCCATATGTTCAGTAAGAAGCAGGAAAGAGACTGCAGCAAATCTTTAACTGCTGTAAATTAGCATAGCAGTGTAGATTTCAGTGGCTGATGATCTGCCCCATTCTTTCTTGAACAGTTAATATTATGTAGGTGCCATTTATCAGTATTTCCTGAGTGAACAGTACATGTTTTCTCTCTAACACAATCGGCGGTTGTTAACTTGCACACATTCTGTTCGTTTTGTTAGATTATTTTGTTTCCATGAGGTATATACAGGCAAGTGATAATTAGTGTTCAGTGTGAAATTGCTAACTCTCCTTCACGCCCAACAGAAAGGACGTGTGCTATACAGAAAACTGCAAAATTAAAGTTTTTTGTGAATCAGTCTCTTCCAGAGTTACATCTAGATGAAGCTTTTGCTTGGTACGAATCCAGCTGTATTATTCGACTACAGCTTATAGTACATTTTCAGCAGGTTATCAAGTTACTGCAAAATGTATATTGCACATGCCTTGTATGTACAGTATCTTTCTGTTGCCTTTCTTTAATTGAGTGTATGAAAAAGTACTTTTTCAGCTATTCTAAGAAATTATTTTACAATTTTAAAAAATGGCTCTTTCCAGGTTTTCTATTGTTTAACTTCTAATTTTATACTTAATATGCTATTTTATCCAAATGTTTAATTACATGCATTTTAAAGAGATAGAGTAGGGCTTTACATGTAACTTTTTTAAAAATTTCAGGTGAAGAAGTCTATCACTAAATAATACTGTGTTAGCTTTGTAACCAATTGTTTCATTCATTGAACTGTTTCCAAGGAAGCAATACTGTCTGAAAAAAAGGCATAAAGTTTATTGCAGCTGTCAAAATTATTGTAATAAGCACCATGGAATTATAAGTATTAGTATAAATTGTACCTATACACTTATCAAATATGATTATGGAAATCAATTTAAGTAGAAATATAATCATATTGTTCATGTATATACTTAAGAATGTGAAAAAATGAATCTTTTTCAAGAAATATAATTAAATAACTCAGAATAATAATTACATTAATGAGAAGCACACTGATTCGTAAATTCTGTAGGCCTGTACAGCATGATACAGTCTTAAAAATCTAAAAAATATTAGTTTGTTGCCCAATAGATAAATGTTTGATTTACAAAGGGTCATTGCAGAAGTGCAATGGTGGGTGCTCGCCCCACTGGATAATCAAATCATAGATTTCATAAAAAATGTTTTCACTGGTTTGAGACTTTCTCTCTTTCATAAAAAGTAAATATCTTAGATATGAAGGCTTTTCGTTGCTTCAAAATTAAAACCTGAGTACACAGCTATAATATTACAGGTATGTCTTCAGAGGAAGAAAAAGAGAAAATGTATTGGAGAAAAATGAGAGATCCTCATTTGTTTCAGCACCTTTGTTTAGAGAGGATCAGTGCAAGATAGCAAGCTCTGGAGCAATGTCTCTGGGCTGCACTGAAACGAATGTTTGACATCATGGTGGGGATTTTGTGTTAACCATAACCAACAGAAATATTAGTAAGCGTGTTAAGTACCAGAAGAGTACTGTGTACAATATTAGATTGTGAAGACTGATTAAGCTTTTGAAAAGGGCATGAATTCTGATATCTCTTCTTAAAGTCATGAATGAAAAAAGGACATAGAAGCCTACGTATGAAAAAAAAAAATTGGACACTTTTTAAAATCATTTGTAGCCTTATAACATTCTGTTCTAAACCATCTGTGAAATGTACAAAGATAATAAATGCAAAAGTTTTGCTTTAGATACTCAAATTGGTACATACAACAATTCTTGCCTGCAGACTTAATTTGACTGTCCACTTCTCTCCACCTCTAGATAATTATGGACTTCTCTCAGGAACTCACAGTTCATTATGTACTCACCTATCTAAAACACAAAGTTTGAATTGGCTTAATTGCTTCAGTCAGCCAAGTCTTAAAAATATCCTATTTGATTATCTCTGTAACAGAAAATCTTATTTTCACTGTGTGAGTGGAAGTGCCAGTCGAAATTGTATCAATTCCTTTATGTATATCTGACAAAAGGTTAATGGGTCGGAATAAAATAAACATTTTTGTTTTACTCACTTCATTGATTCAATCCACTAACTGGCCAGACATCAAAACTTCTTTCAAAATGTGCATTTTTAAATTATTGTCATTCCCTTGCTTCAGATGAAAATATATTTCAGGGTTAGATTAAAATGTGACCAAATAAATACGTACTTTAAACATTAAAAAGGTTAGTGTTTTTAAGGACTATGAAACTGAAGTAGAATTGAGGTGCTCTGTCTACCTTCAGCAGTTAATCAGCAATAAAAATAGCAATATATCTTTGTTAGAATATTTGTATTCGGAGAGGAAATGCCAGCCTCTGTAGATAAAAGAGGGTTATTCAGATCTCTGCTTGCTGAAACTGCTATAACAACAGTAGTGGGAATAGAATGATGACAAAAAGTCATTGCAAGTCTCTTCAGCTTCTGGGTTAGCAAGGGTTGCTGGAGTGCATTTGAGCCTCAGAAACAAATGTAAAACTTTCCTACAAGGTGAAAAAACTGATGGCATGTCAAGCATAAGCTTTCCCCTCCTTATCATTCAAATAAATTAATGTTACTTCCTTCTTATTGAACTATGTATTCTGGGGAAGGGTGAGACTTTTTTCTTCCGTGTTGCAGATCTGCATCAGGAGTAACAGAGTGAAGCTGCATTTGAGATTTTGCTCCAGCTTTTAACCTGGCCTTTTCAAACACTATCCTTCATATATCTTAAAGCCAGGCCATAACGTTACTTCTGGAGAGTGGCAAGCTTGCTTTCCCTTCCACCATCTGAGTTCTTCCATTTGAAGCTAAACGTAGCAGTTACAGCACATTTGCTTAACTTCAGGGCCCCACAAAAGTGGGCTGAATTTGTTCTGAAATGAGAGCTCAAACAAGAGCTTGGTAAAGCAGATTTCTTAAACCAGCTAGTATTGTATTAGTCACATGAATATGTAAGGTACAAGATTTTGTGTCAGAATGCCATTATTCTAATAAAATCATTTTCAGAGGCTGATCAGATCAGCTGCCACTGTACCATCTGGGGAGCCACACATTGCTTGTTTCTTGTCTCTCCTTGTTTATTTCTCCAGTTGTCTTTTTCAATAACTTTTTATTGCTGATTGAGATCTGTTTCAGGAGATTGACTAGTCGAGAGTAATGTCTAGAGATGAAGCTTTCCATCTCAGTTTAGGTTTGTTGACTCCCTTTTATTTGGAAAAGCCATTCAATTCCCGTTCAGTTTGTTGTCCTTGAATGAGATAACAGGTGAGGTTACCTGTTATAAGCCATAATGAGTCTATAGAAGTTGTAGTGATTGTATGTGATTGTTGAAATGACTGTGAGGATTGCAGAGCTATCCACAGTTTAAGAAAGGAGAAGAGGGCTGTAGTGTAGGGAAGAGCCAGGCCTCCGTTTTAGCTGGTTTTGAGGCTAGGGAGAAGACAGGTATCAATTACTTTTAAAGGAAGAGAACCAAGAGAGACCAATCACAGAACGGAAGAAGGAATTTGTAAAAAGTGACAGTTTTTTAATCCCACCATAGTAAGTAGTGCAATGCAATAGGTGCAAATCTGTGGAGCAAAACAGATGGTACTGAGAATTCAACATCAACATTACATGTATTTGAGGGCATTTGTTCCAGATTAGGTCTAGTCTGGTCCCATATAACCCATCAGTTACATTTTGTGACTGTTTCATCCAAACAGAATCCACATTGTCCACTGTGAGAGCACTCTGTGAAAGTTTAGTAATAGAGGAAATTTGTCTGGAAAGTGGCATTCAGATATGAATGTGATAGGATGAAAATAATACCTGAATATCAGACTAGTGTTCCTAATCTAAACTAAAATGTTAATACAGACACACCCATATGTCTACTGTACTCAATAAGCATAGATCAGGCAAGCTTATTCAAAAATTTTAGTGAGTCCTGTTTTAGAGGACAGCAGTGCTGAGACTATTTTTTTTTTCTTTTTGTTTAAAATGCTATCTGAAAGACCTTTTCCCTGAGTGTAGAATAAATAATAATCTTCATTTTTGTTTTCATGGCAGTTTCAATACTTTTTTGAAATGTAACAAGAAAACATCCATTAATTGTTAACAATGATACTTTAACCCCATTAAGACATCTGACACAAGGATGTAGACAGCCTCAGGTCAAAATGATTCACATCTGCCTATGTTGTCATCTTGATTTACTTTTAATCTGTGTTTTATTTTATGATATTACATTGCAGCTCAGTCTATGAGTTAATGGATGGTTGCAGCTCTGTTAAATTCCAGTAACAATTGTATTTGTTTTCCCATTGCCATTTACCTTTGACTGTGCAGCCTTTTTGCCGACAAAAATTTGTTCCTGTCTGGGTTTGTGGATTTGGAGCCCCAGGTTATATTTTTTTCCTTCTCTTGTTTTCTGCTTCTTTTCTGCCTTGAATTCTGCTGTTTTTACATTTAAACGTTATGCACTCCCATTGTTAAAGATCAAAGTGCTGTATAGAAATCCATTTCTTCTTCTTTCTTGCATGTAGTGGTCCTGTCAGTTTAGTTTAGTGCAACATTAAAGAAGGGTTTTATTTCAGTTTGTGCTTGATTTCACATTGCCTGTCACTGAAAAGAAATGTGTCCACAGTGATCCAGGACTGAATGCATTTCTGTGCTAATTCCTTCCTCAATCTTTTAGACATGATTCTATGTTTATACTTATTTTGCTGTCTTTGTCCTTTTACCAGAATTTCCGCATAAATGAAATTATTTAAAACTGAAAGCATTACATTCAAACTAAAGCTTTGTATTATTATGTATTTTTCTTGGAATTAGGATTCAATAACTCTCAATCACAGATTGAAACTACTTGTAATAGCCTCGGATTCCTTAAAGCCTCTGAATGTTTTAATTTTAAAAGTTTTCTTTTCTGACATGGTTTCAAGTTCTGTGATGCAACAAATGCTATTCTGTATACCAAATGGGAAATCTGCACTATGTTTAGTTGTGGCACATGAGTGAGTGTAGGATGTATCTTAATATATACTTACTTCAGTATGTAACATTAGCAGTTTCTTTAGTAAATATAGACTCTGTTTAAGTTTTATGTCTTTGATTTTGTAATAGTTTCTTACATAAAAAGTGTTATTACTGTATTAACTTTAGTTTGACCATACATTACATTTTAAATAGCTTAACCGTGGTTTTTTAGCAGTTACTTTCCCCTCTCTCCCCACACTCAGTATACAAATGCACAATTAATATGTGATTTTTATGTTGTTATTGAAGCTCTTGTTTTCCCTCTCCTAACAATGCATCATACTGTTCTGCATGCAGACCTGGCCATCATTGCCATTAATGTGTATATTCAATGACCATCAAAAGTGACCGTTCTCTACTGAAAGCATGCTTGGTAATCAGAAGTATCTGAAAACTGCCAGGTGGCTACTTCATATTGATCATCAGACATGCAATTGTATGATGTTTCACCAGACATTGTAAATACGATATAAATTGTATACAGTCCTGTTCCTTCTCTCCTTTATAGCTCAGCTGTTTCAAAAGCAACCGGGCCTTCTCTTTGCATGTAAGTTGATTAGAAAAAAAAAAAACAAACCCTCAAAAAACCCTGTAAGTTTACTGGGAAAGGAACTTATTTTAGAATTCCCTGGACCAGAAATTATATTCCAAGTTTCAGATTATTTTCCCAATGGAGAATTGGTTTCTGATACTTTTGTATGAACATGGATTACACTTTATTTTCTAGTATCTGTATAGTGAGCATAACTGATGACGTTAGTGATACTACCCAAGCTAATCAACAGCATCATTCAGATGTAAATTTTAGAAAAGGATGAAGTAAATATTCTAATGCATTTTCCCCACAAACTCTTCTATGGATGTTGCGCCTTCTCTTCTGCATATGCAACGGACGACAAATCATATGATGCTTCTTAGCAGCACAGTTTAAAGAAGGCCATAAATCCAAAATGAAAAAATGTAAAATCTGTCTAAAAGAATACAGTGTTCTTCTTCCATCACTTACTACACTGAGTCAGTTTTACAAAAATAATTGACTAGAAATTTTAAAATATTGCTCATAATGTAAAGCCCTACTGAATATTGCTTCTTACATGTTCATTGGGTCAAGAATTTAAGTGGTCCTCAACTGTATATTAACCAGAAGATTTCCATTCACCTTTAATTTCTGAGAAAAGTCACTGCAGCTCTCTGAAGATCTCCCAAGTTGTACTTGGAATTAATGTATTGAGCTAAGTAATATTATGAAACTGAAAATATTTATTTGTTCTTAAACCAGATTTTTACCTTAGGGTAATACTGAATTTGTTGACTTAAATCATTGTTAGAAATGGTCTGCACAAATTCAAACTGATGCTGTATGTAGCAGACAGCTGGTTGTCATGGTAACTGTAGTGCAGTTTTTAATTCCACTTGGTGAGTAACGCTAACACAATGATGCTGAATAGACCATGGCTTAGCAAGTACAAGTATCTTGCACTCTGCATGTCAAGGTTACAAAGCAAGAAAATGCTGTTGTTCAGACATGCAGTCAGCACCATTTTTGGCTTATTGCTTCTGAACAGAGACATTAAAAAAAAGCTAAAAAGCTAGAGGATATCAAAACTATACAGAGAGTATGTTTTTAGTGTGTTGCTCAAAGAGCCCCAACAAGGTGATAAAAATAAAAGATGGACTGTTAGATATTTATAACTAGTGAATATGGTTTTTTTCTTATGAATGTATTTGTCACTCTGTTTTTAATGTAGATCTATTGAAGAAATGTGAGAATATAAAAATTTAGCATGGCAGAAGAGCACAAAGTGGCAAATCAATTTTTATTTTTGTGTTTGTGTATGGAAGAAAATAGGGCATTAACTGAAGTTACTTCATTTTGTTAAAGTTGATACAGTAGTTAATGCTGTTTTCAAGAGAAGACCTTTGCTTTTCAAGTAATATGTCCTGTACGAAGGAAAAAACCACAATAAGCCAAGGTGTAGTTGGGGAAGTAGGATCAAAATCCATTCAATAGTTTCCTAATTAGTTTACTAATTAGTCTTTTCTAGTTTTATCTAGGCCCTCATACTTGCTATAAAAAGACTTCTTTCTTATGTTAGACAACAGTCAGAGAAAAATAGGAATACAGTTTTTAGTAGAGTCTGTGCCCTTGGCAGCAGTGTTTTCATATTACTGTAGATATATAGCGCTTCCAGGATTCAGAATTCGTGATGATAAAAAAACCTAAGTGTTTCTCTTTGCTGAGATAGACAATTTGGGACTCTGCCAGTTTTTCTCAAATACACTGTCTTTCAGCTAATAATGTTAGTTATTAATTTTGTACATGATGTTAGTCCTTCAGTTGGCAAGAGACACTCAATTTTTTCTGTATTGATTTTCTTTCCCTTTCCCTCCTTGAGCACGTTCCTTTCAGAACTTCACTGTTAAATAATTAATTCATAAACTCAGGTACTCATATCAGCATCTGGTAGTAGCAGTAGTAAGAGTCCAGAAATGCATGTGCAGGATTCAACAAAGTACTCCCATCCTATTTAATGCAAAAAGTAAAACTGGGGAGTCCAGAAGGAAAAGGTGGTGAACATATTAAGTTTTTATGTTAGAAAATGAACATTGTCATTGCCTAAAATAAAGGCATATCAGTTTAAGAGGACTGGAAGTGATTCAGCGAGAATGGTAACACACTTGGGGAAAAAAAAAAACATCAGTCAAATTTGGCACTGGAAGCCCTTGAGAAAGTCTGAACTATACACACTGTTGATGTGTCTGACTGATAAAATGAAACCCTTTAGAATAAGGGCCTTTGGTTCAAATTTGTGAACACATTTAATATACTGATGCCAGAAGAACTGACCTTTATGGAAAGAGAGTAGAAAATCAGTAGAGCAAATCAGTAGACGAAAGGTATTCAAACTGTTGCGAATGCTTACATATAACAATGTAAAGCAATTCATTTTCTAGTGATTAAATTGCAGATTTACTGCTTATATAACTAATTGACAAGATTTAAAAAGTGAACACTTCATGGCATATAGACCGCTTTTTTAATGAGCATGTTGCTGTTGCTTTTTCATTATACAGGCCCTACAGCACTAATACTTGGAAACTTATATTAATTCAGAAGCCATGAGCAAAATGAAAAGGCTGTGCTTTCCCATCCGCTCCTGTAGTACATTGCAAACTGAAGGCAGCTTTGCATTTGGAACAATTAAGATCAGTGTTATCTAAGAAATGGGGAGAAAAGAGTGATGAAATTTCTTAATTCTCAGTCTTCATTTACTACTATGCAAGTTTCATCCCATCTAACTTTAGCTCAGTTAGCACCTATCTGAGTATTTAAAGGAATCTATTACATTAGAAATCTATTATATTAAGAATCTTCATTCTCAACAGTCACTGAATGGGGGAATGAGGCGATTCTCCTCCTGGGGTTAGTTAAGAGCTCAGCTGGGTTCGTGAACTGTAAAAGAAGTCTCAAGTGACCTTCTTGGCATCTCAACTCAAAGGTTCTCACTTGAGTGAGAGCAATACTGCCCCAGAAATATATAACTGTCCTCACCCAATATAAACTAGACGTTTTCATGTAGCGATGACTGATGACAAGAACTGATAATGTAAGTTGGTATTTTAAAATCTTAATCAGGAGCACGTCATCACTGTTTTGTAGCAGCTGATCTACAAAACTTGATTTGACTAGAGGATTCAGATTTTAATTCAGTCAGCTTATAGAAATGAAAGGCCCAACATTGACTATGTCAAGTGACTATTTTTGCAGTAACAAAGAAAAATTTGCACACTTGCCTAGGTGGTGTCTTAGCATCTGTGAAACATTAAGAAATAAGTGTTAGGTTTCTTCCAACCTTCTTCAACTAACAGGACTGTATAAAATGATCACTAGATTGGTGGAGACATGGTCTGATGGAAGGTTCACTCTGACCTCACTTCCATTGTAGTTGTTGCTGGACCTTACTGTGGATAACGCTAGCAAATATTTTTGGTGTTCACATGACTCTGTGAAAAATCGCTTAGAAAAAGAGATTGTGTTTCACTCTGAATGCTCTCTGGCTAAACCAAAGGACTGACACAACAGATTTTCACATGAACTATACATAAAACTTACTTAAGTATGCATCCAGCAATGTGTTACTTTCAAAGCTTCCTCATTACTGTAGTTTAGATTGTTGGTGAAAACATATCTGCAATGAATTGACAGCTTTCTTCTCATATGGACTACTTTTCTCCATGCCTTTTCTGTTCAGTTATCGAGAAAGTAAGACAGAAACGAAGGCTCACATCACCGCTGTGGCACAAATTTGGACCCACTAATGCTGATAATTCGCTCATGTAAAAGTTGCCTTGGATAAATCCCTTTAAGATTCATGGTCTCTTATTTCACACACAAACATATGTACCAAATCTTTCTTAGGTATTGCTCTAACCAGATATTCAGCATGGCATTTGGCCAGAACTGAACTTTAAAGGTGAAAGTCTGACTTTACCATTTCATTGCTATACTGAGCTCGATGTCTTGTCTCTTTTATCCATACTGGGTGCATCAGAATCCTGAAGATGCGTGCGAAACTTACAGAGCAGGGTACATGATTTTGCATGGGAGCTTTGGGGAGCAGCAGCTACTAACTACAGGCACTGGTAGTACTGGAGTGTCTGTCTTCTCCTTCACACTCAGCCTCTCAATTATAAGAATTCTCTTGAAATGTCACGCCGTCATTTATATACATCCACTTTACCACCATGCAACTTAAGGGTCTAGAGATCTTGGGTGCTTTTATGCAGATGTGAAGACACCTCTGTGACTTAAACCTCTCTCTTGCTGGTGTAACTATACACAATTTACTCACTTTTTTACATTTCTTCTTGCAACACATGCTTTCTGACTGTACTGTGGAAGCTAATAAATCGTCTGAGTGACTGAAATTCAGGAAGCGGATTATTGTTTTGGCAAGTCAGAGACTAAAATGTATCAGTTTTTCAAAATGGAAAGCTGAATTTGGGAACAGAAGGAGGGAAGAAATTGTATTTGCTCCTCTTAAGGAGGCATATTTCTTGACTATTGTGAGGATAGTGAAGTTGTGTCTTGTAATAGAGTGAAGGTAAGTGTGATTGTGCATACGTGAACTAAAGAAAAGGCAATCTTACCACTTACCTTTTTCAAATACTTAACTGTCTCTATATAACAAAGCAAAGAAATGTACTGAACTCACATCCGCTTCTAGAAATGTGTGCCTAGCCCACGTTATGGTGGGCGAGAGTAGTGCTGGGTCTGAATTGTTTAATGGCTATAGGTAATAGGGATCATTCCTGAGGATAATACTCAAATCATTCAAAATCTGCAGAATATTGAGTCATTTTGTGATGTAGAACTTTTAAATTCGCTTCCTAGAAGACCCAAATTGCTAAAATTATTTTCAGCAGTTTCAGCTTTCTTCCATTATCATACAGGTGCAATGTTGCTGTAGTCACCAAGCAGCAATGTCAGCATTTCATCACAGTCATCTTTATGAAAGGCAGCACCAGAAAAACACTTACTACTTGGACTTCTGTACATTATATGCAATGTAGAAGCTCACTTTGCCTCAGGAAAATTATATCAAAATAGTTTATTAAAAGTTTCTGAATTAATCTTTTTCACTACACTCCCACTTAATGTTACTAAAAGTGTGAATACCATATCAGTGAAATTAGAAGTGCTATCATCTAGTACGATTTAGTAGTTGCAATGTTCAATCATTTTGAATTACTGTATTACCTAATGGTTGCATCACTGTGTACTCATATTCAATAAATGAATATACACAAATTATCTAAGAATTTAGAAAATTCATAAAATACATAATGATATGTACTGCACTATTAAAATGCATGTGAATTTCCTTTAGTACAGAGTATTTTTTGTATGCATATAAGCCACCTAGTATCCCTTCTTTTAATCAAATTGTGTTTCTCCAATCTTAGAAAAATCTTTGTTAACACTTTGTGTCTGAGCATTGGGAAATATTCTATTTGTTCCCATTCTTAATAGTTTCTTATGTATGATAATTACTAAGCTATGGACTATGCTGTAACTAAGACTGTTATGAGGCCTACATTAACACAATTCACATTGTTCAAAAAATAAATTAACAGTGGTCATGGCAAATAACCCTCACGTATGCCAGTATACTAAAGCTAGAATTTACGTGATTCCTTCTTCTAAACTGGTCATACTTATGTATAATTGAATTCAGCGGTCAATGAGCTGTAAAAGGTATTTGGTTAGTTAGGTATTCTGTATAATTATGATGCCCTTCCTAAGATCCATGTTGATAGCTTTGTATTTATGTAGCTGAATGTTCCACCTAGACAGCTCACAAGATTATTTATTGTGACTCTGTATTTAAACATTCTAACATTAGCATATGCCCATCCCATACTCTGAATGCATCTAGAACAATTAAAACTACAGTCTCATTAATAGAATAATAAAATTGAATATACTTATCATCTTTCCAGAAAGTTCTCACATATTTAATGCCTGAAGATGAACTGAGTTTCTAAATAAAAAGGAAAAATACTTCTTCACCCCAGACTGCTCAGAGGAAAATGTAGTATTTCTAGGAGCTAATGCATCCCTGAAGGGCGCAGTGAATCAAACTCCTAAGAGGGTGAGTCTTCCTGTAGAGCGCAATGCCAGAAGCCATCCTTTTTAAAAATGAAGCTGCAGTGAGTCTCTGTAGGTCCAGAGGAAAACAACAGAATCTTACAGTGTGAATTTTGGGGTGTGTCCAAAATCCTTTAAGACTTCAAGGATCTTCCTGAAAAAAAACCCCTTTAAATTCCAGTTGAAAACTCATAAGCTACCCTCAAGAACTCTCACATTCCCAGGAAGACCTATTTTATGCATTCGCTGGCATAACTTTCTGCATTATGGCAAGTCTATTGCGAACTCTGCTTGACTTGCAATAAGTAACCCTGAATTGAAGCAGTCATGAAGCACTGTCTGAAAAATCTAAAAAGATCCTTAAAATTAAAAACCTAATCTAAGTTACATATAAAACCTAAGAATTAACATTATAGTAAAATTAAAATTATATAATATTGTTCCCTCATTATTGATTTTTGTTGTGCTTTACAGTGGTTTTTCTGTTGTCAGCATTCAGGAAAAAGATACATTAACATAAAAGGTGGAACCTTGGGTAAAACTTGGAAATTTTACAGTGCGATTGCTGATGTAGAATTTTGGAATACATAAAAAGCATAGTAACAAATTATCAGCAATAAATCATTTACAAATGTGGTTCTTATTCCTTGTTCTTACACTGCATCTACTCGAGCAATACTGTTTCAGGTTGTCTGCAGATTCCTTGTGTTTTCTGAGGCTTTTGCAGAATCATGTGTTTCAACTGATACTCAGATTGCTCCAAAGGCTTTCTTTGAAGTCACCACAATATCGGAGTTGAGTATTATGCCCCTACCTATAGGTGCAGCCTGAATGTATGGGAGATTGCTAAGCAATCCAACAGTGTAAAGAAAGGCTTTTGCCTTTTTATACAGAGCCACAAGGTTACCCAACAGTGCTACTACTGATCCTACCACAAATGAAGAATATCTTCATTTTATATTCTATTTCATGTACAGTAAATCTGGGATTCTTGTTTAGAAACAGTCGTGTAGTGATTAGAGTGATTCCATTTTTGTGTGATTCTACATTAGGAATGTTCATGAGTGTCAGGAGTTAACAGTTGTCTGTGATGAACATTGCTGTCTTAACCATCATGCAGTATAGGAGACTGAGCTCTTGTAACCTAAATGCTAAAGATCTCATCAATTTTAAGGATAAATAGTAGGAAGATAAGTAATAGAAATATGCGTATGTCTTCATTTTTTACTATTTCGTGTGAGATCTGTGTTTAATTGTTCTATTTTTAGACATTTATTTTAAGATTTCTATAATAGGTGTCTACATTAAATAAGTGGCTCAATTTTCAAGTCTGCTGACTGTCTGCAGCTTTTACATGTATGCAGAACTTTTTGTGTTTCTCAAAAAAATGATAATATTTCCATGCTCAATGTTCTTTTTTTGCAGATGTGAGTCACTTGGCTGTATAGTTATTTCAACTCTTTTTCTTCTTATCGAGATTTTTACAAACTCTATTAACTGTGTACTGGGCATGTAAGTAGAAGTAGAAAGATCAGGAATTCCTTTATTCAGGAAATTCATGAGTTCTCAAAAGGAATTTTAGACACTTCTTGTAAAACAGAGAAATAAACCAAAACTTTTCTAACTGCATTGTGTAATTCTATCCTAAAGTTTTCAAACACTCTCTCAAGAGTAGGTAATTTTTTGTGTGTGTCCATTATCTTTGAAAGCTATCCTGTCCTCTTTGTTATAAAGGCTAGGAAACATTTTCATACTTTTAAGTCTGCATTTTTCTCTTGACCAATGTCCTATTTGTCCTTGTGCTCATGCTGGCTGTTTGCTCACATGATTCTTCTTCCTCCCTTGATGCTATTCTTCTGGTATTTTTAAAGACAGCAGGCACAGCCTCTTTCATTTTGCTAGGCTAACAAAGCTAAACTGTTTTACTCTGCACTTGTGAAACAGATTATTCATTCTAATGGTGACCCTGTTAACCATCCTCTACACCCATTCTATTCTGGACTGATTTTTCCTGAGACCAGTTGATCAAAATCATGTAGTACGTTTCTGATTAGGCCTTTAAAACCAGAGTATTTCCATGGAAATATGTCATCTTGTATGTTCTGGACTGTATTTGTCTTTTTTTTTAATTGTCAAATCGTAGTGGATCTGAGTCATCCTGTGATCAGCCAGTGCTTTCAGGTCTATTTCGTTGTCTATTGCTTTCGAAAGCAGTCTGTTTCACCAGCTTATAATAGAAATTCTTGTTACAAATCTATAAAACATATGATTTTGAACACTGTCTTAGGTGACATTCCTCTTTGTTTCAAGGTCATCAAATGAAAATTAGGAGTTCACAAACTTTTAATAGAAACTTTGGATATATTCACTGCAGCCTGTCTTCCTCCTTCAAAGTAAATAATTGTGTTATCAATATTAGCATGTTCCTAATTAATCTGACACTCTTTCTTACTAATTCTCAATGTCACAACTCAGCTAACAGTTTTCTATGTAGCATCCAATATTTTGTTGAAGACCAAAGAAATTAGGTGAATTTTATTGCCTTGTCTAGAAAAACAGTTATCAAGAAGGACTATCGTGCAGCTCTCATACTATTTAGCTTTGGTAAACCTACCCTGTCTCCCATTGTATTATGTTTTTCTTTGATTTTTTTTTCTCTTTTCTCTCACGATGTCAGATTAACAGGTCTATTGTTGCTTGTAGAATTCCACACATTTTTCTTTTCTTAGAAAAAAAGTATTACATTTTCTGACTGTATTTTGCATGAATGCATTAACAATGAAGTCCTAAATGCTAACCTATCATTTGTAAGAATAATACATGAATGCATAAGCAACTTCAATGCACCACACTGGAACGGAAAAACAATGACATAGTGGTCCATATAGAAGTGCCTAAAGGACACCACATTTTCATGCAATTTACCAGTCAGCTCTTTTGAACTTGCTAAAAGCACCCTGTGTTTGGACACAGAGGCAGACCAATGTAGCAGCAGCAGCTGTGAGTGATATTATGAACTGTGCAGTAAAGTTGTTCATAGGTCTGTACCATTATCTACATGCTAAACTTGGTTCACTTGTTCACCCAAACTGTAGATCATTTTACAGAGCAGTCATCATTGCTCTACGACCAACCTGACAGATTCCTAAAAAGAAAAACATATATACAATTGCCCTTTGATTTCCCGTGTCAGTTCCTTCAAAGATTTACATGACAATATTCAGCTTTTATTGAATTTTGCTTTGACATTTGTGGTAATTTTTGTATTCTTGTTCTCATTATTGATCCTAACATTGTCTCCATGTAAACATCAACACTTTCACTGAGGTTAAATAAAAAACGTAGTACCTGATTTTTTTCTAATTTGTTTTCTCTCTACCTGATTCTTTCTATATGGAAGCTCTGCTTCTTTCCTTGTCCTTTTTATAGTATAGTTCTGAAAGAACTTACTGCTGTATGTGAAATGTTTTTTGCAATTATTATGTTATCCATACATCTCTTGAAACTTAAAATACTATTTTGTTTCACTGATCAGTGGGTGTTTTTACTTTTCATAGGCATTCTGATGATACTCATTGTACTTTTTGATCTGCTAATCCACTCTTTATCTTGTAAGTCCCATTAACTTTTATCAATTAATTTCCTGAGATTGCCAAGTTTTCAAATTTTAAATACAAAATCCTAATACGGAGACTACTTTTATTTTTTACTTTTATTAGAAAAGGGTTACTGACGATCAGGTTTACCAAGATTATTTTATATTACCAGCTTTTCTAAATTTTCCATGCTATTTGCTAAATTCAACATTTCTATAACATGACTCTAGATAACCTTTATTATTAATTAGTGAGAACTTTAAACACATATTAAGATGGTTTTGTACATTTTCATACAATTTCTTGTTGATGCCACATTTTCCTTATGCATTAAAACAGCATTCATGCTTGACTAGCACAAAGATATCTTGGACTCTGTACTTAGGTTTCCAGATATTGAGATGAATATGGACTGCAGCATTACTATGTAATGACTATATTCCTTTCCAGCACAGGAAAGACATGGACGTGTTGGAGCAGGTCCAGAGGAGGGCCACAGAAATGATCCAAGGGCTGGAACACACCTCTCCTATGAGGAAAGGCTGAGACAGTTGGGGCTGTTCAAACTGGAGAAGAGAGGGCTGCGGGGAGAACTTACAGCAGCCTTCCAGTACCTGAAGGGGGCCTTTGGGAAAGATGGGGACAGGCTTTTTAGCAGGGCCTGTTGAGACAGGACAAGGGGTGTAATGGTTTTAAACTAAAAGAAGGTAGATTTAGACTGGATATAAGGAAGAAATTTTTTATGGTGAGGGTGGTGAAACACTGGCAGAGGTCGCCCAGAGAGGTGGTAGATGCCCCACCCCTGGTAACATTCAAGGCCAGGTTGGATGGGGCTCTGAGCAACCTGATCTAGTTGAAGATATCCATGCTCACTGCATGGGGCTTGGACTAGATGACCTGTAAAGGTCCCTTCCAACCCAAACTGTTCTATGATTCTATTCTATGATTCTGTGACCTGATCACATAATAAAGCTAATGTGCTTAGCAATTTCTTCTCAATAGCCAGGTGATTTTAGGTTGCATTTTTTGATGTACCTCTTCATTTCTCTCTGGGAATCTATAAATTTTGCTTTTCACTTGCTGGTCATCCTTGAGCCTTTCCAGACTTGTGTGTAAACAACAGTCTAAAAAGGGTAGTTAAACTGTGGCAAAACAGGAGCAAAGTTATGTAGATAAGTTAACACAGCTGGGGATCTCCTACTTTGCTTGCTTGGTATCCTCCCATTTGAAAAAAAAAAAAAAATCCTACCTCTTTTAGGACCTGTCAAATTGTTTGTCATTGAGCATGTGTCTTGCATAACCATTTTTCTTCAAAATGGCATTGTTTCCATTCTTTTTACAGAAAGTTTATCTGGCATTTTCCCAGATAGTCTAATGGGGGGGG
>Ga0065711_1030716_pt1 | contig 31645 bp, 14 predicted proteins | sample Hoacrofraction12_FD_59098 | JGI IMG/M metagenome (GOLD analysis project Ga0065711, IMG submission 59098) | Hoatzin crop microbial communities from Cojedes, Venezuela - Epithelial fraction 12 v2 (version 2) | ecosystem: Host-associated > Birds > Digestive system > Esophagus > Crop | place... | reverse complement strand
CCCCCCTGCTGAAGCAGGGTCACCTACAGCAGGCTGCACAGGACCTTGTCCAGGCGGGTCTTGAATATCTCCAGAGAGGGAGACTCCACAGCCTCCCTGGGCAGCCTGTTCCAGTGCTCCGTCTCCCTCAGAGGGAAGAAGTTCTTCCTCATGTTCAGACAGAAGAGATCCTTATTGTGTGGGAAACTTGTTAATTTTCTTCCCACAGTTAAGCTCGTTCTGAAGTAGTGCACTGTACAGGATGAAATTCCCATCTAATTTGACTTCAGAATTTTGTGCAGAGCTAAAATTACATAAAAAAGGGCATTTGGACTATTTTAGTACAGACTCTGTAAATTACTGCAGTCAAAATGGTTCAGTAAGAAAGCAGATCTTGAAGTACAAGATTTTTAGCAATAGCCTTCTCAGATGTTTTATACGAGATAGTATAGGCATATGTGCTTGAAATGAGACACACCAACTAAAGTAGTCCTTGCTGGCCTTTTTGCAGGACATTTTACCTAGAGAGATCAAACTTGCCCACTGATTCCAATACTACTGCAGTGAAGATTGACCAGGTATTGTTACTGTCATTACTTCTACAATAAAGTCTCTCATATTACGTCTTCATCTCTAAAATCCCAGTCACGCAGTACCCACATGGCAGACCTGTACAAACCCAAACATCGTTTTAAAACTGGTCCCTACCGTAAAGAAGTGATCTGAATTTCTCTGAAGCTTGGCTACCATTCTTTTGTTTAGAAGAAAATGTGCAGAATTGGGGTAGACCCAAACCCCTTAACTTAGGCACTAAGAAGACTCCGTAATCACCCTGACTGCCCCTGCTAAATACGGTGTCTGATGTTAGACAGAATTAATGAATTTTCCTCTCCCACAGATGCACGAAAATGAACAAACGTTCAGTTTGCAAGTTATGCTTTGTTCACAGAAACAGAAGAAAACAACAAGAAAATAGTACTTCCCAGCATCTCATGTAAAGGCAGTGTCTAATGGGGGCAGGTGACATAAGTGAATATGTGCATGTAAGGCATTAAATACTACTGCAGGGAAGACAAAATCAGAGACTATCTTTGCAATTGTAATATACATTGTAAACAATCTATCTGATTTGTGATAATTGCAAAAAATTGCCCCAAGCCTAAGTAATAGTTTGTATTTTTCCACTTCCAAAGTTCATATATATTCTAATTAGTTGTTACTGTGTGGCAGTTACTCTTGTGTAGATTATTGGGCTTAGACATAGGATAAACAATTGTAAATGTCTTTATAACTGGAAGTGTAAGTATGCCACTGATGCTTTCTTTTATTGCTTTGTTTAGCTTATTCGCCCCATTAATGCAATGGATGAGCTTTGCAGGCTGATGAAGTCTTTCATTAATACAAAACCAAGCCAGGCAGGATATTCTAGCAGTAACACATCAGGAGCTGGCCTGCTACCTATATCCTCTGAGCTCTGTTACCGACTTGGAGCCTGTCAGATTACGATGTGCGGCACTGGGATGCAGAGGTGAGATTTAGGAAACCTATGTGTTACCGGTGTGGGGAGAACTCTTGTCCTTTCTAGAGATATGAGCAATATATGTGGTTCAAAGAAATAGAAAGGTAGATCGTAAGGAAATATAATAACGACATAAATGTACTGCCATCTTTATTTTAGGGTAGGTTGTGACTTTTAATACTTATGTTAATAGTTAGTATTAACACGCGAACTTTTTTATGTTTCAGTGCATCAACCAATGCAACTGAGTGATCTCATTGCATCTAAATTGCAGTCCACTGAAAACGTAGGAAATGGCTCAAAAATAGCTTTAGAATCTTGGTGTGTGCAAGCATTGATTCTAAACACACCACTGTTCTTCCAGTGTCTCAGAACCAGTGAGTAAAGAAAAGATTCATTTGTGAATAACTTTCCATGAATCAATGCAGGAGAGCAGTGAAACGTAGCCTTGTAGCGATGATGCTGGAGTCTCAAACTATTGCAGTATCTAGGTGTAACAAGACTGGAAATGCAGGACTGAGGTCATTGTATAGTTTTGTAAGTAATAAAAACGAAAAAAGTAAATATAAGAACACTAGCTAACAGAAGTCATACTTAACAGGTAAGCGTCCTGTACATACCTATTTATACATATTAAAATATGAGTTCTGATTTGATATCTCTCGTTCCCATGCTCAGAAGCACACTGAGTGTGTCCCTGGAGCAAGCAGCCATACTGGCTCGAAGTCATGGACTTTTGCCCAAGTGTATCATGCAAGCTACAGACATCATGCGAAAGCAAGTAAGTATTTGGATGTGTGTCTGCTACATGCCACTGTTGTTATTCCAGTAACGTTGTTGTACGAACACTAGTTTATTTCAATGTGGCACTGTATTTTAGGCATTACAAACCCATATAGGCAAACTTCTATTAATGTCTGAACAGCTACAAACATATTTGACAGGAACAAATTAACATTTGCTTGTACAGCCATTACCGCAATTAAAATAAATGCCTCAGTGTACATTATTTAAAGTGTGTGCCTTGATGGTTACAAAGTAGAGACTATCCAGTATATTTAAGACAATTTCTGTATATAAAGAAAACCACATCTCAGTCACAGTGTTAAAGAGTAGAAATTCCCTCGTGCTAGAAAGCAGTGCTTGTAAAGTGCTTTGGGACTAATTCCATCTTTTAAGTAAACACAGATGACTAATGTATCCACCCAATGGATTCCAAATCTTCTCAAAGTAGTTAATGGATTCTTAAATAGAAACCATACTCCCATTATAATATTTTCCCCTAAGGATCAGATGCTTTATCGATACTGTCAGTGCCATAAATTCTCTGTTTCCTTAGGGACCAAGGGTTGAAATCTCTGCCAAGAATCTGAAAGTGATGGACCAAATGCCACAGTGTGCACCCCGGTAGGTTGTTTTGTATTATGCATTTTATCTGAGTGCTGGTTTTATGTTTCTGTAACAGTTAGGGAGTTCCTGTTATAACCAGAGATCTCCTTAGCAGCAATAGTGGAAAAAAGAAAAAATTCCTGTTCTTCTTTCTCACTGTACTCAACTAAGTGCACTGTAGATTAATCAGCTTTGCTGCTTACAATTTGTAGATCATTAACTTCAAAGGTTTCTGCATTTTCTGAACAAAACATAACTGATCAGAGGGAAGGGTCTTTTTGGACTGTTGCTATGAGTTGGCAAAGCTAGGGATTGACAGCCATCTGTGGAATGCTTGGAAAGAAAAATTCCTGAATGGCAAATCTGACTGCAGAGATACAGAGATAATTCATAGGCTAATACTATTGTGTGCTTAGAAGAGCCTGACTATTTAGTTATGGCAGAGCGGGTTTAAGAGCAAGCACTTGAAGTCAGAGTAACCACACAGCAATGCAGCTGTAAGGGAGATCAGTTGCCCAGGGTTATGTACGGTTTTGTCTAGAAGACCACTTTGAAAAGCGCTGTACATTTGCAAATGCTACTGAACCCAATGGGAGCTAGAGACATTCATCGTCTCGCTCTGCGGGATAAGAATACCTTTATTTTTAAGAAAAGTTTCTCTTTCTGGTCAGTGTCCTCTAATTTCGTATATCAGAGAGAAGAGAATATTCTTTAATAAACTGTAATGCAGCATTTTCCCACAACAGTAGGAACAAATCATCACAATTTAGATGACAATATATACAGAATCAGTCTGTACAAATATCAGAGAAACTTCTGATTCTGCTGTTGTTAATGGCATTGGTCACATGAAGGCAAACCAGCTCTGGCATGCAGGAATCAGCATCAGAAAAGATCCCATAAAGTCTGTGCCATCCCTTCAGACCGAGAGAGTGTGGTGGTTAGTGCTGGAGTCGTCCAGGGAACATACTAGTTCAGTGTCAAGAAGACTTCCTTAAAACACTGATACCTTATTCACCCATTAACACTTCTGAGTTAGTCTAAATGAGCCCTGCCTCTCCCTCCCCACCCTCCCCATATGCTCCTCAAAATGTTTATAGGAAATCATTTAAATTTAGAGACGGTGATGGTGTGTACTGTAACAGCCTGGCCTTGGTTTATTTTCTCAGAAACCTTAAAAAGAACACTATTTCGCATTTAGAACCTTATCCTTCTGTTGGATTGTAATTGCTGTTTCAAAAAGGAACAAAATAATAGTCTGTGTTGGCTCCTGTACCATGTCCCCAGTGTGATACATCAGCGTTTTAGCAGCATGGCTATTTTGCCTTGTTAATGGCCGTACATTACTTTGGTTACATTTTTATGACCATAACAGCATGCTATGTTCACAAACAAACAGTTTTACAAACAAATCATAAGATGAGGCTTTTCTCTTCTTTCATGTACGCTCTAAATCACAATGACAAATTCCAGTACTATTTACGTGGATTATTTCAGGGCAATAAAGCTCAGATACGTGTGTTTCTACTGGGTTCCATCATCATAATGTGAAATAAAAGTGAGCAAAATTAAAAGGAGATCTGGTGAACTAATGTTAACTCTCAGAATTATATTTCCTAGCACTGAGGTTTGTCAAACTCTGTAGTAGCAGCCTTGAAAGAGAAGTTATAAAACTCTTGAGTTAATTCAAATGTATAATAGAAAGAGCCAAGAAAAAGCTACCAGTCATATATGAATTGACAGTTAAGATGTGCTTAGGTTTAACCACTGGTCTCAATTTTCTAATATGGTGATTCAAAAAATTTTTCTGAAAACATGATTACTATTCAACCATGTCAACAAGCAAATATGTTCTTTTAACTGTTTGGTATCCCAGTCTGTATGAGGGGTGAGCTCTTTTGTTCAGGAAGAATGCTGGACTCGGTTTAAAACAAAAGTAATGGAAAAAGAGAGAAGGGACTGTTGAAGACCCAAACTGGGCCAAAGTTAAAAGGGAGTGATGGAAAGTCTCAAATAGTATTTAAACAATCATTATAAATTCTTTAGTTAATAAATCACTAGTGGCACTTGCAAATTTGCAATTATTAACATTAAAAGTAGCTGTATTCTTGATATTGGATTACCTCTAAAGCTTGCAGAACGATAAAGGAGAAGTTGACTCTCATATACTATGCCAGTAACTTTACGTTGCCATCCTTATGCTGTTTAATACCACACTCTTCATCTGCCTTAAAGACTCTATAGGTTGTGCCAGCCACCTACAGATGGCGATTTGTAAAGGTGAGAGAGGCACCAACACTGCAGCATTGTTAAAGCTGTGAGCCAGCCCTGTTTGAGGACCCACGCTAACTGACGCGATGGTGCTGAATCAAAAGGAAGAGATACTGCTCTGGTTTAGCGGGAGATGAACCTGCTGGACCCAGGCACCAAGAATCTGCCTTGGAACTCCTGCAGCATGTGCAGGGATTCTTGTATTTCTTTGACTTTGTGAAGAAATTCTTGAAACAAACACCACAGAGTGAAGATGGATGTTCCTGGCATTTGCCAGGTGCCTGGAAAAGTGACAAGTATGTTGCAAGAAAGCGCAGTTTTACTGATGACTTGTTTGTGCAGCCACCTAAAAGTCGTGGACTTCGAGATACGGATAGGTTAAGAAAATCCGGAATGACGCCTGTCTCTCTCCTTGTACTGCATCTGGCATCCACTGACTTGCCGGCATAATTTTGGTCAGCATCCTTGAGCAGTAGCTTCATAAACACCACTTTTTCATGAACTGACCTGCACTTTTAAACAACGAATAGCACAATCTATGGCTTATTCGGATATGAACATAAAGAATTTCTTCTGGAGTAATTTTCCAGTTCAGCCCAATGAGAACCAGTCTCTCTATGCTGCAGAGTATACATTCCATAATACTTCTTAACATTGCTTCATTTTACTTACTGTGGCTTTCAGGTTTTTGATTAACTCTTTTTACTAATGTCCTGTTATGTACTCTGGAAATACAGTACTATTTAAGAGGAGAGATTGGGAGTGAAGGATTTTAAAGGAAACTTTACACAGGAAAAATACAGTCTTATAATCTGATTATTTGAACAGATGTAGTTTTTACAACAGGTCAGAAGAATTATACTTATTTATGTGGAGTGGAATATGTGTTTTCGATCATGTTATTATATATACAAGATTTAAATAAAAATTATATTGTTTAAAATGGGACCAATATGCTGGCAATTACACAGCTACTCCCAGTTTACTGAAAAAAATCTACATTATTTAAAATCTTTCAATATTTAAGTAGTCTTTAATACAGTTATTAAGATGTATTAGGGATGCTTTTAAGTTAAAAGAGAAAAGTAATCATGTATATAATGTACTTTATTTTTTCTCCTTTGAAAAATTGTTCTCCATTCTGTCAGTATTATCCTAAGCGCAGTAATTTTTTCCAGATTACTGGCTGGAACTAATTGAAACCTGTCAGCAGTCTCAGGACAGAAATAACGTTCTCTTGGAGTGAGTGCCTTACTATGACCACCCCTCCCCAACGAATTTCAGTTGTAGCAGGTGTCGTACGAGGGGGCGTAGGAAACTTATCATTCCTCTGTTGCTCCACAGCCTCGTTTAAAGCAGTTCATAGTTAGGAGATCCAGAAGTGCTTTGCAGTGATGTATAGTCTAGAAAATAAAGGTTTGGGGGTTTTATTTGTGGCATTGTTTGTTTTTTAGCTGGCTTTATTTTATTTTATTAACATCCAAATCAACTCAAAAACTAAAATTAGACTTTTTCCATTTGGATATGAAAGTCTCGTAAGTTTTTTAATCAAAACCTCAACACAAAATGGCTTATGACAAGTTTGGGGATGCAGGTTGTCTGAACCTTGTTTCTTCATTAATTTTTTTTTTTCACTCACAGACTGAAATAATTTTGGGGAAGGAGTGTGTTTTGTTTAATCTCTTAACGGTTTCCTCTGACCTACAGCAACCTGTTGAAGGGAACTAGGACAACCCATCAGTCGCCAGCTGCCGGATGCAGGGGTTTGTTATTGCATATCCATTTTGTACTGCAGCCAGATGAGCAGATCATCAGTATTTCAGTGCACTTTTTGTTAATTTTGGAAGAGTTATTCTTGCCATTTGCTGTTTGAAGAAGAAATGGATGTTTCTTTAGTGAATCCTCAACTTAAAATGTACTTTGTATTGTAAGAACCGTAGGAACACGCAAAAATAAAAAACCCACATAGGCCAAGATCCTCGCTTTGTCTACATCAGCTCTGTTCAGCGGAACTGCAGCGTTTACACGGCCTGCTGAGGATCCTGGCCCACGCTTACGCAGTCACTGTCAACATTAAAGACACATAGAAGAATATGTAAGGGCATTTACACTGTGCACTGTTTTACATTGAAATGTGTATGTTATTCTCATTGAAAACGTGATAGAAGTTTTTATTATTAAAAGTTGGTTTATATTGTAAGGAAAGAAGGTATGATCTTATTTTTCTGTTATGCCCTTCAGTTCCTTAGCTCCGAGTTCTGTTGAACACTTTAAGTTCTGGTATTTGTATGGAGTGATGAGGAGTCAGGAGTTTAGCTGTAAGGGAAAAGTTGTTTATGATATCAGCTCAAACTGGCAGTGTAGAGCTAAACTCTTCCTGTTAGTGCAGTGTTGGCTGCAGATGTGGTTTCACTGCAGGCTTCCTGCTGAAGGAGAAAAGAAAAACTGTTTTGATGCTGTAAAATTGCAAGGTTTGAATCCAGTGCTGGAAAAAACAGGTTCAAGTGGAAAATAAGAGGGCAATGCACAAGCCAGCCTGCGAGTAGAGAGAGTAGATTAGATCTGCAGAATTTCCATGGCTAAAAGCAAAGTAAGCATCAGGCTTGCCACAACCGAGCAAGTGCAGATTTCACAGGTCTGGAGCATCTGATACACTGGAAGCGTGGAAAATGTGGAGAAAACAGTTGGGATGAAGAAGATGGAAACCAGCAGCATGATGATGATGAGGTGTGTAAGCAGTTGGCGGAAGGCAACACTGAAAAGAAAGTGGGGGTTGGGTGGCAGCTGCAAGTGGAATTTCTTATGTATCAGTCTTGTAACTGAATTTGCTTAGCATTTTCGTTAATCATGGAAGCGCAGGTACTAGGAGGCTGGGGCTGATGGTAAATTGGGAGGCACTAATCTAGAGAAGAATTGGGGTACACGGGGGGAAAAAACACCTGGAAGACTTTGAACACTGAAGTGGGTGATTGGGATGAAGTTTTACAGTACAAATAGTAGTTCATGCATTTGAAGATTAAACAAAGTATTTTGCTGTATTTCTTGTTACTTGATAATAAAAGGATCTTGGTATAGAGTTCGTCTGTACGATGACTCAGATCCAATTTGATAGAATCATGAAAGCTCAGCCTGCACTAGGAGACAAATTTCCAGTTGGATGGAGAAGTATTCAAGCCACTGTGCAGAAGCCAAATAATGAAGTGGAATTGCAGTAGCTAGATGTTGAGGAAAGATACTGAAATGGTATCAGTAAAGTGGATACAATTCTGCGAGATAAGACCAGGAGAGCTTGATTTATTTAGCCGAAGACACAAGTATAACTGATGTCTTCATAGGAAGATAGTAACGAGAAAGGTAAAGACAGTTCAATCTAAACATAAATACCACCACAAGGAGAAAAGGAGCACAAGCAATCAGGGATAACTATTGGCTGAAAATGCTTCTGAACCCTAGAAACCTTTTTTTTCCCCCCAAAGAGACTCTGACAAGAAAGAAATAGCTTTTACAAAGAGTCTTGTAAAAGATGAAGCAGTGGCGCCTCGGGCTGCAGGAGAGCCTCTCTGGTGGGGCAGGGTGGCCCTTCCCAGTGCCAGAGCTGGGCTGCAGGAGCGGCATTTGCCTGACAGGAGAGAGCGTCAACAGTCCGTGCTTTGTCCGGTTGTGTCCGTGGCATTGGCAGTGGTGTAAACTGCTTGTCAGGTCCAGGCTTTGGCTATCTGTTAGCATTAGACATTTTCACATTCCAGTATTCATTTGCAGACTGAAATACTGGGATTGTTAGATGAGAAACCACAGATTTAGACAAATACACATCTCATTTCTATTTAGAATAAAAAACATTGAAAAGAAAAATCCACCTGGACTCTGGCAAATCCTTTTTGCTCTGTCATATTTTCTTACCAGCAAATGGTGCTAATTTGGGAATATTTTGCGTGCTAATTATTTCATAGCAATCAGAATTTCAATGTAAGAATAATTTGAAACACTCCTACTTCCGTATCAGCAGATACAGTATTTCAGCTGTCATTTCACTTGGCATTACAGATGTCTGCCGCAGCTGATAACCACGGGGTTATTGTTCATTGGCAAAAGGGCAAAAAAACACAACCCCCTAACCCAACAAATGGCTCATGAAACCAGTTTATTCATGAGGGCACATAGACTTACTGGTAAGATATCATTGATTAATCAAATTACGCAGTACCATTTGTACCTAAAACTAGTATTTGTGTAGCACTAGAGTGTTCAAATATGAAGTTTAAATTTGCCATTCAGAAAAATCTGGAGTAACTGTTTAGCTTAACAGGGAAGAAAAGCCTTCAAACAGCAAAAGGTATTTTCCCCACTTTTTAGAATGGGAGTCCTGGCTTTGATTGGCACCAAGAAACCATTGTCATGCCATTGGGTTCTGATCCTTCTGTTCCTTCCTATGCAAAAATCCTCTCTGTTCCGTGTTAGATAACATAGTCCAATGGCAGTTTTGATGGTACTGTCACAAAATCACTACACTACAGTGCTAAAAGAGACTTTGTACAGTATAAACTCAAAAAAAATCTAGTGTCCTTAAGACATAGATTTCCGAGCGCTCAGTGTCACCATGCCCGACTTCCTTTGCTACACTGAGCAATTCACTTTTCCTCCCTGCTGCAATTTGGGGAGGGAACTGGGGGACTAATTTCTTACCACTGGTACTGTGAAGATTCAAAGGAGAAAAATTGTAGACTGCTTTGAAAACTGACAATGCTTTACATATATAATAGAAAAAAGGATAAACATGACAAAGACACATATAAAAATCTCTGCTTTTAATTCCCGTAAACGTATTAATTGAGAACACTTGGTATGAGGAAAGATGACCGAGTATATTCTTTATGTACTTGGCTCTGCCCCATTTCAGGCTTCAGAAGTACTAGTCTTTAGAAGTACTAGGCTTTAATACCATCAAGAAACCTAATTTAACATATCAGTTTTTGCTAGGGAAAAAGACTAAACTCATATTTACGGGTGACGTTTCTTCAGACTCCCATATTTTTAGCAGTTCCTACTCCTTGATTTGAAGAATATCAGAATTCAGAACATAAGTAATGTTAGGTGAATAATATTTTTAAAATACGGTCTTGGCGAAAGGATATTCAAGTTGGATTTTGGACTAGCACCTTTTAGTTTATAATAGACTTGATAGTTCTTTTATCACACAGTTTGGCATGAGGAGAGCGCTGTTTATTTAAGGGCCTTCTGGTTGTCAGCCTATGTACCCTGAGAATCGGGGTCGGATGTGCTGTTGCAATCCAGTGTACCAGAAGAAATATTTGTTGGTACCTGGACCCCAATCAGCTGAATGGGTTACGCCTTTGTATCCTGAAGCCTACGCTGGCTTGGTGCTGAATTAAAGACAAAGGACCTGATTATCTTAGAACAATAGGTTGCTTTTCATAGTTAACCTTTCACAGATGTTTCTAGATGAGCTAACACCACAAGGTGAAAACCACTGCACTGGTACAACACCAGAGAACATGTAAGTCACTGAAGAGGACAGAGGGCTTTTGAACGGCCTTTGTTTTTGCCCTTTCTGCAAAGGTAGGAATGGCCACAGTAGTCTGACCATAGGTTAGGCCAAATTTAAAAGTTAACTGATGATCAGCTCCAGGAGCTCAAGTAAGACTGCCTATAGCATTACTGCATTTACAGCTCATTTTGCACCTAAGACCAATTACCTCATCTGGGCAGGGGGGCAATTCTGAAACAACACAAGTTGTATAGTGTGTTTTTGCATGAAACAGAACTTTTCATGGTTTTTAGGAAAATGTTCCAGAGATAATATTTTTATATCCATTTATAGGATTGGCATTTTCAAATGTTTTGTAAAACGAAAAAATGTACAGAATATTTGAGAGGGTTTTTCCAGTTAAGTTTGAGGGATTCTAGTGTACTAATACTGTTATATTTTTTCTTCATGTTTCTGTATTTTTAACTAAGCATGTGTATCCCGCCTTAAGATAAAAGTTTTAATATAATTTGTTCAACTTTTTGTGTTGTATCGTCTAATCCATGTTGTCATTTTAGCATTACTTATCCTTGTGTGTTTGGTTTGCTGTGTGCTCTGTGTCGGTCAGAGTTGAAATCAAGCCATTCAGAAAACACTGCCCAGATGGTCGTAACAATGGGTCTTCTGTCAGACAGGATTCAGAGCACTCCTCCTGGGGTGGGAAGGTACCTGATCAGGAGACGTTTCTGTTGGGTTCTTAAAAATACTTGGGCTGTTGCTTGAAGCAGAACCTTTTAAACTCAGAGAAGATGGAGAAAGTAAATAAAACTGTATTTGATGGTCAAATCCTTTTTTTTTTGTGGACAGGCGACAATTAAAAGAGCTCTTTCCCACTGTGTGCAAACTGCATTCTGTCTTTATAAAGATGACCTGAAGAATTAGATCTCATTCGCCTCCTCTGCAAATACAAATACAAAAACTGGAGCCGGGAAAATGCATTGCTGCCTTTGATTCCTCCAACTGTGCATCTAAAATTTTCCTTGACCCAGAAACTGCGACAGGTCCTGAGTGTTCCCTCAGAGTATTAAACTTAGCTTTATATGTTCTGACACTTACTCAGAATACCAAAATTGGTTACAACGTGTACGTGTTGCATCAAGTGCATGGCGATCCAGCAGTTAGAATGAGGAAGGTCTGGACAGCCAGCCAGGCTTACCTCATCACCCTACTCTACTCATAAATGCCTCTTGCCTTTGATAGTACACTCAGCTTGTCAGTGCTCTTACCTGTCTTTAAAATGGGAACTCTTCATTTTCCTGTCTGTCCAGGGGCTTACATCTAGGGAGACTTTCTGTTCACCGAAGGAGTCAACTGAAGAGATTAAATCTGCACACCTGAAAGGGTTCCATGGGTTTCCAAGAAAGAAGAGAATAACATGAGTTAAATCCCTTCATCCATGCCTCTGATCAAGATACCATGATTTCAGCTTCCCTCTCTTTGTAGCAACAGAGAGAACCATGTTAAAGGAGAAATTCAAGAACAGTTTTGTTTGTGGCTTCCTGTGTGGTGAAAACTGAACTTTTGGTTTGTCCTATTATTGCATGTTGAGATGTGTTAGGTTTTGGTTCTTAGCCAAAATCACCCTGTCAAATTCCCTAAGACCTCAGAGTCTAGTAACCTGAGTATTGTTATAAGGCAAGGACAAGGCTCTTGTATTTAACAGTGGTTTAACTTCTACTTCACTTGCAAGAAACTTAAAGAGGTGCTACAGGTTCAGCAGCTCCTGAACAAGGGACCTGTTTCAGCCTTAAAAGAGTTGCATCTATGACACGGGGACAGAAACCAAAGAGAAACAAACTAAGCCAACGTGCCATGGATAGTAGCAATAATGGGCTACTCTCCAAGCAATATTTTATGCTGGAGAAAAATGACAAAAATCAGAGAATGAGGCAGTTGGTGCACGTCTCCCCTCTCTTACAAGTTAGGCAGAGCTGTGTGGTCAAAGACACACTATTCTGTTTCGGAGGCTACTTCTACCACAAGGGAGAGGAAAAATCAGTAAAATTAGGTAAATAGGCATAAGGAATTCAAATTAACAAAGACCTCAACTATTAAGCTTTCCTTCCTAGGGTAAGGAAGATAATGAAAGGGACATTGAAGTAGTTTTACGGAGTGCATTAAGATCCCCAGCTCCACCAAGAGCCCAACATTTCCCACTTTATCAGCACCAGTGTTTATAAAGTTCCTGTCCCTGGTGAATTTGATTGGCTTGCTTTCATCTTTGATCCTAATCACCTAGACAATCAGCTAGTCACTAGAAAAGGAGTTAACTGCTTGCTTTTTTGGAAATCAATTCAGATGTCTTCATTTTTTTCATTTTACAGTTCAGGTGAGATGAGGGGCAGGGACGGGGACTGTGCCAGTTCTTTGCCTTGGAGTCTTGACAGCATGTTCAATAGCCTGCACTCATAAACTGCCCAGAGCAAAGAACAAACAGCACCAGGGAATCTGTAAAATGAGACCTTGTACTAGTACTCCCACTACTAACCCTGTCCATGGCTTACACAGAAGTGATGTGAAGTAAAATTCTGCTGCCTTAGAACAAAAGGGCAAAAGAGTAAGTAATCCCAGTTCAGAGCACTAGGAACTATTTTTAAAAGGTCTCTGACAAGGCTTTTTCCTTGTACAGCTACTAATAACAGTGGCTGAACCAGGGACATGCTGCTGCTGCTGCGAGTGCAAGGGGCAATGCTGAAGACCTGCTGACAAACTCTGTGTGCTGCGCTTGCTGTCTGCCCTCAGCTCGCCAGCTGCTGTGATTATCTGCAGGGAGCAGCTGCAGCCCGACCCGACCCGGGCCAGGGCACCCCAGAGACCGCCTGCTTCCAAACTGTCCCTCCAGGGAGACCTGGACTTTAAATCTGCCTGGACAGGGGCTGCCCACCTCCTGCAGGCACAAGTATACAGCAGGACATTTGGGGAGGAAGACACAGTACTTGTCCTCTTTGCCCAGTCTCCACCAGGGCACCACGTTACGCTAAGCAGTTCTTTGCTGCAGCTGACATATGGCCTTAATCTTCAGTGTTCTTTCCAATCTTTTTTTTTTTTTTTTTAATTAATTACTATCCTGTGGTCATTAAAAGGCTAGGAGTACTCTCCAGTGATTAACTGTTGTCATCTTACAGATAGCTTTCTATTAAAATAAATGTCTGTCTTGTATGGCTTGTTCTGTTTTACACTGACAATTTAACTAATACATCATGATTTCCTCCCGTTAAGCAGCAGATAACAGTTACCTCAGGCTTATCCATTGGTATCTACACAGCTTCAAGGAACTGTCTTCCCCCCACCATTTCAGACCATTACATTTATGCTGAGAAAGGTGATGTTTGCACAACGTGTTTGCTGCATTGAACATCTCAGTTTCTATTTTCAGTTGTGTTCTCTTTGTCCCAAGGTCTAGGAAATGGCCGACAGCATTTTGAGTCAGTACAAATAATACCTTCTCTATGGAGCAAAAAGAACAAAGATTACCTTTTTGCTCGTTTTCCATCAGAATTCAAACAATTCCTTGTTGAAACTGTAGTTCTGTTGATGTTCCAATCACAGAAGCTGCGTCTAGTTCTGCCTGTGACAAAGATGGATTCTCTGTGCAGCAAAAAGATGAGAAGGGTGAAACTGGTAAAAGCCCCAGCAAAACCAGTGCTATAGTTGTAAGGCTGTACATTCCAGGACCAAATCCTGAACAAATTTCTCAGATTCTCTATCCATTTCCAGCTAGATTGGAAAGAAAGCAATATGATCCTCCTGATTCGTACACTTCTAAACTGACCTAATCTGTTCCCTATCCCATTCCAGTTTGTCTCAATAAAACTGTTTGCCTTAGGATAATTTTTCTTCAGCTTACTCTCCTAGTGCCACTAATTAAAGGTAGTTAGCAGCTCCCTGGCTAGTGTGAAGAGCAAAGAGGCACAACTACTTTTCAGATCAACCTGGAGAAGCTGAACTGTCACTAAATAGAGCTGATTTTTCTGAGAAGTCAAAGCTCCCTCAGAGCTCTGTAACAATCCCTTCTGGTAGTCATGATTCACTGTTTGAAAAATACTTCTCCATGCCAAAATAATGACTCATTTTGCAAAATGTCAATTAATGCCCTGCAGAATCTGCAAAAAAAAATAGGTCTGTTTTTAATGAATTAGGATTAAAATTAGTAATTAATATTTGAATCAAGTGATTATTTTCTCGGTCCTGCTTAAAATTAAATTTGGATATAAGCACTTTGAAGGCAATGAGCAAGAAATCATTATTATTTAATCAGCTTTAAATTACTTACATAATTACTTACATGAGTGATGTATTTTCATCTCGAAATAATGAAAAATAATTAGTATGGCTTTATCACAGTTTTAATGTGCAAAAATCAAATTCATATTATTAGTGATGCTTGAATACTTGCTTTTTTGATGGAATTTATCTGCAAATTATTGCACGAAAGTTAATGAAGCTATCACATGAACGCATTGCTTGGAAAGAGTGATTTGGAAAGGATGCATCTTTTATCTCCAATCCCACATGAACTCAGCTCTATTTTATTTTTCAGGGGGTTTTATTAAAGTTTTCTGAAATAACAAGCAATTTTATAGCCAGTACAACACATAGTGTGTCTTGCTGCAAGAAATAACAAACCTTGGGCCTTATTTCTTTTGCCTACTCTGGTGTAAATCAAATGTAGGTGCCATAAATTCAGTGGAATCACAATGCTATGGAGTGTTTGTAACCCAAACCCTGCAACAACCAACAGGTTTGAGTCTGTAACTCAAACCCAATAAAAGTTTTCAACTTTTTAAACACTGTGGACCAAACATTCCCCTAATTCTTGTCTATCGATATACTATTTCACAAATTATCGTGCATTCTCTTAATAATAGTGTATCATCAGTTCAACTATCTAAAAGACCATGCTTAAATAGGAAGGCAAGAATAGGAAAACAGTTGAAGTATTTTTACCTTTTAAAGCAATCTAGCTTTAAAAGGAAATTTAATTGCCTTTTAAAGCAGTTTAACAGATGGAGATGAAAAGGAGGAGCCAGTATAATGTCATTAGCCAGAAGTGCTTTATGGACCACATTTATTAATATTTCTCATTAGAGAATTACACTAGTGTTTTGATGGCTGTGGTTCGCTTATTTCTATAAAGATGAGATAATGACAAAGTTCAGAAGAGAAGTTTACCAACTGTTCAGGATCTTTGGGGTTCTCACACCTACTTCTTATAACAAACAATGCTTATTTACCAACACAGTCCTCTAGCTTTCGCAGTTAGTGAGTGCCCAGCTGAATCTTCTGCCACCAGCTAGCCAACATAGGGCCATTTTTACTGGTGATCTTGTATTTCATCTTCTGTTCTGCTGCCTCTTGACCACACTACTCTTGCCAAAGATACTGCTGTTATGCCAACCTCTGACATTTTGCTGCAGTGGAATGAACATTTTCCTTCCTTGCTCACTAAGGATATTATCCGTATTACCTGACCTAGGAGGGCCTCCCAGCTCCTAGACAGAGCGGTTGGCAGCTCTGGGTTGAGATAAGTACTCACCATATCTGCTTCTCTGACTGCAGTTTCTGACTAGCTTGCAATAATATTGAAATGTATTTATGTCCCTAGCATCCCTATAAAGCAGGAAGCACTATTTCCCTACTCTACAGATGGGAAATAAGAACAAGATCTCAGAGATTTAATTCTACTGGAAATGACTCCATTACAATGGTTGAAAGACAAGAACCAAATGGTAGATTGCAGACAGGATGGGTGTGATCAGCATTACACTTCTTGGATCTGTCTTTGGATCCGCCAGCACTTGTTCACCGATGATTCGAAAAAAGGGGTGGAGTCTTGTGAAAAAATTTCAAATGATAAAATGCTATTTAGGATAACAAAATCCAAAGACAATTGAAAAGAGCTGCAGAAGAAAGTTGCAGTGATGGCTGGCTGAATTGATTAAATGGCAACCAAAATTCAGTATCAGTGGCTGCAGAGTATTGATCACATGAAAAAAATAATTAGGCATGGATGTACGAAGTTAAGTTTTAAATTTGATACCCAAGCTTTGGAAAATCAGAGTTTTTGTGGACCATTCTCTGTAACGTTCAGAACTCTGTGGCAATCATAAAGAAACTAGAACAATAGAATTATTAGGAAAGGAAAAGAAACTATAGCAGAACACCCTATTAATTCCATGGTGCCCCCGAGTCTTAAACACTACAAGAATTATTCTTGTGGTTTAGGCCTCCAAACACTTTTGAAGTACCTTGAGAATCTGCACACAACTAAATGCCTGGTGTCACAGGAGACATTTCTTGTGTAGCATAGAAATAACTCCATTTCATAGCCTAGGCTTCCTCTGACCACTGAACCATCCTTACTTTAAAATCAGGCACTGTTCCTCCTGCCCTTCCTCTCTGTATATACCCCAGAAGGCTTCTTTCTGAGAAGCTCTGGACTTCTCCCTCCACCAAGTGAGTTTCCTTTTGTTTGGGTTTTTTTCTCCATTAAAAAATGTCAGAAATACTGTTTAGAATCTGCCTTAACTATCAGAGTCTGGTCTCAGAGTGATGAAAAAAAGCCATAGGAAACTACATATTTTTAGCTTAATTCCTCATTACTAGATAGCTTTTTTCATGGATAATCATTAAATTGTGAAATACATTAAATCTCATGGAAATATCAGTATTTAGCAGCAGTAAGTAAAAACCCTGCTGGTTTCAACAGCCTTTTTCAGACATAAAAGTAGGCAGGGGGAAAGACTTTATGGCAAGTAGCCATGACTTACAAAACCACAGTCCCACTTAGTATGTCTCTTTTTGATAAAGGTTCCAGGAAACTTCCCAATTTACAATTACTAGTGGAATTAAAGCTACAATTTCAGCATACCTCTGCATTAGCAATCTATAGCAACTACAGATATTGTGCATTTACTGACGGATAAATAGCCTTATCCCTCTCCGCATGTGGAGAAATTAAATATACAGAAGGTAAATTACCATGTCAAGATAGCAAAGGAGAGCATAAGATTCAGTTCTCCTCAGTCTGAAATTTCTGCCGGGCCAAGGCACCTTGCTTATGGCTTCCAAAAAGTTGCTGGTGGTCAGCACACAGTCCATGCAGGCTTTTTTTACTCCCAAAATAGCCAAATACTGGCTAAGCATTAAAGTTGTCTATTTATCAATCACAGCTGAAAATCTACTTCTGGATTCATGTTCAAGGAAAGTCATGAAAGGATACATGCGTTCTTCAAATTAATGCTATATTAGATGTCAATCTGAAATGTGCATTGTCAGATTTTGAAAAATGGCAGGGGGTGCGGAATTAAAACTTAAAAAAATGTTAAGCCAAGAAATTTACAGTATTTCTTTACAATTATGCTATCTATATCTAAAGCTAAAAGGAGCACGCATTAAGCATACTAGGCTAGGTTTTCAGTACTGCCTGGAGTAGTTGGATCCCCTAAAGAGAGAAAAGAATTAAATATTCAGTTAGCTCTACTGGGATAAATTGGCTGGTTTTGTCAGTAGGACATTTCAAAAGAATAATCCATACAGCTACACGTGCACACACATAATAATGAGCTTTCCAAAACAGAGATGCATACAAAACTTGGCTTTTCTATGTACAAAGATTCAACAGACCCTGTAATGACAAAGCAGGTAAGTTAGTTGTAACAGCCTTAAACTGATCCTCCTGGTGATATTCTTTACTGCAGCTGAATGACACGCAAACAGATGTGAAATTATTTTTCACCTCTGAAGCCAGAAGAGATGAAGGAAATCTCTCCCAGTCTCTCTCTCTCTCTCTCTAAATTAATTTTCCTACTTATTAATATAAGTAAGAAGCAAACACACCAGCAGTCACAGGAAATTGTTTCTGAAAAGCAATTTTTGATCGATACAACTGAACGATCATTATTAAGGGTGATTATTAAAAATGAATTTCACTGTTCGTATCTTTTTGCAGATGATGTCATTCACATGATTTGTTGCATAATATCACTCCAAGAATATCACTTTTTTTCCCCACTTGCTCATCTGGAGAAACTACGGATGATGGACTGCTACAGAGACTCCCCATAACTAGCTTCAAACATGTTCAGCCTCATTAGTTTTAGACAGACCAGCCCATAAAAATTTTCAAACATACTGAGAGGTTCCATGTGTCTCCCCAAACCAATATACACAGCAAACTGCAATCTGTGTAAAACTGCAAAATCCCTCAAAACAGATTTAAAAGACACCACAAACCTCTACTCCCACTCCTTTCATGTAATGGCAACAGTACGACTGGAATGTATTCAGAGCAGCATCACCGATAATGGAAGTGGATGCTAGTAGGTGCTGCAACATAATGTCTTTTCCATACACTCCAATTACATTAAAGTGGCAGGGAGATTTGGGATTGTCAAATTATTCAGTTATTGATTGGCCTTTAGGTAAAGAGCATTTGTTTCCAGTTTCTCACTTTAACCCTGTGTTCCATTAAACTCACTACAGTTAGCACTCCAAATAAATTGCATTTTGGAAGTAACTAAGTCAGATGGCAAGGCTAAGTGCACAATCTATTCTCTCTCTTACCAATCACTTACAGTTCATCAGCCCTTGCAATAAAAAATGAGAAGGGTAAAAGTCTAGAAAGAGCAGGGTTAAAAGGGGACTTTATGTTTTAATCACCTGATTTTTTTTTCCCTGTTCCACACAACAGTGCAGAATATCAGACTGCCAAAGCAAAAACTAAGACATTCTTTCATTTCCTGATTGAAAATACCGTAAGAGATGATTGCTTCACAAAACCACATCAGGATGCGTTTTTTCCTGTTTAAGCCAGCTTCCTCACAGGAAGAAAGATCATTTGATATTAAAATTAAAATCATCGCTAAAGGGTCAATAGCTAATCCTACAGATGAATCCCATCAACAGTATCTGAAAAGCTTTTGGCTAATTCTTTTTAAAATGTGTCTTCACTGAAAGCAGTGAAAGTATCCTCAGTATAAGCGCAAGGAAAATTTGGTTCCCTGCACTTGGATCTCCCTGTATGCAGCTGTTTCAATCCTGCAGTGCTACAGTATGATTTAATATGGGATGCTGCAGGACAAAGATGACAATATGCCAGATTGTAAAATAATAAATTATTTTTTTCTATTTATAGTTCCATCAAAATTTCTATCTTTCAGGAAGAGATTTTTCATAAATAACTGTCTTTGCAGAACCACAAAGCATCATCACTCTATACATACAACAGTGAGAAGAGACAGGCTGGCATCCACCCATGAGATTGACATGTCCTGCAACACAAATCCTTAGCTCTCATTCAGTTTTTCCCTAGACAAAACTTCTACAGAAGCCAATAGATTTCTGTTCATGTAATTTAGTTCCCTGAAAATCCCTTCCTTTGATTCCAGATGCTGCTTGGTAAAGCAGTTAATGTATGCTTAAATGTAAGGTCAAATGGGTTGGTTGCGTAAGAGCAAGGGTACAGAGTGTACATGGAGAGCCACTGCTGCAGCCAGAACGGTGTCCAGCTGCACGGTTCTAGCCCCATTCTGCACCGGTTTTGGCACCCATCTGACTTTTCTGTGAGCTGATTCAACTCGCTAACTCAGCAGAAATCTATTCATTCTTTCGCTGGCGTGTTTCCTGCTCAGTTAGCAAGCTGAATCAGCTCACAGCAAGGTTCAATGCATCAGTACAAGGTGATGGAGGAAAGTACAGAGTGAGGAGTGGGGGAAGCAGACTGTCCTCCTTTCAGAAGAAATGAGCTGTTGTACTGCCTTCTCCATGCTGTGTAACTTCACTCTGAGGTACTTTAGTAAAATCTGGTATTCCTCTGGAACTCTGGACACAGACGTACCTAAGAAAAGATTTTCCTGGTGGCCAGTTGAGGGGTGCAGCCACAGGAACTACAATTACTATGAAGAAGGCTGCTGGCAGCTAAAGACGTCATCTTTGCCAGGGGCTTACCGTTGCCCGCCAGCTGCAGCTCAGGGCCCTGCCCCTGGACAAACAGCTCATGCCAGCACTTCTCATCTGCTTCAGTGCAAAGTTGGAGGGCTCACTTCATCCCACCGTTGAATGCTGTTTGGTAAACTTGGGCTGACTTTGTGACAAAACGCACAATGAGCAGATGGCTAACCTACCCTGTCAGTTCTGCTGGTGCCTCCACCAAAGGCATAGTGAAAACTGTCTGGTAACATCCCTCATCTTTTCCATAGTGATCATGGCCTTCAGTTTTACACCTCAGGGAGGGGAAGGAAAGCTGAAGGGAGGTAAGGGGAGATGAGGCCATTCAGCTAGGTGAAGGACCCTGTGAAAAGATTATAACAATAATGATTTCTTTTTCAGTAGAAAGGAGCACTGTGGAGCCTGCTATACATGCTGGCCCTGTACTGTTTAGAGATTTAGAAAAGTATAGTCTTGACAGTAAACCTGAAGGATGAAAACTGTTAGGATGAAAACCACTTCACTGGTTTCGTCCTTTGACCAGCAGAAAAGCAGAGTGCTGCAGAACACAACAGGAAAAGAAGTGCAGTCTCTTTGACTGACTCGCAACTCACCAAGGCTGGCAAGTGGTTTTTTGAAGTGAGTTTAAAGATCAGTTACCAGGTTAGAAGAGAAATCCTTTGCAATTTCTATCATTGATGAGCTCCAGAGAGAATTCCTTTGTTAGTGGCACCACCTCAGATCAGAATGCATCTTCAGATGCTGTCAGCGAACCAGAAAGCAGGAAGAGGATTTCACGGAACGGACAGAATAATCTTAGGAGTCTGTGAAATGAGTGCCCTGCTGGTCTGCTGAATGTGGGCAAAATCCATGATTAAATCTGCTACACTTCCTGCTTTCGGAAATCTTAATCTGCATTAAGATTTAGGAAAATCTTAATCTGCATTCTTCCTGTATTATTGAAGATAATTAAAAAAACCTCCAAACTTACCTGGGTCAGGTTTGATTTCTTCTAAATTATTTCCTGGTGATAGGCTTTTTACAATTATCTGTTGTGCTGCATTTGTTTTTTCCTACACTATGGAACATTTGGCTAATACATATGATACAAACGTGCATCTTCAGGGCATAACAACATGCTCTGAGATCATTTATTTACTAGAAACAGTTAATGGGATAAGCAGAGGCCTACTGAGCATGGGAAACAATGCCATAAATTACTCTGCTCTTTAAGAAGTAAGAACATGAAAACCATTAAACACAAACTCCTTTGTCCTGAAAGTCCTACAGACTACATGGTGGGAGGAAAAGCCTGTTGCATGTCATTGCAAATACGAATGGAAACTATCAATAAACAAAAATAAGATGAAATGTTGCTCCTAGTCCTGTTGAGAAGAAGTGTCAACTTCTGGCCAAAATTTTTTCTTGCGTGCAGAGTCCATTGTGAGAGATGTGGAATTAGAGCACAGAAAGGATGTGAACAAGCACAATGAGTCTAAATGTTAAGTCAAATGCTGTGCATGGCTGCAGGTCTCTGGTCTCATTCTTTAAGTGTTCTTTTTTTGTAAAACACAAGCCAAACTCTCAAAATGGTGTAATGATACTTTCCAGATCTGCCTCCTTACTCATTAGTCTTTTCCAGACACCACAATATACAATGCACACTAGCATTTAGAAGATCAACCTTTATGTTTTACTAGCTGGCAGATTCACTCTGAAGGTGGCTATAATTAAGAGTTTTTTTAAAATTACTTCTGCCTTTAAGCTCAGAGGTCACAATGAAGGCAAGATATTGGAAGAAAAAAATTAGGAAATGATCATTCCAAACTGGTATTTGGATAAATAAATATTTAAACTGGCTTACATATAAACCAGAATATTCTGATGAAGAAAGATCACAGAAGATGTAATCATATCAAAGATTAGATTCTTACGGGAAACATATATATGCCTTATAGAAATGATCGTTCCCAATAAGTCAAGAGCAATTGTTTTGTTCCCTTTCACATGCAGTTGCAGGAATATTATTTAAACAATAAAGAAAACATAAGGCATTTACTGGCAATATATGACTAGTTGAGAGGAACTGATGACCTTCAGCTGTGCCTTTAGCTATTCACCCCAACTGATTTTTAAGCTCTTGAATAGCCTGTGCTGAAATGGTCACTTCAGGAAGCGAAAATAAAAGTACAGACACAATTTCTGTTGGTCTGTAACACATAAGGGGTATTGTATTGTTGAAGTCTAAGACATTGCCTAAGGAAAGAATACTTAAATTTTCCTCCTTTTATAGCACAGCTAATTGACTTGTCACCACTCACATATTACACCAGTGATGGAACCATGTACAAATCTCAGACTAGTCAGGACCCATTGGACCAGGCTTCCAACGTGCAGTTAAGTGTTCCCTTTTTCTCTGAATGGCCAGACAAATAACTGGTATCCTAATCATACCAGAATCGCCTGCACTGAATCCACGGGGATTCCCGTTGCAAATCCCTGCTTCCAGCGGGTGGGGGGACTGTATAGCTCGCAGTGGGTGGAGGTATTTTATTACTCTCTGTCGCTTGACCAGGAGATGGCGGTAATTCCCTTTGCATAAATAAGAAAGCTCAAAATAGACAGATACTCAGAAATGCAGACAAGGCATTTAGAGGAGGGGGAAAGAAATTCGGAAAACAGCCTGCTAGAGCTAAATGACTAAAATTACATTGCAGATAACAGAAGGAATACAGCTAAGTTCTTTTTCTTGTTTCTGTGACTATTTTCACTACTTCTTTGGAGTCTGAAAGACAAATTGGAAAGATATACAGCTCCCAGAGCTTTCAGTTATGTATTATTTTTAGCACTAATCACATCTGCATATTGCAGAAAGAACAACACATTTCTAGCTGGCATTCAGCAGCTGTATGTTAATGTTATTTGTGGAAACATGCTCAAAAACTTCTACATTAGAAAGAACTTGAATGTGCACAAGACACCACCTTCCCCCCAGGCACCTCCACAGTGAAATGCACAATATTCTTGTACCAGAGCTGTGACTCCAAACATGCAGCTCAGCAGCCCACTGCCTTGCTATTGCCTCTTTGCACTGTATCCCTCTTCCCCGCTTGGAACTTTACAGGTGGACCACATCAATCACTGTGCTATCCCTAGTGCATATCCTGGGTATGCTCTGTAAATCCTCTTCTGCCTCAGTCTCAGCCAACCCCTTCACCCTGCTCACATCACTCCCGAACTTGCCTTCTGAAAGAAGAGGTAGGAATTGTGTGCCTATGCCTGAAGCTGTTACTCTCTGGCCTGCAAAATGCATATGCACAAAAAATTCTTATGAAACGGTTTATTTCCCTCATTTTGCTCAAGTTCTATAAATATTCTACAGGGGGAATATCCATCCAGGCAGGACTCTTGAAAGACATAGTGAATTTGGTGTGGCTATTAAAAGGTATTAATGATAACCACATGTAAAAATCATATTTATTCTGGAAATATAAGAGTTATAAATTTATTAAATTACCATGACAGATCCATGTGTGGTATAATTGATGCTGCCCCATTAATCTCAATCCTAAAGACATATGCTGATTTTTACCAACCAAGAATCTGGCAGAACGAGTGGAGGAGTATAACATTCCCCCCTTTGACCAGTCACAAGAGTTAACATTTTGAAAGTAATGATGAACATTCCTGGCAAACAGCTCGCAGAAGCTCCCATGAGAGACATTTTTAACATCAAATATTCATTACATCATTACAAATATACACCACCAGTTCATCAACAATGGTATGTCAATGTAAGAAAAGGCAGGGGTCTTTCTGTGAATTGTCTTGTGGATTTTAAAAGACTTCTGCAAGACAGATTATGTAAGGACGGACTGTTGGAACAAGACCTTCCCTACATCTGTCATTTTACTTTCTATAGGTGTGATGATTTCAGTGGTCTGCCTGAGCCATGTAACCTTGCTGTCATTTGCATCTCATAGAAAAAGTATTTGTCCCTGCCTTATCAGTCTAAACTCCGTCTACTACCCAGACAGAATAACTCCTCATGTTGTCTTTTTGCAGGCTGGCATTAGCTGCTTCCATATCACCCTATCCTCCATCCCCCAGATATATGAATTCCAGTCCCTTCTAGGTTATAGTGTCCTCCAGGCTTACACTGAAGCACTGCAGATAGTACACCCTAAGTTCAATAGCTTTATGCTGGATCACACTGTGTCGAGAAGATATTTTGCAAGTAAATGTGAGCACATTCTGTGTGTGCTCCTAGCAAGCTGGCTAAACTTCATTTCAAGCCAAGCAGCTGAAAAGTCACATTAGCATAGCCTGGAGCATTGTGGAGTAAATTCACATCACCCAGAGGGTGGAAGACAGGTATTACCTTTCTAGCAATAATTCTTGTGCATCTACAAAAGACAGTCCGGTTTTAGCTAGTTGTGGATGCAACCAGTCTCAGCTTAGGATCTCTCTTTATCTTAAGGAGCGATGAAGTCCTTCTTGATGGCCACAGTCCAGCCCTGTATGGAGAGACTGTCAATGCCTTCAAATGAGTTTGATGATAAGTGGTACTGAAAGGTTTTTTGAGGAACCAACTTTTTGAATTACTCCATCGCCTTCAAAAAGATTGCGCTTGCATTTGGTATCTATTGCAATCTGAGAGTGGCAACTTCTGCTTCAGCCATAACATGTCAATTAAATGCAGCCTTTAGTCTCTTAATGAACTGAAAATAAATGTTGACACTGGGTACCTCAGTGTGTGTCACCTGGACGGAAGCACACTGCCATGTCATAAATTAAAACAACAGGGAGAAGGTTAACATTATCTCTCCATTAGACTTTTATCATCCTGTCTTATGACAATCCAAAGACAGAAATAACAGACTTTGTATTAATATTCATTTGCTTTATGGAGTAGTATCATATGCGTGTTAAAAAGTGTTACTGCTGAACATTACTGCACTATCTGATCAAGATACAGATTGAAGACTTTTCTCCCATTAGCCCATATGATCCTAGTCAGAAATCATATTTACAGCAACTATATATTCTTAAAAGTTTAAGACAAAGAAAACCAAACCACATTAGGGTCAGTGATTCTGTTTCAAACCTAGGTCAGGACAGCTTTGGAAATTACTTGGTATGTCATCCAATAAAATATCTACTTCAGTTCACCCAAAAGTTGGGGCTTCAACAGTACAATATAACAGGAAGTTCCCCACATCTGGAAATCAGAATCATCCCCACACTCAAAATCAATTTCCTTCCATCTTAACTTTCAGATAACATCATTCCAACCTGAGCACTGGCATCAGCAGTTGTGTCCCCTCACTTAGTCATTGCAACTTTTTCCAAATGGCCTCTAATCTTGTTCGCTGTCAAGCTGCAGGATAAAAAAAAAACTGTCAATAAGCACAGCTTCAGCTTCCCAAGTCCCTCCGTAATTCTCATTCCAGTCAATGTCAGAGTAATTGCAGTTTCATATGATCAACGTCCTAGCCCAAGTGCAATCCTCCATCTGCATAAATATTTCCTGATCTGTCTTTTCACCTAGCCCTGGGAGATCAGTAATTGTTTTCTATTATAATTGTTTTACCATTTCAGTATGTAGCCTCAAGTTCAAGGTGTCTCCAAGTTGCCACCTGTGTGAATGTTATTCTGTTTTCAGCATAATGTCCTTCCTCATTTATACTGTCATATCTCCTTCTCCTTTCTCAGTGAGAATTGCCTGTCCTTAAACTCTGTATCTGGATAATGTAATATTACAGCCTATTTCCTGAACTGGCTGCATTTCAGTTACTCCAATTACACCAGATTTGTCTTTAAGCAGCAGATGTCCTTGCTCTTCCAATCTTGTTTGCTGTTTCAATCCTGCCTCATTATGCCCTCCAGCACACAAAGTATTCACCTGCTAAACAGTAAACAGAAGCTGGTCTGCCTCATTCAAGCATTTTTCATACCTGTCTGAATGGAAGAGGGGGTTGTTGTGCAGTTATTATCTCTGTGAAACAGAAATCCAGGATCTTATATCAGATAGGGATTAGCCCCAGTTTCAATAACAGGACGTGCTCAGTAAAACCCTCAAACACAGACAAGGCAAACCAGCATCACATAGGAAGAGCTTTCCCATATTTGGAGCTCATGTAAGCTCCTCGAGAGTCAGCTGTAACTTCTCCCAACTAGAGGGAGGCCCATATATCAGTTGTAAAAGAGCATCTGTATTAGTTTCTGGTCACCAGCTGCTAAAAGGTAAAATAAACATCAACACACCTGTGAAAAGACAGCTCCAAAACTCATAGATGACTGTGGAGATTTTCACTTCACTTGAGCGTTTCTGGATCTCAAAGTCCGGTTTTTTGACATACAGCTTACAATGTAGGTTTTGCCATTTATGTCCACAGATACATCTGCATTAGCAAGAAGACCATAATATGTCCTTCCTTTGTCCTTAGGCTGGAACAATTACGGCCCATCTGCCACTCTGCCTTTTGTTCCCAAGGGGATAGGCACTTAGCCTTATATTTTCTGTTTTACGTCTCCAGGAACCCTGGCTGTACTAATGCTACAACTCTAAACACCAGAGGCCTCTCCGTCTGCTCTATGGAAATACAGCTTTACACCCAAGCTCTTCAATGTTAGTCATAAAAATGGCATAAGGTTTTCCAGCTCACACACTCAGTGCACATTTAATTTCATTTTTATTTTACTTGAATACATGTATTGCATATGTATTAAGCAGGCTATGCTGGAAGCATCATTCGAGAAACATATTTAACTTGACAGCCTGCTCGACTGGAACAGCAGTGTTACTCATCACATATTGGACTGAAAGTCCTACCAGAGCAGAGACTTCCAATGGAAGCTTTCCTTCCCCTCTCTGATCTAGCAAGAACAGAGGAATTGCTATTCTCTGCCTCAGTTCTAGGCAACACATCACCATGCGGGATTCCAAGTGGATGTAGTCAGGATATGACAACCCAGGTAAAGGACAATTTTGTTTCTCAGAAGATGCAAAGAGGAGTAAAATTATAATCCATTGTCTGCAAGTTCAATAAAAACATACCAAGCTGTCTGTGTATATTTGCTCTCACTGGTATTATTTTCTGAACTACCATGGGTGAAGCTCAAATTTCTGATCTAAATACATTAAAATTACAGAGCAACTACATGAGTGAATTTGTCATTCTAAAATTTCTTTCATATAAAAAGTATGTTTTATCTCCATTTTCTTGCATTAAAAAAAATTAGAACACTTGGCATTTTAAGTGCCTACAAATGAGCTGAAAGGATGCCAAAAAGTATACATGTTAAAAGCGCAATTAAACATTCTGTAACTGAAACACACGAATTATCAGTGGCATAAGGTACCTGCCAAAAAAGCAGCAGAGGGTTTTCATTGTGGCATCTCTGAAGGGACAATAAAATATCTTGAAGCCCTGAGACAGTATAGTCAGGTACATAACCACTTAGTAACTTGAATTCAAGTATAAGTGAAAAATAATATTATTAGAAAATTTTTTTTCTCTTTTCACAACTCTAACCAATTTCTCAGGCTGAAGAGGAGTATAAGTTAGCAAGGTCACGGATACTGTGAAAATAAAGTGTCTAACTCATATTAGCACTTCTGTACTCTACAAATGGTAGTTAAATGATACTCACAGCTCACAGGCTAAATAACTAGCCCAATTTTACAAGTGGAAAAGTGCCCGTTCAGGTGCCCAACCTGACATACTCACAGGCATTCTTTTTCACTCAGCTACCTACACTGAAGCAGAAGATACCTTGCCTTGGTGAAAGTCAGATACAAGGGATAGAAAAAAATCCAGGCCTGAAATTTCCACCTTTCTGCTGTCTTGTTCACAAAAGAGGAGGAAGAGATGAGTAATGTAATTTTGAGAAACATCTTGTGCAGCAGTGTGCTGTGCCCTATATGAGAGGCTAGTCTGTCCACTAGCAGTTCCCTCAGCTTTCCTTTTCTGTGCTTAGTTTGTCATTAGAAGGTCGTATTTGCTGCAGAGACTGGGGAAATTGCAGTCCACTGTATTTATATCATTACAGTGTTAAAAAAATTCACTCAGAACCAGCACTCTGTTTCGAGCACTACAAGACGGATCTGAAACAAGTGAACCTCACTACAGTTGCTTTTATTTATTTCACAGGTGCTAAGAGCCACATCAGAAAGACAACTGTATTGCATCCAAAGCTGCCCTGATTCCACAAGAAACTTGTCTTGTCCTCCCAGCTCACTAAGCTGCCCGGGACAGTAAAGGTCTCTGCAATTTCCCTGAAGGTCATTAAGAGGTAATTTTGTATCACTTACATACACTGTGCACTCTCAGACTGCAACCAAAACAAAAAATCTTATAGAAAGATATAGCTAGCCTGCCTTTATGGATTCTAATGACCATTCTTAGTCCCAGCTGACCTGAAAAGAGATGGCAAATGTCACTTTTACCTCAAGCTCATACATATTTTCTGTTGCTAGAAAAGAGGTGTGATTTCCCTCCTCAGGATAGGTGGTTTCCTTGGTTTCCTGGTGAGAAATGCATATATTTACAATACTAAGACTCTTAGTCAAGTATATGTTGCCAAACATTTGTGTCCTAGAAATACTGCGGTTTCCGATTAGTTATTACACCAAGCATGTACAATGTCATATGGCCTTAATAACATGCCTGTCACTTTCAGAGAGTAATTACTTTAATTTTGGCAGCATTAATCTGCAATATTTGCTGTCTCTTTGGATGACATTGTAATGGTGCAATGCAAAAGTGATCAACATCTCCCAGGCTATGAGAAAGGCAGTGTCTGAACAGATTATGATTTAAACACGGCAAGGGCCCTTTTTTTTTTTAAAAAATGAAGTATTTTCAATAATGCTATTTTTAGGAATATTTTGGGAGGAAGGGACCCATTGCTCATACAGAATTACTGAATCCAAAATTCAAAATTTGAACATAAAAAATGCAGAAAAAACCCTGTCTGTTTCCAGATCACTCCCAAAAGTAAAAAAAATAAAACAGCTAAATTAGAAAAATTAATTTATGATTATATTTTTTTGGTCAACAAACCATCTAAGGACACCACTTATATTGTAGGTTGAGTACAGATTTTAAATCCTTGTACCAATGTAATTCTGGAGGATTCTAATTTAATTGCTGGATAAAAGAGATGCTGCGGCTTTGTAACTGATTAGAGATCCTCTACAAGAGTCAAAGAACTGGATGTGGCCGCCCTCTAGGTATTGCAAAACTGCTTCATAAATTTGTGAAGCATTAGTTCACACGTGACTAATCATATATATCAGTGTAGTCTCAAATGACTTATGACCTGATTTGGTCTCATTATCCATGTAGTGAAGTGATGTCTGCCACTATTTTAATTGCTTGCAAGTCTGAGAAGTGGAAACAGAAGTCAGAATTTGTTAGCCTGCACAAGCACCAAGTAAAATTATCATGTTGAAAGCCTGGACTTATGTTCACTTCATCCTGGGCATACATAGACTAATATTCTGTCAAGACCTACATATGTTCTTAGCATTATTCCCATTAGCATTCCTGCTGATGTGAGTGGAAGTAAAGTTAGCATATGAGTCTGAGCAGAACCAGAAGCAGAATGATATTACCACAAGGCAAGACAAAAAGCTCGGAGTAGTACAGGGCTGTACCATATCTTCCTTGTAACATTACTCACAAGAACCTGTGGGAAAACCAGTGGTATCAATCATAGCTTTGATACATGATCACACTTAAAATGATCATCCTAGGATTATATGTAAAATATCTGTGTGTAAATGTTTTCTAGGGAGAAAGAAAGCCCATATGCTGTAAAAGACCAATAAAATTTCCATTTACCATTCTGTTGGTTTCAGATACTCAGTCCTGACCATAAGCACAATATCTTGGTGCACCTGAGCACCTGTAGAAACTGCATATACTGAATAGACTGGACGCTTACATACCCACTCACAAAGTCAATATCCATACACTTAATGCCCATTTAATATACTCTATATGTTTGTCAGTGTATGGACCCATTCCAAATTTTACAATTCTTTTTCTTGGATGAATATTTTTACAGTTACAGTTCTATATTAAATTTGGACAGATCCATGTGGTATGCTACATTGATGTTATAATAGGCTATATACATATCAATACAGACGATCCACATTCCATTGAAAAGGAAAATTATTAACACTATATCCTGTGTTAATCTGTCAGTTGGACATATATGTAGAGGAAATCTCATGCAGGCATACAAGCAATGCGCTTGCACAGAATACAAATCATTATTTGTCATTGCTAGAGTACTGGTCATTACTCAATACAGAACAACATCTCTGCATTGAAAGGCAGGGAATTCAGCTACGCAACAAAATTGTAGTGTTCCAAATGAAAGAAGTCACTTTGGATTTTCAAGGATTCCACTGAAACAGAGTGGCCTCTGTCTCTACAGAATGAGAGAGACTCACAGAATTTGAAAAGAGTGATAGCGCAGGCTTTGTCTGATTATGGAGAAGACAGGGGCTTATTTCTAGGCCTGACAGTTGATTGCTATATACATCAATTATCATTTACTATGCACAAGAACATGATGATCCACTTTTACCTCCCACCACATATCTCATTATAAACAAGGAACAGAGACATTCTTTCAGCGTGTTCTACTTTTCGCTCTTGTATCTGACACTATTGTTACAGATTATGGTTTTTGTATAGGACAGAATAATTTATTGTTTTTGCAAAATCACACAAGCTGATAAATGAAAGTCAGAAGGTACTTTGGCATAAAAATCCCAAGTCCAGGTAGGCACAAGCCTACAAAATAAAACAGCATTGAAGATTCTGAAAGCAGTTAAGGTGTTACTATGGCCAGTTCCAATAACAAAAATGGGCTTTATTTTTATAGAATATATCATAACATATTGTTTTGGTTTCGGCTGCCGCCGGCAACAAAAGCGCCACGCGGCCGCCCCTCCCCCCGCCGGCGTGCGGAGGAGAATGGGAAGAAAGAGG
>Ga0065711_1004536_pt1 | contig 31645 bp, 15 predicted proteins | sample Hoacrofraction12_FD_59098 | JGI IMG/M metagenome (GOLD analysis project Ga0065711, IMG submission 59098) | Hoatzin crop microbial communities from Cojedes, Venezuela - Epithelial fraction 12 v2 (version 2) | ecosystem: Host-associated > Birds > Digestive system > Esophagus > Crop | place... | reverse complement strand
CTTCTTCCCTCTGAGGGTGACGGAGCACTGGAACAGGCTGCCCAGGGAGGTTGTGGAGTCTCCTTCTCTGGAGATATTCAAGATCCGCCTGGACAAGGTCCTGTGCAGCCTACTGTAGGTGACCCTGCTTCAGCAGGAGGGTTGGACAAGATGACCCACAGAGGTCCCTTCCAACCCCTACCATTCTGTGATTCTGTGATTCTGTGATTCTGTGATTCTGTGATTATTCCAGATCCCCAGTTCCCTTTGAGAAACAAACACTTAGGCTGCTCTTGTGAGTTTTAAATAAGTTATTGATAAAGGAGACTTAGTAAATATTTACAACATTTGAGATGACATAACTTTGAAGGCATTTAATTAACAAATTCAAGAGACTTTGCAATTCAGCTGTAATGATTATCAGTAACTGCATCACAGAATGTAATGTTTTATAATTAAAATGAATAGGGAATTCATAAAAAAAACAACTATACTTTTTTTGTAAACTCTAATCTGGGTGCCAAAATGTTTGAATTTTATCAAAATAGTTACTAATATATCCAGCTACAGGTTCTTCTGTAAGTCCTTTATGATTCATTCAAACTCATAACCATGTGAAAAATTAGACTGATGAATGAATACTAATGAAGACTAATCCTATTAGAAGTTTATAAAATATTCATAATTTTTCCATAATCATTGCATAATGGGCATATGAATTAAAGAAAGGAATTTATGAGATGGGAAACAAAAAAATGTTCACATTGCTACAGCTAAATACAGGGTGTGGAATATAGGGTGAAATACTACTGTTATTAATTTACATTAATGTGGCACTAGTGTTTTCAATAACTAGACTGAATAAATGAAGGGATGAGATACTCTTTGTGTGTGTGTATGCACACACACACATTTTGCAAAGAGTAAATAGCTTCTGAGACAGACAGGACTTTACGGAATATTAAGAAAACCAGTTCTATCTCTGACTGCCATGCTTTTTTTAGTGGAATAGTGTGCATTTTTATATATACATATATATACATTATATATATTTATATATTTGCAAACACACATATTGTAGCTGCAGTTTCCTTTAAGAATTTTAATTAGTTTTCATTCTGAGAACCGTAAAGTAATGAATAAGACATGCCTTGCTTTTAATTATCCTTATGCCAAACAAAAAGACTGTAGAAATATAAAAGATAACATCTCACAGCATGTCATTTTAAAGAAAATTGTTGAAAAGCTCATAACATTTTAGTTGCTGTTGTCATAAGTCATATTACAAAATATAAGATGTAAAATTAATAGAGCACTTGTTTACATCTTTTTGCTAAACAGAACTGTATATTTGATAGAAAGACCTGTTCTTATTATAAATGCATAATAGCATGTTTTTGAAAGGGGGTATGAGATCTCATTATTCCTACAGTAATTAGCAGTGATCTAATCTCACTTCTAATAGATGGAATCAGAATAAATGTCATCAAAGTCCCATAGGTCAGTTGTGTTTCAGTTTCTCTGGATTTGTTTTTTCTTTTCTAATATGGAATTAGTCTTCAGCTGTTTTGTAGTTACCTGATGTCATTCACAGAAACATGGGATTCCAGGGTAATTCAGCTTAGAAAGGACCTCAGGAGGACTCTGCTCCTACCTCCCGCTCAAAGCAGGGTCAGCTGTGAGGTCAGATCTGATTTCTAAGGGTTTGATTCTATCAGGTCTCAAAAACTGCCAAGGATGGAGAATGCACAGCCTTTCTGAAGCAACCTGTTCTAGTGCCTGACTGTCTTCATGAGGAAAAATATTTTCCTTATATAAAGACAAGAAGTCCCATATTTAAACTTACGGTCTCTCATCCTCCTGCCATGCACCACTGTGATGAGATGACTATCTTTTCTTCAGCAAGGCAGGCTGTTGTTAGGTTCCCTCAAATTAATCTCTTCTCCAGGTTGAACAAGCTCCAGCCCCTCACCAGCTTAGTAGCTCCCTGCTGAACACATTCCAGTTAACCAATATGTTTCCTACGTGGAGGGTCCCAAAACAAACATCTTAATGACTGATGAGGAGAGCGGAAGAATCATTCCTCTGCACCTCCTGGCCATGTTAGTACAGCCCTGGCTGCTCTTGGCCTTCTTTGCTGCCAGAGCACACTGCTGGCTCATGACCAGCTTGCTAGCTACTAGAACCCCCTCAGGTTCTTCTCAGCAGAGCTCCTCCCCAGCCAGTGTACTCCCAGCCCATGCCATTCCTGGGGAGTCTTTCTTCCCAGGAGCAAGACTCGACATTTGTCATCGCTGAATTTCCTGATGTTCCTGGCAGCGCATTCCTCCAGCCTGTCCAGGTCCCTCTGGATGGCAGCTGTAACACAGAAAGAATATAGGAACATTGTCAGAGTATGTGGGGAAGCAATGAAGAAGGCTAAGTTCCACCTGGAGTTAAATCTGGCAAAGGATGTCAAAGACAAAAAGAAGAGCTGCTTCAAGTACCTCAGTAGCAAATGGAAGACTAGGGAAAACGTGAGGCTGCTGATGAATGAAGTGGGTGCCCTGGTGATGGAGGATACAGAGAAGGCGGAGTTACCAGATGCCTTCTTTGCTTTAGTCTTTACTGCTAAATCTGGCCCTCAGGATTTCCAGTCCCTGGAGGAAAGAGAGGAAGCCTGGAGAAAGGAAGACTTTCCCTTGGTCAGGAAGAATTGTGTGAGAGATCCTTTAGGCAAACTGGACACCCACAAATCCATGGGCCCTGATGGGATGCATCTGTGAATTCTGAGGGAGTTGGCAGATGTCTTTGCTGAGCCACTCTCCATCATCTTGGAAAGCTCCTGTACAACGGGAGAGGTGCCCGAGGACTGAAGAAAAGCCTGTGTCACTTCAATCTTCAAAAAGGGCAAGAAGGAGGACCCAGGGAGCTACAGGCCGGTCAGCCTCACCTCCATCCCGGGAAAGGTGGTGGAACAGCTCATATTGGATGTCATCACTAAGCAAGTGGAGGAAAAGAAGGTTATCAGGAGTAGTCAGCATGGATTCACCAAGGGAGAATCATGCTTATCCAATCTGCTAGCCTTCTCTGATGGCATGACTGGCTAGGTAGATGAGGGGAGAGCAGTGGATGTTGTCTACCTCGACTTCAGCAAGGCTTTCAACATGGTCTCCCATAATATCCTCCTAGGGAAGCTCAGGAAGTGTGGGCTGGATGAGTGGACAGTGAGGTGGATTGAGAACTGGCTGAATGGCGGAGCTCAGACTGTTGTGCTCAGTGGCGCTGAGTCTAGTTGGAGGTCGGTAACTAGTGGTGTCCCCCAAGGATCAGTACTGGGCCCAGTCTTGTTCAACTTCTTCATCAATGACCTGTATGAAGAGTTAGAGTGCACCCTCAGCAAGTTTGCTGATGACACAAAACTGGAGGAGTGGTGGATACAATGAAAGGCTGTGCTGCCATCCAGGAAGACCTGGACAGGCTGGACAATTGGACAGAGAGGACCCTGATGAAGTTCAGCAAGGGCAAGTGTAGGGTCCTGCACCTGAGGAGGAATAACTCCATGCATCGGTACAAGCCAGAGGCTGACCTGCTGGAGAGAAGCTCTGGAGAGGGGGACCTGGGTGTCCTGGGGGACAAGAAGTTAACCATGAGCCAGCAGTGTGCCCTGGCTGCCAAGAAGGCCAATGGTACGCTGGGATGCATTAAGAGGAGTGTGGCCAGCAGGTCGAGGGAGGTTCACCTTCCCCCTCTACTCTGCCCTAGTGAGGCCCCATCTGGAGTACTGTGTCCAGTTCTGGGCTCCCCAGTTCATGAAAGATGAGGAGCTACTGGAGAGAGTCCAGAGGAGGGCTACAAAGATGATTACAGCACTGGAGCATCTCTCTCCTACAGGGAGAGGCTGAGGGAGCTGGACTTGTTTAGCCTGAAGAAGAGAAGGCTGTGAGGGGACCTTACAAATGCCTATAAATGTCTTAAGGATGGGTGTCAGGAGAACAGGGCCAGACTTTTTTCAATGGTGCCCAGCGACAGGACAAGGGGCAACGGCCACACACTGAAGCACAGGAAGTTCCGTCTGAAAGTGAGGAAGAACTTTACGTTGAGGGTGACAAAGCACTGGAACAGGCTGCCCAGAGAGGTTGTGGATTCCCCTTCTCTGGAGATATTCAAAACCTGCCTGGATGCAGTCCTGTGCGGCCTGCTCTAGGTGAACCTGCTTTGGCAGTGAGATTAGACTAGATGATCTCCAGATGTCCCTTCCAACCCTTGCCGGTTTTTGTTTCTGTGATATGTCATTCAATTTTTGGCTGAAATTGCATAAAATTAACTTGCTCTCAAGTTCATTATGAATTGCTTTATTGTAAGATTAATAACTGTGTTTCTGTCAATGTAGAAGGTGTTCCGCCACTATACTAATCATCCTCAAACTGATGCAAACTGACTTTAGAAAACCTTATCAAATGTATATAAATAAAACGGGTTTAGAATTGTCATTAAAAGTATACATCATTAATGGGTTTTGAAGGTTAAAGTCAGGCTACTGTATCCTTTAAATGCTTTTAGGATATTTGTTCCAAAACGTTTTCAAGCATTTATTAGGTACTCTGTAGTCCCAGATTAGGAGTTTCCCACCAATGACAACATTTGAATGTAACTTATCTTTGGGCCTATACTTCCCTTTCCTATCTTGACTGAGGGATTAACACACGGTAATAACCTCACTTTCCTGTGTATTTTCATAAATATAAATTTTTTATCTTTATATATGCATATTCACTGCATACAAATGTATTTATATGGAACATGTTCTTAAACTTTAAGATAATGATGAGAGGTGTAAAGCTTTGTGTTCGGCTTGCTCAAGACCAGGGACATGACTCTCTTAAAGTACATGTTCTTCCAAACTAGATAGGTCAAAAAAGTTACAAGTGGAAATATAGCACTTGGCTTCTAACTCTGTATTTAAGCACCTAAATGTAAGTACACTAATTTTCAGGCATCCTGACTCTTTATAAGTCTCATTGAAATCAATATGAGCTGGAGAGATGAAGAACAAAGAAACTTTATTCTTAGATTTTTTAGAACTTTAATTCCTTCCCAGTGGTATTTCTTTTAATTCGGGACTGCATAGTCCTGCTGAGATAGTTGTTAAACATGAGACAAAATATTAAAATACTGACGGAATACCATTTCTTATAAATCGTTCCCATGATAAATCTGCAACTATTTTTTCTGCATTTAAAACAATATTTATGTCTAGTTCACAAAATGAGTACTGTGTAATGACTTATCGCATGCAATTATCCATAGTGAGAGAGATCAGGTTTTTTAACATTGTCCCAGTACTGGTTTATAACATGTCTTCCAAATGCAAGTGTCTTTTTTATTAGCTTGTGTTGTTAATTAGATGACACCAGAAGTCTCTAAGCAACCAAAGCTCAGTCACTCATAATTTTATTCATTAGTGGGTGCAAGGTATTTCCTAACTCAGCTTATGAGGATTTATCAGTACTAATCTACTATTCCTTCTTTTAAGCTTGCAGTATATTGAGAAATTCTAATGTGTGTTAATTAACCTCTTGAGTATGGCAATTTCCAGGTAACCAGATTCATTCACCTAACATATCTACCAGAATTAAACTCTGCAGTATATTTTTTACTTTTTAATAGTTTGTAGGACCATGTAAACATTAAAACATTAATGATATTATGATATTCAGTAAAAATGATGTTGCTGGAATTATCTCAGGTATTACTATTCAAGCAATACCATGTCAAATTCAAGACCTAAAAAAAAGAAATGAAAAAAAGGGAGAGACTTTATTTACTATTTTTATTTGACTAAAATGTTTTGTAAAAAAATAATTTTCCACAGTATTCTTTAATAAGTTTTCCTGCTTAAATATAGAAATTAACTTCAGAAGAAGAAAAGATTGTTTTTAGGTGATGTTTATTTTACAGGATCCAGAAGTTTAATGATGGAACTAGATTCACATGAAGGCAACAGGTCCGAAGTCTCTGTACTTTTTGTATACAGGTGGTACCCCCTAAACACAAGGTAGGCTATAATGATTGAATTAATATCACCTTTGAATTAAGCACCAGGGGACCAAAGGTATGCATAGATCAGAATGAAAGTAAGGTGCCTGGCAGATAATTAAAACATGAAATAGAATTCTTCTGCACATACAGAAAAATGCACCTCATAGAAATCCACACTTCAAATGAAGTCATAGATAAGAATTAGAAAGACTGTTGCTAACATCAAACAACAGTAATTAAAAAAGGGTGTAGCAAGCCCATATAACTTCTTGATCATTGCATTTGTTACACAATATTTTTTAAATGTCACAACTTGATTAGAAACCTTTTATACTGTAGGAGTATGGATGAAATATTTTAATAAAATTTCAAGTTCTCCTTGAATCCAGAACCCCAAGATAATATAAATACAGATAGAAATACAGAAGTATATGGGATTTTGTGTTATTAAGCATAATTATAATACAGTTGGTCTTAACAGTAATAGAGAAAATGAACTGAAACAACAATTGTTCTATATAATTCCTTTGAAGAAAATATTAGCCATATTCCAGTGTTTCAATAAAAAGATATTTCTTAAAATTGTAGTTAGAGCTAAATTATTAATTTATCTTACCATACTGTACAAATATTACATCAAAGATAAGTTAAACTTACCTGTACTAACAAGATATTTCATGACCTTACCAAGTTTTGAAAGTATCACCAAATAGGTACAGCAGTAATAGTTGCAATGACAAAAGTTTTGTCGTATTCAGAAGCTCTTTTATACTATTTCAAGACCTCTGCAATTTTTCAAATTGATTAAAAGCTGCCGTTTACAACATAGATAAAGTTCTTACGTACAAAAATCATTCCTATTCACTTTTTACCTCCTGGGATATATTTGCCTAAAGGCAATATTGAATCAAGTTGTATTCTCTTAGACAAACCATATCATTCTCTATTTATATAAATCTTATGATGCGTTTTTTTACTGGATTTTGTAATTTTAGTTTGCAGTAACTGTAATTTCTGTTCTTATTAGAACCTCACTTAATTTAAAAAAAAAAAAAAAGCTGCTGAGCCCATATAAGCACAGAACCCCTGATAATAAGACATTATATAAGAAAGTTAAAATATTTGGACTTATATTCAAATAAGGAGAATGCAGAAGTAGCTTTCATCTGTAGGAAAATGCTACACCAAAAAAATGCTCTGCACAGAAATAACCAAGAATTGATTACAACTTTATTATTCTTTCCTTCCATTTTTATTTCAATATTTCTATGTATGTTTGTGTTAAAATCACATCATTCTACTGATGACATAACTTTATTATGAGCTGTAAGATAGATAAACATCTTTCTGTGAAGGCAATATCTTCGCTGCTGATGGGTTTGACTGCCACTATAATTTTCCACTATCATGGCATCTGTTACCTTTCTTCTGCAACGCTGATTGTCACTCCATAAAACATTCAGCTTCCTGTGGTAAAAGGAAAGAAAAAAAAATAGTTGGATTGTATTTAACAATGCTCACCAGCATAATGTGCATGTTTTCACGTTATCTTTACACTTAAAATGAAGACAGTTCAGGATTGTGAGTAATGAGTCACAAACACACAAACATTAAAATGTGATCTGCGATCACTTTCTTATATCAATGAAGTGCTTAACCGAGACAGCATGAGACAATATCTTATCAAGCCTACAGAAACGTAGCATTATATGCGAAGTAATGCAAACCGGTTTTTTCACTATAAATCAAACACTGAAGCAGATAGAAATATAAGAGTGAAAAGACTGCCACACATGTCTTTTCTGTATGCTTCCTTTTGCAGGTATTTGGAGTAAGGGGCATAGGGTAAACGTGTTTTGAATAAATTTGAGACTTTGGTATGCTAAGTTTGCATATAGAGTAGAAGGAATGTAGATATATACGATACTTTTGAAAAGGAGAATCCAAAGTGTTTAATATCTGCTGAGCCTTGTGAAGAAAGTTATTGCTTTTTTAGTTTAAAACTTTCCTTATCCTTTTTTTGCTTATCAAGCTATTACTGCAGTGTTTATCTAGATTTACTTTAAAGATGGGCTGCTCATTGTGTTAGTCTAGTGACCAAGCACTAACACAGTAAGTTCTTGCCAGCAACAGCTACAGTTCACACCTAAATGTATAATTTCTCATATTTGTTTGTATTTTATAGGTTTTACTCAGTTATATCAGTGTGGTTATGTTTCACTTGGTTGGGAGGACAAGGGGCATTTTTGGTTGTTCAGGGGTCTTTTTCTTTCTTGACTTAAACACAATTTGCCAAGGAGAAGCATGGGTCAGAAGCTGTCTGAAGACTGGGAGGATAGGGGTACCCAAGGGACACAGGACAGGGCCTGGCAGCCTGGGCTCGTCCCATCACGGTAGCCAGGGAGCAGGGCAGTCAGGGGCACCAGGGGAAGCCCCAGCCCAGGGCATCAGGCACCTCCCTGGGGATGGGAACGGGCCAAGTCCAGGCCATGATGTGGGCTTGTGGGTGGGCCTGGCTCTGTAGGGCCCATGGCCGGGCAGGGAAGGGCTATAGGGACCTGGAGACCAGCCCTGCTGCAGCATCAGTGGGGCAAGGGCTGATGATCCTGGGGGACTGACATGGGGGCCTAGGCCCTGGGAAGTGTGGGGAAACTGGATAGGGGTAGTCAGGCCCTATTCGTGCACGATTATGGGAAAAATTGATAAATTTTAAACTAATTCTAGGAGGTTTAACTGAATGATGTGAAAAATCTTACATATGTAGATAACTATTCAAAGTTATGATATTTGTCATTCAGTTAAAAAGATGTTTGGATAAATGTACTTTTGCATTTCTTACTGATCTAAGAATGACAGATACTAACTTGCACATTGTAGGTGATATAAATATGTGATATAAATCCAGCAGCTTTGTTTTTACAGAGTATAAATTCTAGTTTCTTCTCCCTTCCATCTGTCCCACCATCCCCCCAAAAAACCCTGTTCTGTAAAAATTCCCCACTAACTACTTCAATATATTTTTGTCAAATATTAAATATTCTGGTGTTTTGGCTAAAAGTTTGGCATTTACCTTTGGAGTTAATGGTTTGTTGTGCTGCTGGAGATTCATTTTAGGTTCTTTGGTAATTCATGTACCTGTGTGAACCAATTGCTGTAATTTGCCTTGACTTCTTTGCAGAGGATAGAGAGTTATTTCTACTATTTTATTACTTTGATAATAGAAGACAGTCCAAATGGGGCACACGTTTACTATGAGATAATTAGAGTGTAGTGAAGCCACCCAGCACCGTGATATCATATCCTAAACTCTTTCTTTTTTTGCCCTCACTTATATATGCCTACCCAAATTAGATTTAAGAATATTGTTGTAATCAAAATACCCAAAGTAGAATTTGCTGCTGACAAATATTGTTTCTTTTAGTCGGAATCAATAATTCTAGTAACAAGGAAAATTTTGACAAACACTCTGCAAGAGATTCGAGATATCTTGATAATTCTCATGCAACTACTTTAAACTGAGTTAAATAAAATTAAATTTTGGCATATAATGGAGACTGTTCTTCTTCTGAAAGGTACACTGAGATGTTGAAAGGTATCGTACAATATGTTTAAAGCTACAGAGATCTATGATTTCATTTCATCTTATTGCTTCTTTGCTTTGTCTACATTTTATCTATATTCCCTATTCTCTGCAGTAGTGTTATAACAGTGACATAGTTCAGATTTCTCATTGTAATGCTAAATATATCTTTCTTTATCCTTCCTAATAGTAACTTTTCTATTTCTGCATCACTTCTCTGATTCTTTCCTGTCTTGTATAAGACGTTTTGTGTCTTTTGTCATCTGTCATTGCTGTCAAGACCTCTAGTTTTCCATAGAAGTTTGGGAAATTTATCTAACATCTGAAGCGTAAGGTTTTTGTGTTTTGAAGTTACCACACAGGAAACAGATTCTTGCTAGAGATCTTATATTCTTTCGATACGCAGAAACAGTGTCCTAATAATTACATAAAGCCTTCAAGAAACCCTTGTCCTTTGCAATAATAAACTTCCTGGTTGATTAAATGCATTTTAAGCGAGTTTTACTAACAAACACTTCAAAATTATTATTATTATAAATCAAAATTCTGCTGGTTTTGAACACACAGACTCCATCTATTTCAACATCACCAATTATGGTGCTTTTTACGAATTTTAGATAACAAATTATTTTCTCTTGTTCTTGCTTGATGTTGTTATTTGAATCCATTTCATAAGCTTATTGTTCTCCAGAGTTTGTATACCCAGAATATTAATAATTTTCCAGGTTACTCGTCTTGCACCCTAAACAGCACTGAAAGGAACATTTTTATTAATTTTGAGGAAGTTATATTTAATCCTGTTGTATACCATGCTGTCTCTTTTGAAAGGTTTTGCAGTCACCAATGATTCTCTGGCTTTTATCCTTTCAGTTTCTTATCACATACACTGTAGTTTCTGTCTACCTGAAGCCGGATCAATTAAATTGAGTATATTGTTTTCTTACATCATTATTGCATGTAGTCCTTTTTACTTTAAACAGTTAATCTGTTTCTGCTTCAGATTTACTATTGTCTCTACCTAGCTTATTCCTTTTGTGCAGACAGTATTTTCTTATCTTTTCCTAATCTGAAATCTAAATCTTAAACTGTCTTCAAGGATTTGATGAGCTGTCTCTAAAAGCTCAAGTTATAGGGTTAATGCAGTCTAGAAAGCAGAGATCAGCCCTTACAATTCTGCTCAAGCTATCTTCTCAGATGTACTCATAAAATATAGTTGACTAGATGAAGTGAAAGGAAATGTCTGAGGAAAAAACAATCAGTGAGTGAATCGTTAACTTTCTTTGTGCCTTCCATATTCTTGTTTAAGTCAGGGTTAATTGCTCTTAGCTTTGCAGGATACTGTAATCCTCCAAGATGCAGAATAATCCTTTTGATACACTGTATCAAGTGCCTTTTAAAAATCGTTAAAAACATTATGCAGTTTCCTTATCTTTATGCTCAAGGAATTTCTCAGTTAGTTGTCATAGAACAAACATCTGCTTGATTGTTCCTCCTTGGCACAAAACCCCACTTGTTATTCTGGCAGTTGACTCCTGATGTGTGGTATGAACCCGTATCATAACACTCTTAGGGATCATCTTTCTGGCATAGCTCAACAGATGCACAGTATTTGATGCAATTTTTTTATTAATAGATATTTCACTAAGAAAGAGAATAATAAAGTTCTCCAAGTTTCAGCAGCTGTGTCACAAATTACTTACTCTTGGTGTATTTTATGCTTGCAGAGCACTGTCTTCAGGGATCCCTGTGTTACCAGACTATCATTTTTAAGAGGAATTACATTGTGCCTCCTATTCTAAAAATAGCTTTATAGCTGTCTACTGGGATGTATGCGACTGCAGTTGAGGAAAAATTTAAATTTTGTTTCAAAATATTTACCACCATGTAAGCTTCTACTGTTCAGACTTTTACTAATCTTTATTATACCAATTTCTACATCAGTAAATTGCATGCAACAATTCTTTATTCACGTACAAAGCTAAAGCCATAGTATTTAAAAAATATTAAATTGAAGAATTACATGTTTCCACCAAAGACCAGAAAAAACCAGTTCCTTTAAAGTGATTTATCTACGGCCTGTACAAAAATATCAGCTTAGTTTCAAGGAAGCATGACAAGACTGTACATGCAAAAAATTATCCTTTAAAATAGGAGAAAAATCATTATATTTCAGTTCAGTATAGATGTGCAATATAGATGTAGCTTTCAGTCTACTGAAAATAATATGCATGTCTACTTCCATGGACAACATTAATGTGCATCTAGAAATATGCACCTAATGCACAAAATCTATTTTCCTCCATTAATACATTTTTATAAGTATCATGCTGAAACCCACAACGATATTAAAAACTGCCTTTGTCCCTTCTTATTAGGATCACTCTTACTTCAGGTTGATGGCACCTCTTGAAGGAAGTCAATAAATTTTTAAAGGGGGGCACATTAACACTCCAGTATCAAACTGCTTCACTGCTAGAGAAGCAGAACTTTCAAAATCAATACACTGACTGTGATGGTTTCCAGAATAATGAAATAGTCATTTAATGAACAATGCCAGCCTCAAAAGCCCTAGAATAATGATTTTTATTACTTTAATTAGTAGTTTAACAAAGCTGATCTTTTTCACTTGAGTTCCAAGCCTCTACTTTCCTCATCAAACGAATTAGATTATGTCAATCCAACAATTACAGTCAACCAAGTCTTCAGAGGCAACACCTCACTGTACAATGGAGACTGTGTTTATCTGACTAAAGTTGGATAAATAACTGAAGTACTGTTTTTTATTTATTTTTGTATGCAGATCATTTAACAATAACTGTGAATAGGGCTGAAATTTATCTTGCTCAGTTTAAAAGCCTTGGAATATTCTTCAGACTGCTAAATGTCACCTTCTCAGGCAGGAAAGATGGTTTGGGGTAATACCACATATATAAGAGAAATAGTCCTGAGATCACACTTCTATAATAATCCTTCCTCTATCAGTTGCTCCATTGATAAAAGCATAAGAACTTTCTTCAGCAGCAGAAGTATATTTTTGTTACTTTAAAAAAGAGCATAACTATAGTTTCAGAATTCTGGGCCTTATGAAACAAGTATCCTGGGCTTGCATTACATTCTATATTTGAACACAAGAGTATTTGCAAAAGTTTACATATGTAATGTTGTATCACTGACTGAGTCAAGATTGAGGTGGTTGGTGACACCCAACATGGCTGCACTAAGGGCAAATCATGTCTGACAAATTTGGTGGCCTCCTACAATAGGGCTACAGAGCTGGTGGATGAGACAAGAGCAACTGATGTCATATACCTGGACCTGAGCAAAGCATTTGACACTGTCCCACACCACGTCCTTGTATCCAAATTGAAGAGATGTGGATTTGACAGATGGACCACTCGCTGGATAAGGAATATGTCTGGATGGTCACACTCAAAGAATTACCATCAATGGCTTGGTGTCCAAGTGGAGACAAGGGATGAGTGGCACTCTTCAGGGGTCAGTACTGGGACTGGCACTAACATCTTTATTAGTGACATGGACAATGGGATTGAGTGCACCCTCAGCAAGTTTGCTGGTGACACCAAGCTGTGTGGTGCAGTCAACATGCTGGAGAGACGGGACGCCATCCAGAGGGACCCTGACAGGCTTGAGAGGTGGGGCTGTGCAAAACTCATGAAGTTCAATGAGGCCAAGTGCACAAGTCCTCCCCCTGGGTCAGGGCAAACCCAAGCACAAATAGAGGCTGGGCGGAGAATGGACTGAGAGCAGTACTGAGAAGAAAGACTTGGGGTTCCTTGTTGGTGAGAAGCTCAACATGACCCAGCAGTGTGCACTCACAGCCTGGAAGCCATCCGTGTCCTGGGCTGCATGAGAAGAAGTGTGTCCAGCAGGTCGAGGGAAGTGCTTCTGCCTCTCTACTCCACTCCCACCTAGAGTCTTGTCTTCACCTCTGGAAAGACAAGGACCACAAGAATCATCTGAGGACTGGAGAACCTCTCCTATGAGAAAAGTGGAGAGATTTGGGGCTGTTCAGCCTGGAGAAGGCTCCAGGGAGACCTTACAAAAGCCTTCCTGTATGCAAAGGGGGCCTACGGGAAGGCTGAAAAGGGACTTTTTACAAGGGAATGCAGAGATAGGACAAGGGGTAATGGCTTTAAACTGAAAGAAGGTAGATTTAGATTAGGTATAAGAAACAAATTCTTTACTCTGAGGGTGGCGAGGCACGGGAACAGGTTGCTCAGAGAAGCTGTGGATGCCCCTTCCCTGGCAGTGCTCAAGGCAAGGTTGGATGGGGCTTTGAGCAACCTGGTCTAGTGGAAGAGGGGTTGGAACTAGATCATCTACAAGGTCCCTTCCAACACAAAGCATTCTATGGTTCTGTGAAGAACATAACAGTTTTGAACTGTTACAGCTGATACAATGGAAACTAATTGTTACATATCTCAAAAAATATACACAGGCATGATTATGAATAGGAGAATCTTAAATGAGACCAAGATCCCCACATTATTACTAATGATCACTTCTTAGAGAAGGGAATTTTTTATCATATGCATATTTGCTCTTAGAATTACATTTATTCTGATACCATTTTAAAACAGTGTAGGTGGAAAGATGTAAGCGGTCTTTTTAGCTGATGCATTGAACTTACTGTGCAGGTTAATTAATGTGTCCTGATTTTGTACAGATACTTGGTTTCTTATCATGTCAGAAAAGGAAGAAAAGTACCTGCAATAATTGCACAGAGTATACCGTTTACCTTGTTACCCTAAAAAATCCTCTGGGAGTTTGCATTTCAGAACCGCAATGTCTGATGTCTGATGTCTGATTCAGAACCACCGACTCCAGAGGTAATCTTAAATACCTACAGATTTTCCGAGTACTGTAATTTTTCATATCAGGGTAACAGTGATCCTATCAAAAGGACTATGGACTTATAGTTGTATGCATGTACATATTAGCATATGTAAAATAAGGATGTAATGGAAAACTTCTCTATAGCTTAAGAAATTTTATATTGCATTTGCTTCTGGGAGAAATATGGACATTTTGTAGGCCACTCTAAATACCATTATTCAGTTCTGTAGTAGAAAGAACACTTCCCAAAGACTGAGTAATACCAGGTGTGGGATTGTTACAGAGTCTTATAGACTAGCTCATTAGCTCATTCTGCTTTTAGGTTTTGTAATTCAGAGATCAGTTCTAAATTGATGAAATGTGGTCTCATAATTTCAAGTGTAACATCACTCACACATACACGTTAGCTGATTTTTAAAAGTCAGTATGCTTAAATGGCAATATCTCACATACCCGAAAATGAAAGTTTTTGTCTCTCAGAGGATCTCCATTTCTCATCATGATGCACATCAAATGAGCACTTGAAAATAAAATCAAGTAGTTTTATGTTAATTAATTTTTGATTATTTTTCCTTCCATGTTATTGATTCATTGTTTAATATTTTGTAATGGTGGAAACTATTGAATAAGTATAACTGACTTAAAAGAGTTGCTTGGGTTTTTATAGCTTTCCAGAATAAGAATTTTTATATGTAGTGCTAATCTTGTCTTCTCTGTTTTGTCAGTTTGCAATTTTCTTTATTTTATCTCCAATGGTGTACCATAGCAATTTGTCATATTGTGCATACATTCAGAAATAATGTATATACATATGGTTGATTTGGTTTTGCAAATCCAAAAGTGATATCAAAGCAAACTAGCAATGTTTTTAGAAACAGGAAGGAAGTTTGCCAGTTTTTCTATCTCACCTTATACTAGGTTCATTCTAACATCAAAATTCCAAGCAAGGTTTTAAGCTCATCTGCATCATTTAAATTGAGTAGCAAATCAAATAGATTATTTGTAAATTATAGTTATTAATATGAACTATTACTTACTAATCAACTACAAATGTAAGGTAGATTTTCATTTATTTCTTTTGTTGCCCTTGAGTTTTTTAAGTTAGTAATGTGTGCTGTGTGTTCTTACATAAATTATATTTGTATTGCTTTTTGATTGTTGTTATTCTGGTAATCTAAAAACGTTGAAATTATTGTACATAAAAGGCTGATCATTTATGTCAAAACAAAAAAAATCTAGAAAGTCAGGAAAAAATTCTGACTAACTGCAGAACTTATAAGTGTTTTTCATATACAGACTTCTGATGAGATAACATGCATAGTTTTCAGATTTAATGCTTATTGAACAATTCAAACACACTCATGATGTCAGACAGTTCAGAGACTGGTATTAAGGGAAGCTTTATGAATCACATTTTTAAAAACTGTTTTTGAGGTGGTTTATAACCTTCAGGTACACTAAGCCAATAGAACTGCACTGATATCTTGGACTGTAATCTTGAGGTGCTTATTGGATCAGCTGAGGTACACCTAAGTTCTTTGGAAGAATGAATTATTTCTATATGTAGAAATTATAATATTTAGGACCTTCTTTCTTCTTTTTAATGGAAATCATTACAGACTGTACTATAGAAGGCAAAAAATTCTGATGTTCTATTCCTTAGACTCAGGTAATATAAACTAAGCACGTCCTGTAAAAGTCACATTATTATTTTCATTTTAACAGCATCAAAAATGCATATATCCAAATAGTTTCAAACAGAAGAAATAGTTTACTTGCTTAAAAGACAGCATAAAATGTTTTTATTGATCTATTTTTTAAAAACAAGATTTGATTGTAAAGATCGAGAAAATTACTATGTTCAAAGATATTATTGGAGAAGGAACATGCAGAAAATAAATAAATATATAAAGTGAAGAGACATGTCTGTATAAACGATGACATTTCACCACACTGTTAGGTTTTTACTATTTATGTGTTATTGTAAAATTCCCAACTACTCATAAAAATATTTGCAGATCATGACACATTTGTTGATTTCAGCTTTGTTGTTGTTATGGTTTGGCTGTGGCCGGCAACAAAAGCGCCACACGGCCACCCCTCCCCCCGCTGGGGTGCGGAGGAGAATGGAAAGAAACAGGCAGAAACTGGTGGGTCGGGATAAGGGCAGTTTAACAGAACAGCAGACAAAGGGAACAGTAACAACAACAATACAGGTAAGGGGAAAACAAAACACAAACCGCACAACCCAGAGAGCTGCTTTCCCACACTGGACTGACGCCGCGCGCACTCCCGAGCCATGAGTGAGTTCCCACCGCCCAGCTCCCCCCCACCGGAACACAGCATGACGGCACATGGTATGGAATACCCTGCTCTGTTTGACCAGGTGGGGTCAGCCTGCCCAACTGTGCCCCTTTCTGGATTCCGGTGAAAATTAACCCTGTCCTGGCCAAACCCAGGACAGTTGTTTAGTCACTTAAAAATTTGTACTGAACAAGTTTAATCTAAAGAATTTCCTGATGACTTTTTTCATTTAGTTTTAGAAGACTTAGTTTACCTATGTGAAAAAGAAGCTTTACTTTGGGTCAGTGACTCATAACGTTTCATGACTTTTTATTACTTGTTCATACTTCTTTTGTTTGCTGGAAAAAGAATAGTACAGCTATAGTATAGAATCTCTTTTCGCTATGCTGATGTCTCTTCATGGTGTAGGCCATAATAATACATAAGACCCTGAAAAAGAAGTGTTTGTTTACACTCCTATTCCTTAAATCCAAGATCAATAAACGCTGACACAGAATACCTGTAATATTGCATACTGAGATTACATAAATAGGAAATGCCCAAGTATTGAGTTGAACACAAATCACTGACAATAACAGGACCTTGGGAACATTCTAAACATATGAAAATTATGATTATTGAATTAAAATTAAAATTAGATCCACACCTGGAAATAATAAGGGGATTTCATAAGGTAAAAGACAGCCTAAAAATTGTGGAAAAGGATCCACAATTTTGGGCTGATTCTTTGAAAATCTGGAACCCCTGAAAATCTGAAAATCTGCATACTATTTGGCCTCTAATAAGTTGTATTAAGCTTTCTGAATAGCATATCATTACATTGATCATAAAGAACAAATCCCACAGTTTTTCATGTGGTGACTTATCCTGAAGCCTTGGAGGTCTGCTGAGGAGACACTGACTGAAGTGTTAAAAAGGTGACACTGAAGTGCCAATAAAGAACCTCATAATGCAATGTTTTTATGTGGCCAGTGTGAAAAACAGATTCTGGAAGAAATAATCAAAAGCAGTCATTACTACTCTGTAATGTTCAGAATTTCTTGCTTTAAATTCCAAGCATGTGTTATTTGACTTTATTCTTTGAGGTACACAATTTAATCAGAACATGCTGGCCATGAGAACATACATAAATGAAAGTACTCACAGCGTTCACAGTTTGTCAACGTATTCAAATATGGCATTTCCACTTGCTGTTTTCTCTGCCACATAAAAAAACATTTTGCAATAGTGAATGGTTTGTGAATAAAATCTCCACCATGGCTTTGGAAATATTCTTGTTAAGTTCTGTTCAGTCAGAAAGCTGTGACCAGCGGTTACAACAGAATATGTTGAGGAAGTGTTTGAACATTCAAACCTTTGCTTGCAGAACAACACTTCAGGCAGGATACAGCCTTTCTGTAACATCAGTGTAGAATATTTTATAGTGCAACACATATGCACTCCTGAGATTATGTAGATCTCAAATTAACCTCATAAGGCTACCAGTAATGCAAGATTCTCATAGATTTTTCTGTAGAGCATATCTACTATTAGAAGTTAAGCATATCAATGTAAGTCAGGGTATGCTGCTGTTAAAAAGTGTATGGATGAAACTCCAACAAAAGACAGTTAAATATGGCACCATCTGAAGAATTTTTATGTGTAAAGTCCATGTGTACAAACTGACAGAATTTGTTTTATATTTTTGTATCTTAACAGCATAGGTACATGAAAAGACTTTTTTTAGGACAGAAGAAATAGAGGTTCAACAAGGTGAAGTGTCGGATCCTGTACTTTGCTCACAACAACCCCATACAATGCTACAGGCTTGGGGAAGAATGGCTGGAAAGCTGTCCCATGGAAAAGGACCTAGGTGCGCTGGTCAACAGCCGGAAGAACATAAGCCAGAAGTGTGCCCAGGTATCCAAGAAGGCCAATGGCATCCTGGTTTGTATCAGGAATATTGTGGCCAGCAGGAGTAGGGAGGTGATTGTTCCGCTGTACTCGGCACTGGTGAGGCCCCACCACGAATACTGTGTTCAGCTTTGGGTCCCTCACTACAAGAAAGACATTGAGTTGCTGGAGCATGTCCAAAGAAGAGCAACTAAGCTGGTGAAAGGTCTAGAACACAAGTCCTATGAGAAGCAGTTGAGGGAACTAGGATTATTTAGTCTGCAGAAGAGGAGGCTGAAGGGAGACCTAATCTCTCTCTACAGCTACCTGAAAGGAGGTTGTAGTGAGGTGGGTGTCAGTAACTTCTTCCAAGGCAATAGAACAAGGAGAAACGGCTTCAAGTTGTGCCAGGGAAGGTTTAGACTGGATATTAGGAAAAATTTCTTCATTGAAAGAGTTGTACAGCATTGGAACAGGCTGCACAGAGAAGTGAATGAGGCACCAGCCCTGGAGGTATTCAAAAGACATATAGATGCGGAACTCAGGGACATGGTTTAGTGGTGGAACTGACAATGTTAGGTTAATGGTTGGACTCAATGATCTTGAAGGTCTCCTCCAACCTAAATGATTCTATGATTCTATAATCAGTAAATGCTATCACTAGTAAGATGTCTTGCAGAACACTTTATTTATAGGGCATACTATTTGAGGTGTGTGGAAGAGGTGGATGCATGGACCATTCCTATTGTTTTGGAGCCTTTACATGAGGAATTCACTTCAACTGTTGGTCTTTGAGCTCACTTAACTTTTAAAAATTTCTAAAACATGAACAATAGAAAGTTTCTTTAACATTAATTCTGCTAAAACCATCACTGATTCATGACTTCATTCCATGAGTGAAGTATACTTTTAAATAAAATATATGTATGATACATGTTCAATTACATTTACACACATATATGCTCAGACACCTGTGCAGTTACTGTAAACTCTATGAAAACAAGTAGCAAGATAGACTAGTGTACATTTTAATTATTCATATTAAATCTCTATCTGATAGTTTTTAGACTCAGAATAAGACAGTCATAAGACTTCAGGTTATGATATTCAAAGCTATTTAGTGTGGACTTACTCTGTTTTCACTGATTACAATGGTAAAACTCCCACTGACTTTAGTGGTAGATGAATTGTCATTGCCCTTCTAAAAATCCCCCACTTGATGTTAACATCTAACTAAGAAAACTCCTATTTCACTGAAGTATAAATTTCAGCCAGTTGCTACAGATCATACATCAAAACTATTAACATGGATTCAAAGTTTTGGAGAAGCCCTTTTCTCTAAGTTGTTGTTAAAAATTGCAAAACTTCCCTAGACAATCTGCTGCTCTCCACAGTCATTAAACACACCACTCCATAGAACTCTTTTTTTTTTTTCTTGTAGATTTCCTTTCCAGTGGTTACTCTTTTAACATTCTATCAAGCGACACTGTGAAAAAGAGCTTGTGCTACTCTTCAACTTAGGTAATGTTATTGCTGCATGTTGTCTATTTTTTCTATAGCTCTCAATTTGTCTTTAATTTTCAGGACAATATTCTCCCCTTCAGCTCCATGCATAAGTTTATAAGCATCTTGTAGTTTCTATTAATTTTGTTTGTTGGTGATGAATTTTGTCTGTGAAACAATTTAAGACTAAAAAACTTGTTATTTTATCCTATATTCAGATTTTGGTGGTGCGGTTACACTGATAAAAGATCCTTGAGTGACCAGTTCTTAATGACCACACCAATTGATTCAGAGGGTATACCTGCAAATGCATTTAGAAATACCTTCAGGTAAGGATTTTCTGATTTAGCTACATCTGTTTAGAAGTTCACTTTTTGCTAAATGCTTTTCAGGTTTTACAACCTCAACAGCTCTGAGCTGTCTTTATGAGTTATATATTCAATTTCCATTGCTGTCTTTCAAAATCCAGAAGTAAGCCATATGACAGCTGTATTCTTCTGAACTGATATTTAAGAAGTTATTTTTCTTCCAGTCTCTTAACAACTAAATTTATTGGATATAAATTCTGGAAGAAAAAAGAGTAAGTCACCCATCTTTCCCTCTAATTCCTATTCCCTCTCTACAAATGTGCACAAGTCCTATTAAATTAATCTGTTAGTAAATGTTGACAGTAAGGGGACTTCATATCTTATTTGTTACTGTAGTTTCCCATCACTAAGTAGCCTTCATTAGACTCATTATGAAAGTAGGTACTAATGCAATATTCCTTTTACAGTCATTGCTATTATTTGTATTGGTTTTAGAAAGAAAAACACACTGTCATATGTACTAAATCTTCCCGTTAATCAGGGTTACTCTTCCCAGTATTTAGAGAAGGTTGTGACTCAAATATTCAAATGATAAAGTACCTTTTGTTTTATGGTATCTACTACCTAAACAAACTTAGTCAAAACACATTTTTCAATCCTACAGTTTCAATATCCAAAGATTCCCAGCAGAAAAAAAACCATACTGCTCTAATGTTTGTAAAGGTAAATTAATTTTCTTTAGTTTGTCTCTTTGGGGAAAGAAAAAAGAAGCAAGCATATTAAAGCATATTTGTTGCAGTTTGTCATTAGAAAAGTTAAACTGAGAGTTGAAAGATCCCAGGAATCCAGAAACTAAGACATTGGTTTCTCAGACTGCTCAATAAATGTTACATCCTTTAATATTTGGGTACATTTTAAAGGATTTTTTTTGAAGACTAGGGATTGAAAGCAACTAAGTACTGTAGATAAAAGCTTCAAAAATTCTCTGAGTTTCACTTCAATACCTTTCCTATGTCCATGCTTCTTTTTCCTTTAGCTTAGTGTCTATGGCAATTATATTCTTTAAAAAAATTTACTACTATAGACAAAAAAAATAAATAATAAACTTTAGGTGTTAATGCATTTGGCTATAAGAATTTTCATAAAGTGATAGTATCTTTCAGGTATGAAAATCCTGATGGATGAAACTAGGAGAAATTTTTGCAATATCTATTTTTTTTATATTTTCTCTTCTACATAACCTAGAAAATATAATGAAGTCCATCCTGCAACAGGATATACACAATTTCTTAAAAGAAAGGTAATGATAAAAAGTTTTTATGTGTCAGTCACACATTATTTAAAAAAAATTATAGTAGAAATCTAACTTCGTGTTTTGGGAAGGACTGATGACAGACAGCCTTCAAATTCTAGTGAATGGGGTGAATTTAACCTGGTAATAAATATTAGATAATAAACCAGAATTATTTTTTACATCAGGAAAAAGTTATATGTGAATATATGGGGTTTTATAATGCAAAGAACTGTGTGATTACACCAGTTGAAATATCCTGAACCTGTTATATTAAGCCCAAAGACAGATAATTCTTTTCTCTTTCTTTACAGGAAAAAAGCAGTTCCAGATCTCAGTATCAGAAAATATCACAATGAAAAAGTATATAGTCACTAGTCAATAATTGCCTGATAGGCAATTATTTTTTAGAATCACTTCTCTTTGGAAAAATGCCCTAAGAATGGCATAGGAGTGTGATTTTCAATCGTAAAAGCAACAACAATAGTTTGGATTTGAAACTCATCTCAAACTCTGTGTACACTGCTGGGAGCTGCCCCAAGGTTTTTTCGTAGGTGTTCGGAGGCTCTAAAAATGTAGATGGAAAGCATTCTGTGAGACTGAGTGCAAAAGTTGCAAAGAAAGCTAGAAAAGACATTGAATGTTCCAAACACTGGGTAGAACAATATGTTTGTTCTGCTTTTTTTACTTTTGTCTAAGCAAGTGACATGTTGGCATTGTCGGGGGCAGGATACTGCTGATACATGTGATCTTTGACATAGGCTATTATTGCTGTCTCAGTTTCTTATGGCATTTCCAACACAAATATGTATTAAATTGCCAGTGCTTAAGTTTTTATCCCCACTGAAACAAACTCTGACTTTCACAGTGCAAGCCATACAAACTCAAAATCTTTTTCCTTTATTATCCCATAAATCCCCAGTGATTTTAGACATGAAGAGTAATACATTCACATTTGGTAATGTAATATGTATGTCTTTCTCTCTTAAATCCTATAATACAAACCTTCCTTAAAATACTAAATTAAGACACTAACTGTGGCAAAATTAAAAATATTTTAAAAAAGATAAAAAAAGAATATAAAAGTAATTTTGTATAAAGCACATTACGGTCCTGATCTTTCTTTTCATTTTACTCATTGCTAGTATTCTACAGACTTCAATAGAAGGAGGATCAAACCTCTCATAAGCAGTGACATTTTGATGTATTATACCAATGCGTCACCCTATGCAGCTCCTTGACGATGTATTGTACTAGTGCTTTATCAAAATATCATTGCTCTGATGAAGGAATAGCACCTTCTGGCAAAACCCTGTAATGAAAACTGTTAATGTTNNGNNANAAGTTATGTTATGTTATGTTATGTTATGTTATGTTACTTTTTTTATGTTGTGCTGTGCTATGCCATGCTATGTTTTATGCTGTTATAGTAAGGAAAAATATCAGAAAAAGAGAGATGAGGTTCCAGGAATGAGTGGCAGAGGTGGATACACCAAGTGATCAGACAGAAAAATTTCACACAATAAAGTTTTCATAGGACTTTGGGTTGCTAAAGTAATGCTTTTTGTTCTATACTTTTTCAGTATCTTGATTGTTGGTTTTGATAAAAAAAATAAAACATGAAAAGCAGTGATGAATATTTTCCCTCAAAAATGGTATCTTAGCCAAGGACTATATTTACATTTGGTTCAGTCCCTCTTCCCAAAACATCATGTGGCAATTCTTTCTGAAAAATGTTGTTTGGTAATATATCACACTTTTGGAAATTCAAGATAGAAATTTGCAACTGTATGCAGAACTGTCTTTGGAAGGTACGAAGTAGATTATATCCTTTTGTCTTTAAGATGCTTATTGACTGGGAAGAAAGAAAGGTGAAACTGGCTGCACAAAATAGGTTGATGAAATTGTTAAACCCTCATGTCCTTTCTGAACATAATAAGACTTTTCTCAAAATTTTCTTACTCATATTGTACATAATAATCTAAAAAAAAAAAAAAGATCACATTAAGATCCACAACAAAAATAACAAAATCATTCAGCCTAGCTCTAAGTGTATTTCTGTTGCAAAGGAGGTGTCAAATATACATCTAAATAAACACATAATACAAAAAAAGCGCACAATCATATACATCTAAAGAAACAATATAAAAGAAGCACAATCAGCAATGACGAAAATAGAGTGTTTGTTGTAAGATGTATTATAAATATCTAACACTACCCCTATTGATACAATTCAGAGCATAAAAGAAGGAAGGATGCATAATAACAAACAGTATTTTTCAAGTTTCAGTCTTTCTGTAAGGTCGTGTAAGACCTGGTTCTGCCATCCTTACACACACTGATTTCTGCTTTATATGAGCAGTACAAATTTATTCATCCTGGGATTTTACTATTATTCGAAAATAATGCTACTAATGCCACAATTCATAAAGGATATAGTCAAGACTAAAGATAATTGAAAACTAGGTCATACTTTGCCTCAATTTGGATGAAGTGTTTGTGAGCTCTGTTTTTGTGAGCCACAGAAAAAGAAAGTTACCTTTTGGGATAAAGATCAATTTTTTTCTCCTCATTTTCAGGACACCTCAATTATACTGCTTCACATAATTGAGTGTGGTTGATTCTCTGTATTCTAGCTGCTTTCCCTCAAGTGGAAATGCTATATAAAGGAGGTAAGATACAAACTGGATAAACGGTAAATGGATAGGGCTTGATGAACTCTTTTCCAAGGTTACAGCTTGCTGAGCTGCACCCCAGGATCTTGTCCATCTTTCAGCAATTCCAGGGGAAATTCAAGCACAAAAATGCGTGATTTATTATTGTTATGGTCTGGGAAGACCCAAGCCATAGCAATTTGTTGTTATTCCCAGAGTGAGATTAAGACACAAATGAGGTCAAATGCCGCCAATGAAATAGGTTTATTGATCATCTATTCAAACAAAGGCACAAGGAAACAGTAACAGGAAAGAGAGGAAACGACAGGAAAGAAAGTGATCTAGCAAGCGGTTGGGATAGAGTCACAAGAGATAGTCACCACTATGGATCCAGCAGCATCCCATTGGTCCGTAGTTCCTGTGTGCGTTGGTGATGGGGGCCCCTTGTCGTTCTGGTCACACAGCCTTTTATAAGTGTTTGGGGAGACTGTTCCCTAGGCAATGGTATGTACCCCACGATCCCCCAGTCCCATACATGTGATTTCTTTCTCAGTCCTGGCTCCTGCAGGTTGGGGAGTGGTTCGGTGTCTAGGCACATTTTCCACAATGAGGTACCCATCCTCCAACTCCCTTCAAAGTTGTTTTTGGGCAGTGGTTTATTCCTTGTCTGGTTTGTTTTCTGCTGGCCTGCCAGGGGGTCCTGCAGCAAGCTTTGCAAATAAGCTTTGAGACAATTGTCTTGATCCCTTCACCTGGCTTCAAGGCGCCCCATGGGTCAAAAGTGGGTTTTTTTATATGTTATGTGGTGTTGCATTATTATTGTTCCTTCCCTATTTAATACCATGTTTTATAGAGTTAATCCAATGCACTCTTTCAAACATGCAAACAGGCAGAGCAATGGGCACAGCAGAGGCGGGGACAGGGTCCCTGGGCAGGGCTGAGGTGCAGACCAGGGTAAGGCTCATCATGGCTATCAAGGCATTGGTGAACTCAGACCTGACATTTCTGAAGTGTGATCCATAAGAAAAAATGCTTTAAAAGTTTGCTTTTATGACAGTATCCTGCAGATGTTTAGTCATCTGCAAAGAGACACCCCATTGCTTTCAGCTATCCAAGGGCGAGAACTGATTTACACAGACATTCTTGGTAAAGACAAAATTACTTCCTGTAAATATTTTCTCTACATGTGTAAGCTATAATAGATTGACAGTGACCTTCCTCTTCCCCACTGAGCTGGTAGGTATTTGCATATTTTCACTCAGCGTACTTTTCACTTGAAAGAATTAGTTGACAGAGAAAGTCAGTATTTTGTGTTGTCTCTGTCAGAGTGTGAAATGTGACAGTTGTCTAATATTCCTGTAGGAAAAGAGTAAATAGGTATTTTGGATATATAAAATCACCTAATCACTTGGATTTTGTGTACCCAAGCAGACAGACAACAGTGGTTATAGATATCTGTGTTTGTGTGTGCACATAGATTTCCTTTCTAATTAGGGTCATGAAAGGTTAATATTAAAATAACAATCATGAGTTAGTTATTCTAAAATGTCTTTTTATTTATTATAGATTCAGAGACTATGAAACCATAAGCATTCACACTGGTAACTTGAATAATGCTGAAGACAGCGATTCCTTGAATTAATTCTGTGTGAACTACAACTGGATCTTTTGGAAAAGTCCACAACCCTGTTTTCTTTGCATTACTTTTGTATTGTGCTCATTTCTTTACAAGTAGCAAAACTTCAGACATAAATTTAATCAATTTTCCATATAGTTCTTCTACATAATACGAAATCATACAACACTAATGTTTTAGATAAGATTATGCACTTATTCATCAATATATGTTATTTAACTGTTAAAACTATCCTTTAAAAACATCACACATCCCTCCTTGGGCATAGAAGAATTTTGAAATATGTTTGTATCTACACATATTTGGAGGACTTATTAATTTCAAATTAAATTAGAAACAATATTCTGAGATTATTAAAAAAATAATTAGCAGAAATTTGCTCAGCTCAAGCAGACACATCCTCTTTTTTCCTCTGACTGCCTCTATTCAGCTCTTATCACTACTGAATTGCTATAGAATTATATTTTCCTGTTACTCAGAGCTCAGTGTCAACCCAAGTGCTGAGAGAGCTTGTTTGCAATGGGATATACAATTACTATTCCTTGAACCTTTTGATGATAATTTTGACCTCTGTTTTCTGGAGATTTCCTGAGGCCATCTGTGTAATCCTTCAGAACCCAGTTGCATCCAGTCAGGATGCTAAAGGACACAAGGCTCACTGCAGGTTCAAAACTCTCCATGGTTATCATCACAGCTTCATACCATACTCAATACTACAGGAGAGAATCCATCACTGCTTCTCAAGAAATTAAGATCCTAATGATACCAATATAAACTTTGGAGGATATGAGAAGAGGAATATTTTTTACTGCAATTCTTGTGCGAAATGCTTTGAATCAGTGCTTTAACATCTTGCAGAGATGACATTTATTTCCTTAGTTAAAAATTAAGGTGATCAGTACCATATGGGAGGTACTTTGGACAGAATCATACTAAATGTTTGTGAAAATATGGGTTGGTACGGAATATGCTATGTTACTTAGATATTTTAAGTGGCAATACTGTGGCACTACTTTAAATAAGCTTATAGGGTGCTATGTTTTGGATTTGTGACTATAAGAGTGTTGATAATAAAAGCGTTGGTGTAGCTTTTGCTGAAGGGTGCTTGCACAGTGTCAATGCTTTCTTTGCTTCTCACACTGCCCTGCCAGTGATTAGGCTGGAGGTCACTAGAAGTTGGGGGAGGGACACAGCTGGGACAGATGACCCCAACTGACCAAAGGGATATCCTATTCCATAGGACGTTGCGCTCAGCAATAAAAACTGGGGGAAGAAGGAGAAAGGGGCGGATGTTCAGAGTTATGGTGTATGTCTTCCCAAGTAACTGTTACACGTGATGGAGCCCTGCTTTCCTGGAAATGGCTGAGCATTTTCCTACCAATGGGAAGTAGTGAATGAATTCACTGTATTGCTTTGCTTGTATGCATGACTTCTGCTTTATCTATTAAACTCTCTTTATCTCAGCCCAAGAGTTCTCTCATTTCTGCTCTTCTGATTCTCTCCCCCATCCCACTGTGGGGGGAATGAGAAAGTGGCTTTGTGGGGCTGAGCTGCCTCCTGGGGTTAACCCACAAACACGTGAGATCTATTTTCCTGTTGTAAGCTACGTTTCATTAACACTGCTCTGTTGTTACTTAAGCACATTGATTTCTGGACTATTGTCTCCCACATTTAACTTTGTTAGAAACATGAAGAAAAAGAGCTACCCCAAAATGTACATAACTTGGCCCTTCATTTCAATAAAATTGGTACTAAATTATAGATAACTTCCACTCCAAAATCTTACGTGCTGTATATGGTGCCAATATTTTGCGACTGTACACTAAACTTGAAGAAAAGGTTACAATAATACTGCTGGCATAGTTAAACAACAAAATGCACCAAAGCAGCATAACTATTTTATGTATTATTCACAGAAGTTAACAACCTTCGTGTTGAGACATCCTCTCTATCATCTTCACACAATGTAAATCCAAGAACACTAAAGAGAAAAAAAAAAATGTGATGCAGGAAATACTTTTTCTCTAATAAAAAAAATTTTATCATTATTGAGTTGAGGAATTAATTACTGCTAAACTGATATGGGGACTGATGTCAAAAGCCAACCCATTTGTCAACAACATGTATAGACTATACGCCATTTGACTTACTCTCCAGGAAATAAGAAACTACTATAATGTAATGTTGTACCTTTTCGAGGAAAAAAAAGAAAAAATAAATTTGAAAGTTAATTATAAATGATTCTGAGACCAGCATTAGCAAGCACATTAAGTAAATATTGCAAAATCTGACTCAAATTTTAGAAGGTAAAATGTTAATTTTTCTCCATTAAAGCATGCAGATCAAGGCAGAATTGTCTAAAGCATCTGCAAGAAGCATGTACGCTAAAGTGTTATATGAGTAAAACTACTGTTCTCACTCTGACATTGTTGTGTTTGAAGTAATGAAAAATAATATTCAGTATAGAACTTTTGTGAATCTTAGTGCAAGATAAATATAGCTCCGAAGTCTCGTAAGGACACTTGGAATTGCTGGAGTACTAATACTACATTCTTGCCAATTTTCTGAGTATCACCTAATTCAGTATTTCAGAAATTTTTCATAGAAGTGTTTTTTTTCTTTTTTCATTACATTTATATCTTAAGTTTAGGAATAAACTGGTCAGTTACCTGGCATGAGAGTTCTTCCCTCAGCAGCATTGCTTTGTGCAAAAGAGAATACTTTGATGGATAATAGAAAGTCTTCTCTCATTACTTTAAAATGTTACAAAACTGAGAAAGGATCTAATTAAAAACAGTGGGATTCATGACATGTTTGTTACTGGTATAATATGGTGTGTCAACTGAAAACAAATTTTGAGTCTTAAGACCTACATTGACCTATAATTTTTTTTTTTTCCTCATTTCTTGTTCTGATACATTCTGCTCCTCCTTCTGTCTTTTGGGCTTTTAGTTTTTTTTTTTTCCCCTAAGAAATCTGTATGCTCAGTCTTTTCTACCAATTATATTTCCATAGTTGATCAGAACACTAACTACTTGGTCAATTTCAGTAGCAACTCATAATGAACATATAACTGCAGTATGGTGAATTACCTCCCAGAGTTTGGAGAGTTCTCGGTTCATAAGCAAACGTTACATAAAAGATGACCAGTAATTCATTTCATTGTGTGGATAGAAATGTGATAAACATGCAAGTAATTGATGAAATAACCGTTAGTTTTTGAAAATGTATGTAATAATAGTCATCATTTGGGAAGTAGTTTTCTGTGATGGCTGTTATTGGAATAACAAAAATCCAACCACAAATCCAAAGATGGAATAAAGATTTAAAACTTAATGTCTAACAAATAAAAAGGCTGAGTGAATGAGACAACAAAATGGCTAATTAGTATGAATTAGTCAGAAAGGTTGTTTTCATACTCCAGGTGTTGATTTAATTCTGCAATAGGTAGGATTAAGTGAAATGGAGACTCAGATTCCCTTCTCCAAATTTTCTGCACCCAAGAAATATAATACTTTTAATGGAAGAGGAAAGCTTGCTGTACATTTCACAACTACAGTTGTGAATGCTAGCCTATAACATTCAGTTATAGCTTTCTACTCTCAAAACAACACATTCTTTTTAGTGTTTGTCACTTTCTCCTTACTTCCTTCATTAGATCTTTCCAAAGCCTTCATCTGTTTATGTGCCAGTAGAGTTTGTGCCTTGTGCTATGAGGTGAATTTTCTGATACAGACCATGATCAGAAAGAAGCGTTCTTTTTGCACATTTTTGTCACAAAATATCCATCTTTTCTGGATATACTGTTTTTTTAGAACCTATTTCTAACTTATCATAGTAAGAGAAGGGCAATTACCTTTATCATCTGACTGTGTACATATCTAGGCCATTTATTTGAGTATGTTTAGCTAAACTGTTGTCTAAAATTAACTTGAAAGTTCAGCGTCTAAGGTAGGTGGTCTAAGACCCATCAGAATTGCTAAAGACAATGCGGATAAATAACACCACAAAACACACAAGAAAATAGTAGGAAAAGGAGAAAAATATACACTAATGCATGCAAAATAGATAAATAACTATCAAGGGAATGAACAAATACAGAATCTAAGAGATTATCTTGCCTCATCATTCTTTACTCAATCTTTTGTGAGTATACAAACATTCCCACAATAAACATTTGTGATATCACAAATAAAGGTTTATAACTTAAGGGGGAAATAAGCTGAGCAGGAAGATCATCTTGAGAAACAGAAATCACACTTGCACACAAATATGCCTAGTATACCAATAAAAATAGGAAAGACAAATTAAAAATACAAAGAAAATTGTTCTGAAATTTTGTGCTTTCCAAGGCTTTCCTTTTGTTTGACTCATGAATTCCTGCTTTTTAGCCTTTGCAGAGCAACTTTAATCAGGAAGAAGTAACTGTCTGTTGTAATAGTGAGTATGAAATGGTGGTCTATATATGGAAAATCTAAGTTTCGACATTTCTTACTAATCAAAATGGTTAAATTCATGGAGTCTACTGCTTTGGCATCTCTAATTGAGAAACATATGCAAGTCTGGCAATGGGATATAATTTGTTGAAGATTCTAGACAGAGCAGAAATGTATGACCTTTTCTTATAGTGACCTGCTGATATCTGGTATCCTGCAGTTTTATTTTCTATTGTCATCCCTTAAACTTCATCTCTTCATTGAAAGGACTGATTAGAAAATACTGTAAGTGACTCCTTATGACATTTCAATGCATACACTGGGGACTGAAATGTTTAAATATGAGAATCTTCAGAGGAATACTATTGTAATGGAAATAATACTATGAATGAACTTCTATATGAAATTCTATTTAAAACATGCAGATTATTGTATTATATTACCTTGGTTTGGAGCCATGTGTCTAGAAATGTGTGACTTAAAATCTACAAGGCTTTACTAGTGATTCGAAGATCCACTAATAATCTAACAGTACAACATATACTGTTAAGCCGGTATCGTTTATTACAGCGCTGGGCACATGGGGGACCTTTCCTCCAAACATGCACACCAAACACCCTTTTCTTTCCAGGTTAAATACAATCACAATATACATATTCATTGAATTTCCAAGAAATGCTTAGCCTATTCATAGATTTTCCGATAACTAATTAGCATATGTGAATGTCTTTCACTCATGTCTGTTCGTGCCTCCGGGTGGTCATAGAAGGTGTTCAGATGAAGGCTTGTAATCTTCATCACAGTGTCTGCTGGTTGATCTTTATTTCTGCACAAACTCAGTTGTAAGATCACTTTGACTCAGTCTTCAGTGCCAAGGCAGGCCCTCAGGAATCCCAGACCCCGGAGGTAAGAGAGGAAGCCCACAGAGAGGATGACTTTCCCTTGGTCGAGGAGAACTGTATGAGGGATTGCTTAAGCGATCTGGACGTCCACAAATCCATGGGCCCTCATGGAATGCACCCATGAGTGCTGAGGGAGCTGGCAGATGTCATTGCTGAGCCACTCTCCATCATCTCTGAAAGGTCCTGGAGGACAGGAGAGGTGCCCGAGGACTGGAGAAAGGCCAATGTCACTCCAATCTTCAAAAAGGGCAAGAAGGAGGACCCAGGGAACTACAGGCCGGTCAGCCTCACCTCCGTCCCGG
>Ga0065711_1005570_pt1 | contig 31647 bp, 19 predicted proteins | sample Hoacrofraction12_FD_59098 | JGI IMG/M metagenome (GOLD analysis project Ga0065711, IMG submission 59098) | Hoatzin crop microbial communities from Cojedes, Venezuela - Epithelial fraction 12 v2 (version 2) | ecosystem: Host-associated > Birds > Digestive system > Esophagus > Crop | place... | reverse complement strand
AAAAAAAAAAAAAAAAAAAAGACTAAAACCAAAAAAGAAAAATAGTGTTTTCTAGATCGAATTTATTTCCTCTTGAAAGAAAAACCAACTGACTCAAGGTTTCCAATTTACAGTCATGTTGGGAGAACACAAACATATGTCTAGTCAAGAGACACTGGAGTTACGCGCCACATCGGCACTAGATTCATGGAGTGCACGGGTCAGAGCTACTGGCTCACTACTACTGGCTGCACCTGCCCTGCTGCTGAGCACCTTCTCAGCTCATAGCCTCTCGGAGTGAGGCTGCATGGAGACCTGAAATAGGAAGCTCCCAGTGCAACACATTGCACTGCAGGTCAAGGACAGCATCTAAAATTCACATCCTTCAACAGCCCTTTCATTTTTCTCCCTGTGGCCTTAGCTGAAGACCTTGACTACTTGAAGCAAATTGCAAGTCTTCTATCTCATCAGGCTTTCGATCAGGATTCATGTTGTTACAAGGGCAGTTGTTGGAATGTGCCAAATTTTTTAGTCTGAGAGAGTGTAATATTGGATCTTTTACATTTGTACCTTAAGAAAAAAAATCTGAAGTCAGGTGGAGAGCCCTAGAAGATGCGGCATGGCCATCATGAGGAACGGGAAGATCACAGCAAAAGAAAAAATATAATTTCTGACACAGATGATACAGAAAAGACCAAGATGAGGTTCTGACAAGCAGTAGTTACCCAGCATTCTTGCTTCCATGGAACACTCTGGGATCCCTCTTGCTGTGCAAGAACAACAAGAGAACTGGCACCCTTCTAAGTCTAAAGTAGGGCTTCTGTAAGATTACAGATTTCTGGCAGGTTAAGACCCGAATACTCAAGGTTCAAATAAACCGCATGGCACCTGTTTTCAGGAGAAGGACTGTTAGATTTCCATGGTTAAATTCCTGCTACGATTTGACCTCCTTAAATCTGACTGCTCTAACAAGTTTTACATGGGACTAGACATTCACATTGACACAAAACATGGCAATCCACCAGTGGGGATTGGGAAAGGCATTCTTCAGCAAAGACTTTGAGCTTCGGCATTGCTAATGCAAAATACTAAGAACACTCTGAAGTATCTGCTTTAATTTATTATTTCCTGGGATCTACTGTCAGAAAGAGTGTGCCACAGCCTATGGCATGTTGCTACAAGGACAAGGCACATTCAAGCTGCAGCACCACAGGGAAGAAAGATTAATACAGCAATGGCAAGGTGCTGCCTGCAAGGAAACCCAGCCTTTGCACTTGCCCAGGCGAGTACTTTAACCTGTGGGCAACAACAGCTTTGGGGTGAGAAAAATAAAAATTGCAAAATGTTCTAGTCCCAAATGGTACTGTGATGATTCACGGGGATTGTCATTTGAGTGCTATCTGCTCTCATGTCCTGATCCCAGCTGCATGTGTCATGGTGAGGGAGAGCATCAGAGGAGGTAAATGTCTGATAGGGGTTAAAATGGCACTACAGAACCCAGCCCACAGGGAAGAGTCATGATTTTCAGCTTCCTTGAGACATTCATATACTGCTTTAAAATCAAAGTATTTGTGGTTCTGATGCATTCAGATTTTTCAAAGAAATACTTAGACTTGTTTAAGAAAAAAAAAAAAAGAAAATGTTTAGTTGAGAACCATTTTTCCAAAAAACCTCTTATTTGTTGACTTTCACTGTCAGCTACAAAGTGCGCTTTTGGTTTCCTGAGTTGAAAGGAGTTGGGATGATTCTAATGGGAGGAAATGCAAAGTTTCAGTGGGTCTTGATCTGCTAAAAATGAAACAATAAATACTGGGCAAAGGATGTCCCTAGAGAATTGTGTTTGTCTCCTTCCATTTTGAAGATGAGCCAAAGAATGACCAAATTTTGTGGGCATGGTTATAATTAAACTAGTTAAAAAGAAACTACACCTGCAGTTTCTCAGTGGGCTGACTAATCGTTTCCTGTTTCGATTGTTTGCATAGCCTGCTGCACATGATTAAACAGCCAGTAATGACGCACTCACTGTGTTTTCCCTCAGAGGTAGCCACATCTCATTTTGAACGTCTTTTTGCAGAATTAATTGTGTCCCTTTACCGGAAAAGATGCTTTGCAAATGAAGGCTGATGCTGCTATGAAAGTGGAGCTGCTTCCTTCCTAGTGCCATGACCATAAGCATCAGCAACGGGGTATCTTTCCAAGATAGCTTTGTCTGAAGCAAGAGAGGAGAAAGGAAAAGGGAGACTTACCATTACTTTATATCAAAGCTAAGTGTAAATACATATTGCTGAATTAACAGTGTGGAGACTGACCATATGCACTTATCTTGCTAAAGTAGCCAAGGGAAACCGTCACAAGCCCAGGCAAATCTTGGCACATGCACAGCCATCATTTCGTAACTATTTGCTGTCCAAAAAGCCAAGATAAATCAACAGGATCTTTTCAATGAATCTGCCGGACTTTGCTCAGGTTTGGGGTGCAAATTCAGGAAGTATGTTGTAAAGGAAAAAAAGGTGGAGTCAGAACCCAGAAGCATTTGGCTCAGCCTCAAGTGAAGGTTACCATCTGCCACTAAGCATTACCCTGGCCCAGCACCACCCAGAATTACTAAACGTAAGCTGCTGCTGGAAGGACATTTATAGCTGGACCAAACTCCTAGCAGGAGCAGGTATGCAGCTGTCCCAACACACAGAGTTCACTGAACTACACAGGGTTATAAACTCTCCTCTTCCCCTTTCAAGCCACAACATGAAAACTTGCCTGTTGTCAGTTCCCACATGATGCGTGTTCAGATTTTTTCTTCCCCTGTTCAATTTTGCTGGAAGAGGGAAATGACTTAACTTGTTTGGACTGACCCATTAAACAAACATGAGTGGGACATGGCGTTCTAGCAGAGGAGCATGTGTGTTTTCATGAAGGGAACTGACTTCTTGATGTTGTCACAGGCAAGCCTCTTTCAGACATATTTATGCTGGAACAGACTCTGCATTTTTTTTCAGCCCTATAGGGATTACTTTAACAAAATCTGTGTTTCCTCTGGACTTTTTCCTTAACAGCTTGGTTAGAGGAAAGAAGAAAACCGGTCCTTGATCTGCAAGAAGTTCTCCTATGTTTGGTCCCAAAGTTTGGGAGTTACTCACCAAAAGTCAGGAAAGTTGCTATGAGCTGCAATGCAGTGGGGGAATGGAGCAAGAGTCAGACCTCTATAAGCTATTAATTCAGATACAAAACAAAATTTTTTAAAAAAAGAAAAAAAGCTAGTTTTCGGGATATATTTGACTTTTTTAAGGGATCNGAGAACAGGAAAGGAAGGGGAGTGGGAGAAAAATGTTGCTTCATAATTGTGTCTGTAATGGTCAGTAAGTGTTTCCAGGCCAGAAACTAAATTTAAGCAACATTTTCACCCACTCTGGAGTTTCTATCCTGCATCTCCATTCAAACAGCAGCACAATAAGCTTACTAATTTTTACCTACAATAAGCACATACTGGGTTTGTCTACTTCCCCACCTCCAACCCATATGAGCCTTTACTAACAGAAGTCTTGTTAAACCGGAAGTCTCAATGGCATTGTTTTCACATACATGTATATGTGTGTGCATGTGCAACACATATACATGTATACACACAAATTATCAAAATACTATTATAAAGCAAGTGTTCTTTCTCAGCACCCCTTCTCTGCCCACCCCACCTTCCCCCCCTTCCCCAGGCCAGCGTATTTCAAAACAGACTGGAGCTAAAAACTTTCAAGAGCCATCCAGCCCTTGTTAGCACTGCAAACGCCTAGGTGCGTTAACAAGTCCCCAGTCCACCTCTAGGATGCGTGTTGACGAACGGCCTCTAGTTTACAGTACTGATTCCTTGGATTCAGGGTCTGCTGTACTGGTTGTGTTGGAGACTTGGTTTTTGTGGGTTACCAAAGGAGATGTTTCCTCTTCAGACTTGCTGTTAGCAACTGCTTCTACGTTGACTTCCTTTAGCTCCTGCTCTTTGTCTTTCTTTTCTTTTTCATTCAGGTAATTAAGGATGCCCGCTCCTAGGGCATCCCCTTCCACATTCACAACTGTGGTGGTTCGGTCCCTGGTTAAAATCAGAAACAACAAACAAAACAGCAGGCTTTTAGCTTAAGAGAGTTACAACACAATAAGGGGAGCTGATTCACCCCTAGTGATCCACTAACATCAGTGGAGCTAGACAAGGGAGATGTTGTTACTTCTGTGGAAAACACCTGTGGTATCATCACCATTTCAGAACTAAAGATGTGCACCAGAGCTGGTTGAAGGTCATCCCAAACGTTCCTATCTACTAGTTCTTGTCTCTCAGTGGGTTGCAGCAACGCTACTACTCTTTCTCAGGCAGCCTTCTTTTCCCGGCCTGCCTCCTTCCTCTTCCACTTCCCCAGGACACATTCTTCAAATGCAAGTTCAGAGTAGTAATTTAATTGGGGCTTATCCAGAAGGTGAATCAGAGCACCCAGCTTTTTTTTTTTTTTAACTATAGAGACTCATACCTCAACCCAAACACTTACTTAAGGGGTCCTTCCAAAAGCAGGCAAAATGACTTGTGTTCTCGGGATTTCTTTCTAGTAGCACCTATCCTAATCTTTGGTCCTACAGCACAAAACTACTATGTCCCAGGGTCTAATGGAGGAGGTTTATGGGTCACAAAAAAGAACTATTTCTTCATGTGCCTTTTGAGATGTCTATTAGTCATTCTGCAGCCTAACTTCAACATATGCTCAACTTGTAACTGTGGTCCTCTCTGATAATTAAACAGCTGGCATTAAAACAAGACATGGGATTCTTCCCTCCTTCCTTCCCCCTTTTGTTACCACAAGGCTGAGTTCCAGGGCTAGAACAACAGTGTTGAACACAGAGGGATGCCACACATTTTGTAACAAAGGCAGCCAGCATGACACTGCCTGAGGACAGCCCAGAGTGAAAGGAAGTGGAAGTTTCTCACTCTTGCCTCCAGGCACTTGTGAGTACAGCTTGCGGAAGGCACAACTACTACTGTAATCCCTGAGGAAGATGGGATACAAAGAGCTAGCCACTGCTTTGCCTGTCTCTCCTGTCCTTTGGAGGTGGCTGATCCCCAAGAGGTGACAGCAAGAAAGAGTTTGACGGCCCTAATGAAGCCGTAGGAATATGATTATGCTCCACAAACATGCGTGATGTAGGAAGGGAAGGAGGTAATACAGCTGCTGCCTTCTCCAGACTCTGGAATATAAGAGTGTCCTCAGGCATGCTACTATCCACATCTGCTGTGGAAGTACACCATCTATACAGAGAGGTTGGTGTTTCCAAAAAGCAATGCACAGGGATTATGTACAACCTAAACCAGGAACTGCCCAGAAACTCACCAACTGGAAAAAACCACAATGGGATTCAGATTGCTTGACCCATACTGACCAGTCATTTCAACCCACTACCCAGGTTCAACCAGATGGCTTGAAAGCAGATTATGCTTTTAAATTATCAGATCATGTTTACTTCACTAGCATTTAAACAATAAGCGTGCTGTAATTCATGAGTGCTCACAGAAGTCCTTCCAGTTTGATTTTCTAGTATTTGAAGAACTGCAGCCAGCCAAGCCTGTTTCAGGAAAAGCGGAGACGCCCTTTTCCATGGGGCTCATCTAAGCTCAAAGAAATCACCTGCATGTGCCTTTTATACTTATAATGCTCTTGTGGCAGAGTCCCCAATACTTAAAGTAAAACAAATTTTCCGGGCTTTCCTTAATCTAATTTAGGTGGTATAGCAGGTAAATTTAGGCCTTAACAAGGACATAACTCTGCTAAGTGGTGAGATTAGCTCTTCCAAACAGAGCTGGGCAAGGAGATAATCTCTCACATTTCAAGGAGGGGAATGGCTCTTGGAAAGAAGATGTCAAACCTCTTATCTCTTTCCCAGAAGATGGAAAGGAAAGGTGGTAATACTGTGTACTATGCTTCTGACTCCCAGCAGTGTGTTCCAGCCGTGTCACTGCCCACAGCTGTGATGAGTGCCACAAACCCTCTGTGTCCCTGCTCTGCCAATGGACCGCACCTCTCTGTGACACTTCTGTTGGTGCTCTGACCATTCTTGAGCTATCAAAGTAGTTCAAACAATAGCTGACAACAGCTGCTGATGGAGACTGCTTCCCACATGTGACCAAGAAAGCTTTCCACCACTATTCAGACTCAGTTTCCTTTTTCCCCCCTTCCCTCCTAGTGTCCAACAAATTTCCGCCAATATCAACCCCTTCTGAACAAACTTCTAACAATCCTTCAAATGGGAATTGAAACCAGGAAAAATTATATTTCAATAGAGGCTGAGTAAAGAAGTTGAAGAGAGATTTTATCTTTAATTGAGAAAGGAGCAGCTTTTCCAGTATCTGTCAAGAGTTACCTGTCCCGTAGGCAGCCATCTCTTATAGGGTTTTTATACTGCACTACTCTGACTACCCTGCCCCATGTTTCCAGCTGAACATGCTATGTGTCATCAACAGCAGATACGTGTGGCCTAAAGTACTTACACAATCCAGTCCACCGCTAATATCAAGGAGAGATCGTTGGTTGGAAGTCCAATGGCCTCCAAGATGATAGCAATGGTGAGGACTCCTCCAGCTGGGATGCCGGCTGCACCCACACTGGATGCCGTAGCTGTCACACTGCAAATCAATTTGCATACATGGTTAGCAGGAGCTCCGCAGCCCTCCTCTTCTATGCTTACATCAGACATTTCCCGGCTATGGGAGGTGTAAACAAACTCTACAGCATGGGACACACAGATTATTTGCTTCCCAGGCAAACCCTTTCCTGCATGCTGATTCAAAGTAATGAGTACAGAGAACAGTTGCTCAGCAGGCATCCACAGCAGCTACAAAGGCAATGGCTCTGTGTTTAATACCAGGATTGCCTTTTCAGAAAAAAAAACAACCAGCACAACTATATCCTGCTGCCTTACCAATATATCCATTTTCAAGTCATGTATCTGTTCAAATATGCCGAGTACATTATGTCTCCTGGCCCCAAATGTATAAAGGTAAACCCTGCCATGCAGGGTACTGTCCCTTCTCTGTGTCTTGTTTGCATTCAAACACAGACCCTAAATCGGGACCTGGAAACCTGAGGTGCATGTGCTATAGACACGGACCACACACCTTTTTGTGCACAGATGTCTACAACTGGGTTTTCCTTGGGCTATCACTGCATAATCCTCAGGCCTGTGTTAACACCTGATTCACTAAGAGTACCTGAAAGGCTGATTTGGCCATCAGCAAAAAAAACAATGCCCCAGCCCTGCCTTAGATAGACAAACTATATACTGAGAAATGGAATAAGGAAGGAAATAAAACCTGGCCACAGAGGGTAAAAAAATGCCAGCAACTGATCCTAGGAGGTATCTGGATACAGCTATGGCTTCTCAGCACAGTGAGTGGTTAGAACTGCTTGTAAGATCCTCACTTAAATGATTTTGAGGAGGAAAATGAAGAGAATGACACTTCATGGGATATGGGACATGGGGTGATATTCCAGGCATGGAGGGGAGAAGGAAGCAGAACTGAAGTGGTGGACAGAATAATGGAGCAAAGCAGTCAGGAGGGGAATGATAATGGGTCTGACCTGGGAAGCCAGCAATGCGATGGTAGGAAGGGCAGAGGTAAGCAGGAGCAGAGTCTGTAGTACAAAGCTGATACATAAGGAACTGGGGAGCTGGCAGGAGGATTTCCTAAGACATCCAGAGGGGGAATCAGGGGTACCTTTCTGGGTAAAGCCGCATGCCTCAATTATCCTGCTTAATGGTGAGTGGAGGGTGGGGGAGTGAGATGCTTAAGGAAGGAGAGGAATTTCGTGTAAGAAACAGCTTTAAACAGCTCAAAGTCTGCTTCAGAATTCAATTACCCCTCCCAGGTTCCACCTTTTATTAAATTGAGATTCTGGCAAATCTTATAAAGCCTGAAAGACTCCATCCTTTAATCACCCTATAATTATGTTTCATAGCAGTTTGCAAGCTTTAGGTCAGAGATGTGGAATGCAAACTGCTAGCTATTAACAGAGACCACAGGCCTGAATGTGTCTGGGGGCCAGAAGGATGTGGTTGCAATAGCAAGCAGCTTACAGAATTGTAAAGATTTGCCCAGGGTTGAGGTCGACGTTGTTCAGCTGAGCAATAAACACAGCTGCCATGCACTGAAAAATAGCAGCTCCATCCATGTTTACAGTGGCCCCGATAGGAAGGATAAACCTGCTGATCCTCTTGTCGACTCCATTGTTCTCCTCAATACACTTGATCATCGACGGGAGAGTGGCTGAGCTAGAAATAGAGAACAGGGAAAAATCAAACATAAAGCACCAGGGTGCACTGAAGGGAAAGTCAGTGTCTCATGGCTTGCATGTTTCTAACATGCTGCAGACAGGCCTGGCAAGACAACAATGCCATTTTGTAGTCCCTCTCTGTCATGACAGTAATGAGGGACCCTCCTTGTTGGTCTTCAGCAGCGGTATTTAATAATCTGCTTCCATCCAGAAATAGCTGATAAGGACTCTGATCTCACGGAAGCAAGAATCCATGACTTAACACTGTACACAGCCTAACAGGGCTGTGGAATAATCAAGTCTCAAACCACAAAAATACACCAATAGATGCCAATATAAACACAACAGATACAAGAGCAGTTAATGTTGTACTAGTACCTTCTCAAATGAACAGACAAACAATTTAAAACAAAAATCACTGTCGGATTTATTTCTTGCTTTATAAATTACATGATGTTTATGAATAAACTCTCTCCTACTTCATCTACTTCAGATCCTGAGACAGACATGCATCTACTTATGCAGATGACCTGAAATGATTTTATATAGTTATGATATTTGATCAGGTGCTTGCCCCTTAAGAAAAGTGTAAATGACATGCTTGATAGTTTGGTTATGACAAATAAAAGCTGATCAGGAAGGATCTTTGAAATCAATAATGTTAAGTTCCTTTACACTACCTAATAAGTTTGCCTTGCTCCTGCAAATTAGTCTAACTTGTACCAGATACTTCAGCATCTGGAGAACTCAACTTCTCAGGACAAAGTCCCTCACTATTGACTCTCACTTTACTTAAAACTGAAAGGACAGCTGGCAAGATCATTTTAATGCAATACTTTCACCTCTGCTCCCCAAAATTTCCAACTCAGCACCATGCTACAGTCCCAATATTTTGAGGAATTGTTTTCAACAACTAGTTATCAGTATGTGCTGTGTGGCAGGCTGCTGACAGCAGTGAGACTCTCTATGGTCAGAAGTCTCTTTTTGCAGTCTCAGAAACAATATTCACATCTAAAACTCAACACAGTTTGGTGCTGGGATATAACCAGTTTACAGTGACAAATCTAATCAGGCTATAATCCCAAAAGAAGCACAGAAACCCACCTGGAGCAAGTGGCAAAAGCAGTGGTAAGTGGTGTGATAAGTCCTAAGAGAAAGCGATATGGATTTTGACGTGTGGATGCAAAATAAATAAGTGGCAGAATGATTCCTCCGTGGATGAAGTGGCCCAGAATAGAGGCAAAGATGTATTTTCCCAGACTGGTCACCAGAAGCACAATATCTTCCATCTCCACAATCTTGCTCCCAACAAGGAACATAATGCCGATAGGTACATACCTGTGTAAAGAAATATTGCCTGTCATTAAGTACAAACAAAAAACCTTGAAAAATATGTCATTTTCTGTCCTGGAGATAACATTAGTCTAAAGAATATGCTGCTCCTACTGAATGGTAGTGCCTTATTCATCACACACTCAGGTTAAGCAAATTTGGAAGGCTTCTTTAACACTCTTGCTTGGTGGCAGGCAAGCAGTCAAACTGAAAAAGCTCTGTTCACTAAGGCCCTCAAAGACACAGCTAGGAGAGTGCCGAAGGGAAGCCCAGTGGGAATCAGAAATGCTGGCAGAAGCTATCAGGACAAGACACCGGTGTGGAGTTTTAGTCCATCAGGGAGGAAGGCAAGCAAAGACCTAAAGCTAAAGTCACTGGTGAACGGACAGCAGATGGTAGGAAAGAAAAAGGAGTAGTACCACATCACTGGAGCAGAGAAAGGGGTGGAAGAATAGGATCTTACACATGTGGCGACTACCAGCAGAAGTATGAAGTTAGGTCATTAAAATGGTAGACATACTAGGTGCCAGCATATTCAGTGTAGGAAAGAAAAAGCTATGCCCATACCAGGGAACTCAGCTAAAGGCTGCTGATGCACGTGCCAAAGATAGCAATTAACTCTGCTATTTGCCTACAAAAGACTAAGTTAAATAATCAGGCTTCCAGAGCTTCCCTCAAGCCAACAGCCACGTACACATACATTCCCATGCCTCCTATCTAGAAACATGCCACGTCTTAGGACGTCAGCATTTGTCTGAGGTTTCCTTTGCCAGGAACACTTGGAGCTACTCCAGGGCAAGGGCTACCTGCGAGCCACAGCCACACCTCTGGTCCCAGCAGTGCAACTGAGAACAGCCCTGAAAAGACAGAATTGCCCTTGCAGCTATAGCACAACAGCTACTAAATGAACAGCAAGAATCACTTCAGGCCCAGGGTCAGTTCCTCCAAAGGTCTGCTTGGGATATCTGTGTCTCAGTACCTCTGCTGATGCTGTCTATGCTTCATCCACTTCTGCTTCTAAGATGAAGAAATAGTGTAAGATCACCCAGCTCTCCAAAACCCTGCCCCAGGCAAACATGTGACTACAAAAGATCTGTGTGTACATCTCAGGAATAAACAATGTTTTTTCTCCCACTCTCCCCTCCAATCCAATGCCCACATTCAGAGAAGCTGGTCTATGGAGTCAGGACAAACTTCAGAAGATTTGGTTAAGCATGCAAAGGTTTGGAAAGGTGGGCAAGCCTTAAGGTTGCCCAGATCACTTAATTCTTCCTAGCCTGCCTCTCCCTCAGTCGTTCTGCAGCTCCTCTGTTCTGTGCGGAGAGCACCTCCTGATGTCTCAGATCAATGCGAGCATCCTCTCTCTGTCCTCCCTTAGCCAAATCTCTGGGGAAGCCTGTTAAACGTTCCCCGCTTAGCATCTGCCAATTCTGCAACGTACTGCCTTTGAACTATGTTTCAGAGCACCCCGATTAGCCAGACCTAGCTGAGCCCCCATCCTACAAAAGCTCTGCAAACATAAACACTGGATTCAGAGCCGAGACTGGATCCCTCCGCTTGAAGAGGAAGGAACTGAAAGTTGAGACCAATGCGCTGCTGAGCACGAGAGCGGCTGTTGAATGGGACTAGATATGAGCTCAAGCTGTCTTTTCTCTCGGTAGTACGATTTCACCCATTCCAAAGTATCCTTTGGGAAGTACATGCAGCTTGACAGATTTTTAATAAATACCAGAATGACACAAGTGCCTTAAGGAAGGCAAGAGCACAAGTAAGGGCTATGGTGCACTGCAATGTTAAGAGTCAGCTGTGGTCCCAATAATCTACAATGTAAAGGATTACATACCAACTGATTGGCTTGAAGTGTTAGCACTGTAATCAGCTGAATACAAGAACTGCCTCTTATCAGTATTCACTGTCCAAGGAATTACAGTCAAGAGTAAAAGACTTAAGCTGCTTTGAGACTTTTAATTTTTCAGTCCCTTATGACAGCAACTAACACAGAGATCTGCCTGTGTAAAATCAGGTGTTTTGTTAAAACCTTTCTACTTCTTAATGGGAAGAAAACAGTAGGAATGAAAAATGCAGAATGAAGGGAGAAAAAATACCTCTGGTAAGGTAAGCTTATAGCTTTTCCAACAGCTTTGGAAAGGGAGTGAGAAGTGTCCCACTGTTAATTTGTTAGCTAGCTGTCCTTGTGAATATTTTTACTTTTGCATGTGAATTATTAGCACTGTTCATTTCACAGGAGCGGCCTAGACCCATCCAGCTGCACAAGAACAGCCACGGTACTGCTCTGAGGCCCAGATTCATCCCATCTGACAGAAAACCTGGTCTGGAGGTTGGGCCTACCCCAGTTTAGGTGTCCTGAACTGCTGTCTAGAAGTGCCTGCCTCCTCCAACACTGGTTTCTCGCCTCGTGAGAAAGTTCAGTGTGCTCCAGTTCCTAACATACAGACTTTCTTTGGTGCCAAAAGCTTTATGAGATTGGTCAGAGCAACATTCATGCTGTAAACATGTCTGGACTCCAGGGAAGTAAGTGAAATAAAAGATTTGTTCATTAACAGGCATGAGACAAAATAAACAATCAACCTTAGGAAATACCTGCTCTCAGGGGTGTGAAATGGAAGAGAGAAGCATCTCTGGAGAAGCAAGCACAAACAAGAAACAAACAGTTGATCGCTCTGCTAGTAGCATTAGTTCCTTCTTCACCCAAGAAAATGAAAGAGATCTTCGAAGAGAAACAGAGATTTACAGATCCACTGTATAACTCAGGCTCTGCTGATAACAGTGATAAAACACTCAATAGCCAGCACTACTGCTCCAGAGCATAGCCCTGGAGACTGTTCCTCTCTTCTATAGAAAAGGATGTAGGTTCTCCATCACCCTTTGATGTAAGTGGACAGATGGAGCACTCTATTTGTGCACTCAACAGCGTTTCTCTCAAGTCACTACCAGTGAGTGGACTACCTTCTGGTCTCCTCGGGTGTCTTTCAGGTCAGTACAAGTAACCTTTTGACCAACAGATAAATCAAGGCATGAAGCTACAAGTACGATTTTAGTTACACTCTGCATTTGCAAGTGCACTCCAAGCACAAACATCCCTGGCCTTCACATGACCATATTCCTCACGCGCTCACATCTCCTTTGTTCATTCAAGGCCAGTGCCTTTAGGCACGTGATGGCACATAGCCATAGGCTTATGCTGCTTTGAAACAGAAAGCCTTCTTTCCCCTAATTAATCAAAAAGGAGTCCTGGAGAGGAATTTTATGCAACCCTCTGAAGTGTTCCAGACTGATACCTTAAGCTATGCATGACTGTCTAATTACAGAGCACAAGCAAGAAGACCCCATCATGTGACACCATGACATTCACTTTTGCTGTGATGAAGAATCTGGTAGGAAAAAGCTGGAGAAATGGATAAATAGCAAGAGTCCCGAACTGAGCATAATATTGCACTGCAGATGTATCTGCAGTCACACACTTACCACATAATCCAGGAAACCAAGACCATAGTTGCCTCATTAAAGGAATTAAAGAAGCGAATCAGATCTTCCCCTTCCTGGCCAAGCTTTTTCAGTGCCACTCCTAAAACCAGAGCGAACATCACCAGTCCGAGGATATTCATCCCTTCAATCTCACTGCTGACAGGGATCTGTAGAGGAAAAAAAAAGAAGGCTTGTTAGATGTGAGACTGGCAAGAAACCCAACAAAAGGGTCACTTCATTTTGTTGCTGCCCGATTAATCTGATATCAACAAGCAGAACCTATTTTGGGAAGGAATAACTTATTTTGTTGAAGGAAACCAAACAAGATCCAGACACAGCCCATATACAAACCTCCCTAGTTATGAGCTGACATGGGTTCACTGGAGAAGCAAAGGGCCTGCCACTACCTCCCCTCCTGCCCTTCAATATGATAGGTGTGCTCCCAGTGACCTGAACAGGAAACCTCCCCAGTTGACTCAGGACAAGCTCCACTGCAGATGCAAAACAGTAGCACAGGCACCAATCACACATGCAGTTAAAAGACTGAAACTTCCCTCCCTGTTTCCCCATGAGGGAAGATGGGTGTGGGAGAGACGGCAGGTATAAATGACAGATCCTGGTGATACTGGCTTTCTAGCTCTGCTTAATCCACCAAGTATCATTCACTGCTGGCACTATGATATTCTACTGCCTAAACAAATCACATCTGCAAGACACTTACAGTGGTCTCGCCCCATGTATGCTCTTCTTTCCTGACACCTCTGATAGGAATCTGCTCTTAGAAACTGCCAGCTCCATTGCTTTAGGGCATTATTTATACCAAGGTTAAAACCACAGGAAAACAACCAATGCTATGAAGCAAAAAGGGGGGAAGAGGGGCAGAGAAAGGTAGTAAACCATGGAAGTCACCTCATTCATCTGTCCATGTCAGCCATGGGAGATACAGAGACAACAGAAGAAATACCCATTCTCCTTGTCAGAAATGATGTGGCTGTGTGGTAAAAGTAAGAGGACAAAACCAGGATCCACCCATTGACAAACACTAGTTTACTTGCAAATCTGCTCTGCTGGGTCCTTCACAGTTTGCTTCTCAAACAGACCTGGAGCTTGTTGGCAACGTAGTATCATACGAACTGAATGAGCGTTCTTGTGGCTACATAAAAATATAATTGTTTTGACTTGGTTTTTTTCCCCCTCAACTTGCCAGTACAAGCTCAACATGTCAAACTGTTGTTTTATTTGGAAGAGCTTCTAAAACAGATTAGGTTTGTGTACAAGTATTGACCTTCTGGCTAGCTTAGGTAGACACTAGCTCAACACTAGGAAAGAAAAACATATTCAGAGTTAAAAGCTTGAAGTGAATATTGACTAAAGAACTCGGGCTATTGATCCCCTAAATCTGATAAAACCAGCCTGCTTGAGATGATATTTTTGCTGGAAGTATACTGCTGAACTGGACCCTCTCTTCGTGGCAGGTGGAAACAAAGTAGTGCAGGGAAGGGGATAAAACATAAATTACACACAAAAGCATGAAGGCTAAACTACTGTTAACAAGTGTTTACAAACAATGAAGGTTCTGGCTTTTTTTATTTGCTAGCTACAAAATAATTAGGTATAGGATCTGCAATTTTTTACAGGAGTTACTTGTTCAGGGCTAAGTTGTCAGTATTTATTTGATTTCTGATTGAAAGAATTGAAAACATGGACAGGATATTAAGAATGGGGCGCAGTGTATCTCCAGATATGCCTGAAGAAATGTGCTGTTCTCTCCACACACAGTAACGCTTTTCTGTCTGGATAGTTTTGTCTATATTCGGTTTGGCGTGCCTGAAAGCCCTAAACTCTTCTGTGATTCTAAAAGTTAGAGAAAAAAAAATTACACCCTCCTGATTGATTGAATAAACTGTCTGTGCACATGGCATGCACACACTTTTCTGTTTTTCCCTTCTGTTGGTGAAACATTACTCCAGAGTAGGAGATACGGTTGACCATAAGCCTGAAGAGAATCTAACAAAATTTCAGTGTCAACTTATCAGTAACAACGTACAAACGTACGAGTCTCAAATTTTATGACTAATTTATTAGCAGGAAGAAAGTAAATGTGTAGTAAAATAACACTGCCATGTCATTTCATCAGAACCACAGCTTTCCCTGGGAAATGTCAACTTGGGCAAAATGTGAACATTTTTACACCAGAAAAGAAACATATCATTCACATGGAGTGAATGCAACATCTTTTCATTTTGACACAACTTTCCACCTTGTTGTTTGTTGGGTTTTTTTCCCCAACTTGTTATTTTATAATATAACATCTTATATCGGGTTCATTTGACGCAAGGCTAATTGAAAAGTTCAGCTTCAAATGGAATTTTACCATAATGAGCCCAAACTTTTCCACAAAAAAATATCCGAAAAATACTGAATGCTCTTTTGCTTTGGTTCTCATTCACAAAAAAGAAATAGATATCAAACTTTGCTATGGAACAGAAATTCGTGTTTCAAGCTGCTGAAAGAGCCCAGCGTCCCAACCTGGATGCTACTGGCACGAATTTCATTATATTACTTTATACTGATGTTTTGCAAAGCATCTCCACCCTTTTAACTCCTTCTACCGGAGATTTGCTTCTCAACTCATTAAATACAGCGGTGTGAGCCTGAAGCCCAGCAACCCACTACTCTTTGGGCTTCTCAGAGATCTAGTCTTAGGAACAAGGCAGAAGTGTACTGAATCTGCAAGAGGACTGCTCAGCTTCCCACCAGCTGTGTAGGGCACACAGGGTCACAGAGCAGGAAAGAGCCTGGGAAGCACACAGGAGAACCAGGGCCAGAGCATCTAGTGCTTACTTTGGAAGATCATTTCCCTGACTAGAGAAGTCCAGGGCTCTTCTAACTCATTAAATCCCCACAAGCATCACCTAGTCCACCTTATTCAGAGCCACAGGTGCCAAAGGCTTGCCAGATTTTGTTCTTGGGAAGCTAGAGGAGAGTAAGAGATAGTGGCTTCTCTGGTTAGCTACAGCCAGCACACAGGTGGCTTCTTACCTTTCGTCTCAACCTTCACAGTGGCCTGCCACACACAAACTGGCCGATTCTCCGTGAACCCCCCTGTGCCTTTCCAGAATGACAATACTTGGAGTTTGGTCTTCTTTCACTCTCAGAGATGTCTCTCCCGCCTTGCTCCCGGCATTGCGATCAATGCTGCTGATGTTCTCCAAGCGCTCACATTTAGTAGTCCTTCAAGCCTAGCTCTCGTGATCTGGCAACCCCTGAATTCTTGGTGACCATAGGGAGGACCCTGTGCACAGCCACCAAAAACTTCTTAGCTGTTTCCCTCTATTCATTGTCATCCTGCCACCCCTTTCAGGCATTGCTCTCCCTCTCGAGCCAATTTCTTTACAACACACAACATTCACTATTGCTTCCCATCACCACAGATGCAGGCAGAAGGTGCATCATTTGCACAGAGTAGTTAACTTACTGCGAGAAATTGCTCCCTGAAAATCAAGGGGACAATCTGTAGCATTCAGGGAATTTCACCTCCTTGCAGCACAATATGGAAAGAGTTCAGCAGTAAATCCTCAGCGGAAGATCCTCTCAATCCCAGCCGCTAAAACTGGCAGATGCTGAACGGCCTTTTTGTGCTCTAACAGAAGAGTGCATCACCCCAATGGAGCTGCCAAACCAAGCAGCATTGTGGACACCAAACAAAACCAGCTTTAACGAGAGCTTTGTTCCTGGATAAACTATGGGACGCGTTATTGTTTACTTGAAACTATGTGTTCTGGTAGGAAGATTCATGGACCTCTTCTGGTCCTTGAATCTCTCTGAAGAACCTATTGTTTTTTAGCTCTTGAAACAAAATGCTTATCAAGGAAACAACTACGGACATTAGGCTGTCCCAGCAGTAGGTGGCTGAAAAGAAAATGCAGCCATGTGACGATGTGAGGAAGAAGAGCGATGACCGGTTTGTGTATTTTTACTGTTGTCACAAGAGGAACTCAGAGTCCCCCAAAGCCTCTCTGTGCTGCAGATGGGGAACTGAGATAGTCCATGCCCTAGGAAGCCTTGCTGCTAAAGCGACAGAGAGGATGTAGCCATAAAAGCTAGGTAAACACAAGGGGAACACGTGAAACAACAAAAAGGACGCAGCTGAACGGACATCTACATGCCCCTCTATTCATGCCATCAGCGAGAGAAGACAGGGCCTATTAAGCAGTGTGTGTGTGGGGGGGTGGGACTATAATCAATGGAAAATTTTGCTCTACACTATCCTTATTGAAAGCAGAAGGAAAATATTTCTCCTCTTCAATCAAATACTCTGCTGATGAAAGAAAACAGTACATAGGAATATTATCTTGTTTCCCTGGAACCCAACTTCTATTGCTATGATATTTATATTACGTATTATCCAAAAATCCTACTCTTCCTTCCCAAACTTAATCCTCATCTATCCATAAATAATATGGTCAGACCAGTACTGAAACTGAGCTAACAAAACTGAGACGATGCTTTCTTTTTATTTGGTCTGCTCTTCCCTAGAGACAGTAGGGCGTCTTCTGGAATTAAACCAGCTCAGCTCTGGTTTTGCTCCAACAACTGAAGAAAAGTTTTGGAAAAGTAATAGCGGAAATAACCTTTATATCATAACCACTGGCAAAAACAGGCACTGGTAACAAATTCAGAATATTTTTTATGATATTGCATCAAACAGGAGTCTGATAAGTGGGAAAAGGAAAGAAGAAAACTGAAAACCTCACATTTTAAATTGCCAAAAGATGCTTTTTCATCTCTTGAGGAAGAGTGATGGCTTTGAACAAGCATTAAAAAAGTACTTGACAGCCAAGCCTATATTCAATGGATATGGCTGGCCCTGATCCATGCTTGGTTGCCAAGGAGCCTCTATCAAACTTGACACTGAAGATGAATAAGAAGAGTCTTATCCACCTTTCATTTACCCTTGCTTAAATGAAGAATAACTACACTCTGTAAGCAAAAACACATGTCTAAGTGCACATTGTTACAGCCTTTCATGCTGAACTTGTTTTATAGCAGCACGAGGCTGCACGGGCATGTACTGCCTGAGGATACAATGGCATGAGCAGACAAAGTGCTGTTTTGGGATCACATGGCCCTTCTGCAGTCATTGCCACACATCCATGTCAGGTGAATGCAGATCTGGGGTAATGCAACCTTACAGGCATGGGCAGAGCCCAGGCAGATGGGGCTGCCTTCTTCCCCAGTGAAACCGCTCACCATGCGATAGCAGGCTTCTAGGCAAGGGCTGACTTTTCCCCTGCTCAGTTCTTGTGCCATCCAAGTCACCTGTCTCCCTGCCTCCGGGGCTGATGAAAGTTCAGCCCATCAGCCGAAAGCAGAGTTCGGAAACACGCTGTTCTGCATCACCTGCTCATGCACCATGCGTGGCGAGGAGAAGGTAATGGAGCCAGTACTTCCTGCACTCAGCGATACACTTCAGAGTCCCTCTGGAGGAGCGTAAACTGTTTTTTCCTCAATGGTTTCACAAACTGGTGGGCAAGCGCCAAATGAATCCTTCCATGAAAAAGTATGACAAGTTTCTTGCCCCAGGGAAATTCAAATCATGTAAAAAAATATAGTAACTCAACATCTGATATTGATCTTGGATAGCCAGAATGAGCCTGAGAAATAGAACATAAGCCTGAAAGTCATTTCTGGTCTCAGACCCGTCTCCCCAAAATCCCATGAAAGCACACGAGATACTTCATTTGGAGTGAGGTGACACGTCGCTGGCTGGGATACTGGGTCTGTTTCATAGCATGCTGCCTGTAAGACAACAGTAATTATTGCTGGACCTGCAATATGTTGGCTCTGGACAATAATAAAGATGTTTGATAGCCCCGTGCTGCAGGAGAGATGCCACTCAACGGGATACAGAGCATCTCTGGAAGTCCTACGAGCTACATATGGAGGATAACACTCTCTACCTCAGCTACGCCTGCACATTAGTTTCCTTTTTGACACCATTGCAATAGCAGCCTATTTGTAATGTTCCGTCTACAATTTTTACTCCTTCAGACCACTTGTTACTGCTTCAAACAAAATGTCAGCAGCATAGCAACAAGAAAAAAAAAAATCTCAACTTTTTTTTTTTTAGAGCCTTGTGTCATGGAAGAAAGCTCATTGTCTCCAAACTGTTAATGCAGAGTAATGTTTAAGGGACATATTCAGCCAGTCTGATTGCTATTTAATTCCAAGCCTACAGAAAGTTATTAGGTGAGTGACTAACCAAAATTTAGATCAAGTGAGACCAGGTGTAAGAAAGCATGGCCTAAAAATAAGGTCTCAAGGGTCAGATCAGTGGAGCCCAACTCTCCTATCCGTCATAGCTTTCTTGTGTGGCTGTGAACAACTCATCTGGCTTGTGTATGTCTCAGTTCCAGATAAAGAAAAGTACTTGTTTCTTTCCAATGACTGCTGGAAGGGATTAAAGACTGCAAAGTAGTTGAATATTACACTTGACAAGGGTTTGTATAAAATCCTAAGAAGCCACCTTACCTTTTCCCACGTGACATTTCCAGAGGTAGTGTTTCTGAGCAGCATCTTATATTCTGTCGCATACTGCAGATAAGAAAAAACACAACAAAACTGCAATGCTTGCCAATCAGACCATCAATATGACCATATCATCTAGCATTTCACAAGAAGGCAGTTACTGTTAGGAAGACTTTTTCTGGAGACCACACTGTGGAGGCTAGCGAGTCTGTCCTGTGCAAGAAAAGGGAGAAACAGCATATGCCGCTCCTTCCCTATGTGGCCACAGAGAACTGCTCTGTGACCCCCTGAGCTCCTAAGTTTGGGCAGTAGCTGATGAATTCCCTGTCGTCCGTGCTGCTGTTACGCACACACCATGCTGTCGCACTGGCTTCTGCAGAAGGCAAGTGGTGCTTGCACTGTTTCACGGTTAGAAATGGTGAGGCAGGCATTAAAATTGTCAGTAAAATACCTAAAATCTAGGGCAACAGTTTACTTTGATAAAAAAGCTAGACACCTTGCAAAAGCAGGGCACTTCTTTGGCCTTGTTTTCTTTAGATATAAAACAGGGGAAAGCAAAGCTTATGCACTTTCCAATTACCTGTGACAACAGCAGCACAGAGGAAAGGAGGACTTTGTTATTTCACAGAACCCTGGCACTTGAGGTATTACAGAACATCCTTTTCTTAGTGATACTTCTGTACTGCTCCTATTTTTATTTATGGTATATTAACTTGTACTGTATTATATATACACACTCAAAATGGAACTTGACTTTTAAAGTTTGATCTTGTTTTTGATACAAAAGCAAACCCACAGAATACCATGAAGGCAAAAACTATTATTTTGCTCCTGCATCAAAGAATCACTCTGCCTCATAGCAATACTCTCAACAGCATCTACCCCGACATCTAAACTTAGCAATAAGAACTAAATCAAAATCTTCTTGGAGCCCCACAGCTCCTGTCCATCGGTTTAAACCACACTATATTCTGGTGCCAGTTATCATCCTACCACACTTAGTCCTTGGTCAGAAGAGAAGCCAGGCTGAGCGATTAATCCAGCAAGGGATACAATGGAAAATACTGAATAAAGCATCAGATAATGGGAGCCTAAAAGTCCTTAGCCTTGTCTGTCCTGAGCCCACCTCCAAACCATGTACCCAAGGGTTTCCCTTTTAGGTCCTGCAGAGTAATAAGCAGCCTGGCACAAAGCAGAGTTGCCACTGCTGCCCAACACGGCACCCAAATTGGTGGAGGCACAAAACATAGGCTATGAATAAGCTTTTGTTTGAGGAGTATTTTTCAAAACCAAACCATTTGCCATGGAAGTTGTATGTCTGATTATGTCAGCTGCTTTTAAAAATCCCACCTACTATAAGTAAATTAACTTTTGGTATTTTCTACCTCATCTTTCTAGTCCTTTTTCAAAAAAGAGTGGTCACTTTGTCTGTCTATGCACTGTAGCTCATGTCCACAGTCCACACATATCTTACCGTTTGGAAAGCTGCAGCAACAAGATTTGCAGGAAACAGGTTTCTGTAAAATAAAAACATGAAAATGAAATATTTCTTGAAGAACTTCTAAAATGAATGTACCAAGGTGTTTAACTCTCAGAAACTGAGTTCCTTTGAAAAAGGCAAGCATTTTGGCATTAGTCAGGTACGCACTACAGAAGATACTCTGGCAGCACAGAGCAGATGTCTTGCTGAGTCTCCAGAGGTATGAACACCATCTTCTTTTGCTCACGTAAAAAGGTCCCTGCTTGTCTGCCACACCTAACCATTTGGGTAGAGACACCAGAGGCAATCAGAAATGATGGTGGTTATATACATCCATCAGCCAGCCGGCAGCTACAGAAACTGGCTTAGCCACATCAGCTGCAGCAACACCTTACAGCCTCCAGGCTAAGGCAGATTTTTAACATTATTCATGTGATTACGCTTTCCTCACAGCATCCACATGAAGGACAATCCAATCAGCAAAATCTACTTAAGACAACACCTTGACCCTTCAACGCTACAAGGTCAGCTTCCCTGAACACCGAAGTAAAGTGGAATAATGTCACAGGCCAGAGCTGTTGGCAAGAACTTAAGTGATTAAATATCACAGAAGAAAGTAAGGGCAACTCATATGGAAAGTTGCCACACCTGAATTCAATAGTGCCTTCATATAGAAATGAAAATTGAGCATCAGGTTTGTGCAGAGGATAGCATGCAAAGCGACATGCACTTCTACTGGGCATCTGGTGTATATGCACATCTATGAAACAACAAGGGCAGGAAAAATGGTTAACTGGACCATGTAAGGAAAAAGTTGCTTCTTGTTGTATTTTATAGCTGTTTTTAATGCTACACTTCCTTCCGCCCCTTATGGTGGGCAAAGAGCATGTGTTCCCCTAGCCAAATGGCAGCTCCTCTTGCTGTGTCAGAAAGCAGCATAGGAATAAAAGCTGATCTCTTGGGTCAGGGCAAGAGCATAGCTGGTGAGTGCAGGAAAATTAGGGGTATGAACTGAGAATACTGCCAAACAAATCCATCGAGGAGATATGAGAACTCTTACAGTAAGGAAACAAAAGACCTTACCCAGAGCCAGTTACCTGGGGCAAAGAAACATTTGGGTAGCTACTTTCCATCCTTTGCTCCTTGCGCTGCTTTGAGGAAGCCTCAGCTACCTCCAGGCCGTGTCCTGTTAACCTCCCCCCAGTTTTTGCCATAGCTGCCCTTGCAAACATGATTTTAAACCGGGCTTCTGGTTGTGATCATTCCATGGGTGACATGGAAAGCCCAAGTCCGAACCACAGCAAGAAACGGAGCAGCAGAGTCAAATCTTTGAAAGCAAGAGGGAGATTAAGATATGGCACAGATAAGGACTTTGATCTTTTCCATTGCATAGCTCCACTATCCTGCCACAAAAAGAGGGTTTTCCCACAGCCTTGACAGCAATGTAAAGTACATGGACCTTCATCAAACAAGTGGCTGCTGTGAACTACCTCAGCCTCTCTTGTCTATTGCATTACAAGTGTATTAGGAGGCAGCTGCAAAAGCCAAATCGCTGTAAGAATAATTTAGCTTCTGGAGTCTATGTTCCACTGAACATGAAAGAAACCGCAACTTTTTCTCTTTAAAATTTGACAGTACAGCTGTCTGTCTGAAAGTAGGAGAGCAAGGTCTAACTCTGCAAAGATGCTTAAGAATTGGTCAAATATGATCAATGGAACAGCTAACTGATGAATGCATCAGTTCTTGCACAGCTGGAACTCCCTGGTGGATAAAAACTTCACATGAACTAAAAGCAAACTTACTTTTGTAAGAATAAAACATCACATAGACAAAGGAGTCCATCTCAGTGCACAGTTTCAACCAAAAAAACCAAAACATGCTGCTGGGAAACTAAGCATATTTCGTTTCACATTTTCATAGCAGGATGACTACTTTTTTTAAAAAAAGAATTGACTGGATTTTGAAGAAGAGATGAAAAAAAGACTGAATACCAAGCAGAATTTTTTTTTTTTAAATCAGCTTTTCCATCTTGACGAAACAAAGCCAAAGGAAGCAATCCTAAAGCCTAAACAATGTGGTTCTCCAATGTTTAAATGTGGCCAAGAAACCAAACCCTCCATAATTTACACAGTATGTCAGGCATGGGCCCCAGTAATTAAACACTAACTTAACTCCAAGCATGTACTTAAAGCACATATTTGAGTAATGCCAGCAGCCTGGCTATAGCAAGGCAAGGGGCAGGTTCTTGCTTCACGTGTGAATAGCAGTAAAGCTATGCAAATACAAGCACACAACAGTCACTCTTCTTTATCCCTGGAGCATCGGTCGCAGGACTCGACTGAGGACAGCAAAGAGCATTTTTGATGATCCACCAAGTAAAAAATTTATATCTTAATTCAGCAGCTCAGAAGGAGCTGTGCATTTTGTTCAATCCAACTTCTAAGTATACCCGACTGCACAGTCCCAACAACACCTAAAATAATGTTTTGCTCCTCTGTTTCAAACTCTGAAGTTTAAGAACAAAATGTGTCAGGTCATAAAAAGCAACAAACAAATAAATGGCTTATCTTAGAGTCACAAGTTCTGCACAGACTACACTCATTGCTCACTTAAGATCAGTCAGTGTGCGAATTAAACTAAGCTTTAATTACGGGTGGGTCAGACCACAGGTTTTTACCTGAAGATGGATTTGTGCAAGAACACCACAGCAGCATCAAAAAAAAAAAACAAGTCAGGATGCTGCATGCTCCAGGAAGAGCCAAAGCTGGCTGGTGACCTGCCTGGGCTCATCATGTGCTTGTGCCTGCAGGCTTTGCTCAACATGCGCAGCGAGGCAAAGTTCACCCACCAGAGAAATCCAGATCCAGCTCTGTCCCTGCGAGCCAGCATTCACTGCGTCCCCAGGCCCCAGCAGAGGAATTGCATGGGGAAGCACAAACATGCCTCCTGTCCGGGTGAACTAGCAAACAGCAAAGCTGATGAGTTGGGTAATTGGGCATGCAAATTAAATGTGGGTGTCTGCCAGGTGGATTTTCCATGCAAACCAAATTTTGAGAAGGTTTTTTGCTTTGAAAGCCCATACCAGATGTGAACGTGGATTTTAAAGAAATCATTACAGTTACATCACCGGTTTGCTGAGCATTGCTGCTGTTTCTAATGGCCCCATCCCTGCCACTGCTATGCCCTGTGCTAGAGAACACGGTTTCCTTTTTGAAGCAGATGTGGGCTATCGCAAGAGCATGCTGCTGCAGAACCCTGAGTCTGGGTGATAAGGAGCCCAGCACAGGGGCCTGGGATCAGGCAGCCTTGGCCCCGTGATGCAGAAAGATGAAACTTGCTGTATGTGGCAAGAATGAGACGAGCCAGCGAAGCATGACATTACAGCAGGGGGAGAGACGTGCTGCATGCACCCCAGGTGCTCCACTGGTGCCAGGACATCGCTCCACAGAGAGGGATGGATTACCCACACACAGACCCAACCGCCTTTGTGGTGTAAGGACAAGTAGGTGGTACAAAGAGACTCTACTCCCCTCGCCAAGCACCAGGCAGGGAAGTCTTTCTCTGTCTGTTGCAAGCTGGGCAGTCAGTCTGGGGATTATTAAAAAAAACAAACAACAACCCAAACAGAAGTCCCTCAGACAGCTGCGTCCTGGGGCTGGACCGGCAGCTGGGCTGAGCCACGAAACCTCCACGTACCTGCGCAACACACAGTGTGAGAATGTACCCGTCTTACGTCCTCCTAAAATAAGAACCAGAAAGCAGAAGCACCAAGGGTGGGAGTTTCAGGGTCGGGGCACTTTCTGTTTCAATACTGTACTCATCACATCATCTCCCTATGGATAGCCAGATGAATGCAGCTTTTTCCTTTTCTCCAGTGAAAAGCTGCTTCCACCGGGCAAGAATGGACCATTACTCCCCTAACCGAGTTTAGCAGGGAAGTCTCACTGTATTTTTGCTGTAACAGAAATCTTCGTTCAGCTGCAGCATCTGCTACTGGGAATCCTAGATGACCAAGGAAACCTAGAGCTGTCAAGGGAGCAAAAAGGGGCTGTAGCTCCCATCCTTCTCAATTTTGATATCATGGGTAAATTCCTCTCTTCCTTACCCTGTATCTCTCCACCAGCGGGAGAAGGATGGCACAGGAACTCCTTCATTGCATGTGTAAGGGATTATTAGTAACAACTGTTCCTAAACGATTCTTTTGCTAGAGCTCTGCAGACAACTTTGCTCTGGCAGCAAAAGCATGAAGGGAAACCCAGGCAAGCAGAACGAAACCCTAAAATACTACGCATTCCTCTTGCATTGCTTCTTATAAAAAGGTTCCACTTCTGAGGCCAAAAAACTTACGGTTGGAAAACATATTTTTGTCAGGAAGCCTAGAAAAAATATTCTGTGTTGCGTTATCTCCTGTTTTTTTTTCAATGAAGTGTTTTCAATGGTAGGAGTCCACTGACAGCAACTTTATTGCCATCTGTGGCAACCTGCCAGAGCCCAGTTTGGATTGCTCCAGTACCTTTGCTTTTCTTCCTGTCCCAAGATTTTCATTCAATATTACGCAACAATTTTTCTCATCTGCTTTTTTATATGTATGTGGATGCATAACACATGACCTTGACATACACATATTTACGAGTGTATGCATTTGTTTGCTTTAACACAGAGAAACTTTAAAATGTGTCTACTTATAGCAGATATTTGATACTTAATTGCCTTAATAGTCCAGTCTGCATCTTTGTTTCTTGGAAAATCAAACATAACTGGGGGGAATCAGTAGTAAAAGGCAGTGAGTATAAAGAACAAAAGAAAGGGGCAAAAATGTTCAGAGACCTAAAAAACCACCAACCAGACAGTGCAGGCACACGAACAAAAAAAAAAACAAGTACATCCTACAAAAATCAGCCAGCAATCCCTACACTTCAGAAAATGACACAAAGGTGGACAGTAACATTCACTAGTTGTCCTTTTTCTGAGGGAGAAAGAGTTAAGAGGTAGTCATCCAGCTATGAAACTCAGTGGTTAGCCTATCTCGGGGACCCGCCATTGATGTAACTGCAGCTGTTCCCCGGCCACTTCTTACTCTATTTATCTCCACAAAGGTGGATCCTCCCTTCCTCTCCTAACGGTCAAGTTCTCCTCTCTCTTTCCAGATCAGAATTTCAGAGGCAGCCTTCACAGTTGCTGCTTTTGGTTGACTCACTGGGAAGACCTAGGCTATAAGAAACAAGTGCTACTGGAGCGACCGGTACCAGAGCAAGGGTCACTGCACGAGTGCTCCGGACCCCATGGTCCACCCTGGCCCTCTTCTCTGCAGCCCAGCCAGAAAAACGCGACTGATGCCTCTCCCCACGCTCAAGCTCACGGCTGCCTTCCCTCCGGCTCCGCAGGCGCTGGCAGCCAGTGCAGGGGCTGGCTGGCGGCGCCGTGGGTACTCCCTTTGGCAGCACAGCTAGCAGCCGCTGGCGGAGAGACAGAAAGGGCAGCGAGGAGGAGCAATAAAATTTAAACTGCTTTTGCAGACTTGCCTGGCAGCCTGAGAAACCCTGACCTTACTGCTCGCGGCAGACACCTGGACCTTGGCGTACACTTCTTATAAAAAGCAGATGATGCTACTACCTTCTTCCCTTCCCGTACTGTTACAGCTAGAGCCGGATTAAAAACAGAATTCCCCTCCCAAAGCCAATTCCACACTTTCAAAATATGTTTTCATTCCAAAATTGGGCAACGAAAGCCTGTCCCAGACCTTTTTTCCCCACAAAAAAAAATATTGTAGAATATTTTGTTGAAATGTTCCTTTTTCATGAGTGAGATTTTCTACTTAAGTCTTTTGTATAAAATTACACCAAAACATTGACCTCACTGAAACTAAATGCCAGAATCATCCGCTGTTGGAAATTTTGACAGGATCAATAGGTTCCTGTGAAACTGTTTAATTTCGTATAATCAGCAAATATAAATCAGAGCTAAAACAAAACTCTGACCTTATCGAAACATGCAGTCTTGACAATTGCCCATCAAAAGCGTTAACAACTCAAATTCTTGCAAAACACTTGATCCTGCTGTTTCAACTGCTTTCCAACAAGCTATAGGTGGGCTGTGTTAGCTGGTGGCTGGACTCACCTCCTTGTCACCACCTCTCTCCTCCTCACCTCTTTCTCCCCGGTTGGACACCCGGCATGATTAAAGCCAAGCTGGCTCTCTGCATTGTCACCTACCCAGGTGGGTGCTGAGCCCCAGAGCCCAGCATATCACAGCTAGCCTCTTCCTCCACCCACTACCCACTTCATAGCCAAGCTTCAAGCACTCTTTATTCTCCGTTGCTTTGCCTTCTCCACCAAACGAACGAGTAAGGGACAAAACCAGAAATTCTAAAATTTCCCTTGTCTTCTGCCAGCATTCAGCGCTCACCTATTTGGTGCAACTGAGTTGCTCGCCATGCCAGATGCTCTGGAGATGTTCACAAGGTCCACCTTCAGCTAACACCATGTGGAGTAAGAGTGCTCCAGAGCCTGTCTTAATGTAAGAACCCCAACTGGGTGTGCTGGAGAAGCCTGTCTTTCTTCATTGACATAGGACAGAGTTAAGGAAATCCAAGGTGCTCCCTTGGCTTCAGAGCACACCCCACTTCTTGGGTTTTTGAGTGTTGGTTTTGTTTTTTTTAAGGCATTAGCCTTGTGGAAGCACTTCTTAACTCTTAGAATCACAGAATCATCTAGGTTGGAGGAGACCTTCAAGATCACCAAGTCCAACCATTAACCTAACACTGCCAATTCCACCACTAAACCACGTCCCTAAGCTCCGCATCTATATGTCTTTTAAATACCTGCAGGGATGGTGCCTCAACCACTTCCCCTGGGCAGCCTGTTCCAATGCTTTACAACTCTTTCAGTGAAGAATTTTTTCCTATTATCCAATCTAAGCCTCCCCTGGTGCAACTTCAGGCCATTTCCCCTTGTCCTATTGCCTGTTACTTGGGATCTCTTGCTGGATCCCTCCCATGATCACTGAGCTGCAGCCTCTCCCTGCCTTTGGCCACGCTCATCTTTTAGTAGGCTCCAAAGAGCTGCCTGCATGACAGACCCGAGATGACACAGGTTGTCAGCATCCCTGCTGTGGGGCACAAAGGCACCTTCAGGACGGCTCTGTTGTCCCCACCCCATGTCCTGGGGAAGAGGACCACATGCCTAAGCCCTGGGGAAGAGGACCACATGCCTAAGCCCTGGCCAGGCACGCTGAAGGCTTGCCTCCTGCACTTGGCAGAGGGGAAACCAGGAGAGTGCTCGGGCACCTCTAGCCAGAGGAAGGCAGACAGATTAGACCTGGAGGTTATGGTTCATGAACAAAAGAAAATAGACACAGCCTTTTGGTTCACCAGTGAGTCATCATTCATTTGCTACCAAAGCCCAAGATAAATCTCTTTTCCAGAGGTTGTGTCTGCATGCATAGGTGCATGTTTGCTTTAGACCTGGAAATGGAAAATCATGACTAAGAATTAAGCCAGCCTCCAGACATCGCTGTGACAATGGAAAGCAACATCTTCAGTCATTAACTAATACACTTCCCAAAAGCAGACGGGATCTGCATCCTGGGATAGGACACCCTGTGTCATCCCTGCAGAAGCCATGGCAAACACTGACTCGCAGTTGTGATTTCCTCTTCACAGTTTCTTCCTTGAGCCACGTTTTTGTTTTGCGTCTGCTTTCAGTGCTCTAGGGGGTCTCAGTTTACCCATTTACGCCTCATTTTTGCCTTTCAGCTGAAACTGAGCAGTGAAGCCTTGAAGGACACAACCAGTCTTGTGACACAAAGTTTCATGACGGAGGAGAGAAAAGCAAAAGCCGAGAGCAGGATGCTGCAAGACTCACCCACACTGAAGGTAACGGTTTCAGCCCTCCGGGCCTTATAGACTCAAGGCCTCATTAACTGAAGACAGGTTACTCTGGTACCTTCTACCACATCAGGGACCAAGAATAGGTGCTCAAACCAGAACACCCACATTTTGAAGAACAGTTAAAAAAAAAATTAAAAAAGAAATTAAAAGGCAGAGGGAGAGAGATATTATTTCCAGAAAATTACATAACTCACCCCATCCATGGGTCTATTAGGGATTTGTGCTAAGACTGGGAGTTTCAGTGATGGCTGTGTCCAAACGCATCTTTTCTGGACTGGACTTCCCTATCGCTGCTGTGACAACTGGACTGCCCAACAATGTGGCTGCAACAGCCCTTCCAAGAAAAAGCTGAATTCACAGCCCACTGTACATGCACTGGAGGAAAGCTCCTGGCCCCTCACTTCCCAGAAGGAAACCCCTCTGCAGCCCGCATGCTTTAGCCAAGTCTCATTGTTATGTGCGTAACTTTGGAGTTAGGGACTCAATCCCACCACCATTATAACCCTTTGAAGATGAACTCTCTGCCTGCATTTACAGACCAGAAGCAGCTTTCTGCTCCCACCTTCACAGATGTTACCCACAGCCTGAAGCTCACTGGAGCATCCCTGCCCTGTTTCTCAGCTGTACCCTGCTCCGTGCTGTGTGGTGACACAAGAATAAAACACCGGCTACAGCAGCCACACCAGGATGCACCCAGGGCAGCCACCGCTACAATTATCTTCCCAGCTCTCCCAGTTGTGCCGACTCCTCTTTTTCTAATTTTCCTTCACCTGCCTGTGCTTCCATTCAACTCCATGTCACCTTCAGTGACAGCCGTTCTGGGTGTGGGTTTTGTTTTTTTTTCTAGAAGCTCTTTTTATCTTTGTTGCTACATCCATTTACCCAGACACAGCGAAGAAGTCTCTCAACTGAAAAACTGAACTCATAAAAGCAAAGCAAACGATCTAAATAAAAATGCCCCACTCAGCTTTGTAGTTACCAAGATACCTGCTAAGCACCACTCTCCAGCCACTTCGCCGGTACGCAGGTCACGTCCCTTACTCTTCTGTTTGCATCTCGGTAACAAAATCTGCCACCTCCAAAGCTGTTCATCTTCCAATGTTCCAGCGAACCTCCACCCTCCCTACTGATGTGCTATCACTTCCCATCACTCCCTCAGCTACGCTCGCCGTGAGAGACCCAGCTGCTGCTCCCAGTTTTCCTTCATCCCACCGCTTTTCTCAGGCATCTGTCACACGCTTTTCTGTGACTGCCCAACACTACTCAGATGTTAAAAAGTGGCAGAGCCAGACCTGGGATAACAAAACACACCAGCTGTTCACATCTAGGGTTCTACACCAAGATTCACCAAAGCACAAGAGACTGCAGCTGGAAGTCCAATACTAAAAAAGCTGGCTGCATGTTTGCCTCATTTGTGCGAGTGTTCTTCTCTTACTTAAAGAGCTGGACAGATCCCAACAAGACACGGGCTCTGAGGAAAAAAAAAGGTGAAGTCTGCCACTTTGCAAGGAAGAATCAGGACAAAATAAAAGATTAGGATCTGGTTAGAAGTGGAAGCCTTGCTTCCAGGCAGTTTTGGGAAATGCGAGTCTTGCCTTTGCTAGGCGCTGAGGTAGGATGGGAAGCTCACAAACATATAGGGTGTCCTTTTGCCGGACTATGGGGTATGCCCTCGATGGAAACGCGGGGTTACACTTCCATGCCGGCATCTACAGGAGGGCACTATAAGAGGGAGGCTGGCATTTGTGTGAGGAGACCGAGTAAAGGGGGGAGGGGGGAATGAAAGAAAAAGATGGGTGCTAGTGATGGGGAGTGAGGCAGGGCAGCAGGGCAGGGGAAAGTGCCAGGCAAGGCGATGCCAGCCCCGCAGCGAGCGCCCAGGAGCCACTCTCCCTCCAGCAGAGCCCAACAACGGGCCCATGCCCCCGGAGCTCCGAGCAAGCCTCGACTCACCCAAAATTAAAAATTAAGGGGGGGAGGGGTGGGAGGGAGGTAGAGCACCACGCAGCCCTACACCTAACCGGGCTGCGGGTACCTGGGCAGAAAGCGGTGCCTCTGGGGAAGCCAGGAGGAGAGGAGGAGGAGGAGGAGGCGGCGGCGGGGGGTGTTTCCCCGTCCTCCCGCTGCAGCGTGCAACACGGCCGGGTCTGTCATCATCCTCCGGCGGCGGCGGGGAGGGCGGGAAGGAGGGCGGGAGGAGGCGGGGGGCGCGGGGCGGCCTCACCTGACGAGGTCGAGGAAGGAGTCCACCGTCTCCTTGCTGGTGGGCACGGCGGCCGGCAGCCCCAGCCCGGGGGCGTTGAGGGCGGAGGCGCCGGCGCCGGGGCGGATGATGAAGCCGAGGGCGACGGCGAGGCCGGAGGCCAGCAGCGTGGTGCCTAGGAAATAGGCGAGGGCGATGCCCCCCAGGCGGCCGAGCGAGCGGGTGTCCAGGCTGGCGGCCCCCGACACCAGGCTGCAGACCACCAGCGGCAGGATCACCATCCGCAGCATCCGCAGCAGCAGCTCCCCCGGGAAGGCCAGGTAGGCCACCTGCGCCGGGCCCAGCGCCGCACCGCGCACGGCGGCGCCCAGCGCCACGCCGGCCACCACGCCGGACACCGTCAGCACCACCAGCGCGTTGCGCCGCAGGAAGCCCCGGCAGCCCCGCAGCC
>Ga0065711_1030715_pt1 | contig 31648 bp, 22 predicted proteins | sample Hoacrofraction12_FD_59098 | JGI IMG/M metagenome (GOLD analysis project Ga0065711, IMG submission 59098) | Hoatzin crop microbial communities from Cojedes, Venezuela - Epithelial fraction 12 v2 (version 2) | ecosystem: Host-associated > Birds > Digestive system > Esophagus > Crop | place... | reverse complement strand
TGGAGAGTGGCTCAGCAATGACATCCGCCAGCTCCCTCAGCACTCGTGGGTGCATTCCATTGGGGCCCATGGATTTGTGGACATCCAGATCGCTTAAGCGATCCCTCACAATGTCCTCCTCGACCAAGGGAAAGTCATCCTCTCTGTAGGCTTCTTCTCTTACCTCTGGGGCCTGGGATTCCTGAGGGCTTGCCTTAGCACTAAAGACTGAAGCAAAGAAGGCATTCAGTAGCTCTGCCTTCTCTGCATCCCCCATCACCAGGACACCCGCCTCATTTAGCAGCAGCCCCACATTGTTGTCTCCCCTGTTTTCCCATCATCCCCATCTTACGCACCGTAAGTCCAGGGGAGGAAATTTAGGAAGGGTCTACCCATTCCAGAAGCTCCATATTTTTTTTCCCATTGATGCCCCTTCCATAGGATTTCCCATCCCTTCCTACCCAAAACACCTGTTTTGACCACAGACAGAAGGCTTTGTTGCAGGATGAGATGGAATTAAAGGAAAAGAGATAGCTGCCTGCAAGCATGTAATTAATAAAAACACCCACAAAAAGGTCTAGTGGTTTGCTGTGCTCCACAACATACAATTAGCAGTAACAACAAGGGCAAAATTAAGTGAAGGACAACTTATTCTCAGTAACTGAGTATCTGGTGGAATGTGAACTTAAACATTTTTAGTCTAAGCTAATATGGATGTTTTTAACAGCAAGCTTGATCGTTTATGGAATGATTTATCAAAGACTGCTGTAGATTCTTTATCACTTGAGGTCTCTACAATAAGACTGGAAAGCCTTCTCCAAGCCGTGCTCCAGCTAAGCATAAACTGCTTCGTGCAAAAAGCACTTTGTAGCAAACTACACTGGATGCCTGTGAAAGGTCTGACCTGAAGGTCAGTCAGGGTCCCATTTAGTTTCAGGTCTATGAATCCATCAGGTGGAATGTCCCGAACTGGATTCAGTGCCGTGAAAGATTTACACCAGTAGGCACTCTGTCCCAGAGAGTGATTGCAATATATCTAAGTCCAAGATGCAGTCAAGATATGTGGAAAGGCTTTTTTTGACATGTGTGAGTTTTGGATGACATCCTTAGAGGGTGTGTGCAGTGCAGACACTATGCAGTGACCAGGGATATCACTTCTAGCAAGTATTAGCTGACACTGCCCTCAGACGGTCAAGATGGAATAGGTAGAAGCATCCTAATTCTTAAAATAAAACTTAAGGCAAGGCTTAACAACTGGCTAAACACATTTCGGCTAGTGCACTGTAAATAAAGTCCTCCCTCATACTGGACTGTTGAGGAAAATGGTTATTTCTTTTTGTCCACAGCCACCAGCAACACAGAGTGCAGATATTCCACCTTAGAAAAAATGCAGCCTTGCAACAAGGGTCGAGGTAGGAGACAGGTGGCCCTACTGCTCTTTCAGCTTCTTGCCATTTTTGCTGAATTGAACCTTGCAAGGAGAGCAATCTGCACTACAGATTCAGACCTTCAGCTGAAATTTCAGGCAGGAAATTTAAAGGAAAAATTCTGCTCCACATAAAACCTTTGTACCATAGCTAAATTTGTCTAGAAAGTTAACATTAGAGAAATTAAATGGGCACTGCGAAGTCCTCCATTAGTCGAGAGAATATGATATTAACATCAGATATGGAATAAAATTACATTTTTATAGCATCTTTTATGCTGAAGGTATGAGAGTGCTTTGCACAGTGTGATATTGGGGATGCAGTAATGGGTTATACCACAGCTCAGCAAGAACGAGAGGCGCTGGGGAAGCAGTCGAAATAGACAGAGTGACAGGAACAGATTTAGGCCCCTTCCGCAGCCTTGGCATCTAGGGTTTTTCTGCAGAACTTAGGTTGTTGTATCGTCCCAGTGACAGCAGTGCTGTCCCTCCAAGCCACAGAGTCCAAGCCAGGCTCCCACAGCTGTCCCAGGGAGGGCTGGCAGCACTGCCCGCTGGTGAGGCAAGGGTTCCCACTGCCCCAGCCCAGCCGTCTGGCAAGACAGCAGTGACTGACCGCAGGATGAAATGGGATGAATCATGCTCCCAGAAGGCCCCCTCACCTCCCCTGGTTGTGCCTGAGCCCGCGGTGAGCAACACACACAGAGATACCTGCAGCGGGAGGTCAAAGTCTGGGAAACCGTACACAGCTGAGAAGTTGCCAACTCTCTTGGCTCTGTTTAGGTCAATGTGAGTTAGAAAGATAATTCACATTGCCTAAGATAGGAGCCAGGCACTCCTTCACACAGGTGGAAATTCAAAGGGACTCCCCTGATGAGATGGGGTGTTTAATCTGGAGCAGGAGAGGTCAGAAACAAGCTCAGCTGTAGTAAGAAATGACCATTTCCGTTATTGATAAAGTGTCCCTTACTACCTTCCTGCTCATCCAGTTGAAACAAAAAAGACATTTCAGTCCAATCCTCTGTGTTTCCACGGAAGATTTTAATACAAACACAAGGGGAATCCAGTCCTAAAATCTTCTTTACATATCTTCTGAATAAACAAGTAAATAAAATCTCATCTTCTGGTTAAGCAGATTAATCGTGGAAAACACAGCTGATGGCAGGCAAAACGTGCTTCTTTCAAATGCTCTCTATGAGGTCATTCCCATAATCAAAAGAAAACTAATCCTCTTCTGCTAGCTTAGCTAGCCAGTGATTTTACTACCTCAGACAAACGTTCTCTGCATCCAGAGATGAAAAGACACAGAGATTTCAAAACACTCCGGAAGCATCGATCAGAAAGGACATGGAGGGGGGGGAGAAACCCAGTTTTTTCTCTCTCTCTTTTTTTTTTTTTTTTTTTTTAGTAAGAAGGACAGCAGTTCCTGAGGGAAGCAGGACACTTTTCCATCTGGCCTTCCATTGTCACCTGGTATACACTGGTCTGTCATTTGGAGATTGAGCCTGCCTTTGCCAGCAGCCACCCCAGAAGTGTCACGAAGGGGCGGCTGTGCAAAAGGCGCTGTGCAGAGTATAAACTCGCCATTTACACAACACCTCCTTTCTGCTGCAGTGCTGCCTGCCTTGGCTGTAGTGTATTGAAGAAATTTTGGTTTAGGCTGCAAAGATTTCCAAACTTTCTTAAAGCTAGGCAGATGCCTACAAGCTTTCCTGAAGGGGCTTTTCGCACAGTTTCATTGACCAGGAAATAAAAAGGACAAACCGCTTTCTCACTGAAAAGACAAAATGGTTGATTAAACTGAAAAAGCGACTCCGAGTAATTCCAGCTGACTTCCTTTGTGACTTCTGTCACCTCTCTGAAATAAAAAGTTCAAGACTGAAGCATTCAAAGGCAGAAATATATTTTCCAATGTTTGAACATTACAGTCTTGGTAAGTCCATTCTCCAGCACCTCTGTGAAATAGGGAGAATAGTACCTCTCCCACAGAAGGATTATGGCAATGAAACAGTGTATTACGTTCCCATGCACTTGAAACCCTGGACAATTAAGAAAGCAATTGTCCCCTGCAGAAATTCAGCCCCTCTCCTTAGGTTTGCTCAGGCAGCTCTCCCCCACCCCACCGACCCCCCCAGTATAGAGATATTTATGCCGTCACCTCTACCCTGCCTTTTGGCTACTATCGGGTTTCCTAAACGCAGCTCACGCTGGCCAGCCTGCCATGGTGCTGGGCTGGTGCTTAGCAGAGGAAGAGAAGCAGTTTAACAGGAACAGCAGCACAGGAGCCTGGACTCTGAGGTGCCAAGCATGGGGCTACACAGCAGACAGTGCTATCACGATAGGTCATATAAACACACCCAAGGGCAGCTCATTTAGCAAGCCAGCTCAGGTATTATTGCAAGCAGCGTAACAACAATGCCAAAATGCATTTTTTGCATTTGTATGCAGCTTTGTGTACTGACCATATGTTGCTTTTTGTTAGGTCCACAGCTATCATTTTAATGTGACTGTGAAAGATAAAGCCAGATTGTAGTTTGTTCCTGCCCCATGACTCTGATTCAGAGACACTCATGCAAACTGAGAAACACCACTAACAGCAGCAGCATTTTATCGGATCCACGGTCGTGAAGATCAAAGCAGAGTCTGGCCTGTATAAACTGCTTCTTAAAAAATGTATTATTCCCAAAGCTGGGAATAATGCGTTACATTGACTCCGGTGAATTTATTCCAGATCTAACAAAGACCAGGATCAGTGCCTAGGACTCCTCACTGGAAAATTCATCCAACTCCATTCAGAAAGCTATTATCCAATGTGTTAATATTTTTTCTTATCTTTTCTTACACTGATGAGAAATTAGAATGCTTTCTCACTCTCCTATCTTTTGTAAGTTACCAGCCCGCAATATGGTTTTGTATAGATAGAACACCCAATATATAGGCAGTAAATTATTCTGAAGCTAATGTTGAAATGTGGAAGGGTAGTGAAATAAATCATAGTTTAGCTCGTAAATTAGTTGAAGGTCTTTAATATAACCAGTGACAAAATTTGCACTTTATTGGATTGTGATCGAAGTATGGTTCTGCAGCCTGCAGGCGGATTGACACGAAGGCAGAACCTGACTCCAAACTCTTGAATTGCAAAACAGCATCAGTGGGGAATGAATTGTGTTTTCCAGTATACCCATGCATTTCTACAAATATTTCTCTCTACCCTAGGCTAGTTAGGCTTCTTTTTTGAATAGCCATTTTTAATTTCTTAGTTGAGTGACTGGTTTTGTTTCAGATTTGCAGGCACCACTGGAACCCTAGTAAATGAGCAGACTGAGCAGTACCTCAGCAGACATTTATCTAAAACCGGAATACTGATTTTTGCAGTTTCCAGAGGGGCAACCTTATTTCGAAGCCACAAGCTCTAAGTGCAGAGCAAATGCTCATAGTTTGACCTCTACCTCCAAGCACTGTGCCACTAGCTCTCACTGCTTTGCAACACGCGGTGGCACACTGATGGGCAATATAACATATATGAAAATGAAGGAACAGCATATATGCAAGTCTTCGGTGGTGGTGCAGAGGGCTGGAAAATACTTTCAATAGCACGTCATTTCACTGGAATTTCTGATTTTCAGGACGCTGGTTCTAATATTACTGCAGTCACAGTGTTTAACATCTCCATAGTGGAATTCCAACATTAAAAAAGAAATTCTATGTCTGCTAGCCAGGAAAGCTTACCTCACTGCTTTTGACCAGGCTGTTTTAGGAGCTACACCTAGCTGTGCCGGCAACAGAGCCTCCAGGCTCTGAGATGGCAAGTACCTGGTAAGAAAACCTATGGTAAGCAAGAGTCCTCTCCATATAAATCCACACTCAGAAATGCTGTTAAAGGTAGCAAAAATACTCTTCAGGGACAGGACACATTATTTTAAAATTTTGCCTCTATTCCTTCCTTTTTTGTGCTTAGCAGCTGTGAAGTTGTGATGTCTGCAGGAAGGAGACATATCTTAATGAAAGGCAGGCCCCTTGGTAGCTCCTCAGACTAGCCTGTTGATTGAAACTCATTTTCTTTTATTTAGCACCATCTCTGCCCAGTGCTATCTCTTTATGCAGTTCCTTATCTGGCCAGTATTAATTGATACTGCTCTGCTGTGCTGAGGCTGGTGCCACACATCTTTCAAATAAAATCAAAATTCAATAGGGGAACATTTACAAGGGATTCAAATGACACATTCGTTCTGATTATACCATTTCTACTGTTGTAAATGGCCTCTCTTTGGAAAACCAGGCACTATTATCCACTCTAGGAAGCACATCATTCCCACAGCCACTTCTTAGACCGTACAGCCCTATTGCAATGGCTTTATGAGCCTACTGGGATGAGGCAGTGCAAAATTGAAAGGCAGAAATAACTGTGTCTGAGGATTCCTGTCGATGTGTCTCACTCCTCCTCATGAATGCATCAGGAGGCAGGCAGCAAATGCATGGATGGGCATTTCAGCTCCACCAGTAAACTTGGATTTGAAAAACACAATGTTTTGCTGAAAGTTCCAGTGCTCCCCTTTGCTTACCTCGGACCTGTTACTGTGCATCAGCTGTTTCTGAGCATATATCCCAAGGCTAGGACTGATTCCTGCCCAGATGTCTAGCAGAGCTACAGAGCTAGTGCTAAACTCCACGAGATGCTCACACTGTTGGTCTGAGGAGCAGGTGGTTGGCAGGACAGCATCTCTGAAATGAGTTTTCTTCTCTCTGAAATTGGGAGCTGGCTTCACCTGGATAAAATCACCCTGTTCAGAAGACAGAACAAGCTTAGCTTTGCTCTGCCTTGTGCTGCCAGAAAACAGATGCTGACAAGATGAAGCAATAAGCCAGGAAATGGTAGAGGTATCTCCAGCCTACCCTTGGTTACTCATCTGTGCTGGGGACACCCTTTGCCATGTGATAAACTTACTAAAGGAGCAAAGATGACTGTAGTCTCACTGCCAGCACTGTCTAACACAGCAGGCAGCCTGGGCCCTGGAACGCTGTCAAACTGCTGTGCAGAGCCACCCCAAAAACTCCTGCAGAGAAGACATCTGCATCCTTCCCAGCCTGTATCAGCCAGCAAGTTCTCATGCTAAGAAAACTTGTGAGTGCTTGCTCAAGTTAATTTTTAAGCCATCTTCCCAAGCTGGATTTGACAGCTCACGTGTCATACACAGTTTTTATTTCTGTCATTGTCTGTAAAATTCTTATGTATAACTTGAGCCTGATCAGAAACACCTTCTCCTAAGAAAAATCCAGGGATCCCCAGAGACTCGCCTGGTTCATAACACCACCAGTGCAAAAAGCTCTTCCTTCCACATCCACTTCTTTTGAGTTCTGAAATAGAGAGAAGCTTTACCTCTCCAAAAAGCTAATGAAAAATCTACAGCACTCGGAGTAAAAGTCCTGGATGTGGACTGAAGAAAATGTCACGATATGCAATAAGTCTTCAGATACCAAAATATCCAAGCGAATGGCTTGTGTCTTTTTTTACAATATACTTTAAGCCATTTAACAGGACAAAGACTTTGGCACAAAATATCTCTGTGTTTTGGCAGTACCACTATTTTGATACTCAGTTTGGATTCACTTTCAACTAAAACAGAGAAGCTCAGGCAGCCACAGAAAGGAAAGCACCTATGACCAGAGGCATGTCATGTAAGTGGGCATCAAGTGTCTAAGTATCTTTGGCCTGAGCCTCAAAATGTCAATACCAGCTTCTGGAAGAAAAAAAATCCCAACCATCCTGCTGGACCATGTGAAGAGAGAACTCCAAGACTTATGCTGGGATTAATGAGAGACATTTGTGCCCATGCATGGAGCTGAGCGGTGCCCGTGGCAAGGAGGAGACCCTAGGCAGCCCCAGAGCCACAACAAGCTGCAGGAGGAAACCTCTGCAAACCACCGACTCCTTCTCCTGCATGGGAGCCCACTTGGGGCTTTCTTGTCCCAAGGTCACTATTGTGCCCATTATCACCAAATAATGGGATGTGTGGGTCTGCACAGGAAAGGAGCTATGCAGACTTTTAGTCAATTAATTTCAGAATTGATTCTCTCTGCTGCCGGCATCCTCTACAGCTAGCAGGGCTTTTCACTGCAATCCAATGCAATGCACACACCTTTGAAAAATGATGCTTTCAAGCCTGCCCTGTGGTGCAGTAAATTTGAAAGTGCTCTTAATAATAATAAGGATCAACATTGACTTTAATGGTCCTCAAACCCTTTGTGTAATTTCATTAGCTACCCAACACAGATGCAGGCAGGGGTGATGTCATACTTTTTCCCTTGCTCTGAAAACTGAGTCAGGCGCCAGAGATAGAAACCAGTTTTATTGCCCATAATCAGATTAAAGTTTCTGGGAGTTGGTGATAAATTGGTGATTGCCAGAGTAATCTAGAAATACAGAAGGTTCTAGCGAAGATGTAGCACAGCTCAGATTGGGGCAAAGGTCTTGTGGACTGTATGCAGAGTTGTGGATGCCATCAGATGCCTGTAAGCACTCTGAATCAGCATGGGCAATCTGGCATTTAATGGCACTCCTGTCAATGAAAGCACCAGAAAAGAGTGCAGTTTCACAGCACGGAGCAACCTGTGTGTTCACACTAATGGTGACTCCCAGAACTTCCCTTTTCATTGCAAAGTCCATTGGCACAAATACCTCATGCAGGTACTATACCACCTTCACCTGGCCAACCTAGCACTTGTCTGTGTGTCCAAGATCTCTCCTGACCCAAACTCCTGCCGTCTTCCTCTGCCTGACATGGTGAGCACCACTGAAGGTCTGAGTTTGTCAGCACTTTACCGCAGGCTGCTGTCTTTGCCAAGAACGGGAAACAATAGTGGTAACCTTGTGATATCTGTGGACATAGAGCCATGTCATGACCTCCACTTCACCTTGCAGAACTCAGACCCAATGGATTGAAAACAAAGAAGAAAAAACAGAACAGCAACCAAAGAGAAATGAGGAAACTGGAGAAGTCCAGACCATTGACTGCTTTAACAAGACCCTTTAAATAAGCTGGTAAGATGCAATTACCTCATCATCTAAATATTGCAGCAGTAAAATCAATGCTACTTAAGGAGTCTGACAGTCAGTTAGGTACTCTCTTGATATTTGTGAAAGTCAAGGCAATTCAGTGTAAAACATTGATTCATGCAGAGATATCATTAAAGCACCACAATACTAGTCCCCTAATGGGTACTGAGAAAATTAATTTATTCCAGCTATGGAATTCTGATAAAATCAGACCTCTGAATCTTCCTCTTTAGCTGGATAAAGGGTTGTTTTCTAGGTGAGAGTTCTTCAGCAATGTCGTTGATGTTGGGTAAGAGGTTCACACAAGACCCAGCACATAACTGCCTAACAACAAGTTAGGATATAGAACAACCCTCAGGATGGGCTTGCTGTGTATTAACATCATGACATCATTACCCAGTGGGTAATACTAGAAAATGTGTTTTTTCCTTTACCAGGGTCATAAACACCCAAATCATCAAAATTATCTAAGTCCTTAATATCTTCTGGTTAGTAGAAGAGGCAGGTATCTAGCCGCCTTTCGGCATCCCTGAATATCCAGTGATTTATGTATGCTACAGATGTCAAGTGGAGGAATAGATTGCTGTGAAAGGCTGTGGAATCTCCATCATTCAAGGTTTCTTCAGAGCAGATCTGACAAACATCTGCCAGGAATAACCTGTGCACCATTGCTCCTGTGTGCCAGCCAAAAATGGGCTGCACAGCCTCTTGAGGCTCTCCAGCTCTACAACCCTAAAAAAGCCCCGATACTCATTTCATGGGTTTTTGATTGCGTAGGAAATCTGTCTGGGCTTTTATCAGATATTTAGATAGCAAATCAGTATTAATTTAGTCATAACAATCGTACCTAGAATAAAGTGGATCAATTTTATTTCTGGCATGATGTGACTTCCCTGGAATTATATAAGGGATGAACTTAGTTCAGCATTTGGATAATTAATAATCTATCAATGTCTTGCATTAATGTGGATATTGAGTTATTCTACCATCATTTAAAACAGTGGCATCACTAATGAGACCATTAACTATAGAGATCACAAAGTCACACTGGATTCATGTTTTCATTATTTCTAGCTAAGGTTAGATTTTAGCTCAGCCAGTTAACAAATGCCAGAATGATGCTGGCCCAGAAAATACGCATCTCTTAATTTTCATTAAGATGTCGTGGAGAATGCTAGCAAACAGACAAATGTAGCTGTTTTGTATCACAGAGTCCTGCTAGACAGAGCAAATCTTAAAAGTGTATTATCATTGAGAACATGATACACAGCTGTTTTTCGTATATTATTTTTGAAATTATTTGAACTGTATCAAATTCAGAAGCTAATTAGGATCTAGTTCTGGAAAACACATCAGCTCCTGCTGAACTTCAAATACACAAGTATCTTAGCTGCACTGAAAACAACGGCTAAATTTAAGCTCACACCTGAGCATTCATAGGACAGATTGTCATGACTGCTCATGTGTGATTACAAACACAAAACTTATCCCAGCTTGCTGACAAATTAACAGAGCTTTACAATCTTTTCAAGTTGAATTGGTTTGTGAGTCTGAGGTCAGAGAGAGGAGTCCCCACTGGAAGCTCCATTTCAGACTAGTCAAACACCAGATCCAACCATTAAAATGTTCTTTAACTTTGGGCTTCTTAAAACTCAAACTTTAAGACTGACAATGTGATCTGGAATGCAGAAAAATTATTGCAAGAGTCTCAGTAAAGTGGAACTTTTAGGGTAATCTTTAGATATGACATCATTTGGTGATGTTTTTACTATTATGTCTCTAGCAAAAATGAAGTAGACTTTGAAAGATGAGAATGGCACCTCAGTGCATCATATTATGTGCCAGACTGGCAACATAGAGTCATATTATAATTCACCGGGCACCGAGCCTATTCTTCATTGACATTCATAAAGAAAAAATATTAGGAGATCAGGAATACAGCAGCAGTCAAGATAAAGAACAATCTGATCCCTGCCACACAGTGTGGTTCTTTAAATATTCAGAATATATCCCTGCAGTGATATCAGCCAGGCAAAAGGAAGTATTCTCTTGGGTTCACCAAAGACAGAAAAAATGACCACAGATGAAAAAATATCCCACAATAACAGGGGCAGCACTGGTTACAGCTGTATTGCCATTGCTGGCCATGCACAAGTTCAGACTCCAACTCCATCAAGTGGTTTGCGCCAGCTGTAGCCACATTTTAGGCCTGGGCTGCCTCATGCCAGCTCCTTCCACACTGTCCTTGGTCCTCTGCCTTCCTACTGCTTTGTTGCCCACTAACAAGGCCATCTAGCCAGCAAACCTTCTCCCATGTTTCCGCACCCCACACAACCTTGTGTGTTCTTCTGTAGGATGAGAAATGCTAGGGAAGAGGTTGAACTGATCTATGTCTATTCTAGAGAGCAGCAGATCCAATGTCAGTCAGTGCGTATTAGCGTGAAAAACAAGAGAAGACAGACATAGGGTGCTCTCCTGGAATTTTTCTTGCCATTCTTGTTTTTCCATGCTCCTTCCCTTTTCATGACTCTCATCCCCTTTTCATGATCTTCACTGGTAATGAATCAACATGAGTTCTCACTGACCGACACCAGGCATAGGAGCAGAAACTCTGGAAAGAATCACATTTTCTGTATTTCCTTGCCTTGTCACAACTTCTCAGAGCAAGGCACGAGTTGCTTGTTTCCCCCAAGCCCCATTCCCAGAGACATTTCCCAGTGATATGAAGCAGCATCAGGGAAGTCCCACTAATGAGGAAGCTTGCTATTCCTTCTGTGTGCTGCACTGTAAGTCTGCAGGGAGCTTCATGTACCAGTAAAACACAAGATAAAATGACTTCTTTAATATATTTCTTGTAGTTTCACAGATGGAGTAGAAGCTGTACCCAAGCGAGGTGACAAAGTCTCCCATGCACCCCCACAGCTCTGCTCCCAGAAGCACAGCAAGAAGATCTGGGGGAAGTACCTCCCTGTTTGGTGCTCCTGAGATAGGAAGAAACCCTATATAACCCAGATCAAAAGTGGATGAGTTGTACCCTCACCCCAGGATTCCCCTTCACCAGTAGAACTGCAGGAACAGAACTTGAGCGTGTAATCATAGAATCATAGAATCGTTAAGGTTGGAAAAGACCTCTAAGATCAAGTCCAACCATCAATCCAACACCACCATGCCTGCTAAATCATATCCTGAAGTGCCATATCTACATGTTTTTTGAACAGCTCCAGGGATGGTGACTCCACCACACCCCTGGGCAGCCTGTTCCAATGTCTGACCACTCCTTGAGTAAAAAATTTTTCCTAATGCCTAATCTAAATCTCCCCTGACACAGCTTGAGGCCATTGCCTCTCATCCTATTGCTAGTTATCTGGGAGAGGATCCCAACATCTGCCTCACTACAGCCTCCTTTCAGGTAGTTGTAGAGAGCAATAAGGTCCCCCCTCAGCCTTCTCTTCTCCAGACTAAACAACCCCAGTTTCCTCAGCCGCTCCTCATGAGAGTTGTTCTCTGGACCCTTCACCAGCCTCTTTGTTCTTCTCTGGACACACTCGGGCAACTCAATGTCTCTCTTGTAGTGAGGGGCCCAAAACTGAACACAGTACTTCAGGTGTGGCCTCACCAGTGCTGAGTACAGCGGCACGATCACCTCCCTACTCCTGCTGGCCACACTATTCCTGATACAAGCCAGGATGCCGTTGGCCTTCTTGGCCACCTGGGCACACTGCTGGCTCATGTTCAGCCGCCTGTCAACCAACACCCCAAGGTACTTTTCCACTGGGCAGCTTTCCAGCCACTCCTCCCCAAGCCTGTAGCATTGCATGGGGTTGTTGTGACCCAAGTGCAGGACCTGGCACATGGCCTTGTTGAACCTCATACAACTGGCCTCAGCCCATCGATCCAGTCTGTCCAGATCCCTCTGTAGATCCTTCCTACCCTTGAGCAGATCAACACTCCCACCCAACTTGGTGTCATCTGCAGACTTACTGAGGGAGCACTCCATCCCCTCATCCAGATCACTGATAAAGATGTTAAACAAGACCAGAGGCAAAACTGAGCCCTGGGGGACACCGCGTGTGACCGGTCACCAGCTGGATTTAACTCCATTCACCACCACTCTCTGGGCTCGGCCATTCAGCCAGTTCTTTACCCAGCGAAGCGTACACCCATCCAAACCACAGGCAGCTAGTTTCTCCAGGAGGATGCTGTGGGAAACAGTGTCAAAGGCCATGCTGAAGTCCAGGTAGATGATATCCACAGTCTTCCCCTCATCCACTAGGCGGGTCACGTGGTCATGCATCCATCATTGCACTTGGTTAAGTATTTTCATTAAGGTGTTGGGAACAGCCGTTTTGCACGCCAGGAGAGAGTTACTTATTCATGCCCCAAGGATTTCCTACTCTACACCAGTCTCAGCCACCACTGTGTTATAGCTTCCTACGGAACTGGAAGTTGAGTATCTTCCAGAGAACCCTCTACAGGCTAAGCTCTTATATTTAGCCTTACATGTTGAAATAAATAAGGCTGTATATGAAGCCCCACTATTTTCAAATGTCATTGAAATTATAGTTCTGTAGGTTTTGGCTTTATGTGGCTTTAAATCTCATTTTTAACAGTGTAAGAACACAAAAGCAGAGAGAGGAGAGAGAGGGAAGGGTCAAATTTGTATGCTGCTGAAACTGTGTTGTGCTGATGAGACTATGCTGCTGAAAAATCTACTTCAGGCTTTCATGTGATCTTGATTAATAATTTTTAGGCCCAATTTAAGGATGCAGAGAGCAACTGAGTGTTACTAGCTACACTGTTTACACAGTAAAGTGAAACAGTCTAAGTGCCAGTATCTCGTATATAATTATTTGGCTCATTAACCTCGAACAAGGTCAAATATGAGAACCTAGGTGCATACACTTTCCTTCTTTGTTCATGCAGAAAAGCAACTCATGTTGACATCAGGAGAGATTTAAGAAAAAAAGAAAATATACACGATCACACAAAAACATCAGTAAGTAAACACAAGTGAGAAAACATGAGCAAGTGCACTGACTATGTTAGGGATGGCAAACTGACTCCCCAGCTGTGCTGGTGGTGATGATGAGGGTGCTCCAAAACACCCAGGCTCTGCTATTCCAAAGCAGATTCAGCTAAGACTTAGAAAACCCTTCCAGGGAAAGTCCTTGGCCTGCTGAAATCATGGAGATTTGTCATCTCTCACGGTGCCTGGAACTCACCTTTAAACCCTGGGATACTTATGAGAGCCTGTAAGAGCTTTAGATCACTTTTCTTGGGCTTTTTTGGGGATGATAATAGATAGCCAAGCTGTACAGCAGAAGAATGAAGTCAGTCAAAATTCTTGGTAACTTTGAAAGTTAGGTAGTAGATGCAGCCAGACATACCTTTTATGCTAGTATCTACCCCATATATAACACAAAAAATATTATGGAATCTGTCAGCAGGTAGGTGATTCCACCGTCTATGGAGTTATTCTTGGGTTCATCTCCTGGACTCATCAATAGGGCAGAAGCAATTAGCTCTTACTGTTAGTGCAAATAATTTCAACTATGGAACAAAGAAGCTCTTAAAAATTAAGATTTCAAATAAGGAATCACTGTAATAAGATCATTTTGTGTGGTAATGATGCTCAGACTTCATCCTGCACACAAGGTGGCCTGACTGTGCTTTCAGCACACTCTTTATAATGGTGCTGATTTCTCCTGCATGTGGATCACATTGCTATATCTCACACCGTATGCAGGAAAAGATAAGAAAAGAGACAAAGTCTGTACTACCATTCCTGGGCAAACTGGAATCTAAAATGTTCATAGCCAATGCTGAATAGTAACAGTAAACTCCGACGTTGAGTAATAATTAGACCACAAATAGCCATTCTGGACATGATTAGCGGCCGTGTGTTCAGATACTGGGTAAGAAGAATATCACAGGCTTGCATGGGCTGCTGGTTGGGCAGCAATACTAAGCAGAGACACGCTTAGCATCGCTACAGCAGCCCAGACAGATTCACAGTCGGTCATTCTCATCCATCCAAGGAAAAGACAGGCTCTGTGCCAAAGGGGGTTTCCATCTCTGACATTTCACGGCATGTGCCATCAGATGGCTCAGGGTAGAGTGGGAAGTTTATTAGCAGTGACTGGAAGAGTTAAGACAGCTGTTGCTTTCCACTGCCTTTCTGAAAGCCTTGGAGCACCAAACTTGTGGGGAATGTTATCTCCAAAATACTGGTCAAGAATGCAACTGTGGGGAATTCAAATACATAAAAGGTTACAGCAAAGAGGAAAAAAACTGCTGTCCCCATGCCCGCGGTGGAGCAGACCAGACAGAGTGGGAGTACGGCAGCAGACTAGCTGGACACAAGCTAGACATCAAGGGAAGCTCTTCAGGAGCAAGGATAGCAAAGCCCTGAAACAACTCACCTGCAAAGGCTGCATGCAAAGCCTCGTACAGAGGGTTGCTAACAAAAGTAACCCACCTTGTCACGGTGGCAGGAGACTACCTTGGTGAGCTCTTGAGGGTCTTTCCAGACTTGCAAGTTTTCACGTTACACAGGCAGTAAGTCCATACAGATATCAGAGTCACACCACGTTAATAGTTGCACACGTCTTCTTTAAGTCACATCAGAAAAACAGAAAGTTTGTTCCAGAGAAAGTCCCACAATCTGCATGCATGACTTCACCATATCTCAAATGGCTAAACACCTGGAATGATTGTGCTGTACCTCTACCTCCTAGCAATACGCTGAAATGCTGCTTTTCCCTAGTCTCTGTGGAGTTACTAGTTCTCTCCTTCTGTCCTCTTCTGTGTCCACAGAGGCTTCAGCTATCTCGGACCCCCAGGGCAAACAATTTCAAAGCTTTGGCAGGTATTGAAGACATCTGGCAGAGTGTATTGCCTGGACTCTGTACTCCCCTACAACTTAAGAGAGACACCTCAAAACCCTACCAGCATGTCTTTTTTATTAGAAGCTTTCACCTTTTGATGAAGAGTATTGTTGGTCATTATCAAAGTAAAGTAGATCAAGTGGCAAGTTCTCTGAAAGTAGATCGCAAAAATCATTTTGTGGCAGAACGTAGTTGAGATTTGACTTTTTAAGCAGCTAGAGCCAAGCAAAGAGTCTGGAGTGAATGTGGTGTCCTACCACAAGACTGAAATATGGGAGAACATGAGAAGTCCAAAGCAAGAAGGACTTCCGGGGAAAGACCAGATTCAGTGTTGACAGGCATCCCCAGATGGGTCAGGACCAGCACAGGGCACAGCAGAGTTGCAACTCAAACTTGCTGAGTTTACCACATGCATTTCAGTTTCCTTGAAACATTGCAATGATCATTGACCAGATATTTTTTAAAGAAAGTCTTTTTAATTGAGGCAGTTTTTTCTGGTGCTAATGAAAACCCCTTCATGATTAATTCAGTATCCTGATATTTGAAGAGCACTGATGTTGTGGTATTATATAGCTATCACAGAAAATTACCACTTCAGGACAGATGGTGCAGTGGTGTTGATGAGTAACAATTAAGCCCAATCATTTAAGGCCTCTTCTGCTCATTGAAGGCATCCACTAAAGATATGTATTTGAAAAGTAGATATGACTTTGTTTCTTCTAGCAATAAATAACCCCATAGACTTTCTAAAGGACCCTTCTTATATCTTTAGATTAATTAATTAAAGGGTCTGTATTTGAATTGTGACTTTTGATTCTCTTTCCTAAGTGTTCAACGGTTTTAGAAAAAGTTTCGTGTCTTACCCTAGAGTTACAAAGTACTTGTATTCATTGAAGATTGATCCATTTTGTATCACTGTTTAGTTTCTAATTTTGAACAACCAGAAGAATCAGATCTTTAAAACTTTGTATTTAAGGAACTCCACAAAGGCACAGGGAAGAATGTTCCAACTCCATCCCTGAAAAGTACAAATGTGTTGTTATTTCAGTACAATATAATCTGTATAAACTGTAAAGTGAGGTGACTAACAAAGATGGTTTCATGAACAAGGGCATTTGGTATTTGCTCAATAGAAGAAGAGAAAGATGACTGAAATGTTGCATTAAATTGTTGCATTAAATGGATAACAGTGATTTGATATCGACTGAAATACAGTAAGACCCATCAGACTCTAAGAGCAGATGGGTGACAAGCATCTCCTTACCAAGAGTAAGCTAGCTGATAATAGGTCTGACCTCAGCCTGGTTGAAATGCTTGCCTGCACCATGCATGTCTTCTTTTACCTTCTCTGACCCACCTCTCAGGTTCTGCCCTCAAGCCACACATGGAGGACTAATAATCTGTCCCATTTTCAGCCTCTAGTAGGATTCCCTCCATGCGTTGGATGCCCTGCCCATCTGGAGTCCTCTGAAGGAAGGGCCTCATAGGAGCACAGAGAAGAGAGGGCAGTGCCTGGTCAGGGTGCTGCATCCCTGACTGTGCAACAACGAGTGATACTGGGAGAGATGGTAGAGCTGATCCAAAGTCCAAGAGGGTCATTATAGTCCATTGCCTTCACCAGGATCTCCAAAAAGTCAGGCAGCTGGTGGGGGGCAGCCAAGGCAGTGGTCTCAGCATTTATATCTAGAAAATCAACACTGAGAGAGAAATCACTGAATTTGGTTGTGGTGGTAGGCTTGAAATCCAGCACATGGGCTGAGCACTGAGGCCTTCAGAGACAGCCTACAAACAAGACACCACCAGGAGGCCCCCAGCAAGCCAGACACTGCAGTGTTGAAGACTGTTGTGGTGACGTGTTAAACAGATGTGCTTAAACAAATCTGCATTGGAAGACAAGACCTGCTCGCACTCTGGGTCAAATGAGGAACAGCAGGGCAGGACTTGTAGCTGCTTACACAGGGCTGAGGAAAGCACAGAACCTTGAAGTCTTGAGCAGAGATGCTGCTGGGAACACCAGATTCAACTGTAAGCTCTCTGCAACCAGGTCCCTTAATGAAAAAGTTTAAACTCAAGGGATCCTCTGTGCTGTCTGTGCTGGTAATAACACAAAATAGTGCTGGAGGAAGCCATGTAAATACAAAGCTGGGAGAAATAGCTGTTCAGATATTTACAGAGATAGAGCAGAATCATGATGGCTCCACAGATGACAGTGACTATTCATCCCAGTTTTCTAATGAGAGCCTATAGCCTACGACACGGTCATGTTAACCCATTGCCCTCTTGTCTCCAGATAAAAGAACATAGGGGACCAAGGGGACAGAAAGCACATGTTAAAGAGCTGACTTGTGCCTTGCGATTATCCTCCTCCTTCCTACATAATAACGTCCTCTTCTCTATTTATATTCACATCTATATTTAATGCTCACTGAAGACTACAGACTTGTGTTTGATGTTCAGCTGACGACATGATTCATCACAATCCTCATTTTTAGTAATGGAAAAAGGCCGTGGTAGAAAAAAACAGATGAGACTGCTTTTCATCTTGGTAGCCATGTAACCTTTATGTGAACTTGGAAAGTCATACAAAGAATGGCAGCCTCAGCCTATTGCGAGTGATTCACAAAGTTTTCTGAATGCTGCGTGATCTCCCCTAGCAGTATTTAATCTCTCCTTCTTTAAAGAACACTCCTTAAAAATAGACAGCAAATCACCCATTCCTTGACCTACCATTTCTGTTTTTGTTTTTAACATGAGATGTAAAAAACATTCTATTTATTATAAAAAGTTTTTTTAAAAAAACAGATGTTATCATTTCTATGTCTGCAATCCTACAAATGAAAAACAAGGAGCATAGGTCAATTACTGACTTGTTTTTCACGCTCTACCCTGCAGCCAGAGCCACCAGTGTTATGACTTCCAAGCAGGTGGCCAGATAGGAGCATGGCACTCCCTTAGTGGACACCAACAACAACCCTCTAAGAACAATCTACTACAGAGTCACTGAACGCAGACAACCAAAGAGCCTCTGATATTGACTCACAACAAATAACAGTCTGGTGCTCTTCCTTACGAGAATAACTCGAGCACCAGACTATTTAGTGTCATGGAACATCTATGCTCAGACTCTCCTATGCATCCTTGCATGGAGAACGCCAATGTTCTAAGGGTTAAAAATATTCCTGTGCACAGAAGCTAGTTGTTACCTATTATTTAGCCACAATTTTATAAATCTCTTTGCACAGAAAATAGATTTACCTCCCTGTTTTCCAAACTAGCCATTTTGCCTTAAAATAACTAACATCGGCCCGTTAGAGATCAGACATAGCTGGGTTAGATGATACTATAATTTAAGAATATAATTTAGCACTAACTTTTTAACACCAATGTGAAAGACTGAAATTCCAGTGGAACATGTGAATTCATTAAACGGAAGTATTTTCATTCTTCAGAATGCGTTCTTTACAGAAACAAGAAATAATATAAATAACCTCCAAATTCACAGTAGCTATTAGGGGTACTACAGTTTTGTTTCAATTAAAAATTCTTTTAATTTCTGAAAAAAGAAATGCATGCATCCATCCTCTCTCTCATTCCTGCCTCCCCCAAAGCAGCTTTGGTCAAAGCTGAGTTACAGTGAGCAAGGAACCCAAAGAGCTGGCTGAAACTGCACCTGCATAGTGCCTCCCTAAAAGGGGCAGGTGACAGAGGCAGGCTCATTTGATAACATCAAATCACACTCCAGCACCACTTGTTTGCTCAAAATCACTCCTTGGTCCAAAGTGTCCTGGAGCTGCTGCCATGCTGAGGAACTGACATCCAGCTCTCCAACACAGCTTCTCCCAGCAGAGAAACGGAGCAGAGCCTCAGCCTCAAATGCCTGCTGCAGTGATGGGGCAGGGCAGAGGGCACGCACGGTGCCCACTTGGGCATGCCGCCCACCCTTGGGAAGGGGCCATGCCCGGGAGCATACAGACCTTGGCACCCAGCCTCCCGCCACCCCAGAGCGTTTCAGCAAGTGTGCCCATGCAGCCCAACCCTCAGACCTAGCCATGTGTCCCCCCTCATACTGATTCCCAATTTTGCAACGTCCACGGCGGTTCAAGTCCCCCAGAGAGTCAGCCTGTGACCTCCCTCTGGTCCATCCGTCACTCCATCTGCCCATCGCTTCCAGTGGGCAGCAGAAGTCTCTTCTGCCTAACATGTATGCTGAAGCGACTGGTGCCAGTGCCCATCGCTGCCAATACCTTCTCTTCCCTCTCTCCCTTCCTCCCTCCCTCACTCTTCTTCCTCCCACTGGAGCTCCCAGCCATCACACAGCCCTCAGCTGCACCAGGGCAGCTGTTGAGGTGGGCACAACCAGATTGTGGGACCAGCCTGAACTAAGCTGGTTCACTCTGGTGGGCTGTTTTTCAGGGGGCTGATTTTGTGCTCCCCTGCTGACAAAGTGAGCCGGGACGAGGAGAGCAGGAGGTTGATGCTGCTGACCTGGCTCTGCTACCACGAGAAGGACTTGTCCAAGTCTAGCCTCAGTGACACCATCAACTGGAACGTCTGGAACTGGGCGCAACATTTTAATCTGCACTGTCACTTACACAGGTGCCTCACAGGAACACTGTGGGGGGTGTTCTCTTTGCATGCTTACACTGTTTCTGTGGACTTCTCTTCAAATAGAATGGCATTTCTCACCTCCCCTCTCTTCTTTCCATCAGCCTTACCTCCTCCCTTCCTCTTGCCATCGCTGCCTGTGTGCCTGACTGGTGGGGCAGGAGACCCAGCACCTAAGCAGGTACTGCAGAGGTGCAGGAGGCGACCCGGGCAATGCAAGACAACACTGCAATGGCTGTACTAGAAATCAAGGAGGTCACATCTCACATGTGAAGGCAATTGCCAGTCACTGTCCCACTGTCCCTTCCCTCAGCACGGGCTACGCAGCACTGCATAAGAGAAAATCTGGCCCATGAACCTCAGAAAATTTTCCCCCAGATGCGCGAAGAGGCTAAAACTAGAAGGACAGATCAGCTGCAGCTCTGTTTTCCTGCTATACCCATCCCTCCCCACATCCCTATTAAAAAGCAATGATTGAAACCTATTTCCCTCCTTGTTATTCCTGCATTATAACTGTTTGTAAATGCCATTTTTTCTTTAATTACCCTTCCTACATATACATGAGAACGATAAAGAACAATCCAACATTGCAATTGAATTACAAACGCATTGCACACGGATGTCCTATTAACTTCATAGCAGTGATGTGTTACAAAATGCAAAGCGCAGAAAAGGGGGTAGTAATTTGTTTTAAATATGTTAATTAGGTGGAGCAAATGCCTATTGCCGGAGAAAAGAAAATCACTGATCGCAAAGTGTGCCTTCTAGCACGGATTTCACAGGGCAAAATGTAGTTAAAAAAAAATACCTTTATTCGTATTACAGCCTTTTAGCATAAATAGCTAATAACCAATTTACATTAATGGTATTGGCACAAATGCAAATTAGGTTCTTTTTGTTTGTATTGCTGAAGTGCAATTCTATTGCCAGACGATTGTATTTGGCCATTTCATTAACTGGAGAGATCTAAGAAACAGATACAGTTCCAGGGCCTGCCCAAGGAATATTAATATGGAAAAGAAATTGCACCGTACACCTGGTTACAAGCTGGGGCCTCACAAAGAGCGCATGTGCTTTTCGCACCCGAGCCTGTTCCTCCATCACGCATGCCGGCACAAAGAGACCATACCTCAAGTAGGCTGGTACTGTCTCCAGTCAGGTTCAGAAACAAGGCCTTCCAGTCTCACGCGGCTTTTCAAGATTCCAGCTGTTTTCCTGTCCTGAGTCACAAGCATCAAGGTCTGGGGAAGCTGGCTGCCACCCACCCCAACCAAAAGAGAGGGCTGGAAAGGCATGACAGTAGTCTGCGGTTGTCCACTTAGGAGAGGGGGGACTTGCATCCACAGGCACGGTGGCTCCGCTGGGGACAAGTCCAGCCAACATGTCAGAAATGGGGCTGTCCCCTCCCTACGGGGCTGCGCTTTCCAGGTCCATCTCTCCCCTGCTAGCAATGCACCTGACTGACTGGTTTAGAGCACCCTCCTCCTCACCATAGTGAAACCGTTCTGCAGCAAAGAGATGCACCGTGTACCTCCTTCAGTGTAGTAAGTGATGCGGAACCTTGCACGGGATTTACACCACTGCTTCTCCCCATTCCCCAGGTGATGGTTTTCCCGCTTGACACCCAGAAAAAGGGATGGTTGCAACATAATGATTTTTATCGGTTTAGATGGCAGGTGGAGAAAGCGGCCTTTACAGCCTACTAAATCAATGCTTCTGCTAACCAAAGATCAAGTGCAAATGTTGGCAAATCACTGGCAAGGCATGTGAAAGCCACACAACCCCGCCTGCTATAGCAATAGAGATTTTCCATTTCAGGCCTCATTCATCTGGGACCTTTCACATTCACAGGGTCTTTCTTTAGTCACGCTATGTAAGCAGGTACTGTATATACTGAAAGCCAATTTTCCCATACACTTAAGTATGCTTCTGGAGGAACAATAAATCATGAATCTATTTCCAATTTCATTACCCTTTATGTGATATTGATACAAAAGCATCCCTTCCCCTCATGTGCTTGCTTCTTAGATGAAGGCTAGAGGAAAGGTTTCATTTCTTCATGCAAATTGGCAGTTAGCTCTTTTCCTTTCAGCAATACAGAAAGCAACAGACATTTTCTACCGCAAGAGGATTTTGGAAAAGGGATGCATGTATTGGTTGTGTGTCAATTCGATTCCAAGCATGCAATACACTGGGCTAAATTTTGCCACCATCAACACCAGTATAATATCTCCAGAATGTCCCTGATGGACACAGAATGATTTTTTCCTTTTGAACACGAACAGACATTTTAAAGAATTGTTACGTAAATATACATATATGTATGTCAACAACAGCTCCCTCTCATCCTTACTATGAGCAATGTCATTCTAGCAGATCGACAGAATTACAGTAGATCTCAGCCTTGTGCTTATGATGTGCTGTGCTGTGCTGCAAATCAAGAATAACTTCACTAAAGACCATCAAATTCTGTTGATGCAACTCCAATGTATATGAGGTCAGAAAAACGCTTTGCGACCTTTGGGCCCTCTTGCCCACTACCTGCACAGAAAATAATGAACTAAGCAAACACAGTAGGCAAGATAATGTCATTCCTGTAGCACACAAAATACTGAAAACAATTAACAACATCAGCATTACAAGATGAGTGTTATGAATGGCCAAGACTTCTGAGATGTAAAAGAGAAGAACCACTTCTCTGCAGAACTGGCACCAGGAAACAGAACCCATCATATGAGATCAACACTCCAAGCTTGTTCCGGTTTGGTAATTACTTAAAGTAGTTATCATCTGACTGCAATTAGGTGGAGTAAGTGAAAGACTTCATCGTTTCACTTCCATTCCCAAGCAACAAGACCAATGCTCCAGCTGGCTCACGTGGCTCTCCTTCATATTATGAGCCATACAAATACTGAACTGAGCTAGTTAGGATGTATGTTAAACTTATATCATCCAGTCCAAACCCCATTATCTGAATACAAAGACTCCCAAGGGGTTCCATGGGGTTTGGATCAGATCTACATGACACATGCCAGGTTTGTAGGGCCAAAATGAGCTGACTGCACCAGTGTAATTTCAGCATAACTCTATTAAAGTCAGCGGGGCTACTCTGATTTATGAGAGTCTGAGAGAAGAATTTAACCATTAGTGGTTTGTACTGGAATACAGCATGCTTCTCATTTTATAACAGTCCTAAAGATTTGGGGTTTATTTTGTTTTTTTAAAAAAACTCTAATTTTTTCTTTCAACTGTAGCTATTACATGTTCTCCCAATGGTTTTTCAGAGGTAAGATACCTCATGTAATGAGCTCACAATTTCTTCCAGTAAAAATATTCATTATAACCTATAATAGGGCAGGAAAGCTTTTAGTACAGTGTACTCTTTGACCAAATTCGGCTCTCACTCACACTTCAGTGGGATTCTTTTCTCACCTGACATCAATAATGTTGCCTGAGAGGAAATGAGAGAGGGGATTGGTCAATTATACATGTATAATTTTTACAGAACCAGTTGGAAAGTGACAGAAATAGTCATCAATGAAGACTAATGGGAAGATTCTGGGGTACAGAAATAACGATTTACTCTTTCACTCTAAAGGCAAGAATGGGAGGACAAAAAATGGATGATCACAAGAGCTACAATCTGATACGGAGTAGCGTGTTTAGGAGTATATGGCTATTAATAAACTCATATGCTGGTATTTCTGTATGAATAGTATCTCCAAGCTTTATGCAGCTGCCACAGCCTCAGCTCACATTTAAGTGAAGGCACCACCTGCTGCTCTGAAGCACTGATCGGTCTGAAAAGCTGCATAAAACTACATTTGCTTCTCCTGAGGCTGGGTGGTTGAGGCAGCTCTGATAAGCGGGCCATCCCTGCTGGCCACCGGTGCAGAGGAACTGCAGGGGAGCAGCAGCCACCTGCATACCTCCCCAACACACAGGAGTCGCAGTATGTTGCAGGTAAATCAAGCCATCTGCAAGGAAAGGGAGTTTTTTGTTTTCAAAAGTTATCATCTCCTGCAAGGGAAAAACATGTTTCTTTCTCACTGGGAGTAGCACTGTTTACAAGAAAAGGACACCAAAATCAGGCCGGTCTTCCCAGAGAAGCCCTACAGACAGACAAAAGCTCAGCAGAGTTTGGCTGCCGATTTCATGTTTCTTACAATCCCTCTGAAGCTTTGAATGCCTTGGTGTCATTATTAGGGGATAAAACTGCATATTCCATAAACCTACCTCAATCTGGCAACTTTTACAAGTGCTAAATTCCCTTTTAAAAGGGTGTTAAAAAAAAAGTACCGAGGCACAGATATAATAGCTTGGATTTAGTCGGTCAAAATCAAGGGCAAGTACAGAAGACCTATTAAAAAAGTGAAATGGCATGTGCATCCGCATCCAGTGGAGGTGGGTGCAGTGATGTACAGCATAGTTCAGACTGCCCTGTTTGCCCAGAGTCACTGCATTACCAGCACTATATCCTAACTAAAGTGCTCTGTAAAAGTGCTTTGGAATACAGAAGTGCAAGAGGAGCCGCATAAAACCAAATTCTCCTCTGTTCTATTTAAAACTTCAAGGCACCAGTAAAAAGAGAATAAATATCCCTCCTCACTTTATGCAGATGGGAATATCTATCATGGAATGACTGATAAGCCTTATTGGAAAGTCAGCCTTCCAGGTGCTGCTCTGTGCTGCCTCGCTGCGTGACATGGTGCCATACCCACAGGGCACAGCTGCAAAGGTGGTGGGAAGATCCCTGACAGCCTCTCTGTGCCGGCTGCGGACCGACCCGGGCTGGGGCAGCCACTACTGGGACGGCCTGAGGAGACGGCAAGCTTGCTGCAATGCTTTGGCCAGGGACCGGGCCATGAGCCCTCACACGTGCCCCATGGGTGGCCCTGCGCTGCATCGTACCACTCGCCAAACCTGGAGTATTTCATTTCAGGGAAGGAAATAGGGATGCTCCCGGCCATCCATGGCATCGGAAAGGATGTGCCAATAAATGCCCTGTCTCTGAGTGTCTCACTCCTTGGACACCTTCTCTTGGAGACAAAAAACTCTTGCCTGTGGTCTTTACAAATCCATAGGGTGTACAGGAACAAACAAATCACCTAGGGCAATTTCAGATGCCTGGAGACCTCTTCCGTGCCCATTTGCAATACCTGCTGGAGGAGTGAGGTAAATGTTCAGCAGACAGCAATCAGTCACTGACAAAGCCAAACGCACTTCAGGAAGAGGACAGGACAGGATTTGCACAGAAAGGCAAACAAGAGGGTGAAGCTGCCACACCAACACAACTTTAAATACAAACTTGTGGTCCAGAACAACTGCCTGCAGTACACGTCATTAAAACTTCTGGAAAAGGGACAGCTAAATGAAACTTCTCATCCAGGAAAAAATATCTCAAGGAGAAAGATGAATCAGGAGCACAGCAACCTCCTCCCGGCATTCATCTTGCAACCATCACCGCCTGCTGAGAAGGGGTGCCTTCGCAGGGAGGAAGCTCCAGTCAGTGCCCCCCACAGATGTCGCAGCTGTGAGCCCTGCACCCCGCAAGCCCGCAGCACCTCCTGCCTGCTCTCCTGGACAGCTCTGCTTTCAACTGCTGGCACTCCAGTCTGCAGCCAAAACACAAAAATACGGGTGCCTCAGGGCCCCTCCGAGGACTGGAGCATCACCAGCCTCGGACACAGACCCAGGTGACCAACAGCATTGAGCATGCAAAAACTTCGGTAAATACCAGACTGAAATTGTACTGAATTGTGTGTCTGTCTTATCTTGAGCTCCTGTCAAATGCAGTCACTTTTCCCTTGCTCACTACCTCGGCAGCCAGTGTCACTGCAGAGGGCAGTGAGCCTGCCGGACCTGCACACTGAGCCGCCTCACACCCGCACACGCGGGGCACGGCCATCAGCCTCTGCTCGCCCCTCACCAGAGGCTCCACTCACGTTTCCAGCTCTTCCCTTCAGCAACAAGTTTCTGGAAGGTCTCACTGATCGCTGGCCGATGGGCTGGCCTCTGCTGCATGGGTACTAATCTCCTCTAACTGCTAGGTGGTGGAATTTTTAAAACAGCTTCTTCTGTGACCAGATTGTTGCCTGCAGTGCAAATTTTGTTTGCGTTGTCTATATGGGGATGTTTGTTTCTAAACTTTATTGTTTTCAACCCATCTGTGTATAAGGACAGGTGTGAAGGAAATCTCTTACTTGATGTTTCTTATGGACATGTTTCTTAGAAATGAAAGTGATTAAAGAAAGTGACCTCATCCATGTCAGTCTCAAAATGGGCTTCATTGCATTGCAAACATAACAAGTATAATTAATAAAGATGCCGTGTTATTTCTAGAGAAGGCTACCTTCAAAGTCGGAAGCAGTGCAGCATCTCCAGCAGCCCGGCATGGAGAGCTCCCACCCATGGGGACAGAGCGATGGGTCTCTGCAGGGAACCCAGCAGGCTGACAGCACAGCTGCCTGCGGCCGCCACAGCTGGTAGAGGGGACGTTTGAGCAGCTGCTGGGGTGCGAATGGAGCCACCGTCCTTCAGAGGATCTCTCTGAGTCAGGCCAGGGACAATTAGGTCTATAAAAAATATTGCACCAATTTAACAGGGACCATCTGCTCTACAGAGGATGCTGGGCAGGATTCATTTCATTACCCAATGAGTCCCTGCAATCCTCACCGAAATCAGATCCTACACTTTGCTTCGTTGCCCTGTAGAGTCCCACAATTTCATCTGGCCAAAGAACAGCTGGTTTCAGTCTGACTGAGACATTTTGGTCTGTCTGGGCATCCAGTCTTGGTACGAAAACATGTGGAAATAGAAACTCCATCTCCCACCTCCATAGTTTACTCCAGAAATACCACCCACCCTGCACTATGGCTCCAGCCAGTTACACCTTTCTCCGCCACATTAAATAATCTTTTAATAACTACTACCCTCTCTCTGCAGAAAAGTTACTCATCACAAGTAAATCACCTCTCTGATAGATAACAAAGACAGCTAGTGCCTTAGTCTTGGATTCTGCAGGCATAAAGCAAGGAGAGCCTGACAGGAGCAGCTTCTCCATAACCTTCTTTTGAGAGGATGAAGACCCTCGGAAGGGAGTCATCTCCTTAACTTTGCCCAGGTCAAAATTGGTGTCCAAGATTTCTCATTTGGTAAGAAGGGACAGCAGCCCTCAGTCTTTGTTGTGTGACTTAGCTTTAATACACTGAAATTCACTTGGTGTAAATGAGTGCACTTCCTCTGAGTGTGCTATTCTCAGCAGTAGTTACTCATCCTTGTGGTGGCCTTCGCTAATCCTTGTGATGGTATAAAATTTTAAACAGAAGCTATTCTACCTTTAGAAAAAGGCAGGTGGATTTGAAGACCTTTATAACGTGTGAAGCCAATCGCCTGCTTGTGCTACATCTTTGTAGCTGGGTCTCACAGGAAAATTTGTCCTGTCATCTGAGAAGTGCCTCAGAAAATCTTGGCTAGAGCTAATCAGTGACCACTTCTGCTGCTTCCAAAGAGAGAAGGGTGAAGAAGCACACCTCTATTTGCTGCTTCAGGGTCATCAGGAGATAATAGCAGTGCAGTCAGCAAATGTGGTGCAATGCACTGAAGATGCCTACATCTCACACCTATGTTTACAAATAGTCTAGTGAAAACACACCAAAGCTCTTGTTGCTGGTTGTTGCCTCCAGGTGACGTTTCCTCAGGAGCAGAAATATGGAGAAAATATAGGTTTCCTTCCACTGGATGGCTCTTTTCAAGAGCTAGAAGCAGTGCCCAAGGTCTCTGCCAAGTCACACCAGGCCCACAAGGCAAACACACTCGTGTGCAAACACAGGCTGATGATAAGGCTGCCCCTCGCTGCTAGAAAGTGTCTCTTTGCACGGTCTCAGAGGAAGGATGGTATAATTGTTACCATATGAGTTGCAGATTTAGGATTTCCAAGCCTGCGACAGCTTTGTGATCTTCAGCAAGTCAATTAATACCTTTCTGGCAATTCTTCACTCTCTAAAAAATTTAAGGATAAAAATGCTTCCCTATTCACGGCAGGTTGTGAGAATAAACACAGCTCAGATGCTGAAGTGCTGAGATAGTGTGATAGTGTATGTGCCATAAAAAGGAAATGTCTCATGAATATGTTGAAGAAGACAGAAAACAGATTAGACTTCAAGGAACAGCATATGTCAGTCTAGCAATGTACAGTCATTGTACAGACATTTCCACAGCTTTCTCCTCTTCTGCCACGAAGGACTAAAATCATGGCCCACTGGCATCATCTTCTTGCCATCAGAGAAACAGTTCTCCGTCAACAGTATCAAAAACTTCAGACAAGATCTTAACCATGAACAAAAAACTAATAGTAAAACCTGCCTGGTGCCTATAGCCTGTCACAAGGAAGTGATGGCGCACGGGGAAATATTTGTAACAGAACGAGGTTTATATCATGACCTTGATGAAATCTCAAAGCCAGGAAAGTGCCTTTGTTGTGGAAGAGAGGATTACCCAGACTTACCACAAAGGCAAGTCTTTCTGGCAAGTTGTATCTGCTTACCAAAATGGCTGGGTCCAAATTTGCCTAAACCTCAGAGGAAAGGTTTAGCGCTTGTTTTGAAAGACAAGAGATGCTGAAAGGCCATGGTGTTCTAAGCAGCCTGAGTGATCCTCAGGTAAAACAATTGGTAACGCTGGTGAAAAGCAACCTCAGGTACACCACCTTGGACCTCTGTGTCCAAAAATTACCTCTCGGTTTAGTTCATTACTCATTTACTCAGACAGGTTATTCTGAGCCCCTGTAGTGCTGTACGTAATCTGTCCAGTGCAGTACATGTAGGCTTGACCTTTACAGTGGAGCGTCTCTACAACTTCTCAAATAGCCCTTTTTGCTTTGACCTTCTCAGCATGGTAATATTGATAGAAAAATTGTTGTCATGGTTGGGGATAAGAGCCACGTCCTCAAATAAAACAGCCTGTCACACCTTATAGTACTAAAAGATAAACAAAAATCTCTAACTAGAGAAAAGAAAAATTCCGTGAACCTGTAGCAGAACTTCATGCAAAGTGGCTTGTAAAACCTTCCATGGGGCTATGGAAAAGAAGTTCTTGAAAGTTCCTGGGATAAGCCCAGTGAAATAGACAAAAACAGTTTGGGGATAAACATGATGACAAAATTGGATGGACTGAATACACAACCAGTGTTAAAAGAGAAGTGTATGAACCAGGAAGGAAAAAGTAAAAAGCAAGACCAGAACTGGTTCTCCAGTGGTGCGAGAATGTCGTTCTAGGAACAACATTAAGCTGTCAGAATTTGATCTAAGCAGAGCAAATCTGTGTGTCCATTGTCATGAAAAACAAGCGGAAGATAAACACAATGACGAACAGCACAGAATATTTGGGTGCACATAGCCAGAAGTGAACGCCTGCATCCAGACTGCTCCCACAGCGTGATCAGGGCACAGACTGGGTTTCTCTGGGTACACTAACCCCTTGTTATACACTGGTGTGCAGCAATACTTTTGCTTGTCTTCTGTTTTTATCAGAAAAATACAAGAAAGCATCAGCAAAATAACAACACTTTTGGGAAAAAAAAAAGTTTTCGTTCTGATTCTGTACTCTGCACACAGAAAGACAGAGTTATATTCTCTTGGGAAGCAGGTGTATTTATATCACATTTCTTCTTTTTCTTTCTCTTAAAAAGGAGAGGCATTCAAACATAGCATAGCGTCATTTTAAAACAGGTTTATCATCTGGTTTTCCAGTTTCCCTTAAGCTTTTATAATTGCAAAACCAGGCGCATGGGAGGGATGCTCTGTCCTACGTAAAGAAGGTGCCTCATGGGCAACCCAGTCATGGTCACCCAGACGTGGTCACATCTCCTGCCCACGCCTCAAACTCAAGCTCAAGGTTTCTCCCTACCAGAGAACTTCAAAAAAAGACAGTCGTGGTTGCCTTTGTCCCTTAATTTTCAGAACACAGGCTCATAAACGCAAACAAATGACCCTCAGTCCTCACTCACACAATGGTCTTTTTACACTTTTCTGGAATTTTAAAGAATCTTTCAAGGGGGTGTGTGTTTAACATTTACTGTCTTTCCAGCACACACTGCTATCTGGAGCCTTGAGTTAACAAGACTCATTATTTCTCCATAAAGATGTCTTTCTAGACGAGCTTTCTGATCTTCTTGTTTCTGTTTGTGATTGAAAGTGTAATGTCCCAAACAGCCAGTGTAAATCATTGGAGTTTAATTATCAAAACCGTTTTCTCCTCCAAGTAATCTTTGGCTAAACGAGTCAATGTGACAAGTAAAGAAGACAGGAGTTTTTACAGACAGCTTGTATGCACCGACATAATGTGGACAGCAAGTGCACATGTAAGGTTTTTATTTCCGGAAGTTCTGCATGATCAGATCACATCCTTCATACTGGAACAGGCAAAACATGGTGCACAAACCCAAGCACAGCTCCTTTGTCTTCAGATGGGCTGTTCCACTACAGGACTAACAGGATCTTACCCAAACTCATCCACGTGAGGAAACTCCACAGTGGCTCCTCTGGGCATCTTCAGGGGACAGCTGGATGCAGACCCTGCATCCACATTGGAACTGATGATGACAAATCTAACACTGTGTGTGTGTTAGTCAAACAGTAATGTGGCCCTGCAAGAAAGTCAGCAGCTTGGATCTGTGACCTTCACAGCCTGAAGTGCTGAATCTGTCCATTCAAGCAGTTCAAGGGCAAAAAATGTGTACATTTGCTAGAACTGTAAGAATATTTCAAGTTAATAAGCTGCATTAATGTCCAAAAGTTAAATTACAGTCTTTACACTTTCTCTGCCTTTCCTCTGAATACTCAGTTCCACTTGTGCATGTACAGACAAGAGAGATTTTGAATTAATAAATATGGTATTATGGCACGATCCTTTAAGCAACTGAGAGATGAAAGGCTGATTTTTGTTTCAGTCCTAAGCACACTGACATCAGGGGTAAATTTGGTGCTTGATGCAAGGGATTCAGCAGTGCAACTGACATTGAAACTAACAGTATCCACAAGATAAACAAAATTACATTCTCTTCCTTGGACAAGAAATTAAATACAGATTGCAACTTACTCAAAGAGTTAAAAGTCAATTACTTTTTCCAGTGAAATCAATGAGAAGGACTTTCCATTTTAGTTCATCAGACTTGCTGCCCCCTGAGAAGTGTGACTTTATCTGGAATCTTTATCACCATTTACCTTCCTGGGTTGATGGGTTTTCTTCTTTCTTTCTTTCTCTGCCTGATTGGTGATTGGTCTCACAAATACAACATTCATTTTTTTCCAAAGGCAGTTCCACTGCTTTCAATAACTGGATAAAATTTTGAAAAATCACTGATATTTTCCTTCAAGACATTGTAAATGCTGAAACAAAGACCAATATTAGCTGGACGAAACATCCAAAGCACACATGCCTGTTAAAGTGGGGCTGCAGATCTATGGGGACGCTCTAGCCAGGATCAGCTTTCATCCAGTAACCTCTCTGAAAATGATGTGTATACTTGGACTTGTTCTTCATTTGTCACTGTTTGGTTAAGGCAGGTATCACTTGAATGGACTTGCCCCAGGACAAGGGGCAATGGGCACAAACTGAGGCACAGGAAGTTCCGTCTGAACATGAGGAAGAACTTCTTCCCTCTGAGGGTGACGGAGCACTGGAACAGGCTGCCCAGGG
>Ga0065711_1030714_pt1 | contig 31657 bp, 17 predicted proteins | sample Hoacrofraction12_FD_59098 | JGI IMG/M metagenome (GOLD analysis project Ga0065711, IMG submission 59098) | Hoatzin crop microbial communities from Cojedes, Venezuela - Epithelial fraction 12 v2 (version 2) | ecosystem: Host-associated > Birds > Digestive system > Esophagus > Crop | place... | reverse complement strand
CCCCCCCCCCAATTTAAAAATAAAATAAAAATCACACACGATCACATGGCTCTGCCAACTCTCACCTGACTTGTGCTGGCCCGATTACTCCTGATTTTGAAGGGAACTGATATTTAAAAAGTGGTGGCAATGGTAGCTCCCATTTTATTTTCGATTTGGAATTTCCTTGTCAGTTCTTCTTCATGCCGCTGTGCATCACCTCCTGTTACCCTTGTCCTGAGCCACTGGAGGAGAAACCATCACCAGTGCCGCAAATGGCTTGTTCTTCAAGACCCCAGGCTTCCATTCATCTGTGAGTTGTTCCTTGTCTCTTGAGGGGCCTCTGTATAGTACTTGGCCAACTTTTAGGAATGTATTGAATACAGTTTGTTGGGATTTTTTTTTTCATCTATTTGCTATTTTGGCAGACTAGCACATTAAATCGAGCTGAAATCAACTGTGCTTGCAAATGGTCCATAAAATCTGTGTATCTGGAAGCCGCTTACCCACTTGGTAGTGCTCCTTTTAACACCCAAGTTACTTGCTTGTTCCAGATTATTTTACATTGAAGTTTGTATCATTTTTAGATAGGATATTTGTGTTCAAACGAGTGAACACTTGTTTGACCGGTAAAAAAAGTCCTTGCAGATCTGCCAATAGTGCAAATGCTGAATTAGGTGTAGACAGAAGTTTTTCTTTCTCTCATGGCATTGTCTGGTTGTATATAGGCACAGCATCCCTTCAGCAGATGGCTGCTGGAGTCTGTTGTGGGGTAACAGGAGGGTATAGTTGGAGTCAGAGCTGCATTTTTGCTACATTAGTGCTACATGCAGACTCCAAAGGTAGCAGGTTTTCTTGCGCAGGTTGATGGCTTTTGTTCTGACGTGGTTACTAAAAGCTTATTGCTGAATGGGGCTGTGTGGCATTTTTCTTCCATGTATCTATGCATGCCTTTTTTTTTTTAAGGTAGGCAGTGATCGTTATCAGAGTGGGGTGTGAGGAGATCATTTCCACTGGCTTGACTGCTTCACTAACCTCATTTTCAGGTTTACTCTCAACTGCAACAGAGTTTTGAAGCTGCCTGCCTTACGTTTACCTGAATTATGCTGGTTCTGTTCTCACCATCTTGTATGCTGCACACAGCAGTATTGCATCGTTTCCATTACAGTCCAAAGTAACCTTGAGCAGGAAGCCTACTGATAGGCTTGAGGTGTAAGATGTAAGTAGCAGATACTGTAAGTAGTTTCTATAGGCAGACGGAGCCAACCTGTGGGTGAGGTCTTCAGAAAGCACAGGAGATCTGGTGTTAGGAACACTGCTAAGCACAGGATGGCAATCAGTGAAAACAGGCTTGCTAAAACCCGAGTGCTTTGGTATTTTCACAAAGCTTGGATATGCTGCCAGTGTTCTGCATGGGTATGGTTCTGTAATATCACATATCAGAACTGAAAATACTTGGAGATTTTTTTTTCTTTGGGTTGAAATATTTAAAATTCATGCATCTCCTGGAGGAGTTTGTTCCTTGCCAACACTTGCAGACAGTGAGAGACATTTTTGCAAGTCATTTGCAGATGCCTCCTTTACAGGAAAATGTAGACAGTGTTAGTTTACTGCCTGAATTGAATTTTGAAAACTTGAATTCTATTTTTATAAATTGGAGTGGATTACTTTTTCAGACATACCATTTTGTTACTTTTATTTTTGTATGTAATCTTGGATGAAGAGAAAATGATGTTTAATCTAGATATTCATATGTCCCATAAATTTGTGAGTTGGAAAAGTTAAGAAAAATTTTACACAACAAAATGTTCTGGAAGGTAGTTTTAAATTAGGAGATTTTAAACCTAACCGCACAACTTTCACGCCATTTAAAAGCTTATATCAGAACTGATGGGGTAGGACTAAGAACAAAAGCTATTGGTATTATGAAGTTAAGCAAGAAATCCTCTGTACCCTGCTGTTCTGGTCATGATCACAGCTACACTAAGCTAAAATCCACTCCCCCACCCCTCTGGTGACCTTGGCTGCACTTCAGCACACAGAGAATGGAAGCAAAAGGCAAACTCTAGTAAATATTAGATTCTGCCACTTGCAGATATACAGACTACATATAAAGATAACGGCTTGTGTGCTCTGGCTCGCTCTCCAGCTCTCACTTTCTCTGAAGTGGACTTAGTGTATTTGCCACTGAATTATTCTGACATAAAACTTTCCAGACCGTACTGGTGTGGTGAGCTGAACTCTGTGGCTTTGCATGGGTACTGAGGCTTTACAGAACTACCTATTACATTTATAACAGTGCTAATTTTTGAGAGCCATGCAGAGAAAATTTTAGATTCAGCCCAGCTGATTTGTTCTTCACACTGCTCCTGCGGTGAAGAGGATTGATTTTTGTGTTTCTTTTGATATTTGGCTTCCTTTCCTCTGGTACTCAATGCTTCAGGCCTTAATCCTTTAACCTTGAATCTGATCATCAAGGCTTCAAGGAGGGATCAGGCCTTTTGATGGAGAGAGAACGTGTTTTGTTGTACCAAATGGTTGGGAGTGGTATAAGGCAAGACAGCTTTCCAGACAGAGTGTATTTCCCTGTTGTGTTAAGAGACTATAAGCAGAGGGTGGGTTTAGTGGGGATTATAAATAATCTAGAGGAAGGTGGGGTGTTAGAGGCAGTGGAAAAGAGTTAATGACTTTTTCTTTAACATTTCACCAATAACCAGTCTATTGTGACAGATGTGTACTGGGTTGCCAAATGCTATAGTCTGATTTGGGTAACGGTTCAAAGCTCAGCCTGTCATGGAAATGGCAGTGTGGTCCCTGATGGAGCAGGGGGAAAAAAGCTTTTCAGCTTCTCAAAGGGCAGTATTTGTGGAAGCAGATGCTTGCTTGCCCTACCCAGCATAAAGAACAGTTCTGCGGGCAGCCGGGAGAGTTCGTGCTGCTGGATTTTTATAGGATCATTAATTATATGTTATAAGGCAGCTAAGCATGGCATTCCTAACTCGATGAATTCCATTATGAATGGCCTTTTCATATTCTTCATCTCATTATATTAAATGCATGTGACCTGAAGTTTAGCTAAAGTTATTGTTCGGGTTAACTTTCATTTAGTGGTTGCCCTAATTTTAGAAACAGTATGATCTTTAGGTTTTATGGAGAGACAGGTCTTTTTATGCATGTTTTTGCAGCACTATTTTAGATAATTTCTTTTGGAACTAGGTAGGAACCTCTGTGAGGTGGCAGGGAAGGGATTTAGTCACTCCTTGATTTGCCTGGAGATTTCTGTCCCCATGTCCCTGGATGACAACATCCAGTTACACGGATTTGGCTATCATCTCTCTGCCAATAACTCTTAAACGCTCTGCTCTGTTCTGTCTAGTCTTGCGTATCTGACTGCCTCCCTGACACATAATCCTGGTTGTTTTGCCTTTAGATCATTCCTAATCTGGCCAAAACAGAACTCCTTACTTTTTCTTCTGAATCTCTCTTCACTTCTGATTTTGATAACGCCACATCCTCCCTGTCACTCAGACTCGTAACCTCTGGGTCACTCTCCTTCTCCATACACATCTGGGCTGCTGACAGCTATTGCAGCTTCCTTCTCCTTTGCAGCAAAAACATGCTTTCAGTGTGTCGACAGTTAAAACACCACCCATTGCTCTAGTCCTTCGTCTTGCGCCTTGACTACTGTAAAGGCTTCTTTGACTGCTCAATATTCACTCCCCTCCTTCAAAATAATTTTTCCAAATGGGTATCTTGGCTGTTTATTCAGATCCTGTCACCGTTGCTTCTCTGAAACCCTGATTTGAAGCCAGATGTCTACAGTATCAGTCTGTAGGGCTCTGCAGAAAGTCACAAAGCTGTTTCTTATTTTATTTGCTCTGTCACCTTTACTCTTCTTTACCCTTTCAGTTACATGGGATTCAGTGTTTTGTTGGGTGTTGCATGAACTTTTGGCCATGTGCTTCTACCACATTCCCCAATTCTTTCTGGCTTTTGGAACCACTGAGTTATGTCATGGTCACTTCTGCCTTTGTCTGTCTATTCTGACTGTGCCTTTCCAGTTTCACATCTTACCTCTTTGAACACTTTTTATTCAGAGTTTTTTCAGTATTTGAGTTCTTTTTTTTCCTTCCCACCTTCAATCCTAATTTGATGAGTTTCAAAGTAATGCATGTCTTACGACTGACCACAAGGATGGTCTCTGCTTGGTAAGTCCAGCTAAAATCTAAATCACACTCAAAAGATATCACCAGTGACCTAGGGAGAGAAGTATTATAACTCAACTGCAGTGACAAATCATCAGCTTTTCTGTGTATAAAAGTTTACATATGACTTCCAGCACATGCAAGAGTTTGAAACAAAGCAATATGCAAGTATCTTCAGCCTTCTGTCAGTAGTGTCAAGCTTCACCTCTTTGTGTAACTACATGCCCTTCTATTTGATCGATGTGTAGTTAATCCTTTTTTTCTTCTTAACTTTGTGCTTCCTTAATCTCCATCTACATCTTGCATCCTCTGATAGATGAGCTAAATTTATATACTGGCTGTAGACTCAGTATTGCTGAGGTGGTTCAGCAACACAAATAATGCAAGTTTATAAAGCCAAGTCACAGTGTCAGAGCTCTGGACAGACACTTCCAAACAGATTATAAAAACTTGTGCAAAGGGAGGCTTCCAAGACCTAAGATCAATAGCGGTAGCTGTAAGATGGCAAGAATCGCTCATATCTGGGCTAACAAAAGTACACAGTGGTTTTGTCACCTTCAGTTTCTATGGTGAGGGAACCAGCAGCCCACAGCCTGGGCAGAGCCCACAGCTTCCCTGCATGCAATCTTGTGCCAGAATCTGTTCCCTTTGTTCCTTCCCTTGATACTGGACATCAGAGCGTGCCAGTATGTATCTCACTGAGATGTGCATCTTAACAAGGCAATGTTTTCTGTATGGTTTCAATTCTGTTATGTCTCTTTACTTCCTGGGTGTAAGAGTACAAAACCAAGTTACATCTGTTCTGTAAACATCCTGAATGACTCAATATTCGGTGGTGCTGTCACATTCACATAAAATCCATGCACTGGAAGGAAATCTTTAGTGTGTTGTTTTTTTGTGGGGCCCAGGCAGTGGTTTTTAGAGTTGTGTGCCATTGGTTAGGTGTCTAAGTCTGTATTACACTTGCAATAAATACCTGATTTTTCAGTCACTAGCCATCAAACATGCTCTATGAAATATGTAACTTCAGTGGATTGAAGGCAATTGAAGTCTCCAGAAGTGGTATTTTAAACCTTTACCAGGAGCTACCTTGTCAAATCTGCATCTGTTGGGCATGATAATCTACTGATGAGAGTAAAGTCCAAAGTATTTTTACTTGTTTTTGGGCTGTTAGGTTTTTTTTAAAGCAGATCAATAAACTATCTCAGTGTTTTCATTTTACTGAACAATATAATATAGATGAGTATTAGTGTAGTGGTAAATCATTAATGTACTCCTTAATCATAGGGTGATCATGTCCCACAGATTTAATCATGGAAAACAGGCGGATGAAGTGTAAAGATGCATCAGGAGGGGTGTTTCTAAGAGAAATGGGGTAGTATATGAGACCATTTTAAAAGATTCTAGTATGAGAGCATTTCGGATGCCATGTACGTTTATAGTTGCAGACTTGGCTGTATTCTAACATGCCATTGTTTTTGATCACTGTAAAATAAGAAGAACCATGTCAGGTTTGTATATGGCTAGGGAGCCAGTGTGGTGTGAGGAGACATGTTGGGATAGTGTTAGAGCTGTGCCTTGTACCTGGACTGAGCCTGTGCCAACATATTGAGCCTTGGGTGGCTTTTTGAAATAAGAAGAGCGTTATGGAGTCCAGATTAACTAGTCCCAAGATTTGTAGGACTTCAACACTAACAGACCTATATAACCCCCCAAAAAACAATCTGTGCGTAACATTCTTGATTCAATCATCATGTGATACAGATAAAGATGATTAGAATAAGAGGACAGAATTTTCATGGACGAAGATGGGTCCTGTAAGGGTGTTCCCATGACAATTTCAATGGTAATCGTTCCGAATCTTTAGAGAAATCAGATTGAAAGACAGCAGCCTCAGAAGCACATGAAAGATAAAAATTCCAATTGTCTTTATTATGGAATTTGATGCATTTGTCTTTTTTTTATTATTATTAGCATTATTTATTGCTTTCCCTGCAATGTGTTCCCTGATATCAGAGGAGCTGTCAGTGACCCAGAAGGTCACCTAAGCATCCTTAGGGGTACGTGTATTTGCCCACTTTAGCGGTTATTAATTTTCATCACTATCAGTGGGAGAAATTTGTAGCTTCATGTTCCTTCATTTGCTTACTTAGAAACCAGGGATGATAATTTGTCATGCGAATATCCTGAATATTGAAAGTTCGCATCTATCAGGTGCAACTTTGTCAATGAACAGAAGCAGCTGCAGATGTTATGTCTTGTATAACTCTTCTGTCTGCATATAGGCACTATAGGATCCTCCAGAACTCTTATTTTCTGTGCATATGCTACCCTTCATAATACCTGCATGCAAGAATGCAATCTTAAATATCTGTTGCACTAATTAGGTATCTGTTGAAAATGTCTTGTTAGGAGGGCACACTGGAAACCCTCTGAGTACTTACTTTCCATCTCTTACTGTGTCCCTCCTTTGCTATATTGTCACTTATCCATAGCAAATGATTGCTCCATGATGTGACCCATGATCAGAAAAAGGGCTTTTGCAATTGCTGCCATTTACTGAAAGCTCCTGTTATCAACACCCATTAGCCTGCCTGGAAACTCCTATGGAGGAGAGAGTGCGTATGTACCGGTTGTCTTAGTGAAGGAAGACATAAGGACTCTTGCACCAAGCAGGTGGTTACCTGCGCACTCAGACCTATCTCTGCAGCAACAGCTCAGCGACAGCCTGTTTTGCAGTGCACCCCACCTACTGTAAAGCCTTTTGTTTTGGGTGAGCCAAGTTGAGAAGGGATGATGCATTGTTCTTCTATTCCTTTACCATAACAAAATTCCATTCTAGTTTGGGGAATGTTTGTTCAGGAGATAGCTTGCATATGGCATTTCGATGGGCACCTTGTGAATGGGGCTGGCTCTCAGCCAAACAGCAGTGATTCTACATAGGGCACTAAGGCATTCACTTTGCTGAAGAGCATGTGATTCTCCTTCTGACGCGTCTTGATCTACTGGAGAAGTTTGAATTTACTTCGAAAACTTTGTTTGTCCTAAGCAGGCTTTTGCAGCATTTCTTATGGTACTTTCACTGGTGAACACTTAGGCAGGCTTTTCAGATATACAGACGCTGTTTTGAAGGATTGTTTTTATACCTATGACTTGACATTTACATGACTTTCTTTTGTGAAGGCTGACAGCACTGCTTGCTGGAACGACAGCTGCTCTGCTCTGCTGTATAAGAAAGGCCAAACACACAGTCACAGCATTTTGTTCTGCTAAAGCTTTGCCAACCTGTTTTTTGTGGCCATTTCTCTATGACTGTCTAAAAACCTTTATGCTAGAATTTTCTTTGGATTTGAAAGAGAAGAGAGAAAAGTAATCAGAGCTCATTTTTCTGTTTATTAGGAAAACTAGGATAGGTGGGAAAGGTGCTGGTAGGGAGTTGAAATATAGCGAACTTCAAGCAGAATGAGCTTCAAAGAGAAGGCATGAGTATAATTTTAGGTGGAATTTAGCTTAGTAATTGCTACAAATGGACCTCTAACTGTGTGTATTAAGTGAAGTCTTGACTTCATTGAAGATAAAGGCAGTATTCTGATTGATTCAATGAGGCCAGGGTTTCACCTATGGCTGGTATGATCTAATAGGTCATTGCTAATTAAGAGCATATGTGGCCTCAATTCTTGCTGGTGGAATTTAATATCTGAGCACCAGTCGCTAAGGGAATGGGGAATGAACTGGTCTCTGAAAGAGTGGTCTGGAGAAGCTGTGCTGTGGATTACTGTACGCTGGTACAGCTTGATAAATGGAAAAGTTTTAAGCATAGTGGCCAGTGTAACTCCTCAAAGATGAGAGAAAAGTAAACCAAATGCAGTAGGTCCAGGAGAGATAGCTCAACAGGGAAAAGCCAACAGAGGAACCTGATAACAGCCACAGGCATTACTGGATTCGGGGGTGCGGAGCCTGAAGAGGACTGTAAGAGACGAAAGCTCTGCATCACTCCTTAGCAATATACTGTCTGCATAATAACATGTAGATTGTAGGCAATCACTGTCTATTCTGTGTGATGAAAAATCCTTTAACTGCAAGCAGATTTGATAATATTTATGTTTCAGTTCCAGAACCCTTACTGGCTGCTGAGGTGTTCCCCTACTTGTCCCTGCCCTCCTGTCTTCTGCCTTAGAAAAATATGTGAGAAAGGGGATGGCCTTGGTTCCGAAGATCATGTACCTGTTGAAGCGGCTCCAGAGGAGGGCAACAAAAATGATCAGAGGGCTGGAACACCTCTCCTGTGAGGAAAGGCTGAGAGAGTTGAGGCTGTTCAGCCTGGAGAAGAGAAGGCTCTGGGGAGCCTTATTATGGCCTTTCAATACTTAAAGGGAGCTTATAAGAAAGATGGGGACAGACTTCTAATAGGGCCTGAAGCAATTAGACAAGGAGTCATGGTTTTAAACTAAAAGAGGGGAGATTCAGACTAGATACAAGGAAAAAATTTTTTAGGATAAGGGTGAAGTACTGGCACAGGTTGCCCAGAGAGGTGGTCAATGCCCCATCCCTGGAAACATTCAAGGTCACATTGGACAGAGTCCTGAGCAAACTAGTCGAGTTGAAGATGGCCCTGCTCATTGCTGGGGGCTTGGACCAGATGACCTTGGAAGGTCCCTTCCAACCCAAACCATTCAATGATTCTGTGGTCTCAGAAGTGTAAAAGTATGTGGACTCTAGAAAGGAAAGCAGCTGTTTCTTATTAACATGCACTGGATCCCAGCAGTGTCATTAACATGCTGATGCATCTAACATAAGCCTCAAAATGCCAGGTTGCATAATTGGGCAAAGAAATCTCACTCTAGGCTGGAATAAGGCCTTTGAGGTCCGTATTAGAATAGGATGTTTTTCCTGATTTTTAAAGGAGAGGAGAAATGTTTAGATTTTTTTCAAGCTTCAGTATGATAGGCTTTAGATTTTAACAGTGTCTTTTTAAGGTTGTTGATCTGCTGACGTGAGCAGCTTGGTTTTGTGGCAAGGAACACAAGGGTGATGGCGTTCAGGGGTGAGAGGTTGCCCTGAAGTTCATGCTGTGCTTCTCCTCATCGCCTGCAACACTCTTGCCTCCCTTCCAGCTCTACTTAGCCATCCTGTGGTGTTGCACACCCTACACGAAGGAGGAGCGAATGCTCCAATCTGCGTCCTCTTTTCCGTGTGCTGCTCTGCCAGCTTGGACATCCTGTCATGTTTCTGCCCAGCTCCCCTGGAAAGAAGGGGCAGGCTGTGTCCCCTCAGAAGAGGGCTCCAGTTTGGAGATGGAGACTCACTAAGGAGGGGCCATAAACTCTACTTCTGTTGTCAGGGTTTTCTTCATGATTAGCTCTAAGCAGACACACATGGAGTATGCACTATTTTCAGGTGTCTCCTTTGCTCCGTGGGTCGAATGTGTGGGAGTCGGTTCCAGTTCTCTTCCACCTCTGCTGGCCTTCTTGCTGTCCACGGGCCCAGCTTCTGTACTGTATCAGTTTCTTATCTTTTTTGTCTTGGGGATTAGAGTAATCAGACTGCCCTACCTGACACATTGTTGGGAAAAAACACGTGAATAATCTGAGGCATGTGGTAGTTCTGGAAGTAGAGGCTTACAAAGAGTAATGCAATACACTTAGAATGTTTCCAGGGATGGGGCCTCCACTACCCCTCACTTGAGAGGACTGAAAACGTTGTGGTTGTTCAGGAGACCAGTCTTGTTCCTGCTTAGATCCACTCATCCAAAGTCTACAGTCCTTTTCTCCCCACAGATATTTTTTTATTTGCCATGGAGACAACCAGCTTCCCAAACAGTACCCCTTTGGAACTGATGGTTTTCAGAGGTGTGGTTTGATAACTTGATTTAAATGGACTTAAATTCATACCACTGCTGAAAAGAAGGTCCCATGATCTAGTGACACCTTCAGCTTTGTCCCAGCACTTGTGATACTGCTGCTTTATGCTGAGCTGAATCTGGAAGCTGATGTGGCTGAAAACTCTCCCAGCCCAAGTGTGGGAGAGCGGGGAAGCAATTTTCAGCCTGTTTGTCAAACTGCATCTGAAATGGCAATACAGATTCCAGCTACAAAAACGTATTGCTTGGGTTGTCTACTTATCATCAGTTTTGCATCATTAAGTGTTATGCATTCTTGGCATGATATAATTGCAGCAGATTGCATTCATGAACTGTTAATTATTTTATTTTTAAAACAGAAATTGTGGAACAGGAAAATAACATTCCAGTGTGTTTGCTTTTGGAGCTAACCTACCACAGCAATCTGTTAATTTGATAATGGTTAAACTCGCAAGCCCTTGCCTAAACAGGGTGCAGTAGGGTACCATTAAGACAGCCATCTGCTGAACATATATACTGGAGGCATGAATTGCATCACATTTTGGTTTTCTGGCTAGCTATAATGTAGTTGTGTTCTCTGGATGTGCTGAAAAATGCATGGAAAGATCAGAGTTCAGTGAAAGGTGAGCATCCAAATTTGGGACTGATGACTGGGAACCTGTCAGATGAATGCTAGGTATGGAGCAGGGAGGAGGTGAAGCCTCATGGGTGTACAGGTGCTGACAGTAAATGCTACTCTGTGGCAAGAGCTGTAGCTGCTGGAGTTACTTAGTGATTCAATAGATCTGTAAAACTCCATTTGCAGACCAACGCCACCATTATGTTGGATTGATTCATCAGGATAAGCAGCTAAAACAAGTTAAATTCTATCAGAGTTTTCCTGCATTAATTTAAAAATGAATGTAGTTGGCTCTAAATGGACATTTGTTTTAGTATCTTGAAGAACTGACTTTCCTCTATTAAAGCAGAATAATGTATCTATATGGTGCCCTAACTTGAACAGTACATAAAGATTAGTAAATAAGACCCCATTAAAAATACTTATAATGTAAGTAACATGGGTCCCAATAGCCTTTCTAATGTCCATTAATGCTTATTCTGAGGATCAGAGCTCATTTTACTGAGCCATTTAGTCAAACCGTGTGATTATTTAGAAAGTTAATTCATGCATACTAAAATCTAGCTTAAGTAATGCAGAGGGTAGGAGGTAAAACTCTATGGAGACGATAGTCCTTTTTGTTATTTAATGATCAGCCATAATTAACTTGCAAATTTGAAATAATTAGAACAAATTAAAGGTATTTAACTTTGCCTCCCTAAAGAAAAATTCAAATTGCACCAAATGCAGCTTTAAATTATTCAAGTCTCAGAGGTCTGTGCTGGGTTTTTTTACAATGCCTTTTCTATGATGAGAATACCAATCTGCTTTTTGTCAGAAAGCATCCTATCAAGTAATTGTTCTTTGTGTCTAATAAATGACAGCTATTCTTCTTTGTAAAAGTATTTCAGTCTCTGAAGACTACATCAGCATTTCCATGGCATTTTAATTCAATAAAACAAAAGGTTAATGTTTTTCTACTTTTTAAGGAATGCAAATACTAGCAATATTCAATGGGTCCTGAATGACATTTAAAATTTGTCATTCATGCTCAGCAGGGATATCGCGATATGAGGCACAGACAAAATGGAAAAACCTTCAGGTTGTGTTTTTCTTTGTTGGTGATGTACTTCGATATTCATAAGGAGGCAGCAGTGCTGAGACTCACCTCTTTTCTGGCAGTGCTACTCTACAACTCCTGCCTTAGTATGTAGGTTAGGTAGGTTAATAAGGTCTTTGTTTGGACAGTCGTCTTTGTTGTGTGGTTTCAGGGGATAGCATGGAAATTCATCGAGTATTGTGGTGCCCTACAGGAAGTCCTACTAAGCATGCTGCACTTGAGTGATATGATGGACTGCTGGATTTGAGAATAGGGAAGGGCCTGTTTTGTTGCTTAATCTCTCTTCTGGTCCCTTTGGACCACATGTTAGTTTGAAATTTTCCAGGCTGCAATATGCACATAATTCATTTTACTAATTATTCCATAGGTGAATGACTAACTATCTTCTGAAATAGATTATTTTTTCCTTATGTTTTGTTTAATTTTTGTACATTGTTAATTATTGAATTTTTGTATCTCTCTGTATTATCCCTTTCCTTCCTTGGTCTGCACATCTCTCAGATTAAGTGTTTGTCATTTTAATATTTGACTGTCTATCCTTACTCGAGCAAAACTTTAGCATGAGCTTACTTTTGTTAAATAACAAAGAACAAGGCTCTAATTAATTGTTTAGTGAGCTATAAATGCAAATATGCTTGCTTTTGTGATTTCCTCATAAATTAGATTCTGTAACTTCTTCTTGATGTCTGTTTCTGTTTGAATTGCCACTGCCATGGTCCTACTCAAACCAGAACTCGGTATTCTAGAGGTAACTGCACCGTGTAAAAAGTATTGCAGTGAACCAGTGGAGTAATTGCCTCCTCATCTACAAGCCAAAGGTCACTGTCTTCACAGTAGATCTGTAGGTTGTAATTAAATGTACTTCACAAATTCAAAAATCATCCAAATAACGACAGCCTCAGTGTTTTTAAGTGCTGTTAATCATCCAAGGACAAGCAAATGGAATATCAGGTCCTGTATTATCAGAGAAATCTGGTCAAGTATTACACCTTCAAGCCTCTTTAAACAGTTACTAGGGTCCAAACCCACCTCTTGCTGTACTCTGGGTTGCAGGAATTAGTAGGTTAATAATTTCATCTAATTTAAATAAGACACTAATTTAGTCCACCATGAATTTTAATAACACTTTGCAATATTAGTCGTGGCCACACAGTTTGAAACCTTAAAGTAAATGGAGGTTATTCAGAGAAGTTTTATACAACGGTTCAGCCAGTTATTACAGGTCATAAGCCATTATATAATGTTCAGCATTAATAATACAGGAGTAATACTAATTGTCCAACAGGCGCAGTGGGCCCTATTAAACAATGGCTTCTACAGCACATTGATTTGAAACTTTTAATGTAGCTATCATTTTCTGATGGGAACATCAGGTATCTGAGTTTTTCTCAGATGCACAGTAACTTCAGTAGTGTAAGCTTTTAGGTAAAAGATTCTTGTGAATTGACCTCCATAAAGCTGTATCCCAAATAATACAAACTCGGTGGCAGTCTTTGGGTTGCCGTGTAAAATCAGTGCTTTAACAAGAAAAGGATTTGTTTAATATTCTGTTAACTTAGGAAAGCTGTATGTCACTCCCATGATTGCAAGTAGAATAGTATAAGCTTGTGGTGAATTGTATTCCTTCATGTGGATAATCCAAAGATTTTTTTTATATTTTTAAATGCTTTTATAATGGTGACGGGGCTAATGACATACACATCTCGGGAATCCTCATTTAAAGCGGTAGTTGTTTCCCAGAGAGAGGAGTTTAAAAGCAGTAGGTTGTCTTCACTGAGAGAAAGATGGTTCTCTGTAGCCTCCTGTCTTCCCAAAATGTTTTGTGATTGCCTGTGTCTGCCAAGACTGAAGTCATGCTTGCCTCCACATCACCACATTTGCCTCCTGGCTCTATCTGTGCAGTGTTTACGATCTTGTGCTAAAGTTCTTGAACCATCATGGTTCTGTTTAGCTTTCTCTTTTCTTACTCTACTCAAACTGCTGCACTTGCTGCACCAGCTACTCTCCCACCAATTTGCTCATATGTTCTCTATCTTGCTTACACGTACCTCTTCATTCACCTCTTTTTATCTCATCTTCTCTCTTCCCTTTTCTTCTTGAATGATTGTATCATCTGCTACCCTTTTGCAAACCACAAATCCAGTTTTCACATAATCGTCTCTGTGTCCCCTTTATCCTAGCAAAGTAAGCATTTTTTTAGTTACTCTTTCTTCCAGTCGTGCTCCACTGTGCTGGACAAAGTACTATCTGTATCTTCATCCCACTTGTCCTATCATAAGCACTCAGGAAATCTAGGACCTAATGCTTGAGGGAATGTGCCAAGTGCCACAAAACTCCAAATATAAATGTCAGAGTGCTGCCAGCTGCAGGTAACCAAAGAGTACTGATAAAGTAGGTTGGTAACTCTTCGATCCTTAGGCATCCTGCTTTTCAGGTATTGTAAATGAATTCAACAAGAGCTCAACCAGCAGCATGACCATTACGCTTCTGGAGAATGAAAATGGGGAAAAGGGGTGGGTGCAGTTTAAAAGGGCTGAAAGCACCATGTAATAGCATGATCTTTCTTTCCTTCCAGTGTACCAGTGTTGAAACATGAATATCGTTTTCCAATGACACCTCCAGTGAGCAAAACCTCCAGAACACCAGCGAGCAGTGGTGGGAGCAGTTCAGCGAAGAAAATGGTTGGTTTTGGTGCAGACATCGAAGATGGGCAAACCCTGATGCAAACCAAGAGGGAAGGCACCAAGTCAAGGAGAGGTAAGGGGAAGCATACTGTATTCCAGGGCCATGAGTGTGCTGATGGCATTTAGAAGTTGTATATATATGTTTAAGAGCGTATCAGTAAAATGCACGATTAGAGGGAGAGAATTGCAAGTTGCTTAAAACAACCCAAAAGAAGGTAGCTACATTTAAAGTAATAAAAAGCATAGAAAGTCTTGTAAATAATAACTGAACTTCTTGGCTGGTGTTACTCGTGGAAGGGAAAAAATAGCCCTTTAACCTCAAAAAGCTACTTCAACAACTCTTTTTCCTTTCCCAGCAAGCAGAGAATAAGTGCAGTGGGGCTTGCTCTTGAAGCGTAATCTTCTTCACACTTTTTTCCTCCCCAAGTAATGGCTTCACCACCACAACCTGATATTTTGCCACACAGGGGTATCTATATGGCTGGAATCTATCCTGCTCTTAGCTTAGTACCTCCACTTAAGGAGCAGAGAAACAGTCTTTCTTAGGAAGAGAAAGGTATGGGAACAAAGGCAGCTTGGATGTTTCACTGCTGAGCCCTGAACATAATCCTTGGTTCAATTATGAGCTAGCTTTTTTATTATTTTAACTTGTCAGCCAGTTTGCCGTATATGTCAGCATAAAAATAAAGAAAATGGCAAAATGAGAAGAAATGTGGTGCAGTTCTCAAAGGAACAAATAACTTGTATTATTGGTTAAGACCGTACCAACATTAAAAAGCAGTCCCTGTGAAGAAACTTTCAAAAGGGTATCATCAGCCTGGACCTAAACAGTGGCTGAGGTTAATCTCTTCCAAGGCACAGCTACAAAAGTTGGAAGCCTGTAAAGGGCTGGTGTCCAAAAAAATCAATTTCTAATTTGAAACAAAATCATTTTTGACTAACAGGGGTTCAGGACCCATTACTTTTGCTGTATAGTCTGCTGACATTTCACACTTTCTGTTGTGCACAATGAATCCTAATAGTCATTTTATAACATTGCTACACCAATCAATTTAAGCAAGAGAAAGCCGTTACAATTCTGCAAAGTTTCAGGGGCAATTTTCACTGATGGTTTTCTTTTATGTTTTTTTCAGCTATCATTATTTTTTTCTTCTCTTTTCCTCTTCCTTCTCCCCCCTCCTTCTCAATACTGTAGTGATGAAATTGAGATTTTTCACAGTTGGATGATGGGTTTTGTTCCTTGGATAGGGATAGTCGCCAAAAAGTAATTTATTTTCCATAGATTCAGGGAAAAAAATCCAACCTGGCCTCTCCATTCATTCATTTCATTTTGTAGTACTTAGGAGAACTTACAAGCTGCACCTGGCTATTGCACATAGCAACTGAGCTGCACCTATGCTGATTTAGTGGTCGCAGTGGTCAGCGTAATGTCTGAAGATGGTGGGTATCTTTTGCAAACACTTAGGGGGATTGCTAGCTTTGAAGATGTAGACCTGCATTGCGAAATTTAACTTATAAACACTGGCACTTGCTGTGATACCAGATAAAGTTCATCAAGCTGTGGAACAACCTCAGGTCTATTACTGATTTGAATGGCTTGTTTATCACAAGGCAAATTACCTAGCACTAATCACTGAAGTTGAAGTCTTCTGTATTTAGTACCTTTTTAATTGGCTTCCCTCTGTTAGATGTTTGGACTCCTTTAACAAGCATACACATATACTTGTAAAGTGTTTTTTCCATCTTTGGGGATCACCAGGGCACAATGTCGAGTTTCTTAATTCTAGTTACTCTGGGCTTAGCTGACTCTGTCCTTGCTTCTGCTCATTCTTCCCATCTGTTGCTGATATGGGATTTCTGCTTCAGAATTTGTTTTTTTTTTTTGTTTGGAAGCAATAATGTAGCATCTCGCAAAAATAAAATGAAGGATTGTTTTCTGTCGTGAAATTTATAGAAAGCATGGTATTTGCCTTACTGCATCCGAGTGCTGAGCCAGCAAGCCTGGGGGTCTGTCTCGGACAGTGTTCAGTACCTGGTGTGTCAATATGAAGTGATGCTTCTACTGCAGTGCGTTCACCTGAGCTCTGGCTGAGCCATGCGATGTGGGAATCGGGCATGAAGTCAACAAATTGACAACATGAGGCATGAAACTTGATGTTATTTAGCCCGATATCTTAAGGTGGCCTTTTGGTCAGAAAATAACAGTGCTGGATACTATGTACAGAAACACATCCACTGAAAACTTCTTGACAGTCAGATGTTAACCTATTGCTACAGAGATTTATTTCTCTTATGTCTTGATCTATTTAAATTACATATTCTTCAGGATGGGGAGTCTCTCCAAGCACACCTTAGTGCATGCAGTGCCAGTGCTGGTGTGTGCCTTTGAGCTCACTCTATAATCTCCCCATACCGCTGGGAAGAGTGGGTGTGTCTGGGGGACCATGAACTCAGGATGGTGTCCCTCCATAGCAACACAGTCAGTTCTACCAGATTTTCTCGTGCAACTACCTGTGTAGTCTGTGATTTTTTTTTTTTTTTGGAAATGGTAAAATGATTAATCAGGAAACCATTTCCATGCTGGAATGGTGGAAGGCTTTCTGCCCACAGGACTGCTCACCTACGGTGAGTGCAGTGAGTTTGGAAAGGGTGAATTCCTAATTAACCCACTTTTCTGTTCTCCCTGCAGATGTTTAGTAATGGGAAGAAGAGCGTTATTAACCTGGTCCGGTCACCTTGTGGAGTGAAAGGAAAGGCTCTCTTTTCAGGGTAGAAGCTTACAGGATCAGCTTAGGCAATCATCTTTTATTCTCTCACTGTTGCTTTTTGTCTCCTATTTCTGTTTGCTCCTTAATTTTTATTCCTGTACTTTAGCAGGTGTTTGTGTCTTGTAGCCAAACTTTTTTAGTTTTACCAGCAAAACTTTAAGCAGACAAAGCAATCCTCAAGTCTTAGATCTTTTCAGCAGTAAATTGTTTTTATTGGTGTCACCAGCAGCTATGTCAATTTGTACTAAAATCTAACAACTTGTCTAGTTAAAAAGCACTGGAGTACAGAAATGTGTTTCCCTTTCTGCCCTGGAAAATTTTGCTTTTGGGCTGGGAAACTAAACTAGATTTTATCTATTGCAGCCTGCAATTTTGGACACTTTATTTCTGTACATTTCTGTATAAAGTCTTCCTCTTCACACCCTTCCTGAAATATCTCTGCAATGAAACAGGGAAAGAACTATTTTTCCCTTTGTATCTTTTCGGGGGACATAGCATCTGCATGATATTGTATACCATGCATAGCTTTCCTTTCCATACGTGAAAGAAAAAGCCAGAGAAGGAAAATAATTTTAGCTCGTAGAATCTGTACATTTCCAGGGGCTGATTTTTCTGTATCGTGTTTGTTTTTCAGTAGGTTTTCCAATGTAATTTCTTAGGGATTCAGAACCTGGAACTTCTTCCCTTGAGGGAAGACTCTTCCCTACAATTGAGTAGAGCAATTAGTTAACATTAGTGAAGCGCTTTGAAGATGTGAAGTACTATATAAATGTTAAGTATTATGAGTATTAGTATTATTCAATTCATAAAGATTTCTCTCATGATTATCAACCCAGATTTCCCTTTGCTTACTTTCATCCCATTGCTGCTTGAACCAGCCTCAACTGTATTTCTTCATTCTTAGTGTTTACAGTTTCAAAATGTAGACTACTGTATTTCCCTGCTTTCTTCAGGTTTAGTTTCCTGTTTCTCAAGCAGAAATATACAGGTATTTGAATTTTCTCAAATGAGTCCTTGATCTACTTTAAATCATTCTTATGTCAAGTTAACTGAATTGATAATAGTATTCTTAACATTATCATTTAGGAGATATCTGTAATTGCTTTGGTGGTAGCTTGCCTTGCAAGCTTACATCTAGCTTGTTTTTTGCTATTCTTTGCTACTCCAAGTTCTCTCCATTTGTGTCAGGATTTAGATCATCACACCATGTTGGAGCTTTTTTTTTTTTCCAAGGCTGAATATGTCTATTCTTTTTCCACATTTCTTGCTTCTCTAGATCATCTGCAAGGTCTCCAGTCTCATACTGTCTTCCAACACCTGCAAATCTAATTAATTTGCTGTCATTTGTATCACCCAGTTCTCTGTGACTTTTCATAAATAATTACCAGTCACTTCATAAATTCATTAACTAATTCCCTTTAGCCCTGAAATATGTATCCTTCAGACTAAAGAATTTGTATATTCCCCGCCCCCCAATAATTTATTTTCAGCAGCTTCATAGAGGCAGGTATTGTACATCAACATGGTCTTCATTATCTCCTACTTGCTAATATTCCTTTTTTAAATTTTTTCTCATAGTTTAAAATTATTAGTAAGTTGGCCATTTTAGGATCATCATTGATTTAATTTCTTCGTATATTCATAGAATTGCTTGCTCTTTGGTGTTTCTTTTTTCGCAATCATCTTGCATGCCTTTTGCAAGATGTATTTTTAAACATGTTTTTGTTTAGATATGCACTTATTCAGGATTTCTTGCTACCCCTGTTTTATGTCTGTGCAGCGTAACACCTCAGTATATTCCTGCTTATTTCCTTTTCTTGTTTTCCATTTCTAGCCGTGGTAATATTTTCAAGCTTGGGTCTTTGAACAGTCCCCTAGAGGCTGTGTTGGCCACTTCCGAGTCCATGTATTTTCTTTTTTGGAGAAATACATCTACTTTTCTATGAATGTAGAATGTTGACAGCATGCCAGCCTTTTCTCATGTTAGGAATTGAATATATTCTCCCATGCTCACCAGGTTTTTATTACTCCAGTATTAGTGTCTTAAAATCAAGTTGCCTCCTTCCACTGTCACGTGAAATGACTTCTAAATATCTCATCTTCGATCATAAAGCCAAAAGTCTAAGCAAGAGGCTTCCAGTCTTTATATGCATATCCACTCTTCTCATCATGGATTGGCACACTATCAAGTTGCCACGGACACCCAATAAACATATATGCCTATGATATTTCTAAGGGTTGCTTCGCTGATAATTAACTCTCTGTTAGGCGAGAGTTTTTAACTGTGTCGTACTGGAGCACAGTGCATTATATCATGGCAACAAGAACCAATTTTTTTTATCCTCCTTAGAATACACCTTAAAATATGGGTTTTTTTTACTTATTTTACTATATTTTATATATTTGCGTACATCTTAAATCAATGCAGTATTTTAAATAATCTTAGTCCCTTGGATATCTGTAAATTTTGTGCTGAAGCTGGAATTACAACCTTGTTGTGTTGCTCCATGTTTCAGCATGGATGGTAGATAATGTTGCTGTTCACAGAGCTGAGAAATATTTAGACATGACAGAGCTGCTTATGCTTCTAAACACTGGTTTGACTTTAATTTTTGCTGAGACTTGTAGTTTTCCCTATACTGACTGTTTAGTTAAGTGATGTTGGTTGGACAGAGCTAATTATGCTAGATTAAAAAAGCCCAAACCCGCAGGCTTTTGTGTAGTAGATCGTATTACTCCTAATTTGCCTATTCTGCTTACCTCTGAGAGTCTGTATGCAAGTTTTCTAACTAAATCCTGTCTATAAAACCCAGTTCTATGGTGCGTGGGTGAAAGGTGGTAGACGGGTGGAAAATTGGCTGGACCGCCAGCCTCAAAGAGTTGTCATCAGTCCAGCTGACAGCCAGTTGCTAGTGTTTAACTGCTTAACATTAACAACCTGGAGAGTGGGACATGATGCACCTTCAGCAAGTTTGCAGATAATACCACCTGGGGAAGCGGTCAATATGCTGAAGGGTAGGGCGCAGGATTCAAGGGACCTTAACAGGCTGGGAAAATGGTTTGACAGAAACCTGTTTAGGTTCAACAAAGGGAAATGCCAATTCCTTCAGCTGGGTTGAACTAATCTCATGTAACAAGATCAGCTGGGTGCAGACAACCTAGAAAGCAGTTTTGCCAGAAAAGAACTGCATGTCCTGCTGAACAGCAATTTGAACATGAGTCAGCATTGTGCCTGTGTGATGGAGTAACCTAACCTCATACTGGACCATAATAGCAAAATTGTGGACATCAGGTTGATGAAGTGGCACTTCCCCTCTGGTCAGCTCTGGTGAGACTGCATCTGTAGAGTACTGTGTCCACTTTGGGGCTCCACATGGCAAGGAGAACAGTGACAAACTGTAGAAAGTCTAGCAGAGGCAACCAGGACAGTCAGGGGGCTGGAGCATATAACCTACTGGGAGAGGCTGAGAAAGCTGGGCACCTTCAGCCTTGAGAAGAGACGATTGAGCGCAGATCTTCCTGCTTTCTGCAGCTGCCTAAGGAGAGGGTGTAGACAAGAAGGAATGAGATTGTTCTTGCAAGTCATCAGCAACAGAGCAAGAGACAACAGGAAGAAGTTACAACTTGGAAAATTCTGATTAGCTATACAGAAAACATTTTTCTCTGTGAGCGTGATCAAACACTGGAACCAGAGAAGTTGCCCAGAGAGGTTGGTTCACCAGCAGTGGAGACATTAAAAACCTAACTGGACAAGTACCTTAAACCTGATCTTCTTCACCCTGCTTTGAAGGATTGGACTACATGACCTCCAGATTCACTATCGATGTAGTTATTTTGTAATTCAAGGGTTATTGTGAGGGGTGACGAAGAAATGGACTAACAGTTCTATTTTGTTGAAAGAAAAATACTCTTATAGTGATACTTACACTTGGAAAACTAACATCTTATAGCATGTCATGAGAACTGCATCTGTGAAACAAGCTGAATCTGTGGACCACTATAAGAAATTATAACAGGGGAAGTCTGGCAAACCTTGGGCATTAAGATAGAAGCTGTAGAGTAGTGCTTATTCTGCAGATTTGATTCCATGTGATCCTGAAATGCATGCTATGCACAGTACTGTCAAGCAGCGAGTTCTTTGGTTGCCATTTCACTGTGTATATGGCACTCCAAAAATGTTGCAACTTTTAGTCCCGGTGTTCTGTAATCATGCAGAATCATGAAACTTCTGTCCAAAACTTACTAGCCTCTGATGTCTGGCTTGTATTCACTTCTTTCCACAGGGACAATTTCAGGACCTAGGAAGGATGCAGCCATACCTCCTGTGTTGACAGGCAGCAGCAAAGAGCTTGCAACCACAGCCACATCACCAATCCAGCATGACACTTCATGGTAAGACGCTGGGTAATCTCTGGTTAAAGATTCTGCAAACACAACCATCACATTCTCCTAGATGCAGTGAAGTGGCTGAATTTCTATGATATTTCATGTTAGCATGAGCTGGATAATATAAACTAAAACCTGCTATATCCTTTTGACATTTATAGTAAGCGTTAAATTGCTTGTTAGAATAAGAAAAGCAGGAATATGCCAAGTTCTAACATTATAATTTTGCTTAGATTTTGAACAGAAAGTATTTTATGTTCCAAGCCCTGACACATTAAATACGTTTGTAAATAATTTGAATGGATGGTGTTAACCCGTTAGGTTTTAAATCCACTTGAAGATTTTAATCCCCCTATATTCACACTCCTTCCCCCCCCCCAGTTTTGTCAAATGTCATTTCTTTTAAAATGTTTTGTACCAGAGTTATTTTATGTTTAATGACAAGCAACAAAATCACATTAAGTCAGCATTTACTGATTATGCTGTATATCTGCACTAAATGCACTGGAAAAGCAGCATTATTGCTTATGCTCCAATGAAGAAACAGAAAGCAACATTGTTGTTAGACTTACGAGTCTAAAAACAACTTGGTTTCTTCAGGCGGGATTACAATTCTATGGGTAAGTGCCTAGAAAAACAGCATACAGCCCTTGCTTTTCCTTATCATATCCCACATTTTCTCATAATAAAATCTTTACTTAAGCAACAAAGTAAATGCAGATTGAAGTATGAATTTGCTGTATTTTACACCACAAGTTAGATGACTTTGTGCAGTGGCATGATGAGAATGTGTGACCATTCATAAGAAGAGTTAAATGTTTCTTGGAGAATGAGAGGGCTTGAGTCAGATTTAATCTTCTCCTGACCCAGTGGACTAGGAAAATGTATGCCTGATATCATCCCTGTGTTCTTGGCAGCAGCTGGCAGTTTATTTCTGTCTTCTGAGAGAACTTGCAATATATAATAGGTGAAAAACCACTATCAATATTGACAGATTTGTACTTACTTGCTACAGAAACACTTTTTTTTTTACTTCTGAAGGAAGGGATGATAATTCTGGGAGGATTTAAGAACTGAGACAGATTGGGCTCTGTTTCCCACAAGTAACTATGTTTAAACAAACAGAAACCAGAAGATTGCCTAAGCATTTCTCTTAGAAGCACAGGTTACCTTTGGAAGCCAGTAACATCAGATGAAGAGCAGTAAAGTAAAGATGCTGCGTGATACTGTCTAATAGTGATAAGTTGAGATTCCATTCAAGCACTGAGGAGTAGATATAATTATTCACATCATACAACAAAGGCTCAGAAAAAGGAATTCTATTCAAGAGGATTGATGGTCCATTCTTTTCCACAGAGGGGAGTAAACTAAGTGTTGAAATACGCTGTTAGAAACCATATCAGACAAAGTGATCAGCAAAGGGAGTCTGATTAGCTGTCATCCTTAAAGGTTTACTTTACCAACTGATGACAAATTTTGAAAAATCCTTAATTTTTGGCATGCTCTCTCCCATGCTTCCCTGCTTTCTTTTTCTCTGTTCATGCTGTAAATATAATTGACCAGTTTAAGCAGCCATGTTGTGCTTTCCCTTACTCATGGCCTTTGCTAATTGAAAATGGTAAATGGACAAGTATTTCTGTGGAGACCTAGAGCTGATCCTATCCTTCATCAAAAAACCTGCTTGGGCAGCAGGTCAGTCTCGATTTATCACTGAATGGTTATAAGCTTAGACTGCAGGTTTAACTAACTAAATTAATCAATATTGAGAATTATTGCTTCTTTTGAACCACTAACGTTAGTGTTTGTCAGCATGTTCATTATAATCCGTGACTGGGGGGGTTAACAGCTTAACCACAACAGTTGGCACGGGCCTGAAACTTGCAGCACAAAGCCCTAGCCTAAGAGCAAATTTATTTATTCGGTAGTACGTGTAAACCTAATTACTTTTGACTATTTAAATTTATAGGACTAGGTTCAACTCATGTTTGTGCCAGCTTTAACTAGCACAAACCCTGGCACCCGGCAGTAGCAGCAATGGAAAGCCTGCCAGGGAGAAGGTGTTGGAAAGCGACAGAAGCTCCCTGCCAGCGCGAGGCATCGGGGTGCTAGTGCAGCTTCTGGGGAGGGCTGGCTGGATAAGCAGGCATGGCAGGTAGAAGATGCATTGGCTTGATAGCCTGTCTTGGCAGGGCTCAGCTGGAGGCTGCAGTGTGTCGCAGCTACCTCCTGCTTGAGGAAGAATGGCTGCAGTGCTTTCTTCTCTCTCTGAATGAATCAAGTCTGGGACAAGAAATAAGTGTCCCTGGAAGGTAAAGGTATGTGCTATGAGAGCCCTAGTTCTAGACCTGTAGAATGAGCAGGCTTGCAGAATGAATGTGCACAAGGTGTCATCAGTGATATCGCTGAAAGAAAAATTTATTCGTCTGGCATGTTGATCTGGGCTAATAACAGATTTGTTTGCCCATCATGCTTCTGTGCAAGCCTGTTGCTGCTTTTCGTAATACAGCCAAGCATTGCGTGTTTGGTTCTCCAGTGTTCTTAAGCCAAGTGTCTACACCTGCGTGGGCCCCTTGAAATTATGTTCACAGCAGGTCTGGAAAGCTTTTCTGCTCAGTATGCCTATTCATCTAGACCAAAGCTGATACATTTGGGAAAAAGAATCATAGGCAAGGTTGGGGCTGGGCAGATTTGGAAGATTAAGTTTGTTCCCTACCCCTAAAGCATGTTTCCTCTGAATGTCTTAAACATTACCTTTCTGGTGACTGAGGACATCTTTTTGGTAGCTGTTGTTTGCCTAGAAGAAAGACTCTGGGTTTTGGCTGTGGGCTGGAGGGGAGCTAGAAAAGGGAGGTAGTGGCATTTGTCTGCTTTCATTTAGTAATGAAGTTTTTACGTAAACTAGGTCTTACGTTAGGTATAATCAGGTTACTGATTTCAGCAAAATAAATGTTGTGTTGCAAAACAGAAATGAAAGTGCTCTAAATCAAAGTATTAAGCTATTCTTTTTTTAAAAAAAAAAGTGTTGTAAATTGTGCCTTGTGGAAGACCATTTAGTTTGTTTACAGCCCTGGTGCAGTTGTCAGGCTCTCCCCACGCAGAAACAGTTGTAGTGTCGAGTTTGGCACAGTAAGTCCTATAACACTGCAGATAATCAAGCACTTAAAAAGACACAGGCAAAGGTTGTTCTGCTCACCATGGAAACAGATAATTCTCCTGTAACAGTTTTCACTTTGGGCATCTAAGAAGTGAATTTAAGAACAGTTAGGTAAATTAAGGGATTGAGTGATAGTCTGGGATTTCAGCATTAAGCCTATGTTTTCTTGTTGCAGTTTTAAATCAGAGGTTTAATGCTAGCTGAATGCATTGTCTTCGAGTGAAGTTTCTTGTAGCCATTAAAATAAGTGATTTAGAAGTTCCTGCAATATGAATGCTGTATTCGAGCTGTATTATTATCTGTTAGACTACAGTGGCCTGTTGGTCTTTTTATAAACAGATTGTACTGTGTAAATTTGTGTTCAGGGACATTTTAAAAACAAAACTATTTACCCAATTGCCCAGCACATCTCAGGTGAATGTGTATTCAGAGACTTTTAAGCAAATTAATATCTGATGTAAAATATAATATGCAGAGTTGTATACTTAATAATGCACACTGGAATAGTCTAGATTAGATCTGTTATGCTGAGTGGTAGGAAATACGACAGTGATGAGGTTTAAGCTTTTGCCTTACTTATGTGCGGTAGTTGCCCTTCAGATCTGTGCATGTTGGATGCTTAAATATGGTTGTGCTCTTAAGACAATACTGTGAAGTTCCTTCTACTCCAAAGTCTAAACAAACACTGCCAAAGAAACAGAATTCCCTCCCCCCCGCCCTTTAGGATCACACACCATTCAAGATTCAAAAGTGGGACAAGGAGGAGAGAACTTTCATTCCAGATCTAATTTAGGAACACTTGAAGGGATTAAAAGTGCGTTTGGAGTGGGGTGGTGAGTTAGGTGTTGGATGTAGTAGAAGGTGCAAGTTTTGCCTACTTGCTGGGAAAGCCAGCAGCACAAAAAGTCCAGTGTAGTTCCTTATGCAAGTGATAAAATGAGACATTGGCAAATTAATCTCTCTTATTCACAGTGTAGGTTGTTAATTGTTCTCTCTGCTGGCTGTCGATATAATGTGAAATTTTCATTCCCCATTCAAGATGGAAAAAGTTGTGGCTGAAAATGTTAACATTTGCATTTTTATTTGTTGATTTATTTAAAGGACAGCCTCTCTTACAGCAATCCATCACTCAGTGACACCCCAAATATGAATAATGTATTGTAGACTTGCGGTTACAATGTGTAATAAGTGCCAGAGACAGTAGAAGAATGTTAACTATGTTGCAAATGTAATATTTATCGACTCATAGTTTATTGCTTTGGAGGTTCAATAGTACTGACCATAGGACATTAATATCACTTATCTTGATTTTAGTTGGGCACCTCTGTATGTAGAAGTAACCCATCTATCTCACACTTACAAAATAAATGTGAATTTTACAGCGCTTTGTGAGAAGTGCATTATAGGTTTCCTTGCTTAGTGCTCACAATTCTCCTTTTCTGTCTTCTCGTTTACTTATATCTGACATTGATCCTGCTCTAACTGCCTGACCCAGATGGTGAGCATCTCAGCGCTCTTCTAGAGGCTTTATTTACTTGCTGCATTATGATCTTGCGCCTCTGATGGTGTTTGGACCAGGTCTCTCTTCCTGTTAAAGATCAGTGTCAAAAGAGACTTTTAGATAGTTTTCTAATGCTTTTGTCTAAAAAGACGATGTCTGAGAGGCTAAAACAGAGATAACTTCTCTTTTGGAAAGACATGCATAGCAAATCTAAAACATTTCTCTTTTAGAAGATTGTGGCTATCAGAACTAGAAAAGTTTAATTAGGTCAACAGTTGTTATTATAGACAAGGCATCTGTGTTACAGAGAATTTTGTAATCAATGAATAGAAATACATTAGAGCAATTTTGGAAGACTGGTATTTAAAACTCCAATGTTTTTGAGAACCGAAATTTTCTTGATACTCTATGTAAGAAAAAAATTTGCAATCAGGCTATGCTATGGCAGCAAATCAATCAGTAGTAATCATTCCTATCTTCAGTACTTGCTCCAGGGTCTTGCTTCAGAAACTGATACAGACTGGTCAAACGCTACTCCTTATCTATGCTGTTCGGTTTCAACCACTAAAAGCTCTGAAGTCTCAGGGGTGAAATGCAGATGTGAACCCAGGACTGGGATCAAAACCAAATTTAACAATGGGAGATTTCAAGCTTGTGTTGAAATCAGATTTCACCTGTGAAGCCTGGCTCTTGGGAAACTTGGAAATGGATTCAGCCATGAAAATAATAAGACTTGATTGTATTTCATGTTGTAGACATCAAGTAAATTTTGAAATGACATGCTGTATTTACATTTGAGGTTATAAAATTTAACACATCATCAGCTTCTTTTTCTTTACTGTGTGTAGCAGGAACACCTATTTGTGTCAAAGCCACCTACCTAATAGCTGCTTTGCGATAACAGTTTTGGCGTGTCCGTTGCTGACAATGAAAATCATATTGGGAAATTCTGACTTGCAGTGCAAAAGGATTAATGTTAATTAGCAACTGTTGGCTGTAATTGTCACCCTCATTAAAATGCAGAATTATGTATTTCTTAGTTATAAATAACCTTTCTAATTGTACTTGATGTATGCCAGTTTAATCAAAAAGTACACTTGCAAACAGGCAGATATTTGCATTAATCTAGCGCTGGATCTTTGAGTCTTTTTTGATCGTCTTTTATTCCAAAGTTGACTAGTTGGGGGAGGTCTATTACAGCTACATATCCTTTACACATTTTTTTTTAATTCAGCTCTGTGGATCTGACAGGATTTTGTATTAAAATGAGGGAAATGTCTTCTGGGAATGTTCAGTGCAACAGAAAATGTGTCAGTTTTGAAGTAGTTGGCAAAGTTTCCATCATTCAGTGGTATGACAAAAACTTGATTGTAGTTTGAAAGTAATAATAAGCAAAGGAAAATAGAGTACAAATCTTATTATGAAGCTGACTTAACTCTTTAAGTCTGCTTCCTACAATCATTTTCACTGTTATCTTAATTACTTTTTTACTTTTTTTTCCTCCTGTGCTTTTGCAGGTTCTCGAATACCATGTTAAATCTTAAGTGAATGTTTTTTCGTTGGATGTGTTTCCTGTTTGCACTTGTAATCACAGCAATGAAAACTTGGTCTCAAAATACTTTTGAAAAAAATATTTTCAGGTTCCTTCTGTGCTGTGCTTTGTCCCTTTGTCAAAAAAACTGATTTGACTATCTTTTCTTACTTCACTGATACTCGAGTGCTCTGTGTTGTAGCTTTTAAACATTTTCTTGGAATTACAGTGATAGCAGTTTCTACAGAGCTTGGCAAATTAAGACCAGTCTTGATTCCTGTCTTCACGGTTCTTTAAGGAACTGTTCTACATGATTCTCCTCCTAGCACTGTAGTCCTTTTCTGCTCCTTCTTCTGCAGAGGAGTCTCCTCTTGCTTTTTTGGTTTGTTTTGGTTTGGTTTTTTTTTAGAGATGGGAGGAATGGAGTGAGAATATGACAGAATAATTGCATCTTGCTTTAAGAAGCCATTCTCCCAAAAGATGGCTCTGTCATACTTCTACCACATTGCTTATGTGTTAATGTATTCCCCCTTCTCTCTCTCCTTCACCTGCCTGGACCTTTCAGCTGTAAACTCTTCAGGGCAGGATCCTGGCACAGTGCATCTCCGTGCTTGATTGGCCTGTGTAATAGTGATGATTAACTTTGATGCGAGTAGAGTTAGGGTGGAATTCACCTTGCTTATCTTGAGACAACTGAGCTAGTTACCCTAAGCTGCTTTGATGGTCAGTGACTTACTTTAGGATCAGTTAAATCATCTTTTGGTGGTACCTGTCTTCCTGTGGACTGTAAAATAAGCCTAGAGTAATGTGCACTGACCCCTTATCCCTCTCGTAGCTGAATATATGGAACTAAAAAGAAGTTGTTTGTCATTCATATTTTCATTATGGATTGGAGGCAAATGCAGTGTTAACCTTTGTGTTGCATGGTCAATGCCTTGATTATTAACACAGTTTTAGTGCTTGCATTATAAATCAAAGGGGCAGGTACCAAATATGCTGGGAGAGGGAGTGGATATATATGATTGTGAACATCATACATATCCACTCCAGGGGATATGTATCTATATCCATATGCAGTGGCATGTAAGCTTGTGGTGTGGTAACATGTTTATGGCGATGGAAAGCTGGGAAGGATGGAAGTTGTCACTGCTTTGGAGAATCCTTTTTAGAAGTGACATGAAGTGGTGGTGCCCTGTAACTGAAACAGAGGTGACCAGGATACTGCAGTGTTTCTGAGGTCTCAAGAGGGCCTTGCACCAGCCATTTCTCACCTCTGCTGGTCAAACATAGTGTGCGTCAGGAGGTGGTTTCAGCAGACAGATACAGCTCTGTCTTCTCAATTATTTCCAGCTGATGAATTGCCTACTTACAATAGAAATTCTCGCCTCTCTGTCACTTACGGACATTAACCAGTGCTTTACACTATTTGATTTGCCCCATTTCCAGTTATATATGTACTGTTTTTTTCCTTCATGATATTCTAATTGTCTGCCTCAACGAAGACATCCAGCTTTTGTTTTTACTACCGTGAATAGCACTGTATCGGCAGTAAATGTCATCTCATTATTTGTCCTTTTTGTAGGCCACTTATGAATGCGTTAAAGAGTTCAGGCCCTAGCAGATTTCTATGAGACTCCACTGGTGACCTCCCTGCCCACTTTATAGCAGACCAATTTTAATGTTTTCTGTTTATTTTCTGTCTTTTAACCAGTTACCTATCCATTAATGGATTTTTCTCTTGGTTTATGCAACTTTTAAGTCTTTGGGGATAGATTTGCTGGAAAGCTTTTGGAACTCCAGATAGACTATATAAGCTGCATTTTGCTTTTTCAGATGCATAATAATTCCACAAATCTAGTAGAGGTCCCCAGTGAATTACTAGTTAATTTAAAGACTCTTCACCAATATGTTAAGTTTATCGATTCTTTGCTATAATTTCTATCAGTCTCCTTGTTCTAAACATCAGATCTCTTCATTTGTAGATCTTTACATCACTCCAGATCCCTTCAAAAAAACCTTACATTTGCCAACTTTCAGTGCCGCAGTTTTAGGCAATTAGTTGTGCACTAGAGTTAATAGTTCAGCTATTTCATACTTCAGCTCCTTCAGAAGTTTAAGCAAGTATCAGCTGATCCCAGCAATTTTTTATTGTCCATTCTGTTGATTTGTTCTGCAATGCATTTATATGACACTTCAACTTGGGACAGGTCTTCAAGTGTGTCCTCGGTGGCTTCAGAAGCTTCTTAAGTTTCTGCATAGTGAAGATGTGTCAGCACATCGAGCTTTTCTGCTATGACCTTATCAAACTTAGGTGCTCTTTTTTAACTTTATCTCCTCTTGGCTTTCACAGATACTCAAACTTCCTATTTTTGATACATTTAAAGTGTTCTTTTTTATTAGACTGTATGCTTTTAGCAAGATTACCCTTAAGTTGTGGCTGTGCTTTGTTGTGGGGTTTGGTTTTGTTTGGTTTTTTTTGTTGGGTTTTTTTCTTGTGTAGCATATCAGGTTGTTTTCTGTTTTCTTTATTTGGACCTGACTGGACATAACTGTCTCCTTTACTGTTCCACTTAACCAGTGTGATTCTGATCTTTCTGAAGTCTTTCTTCGTAGGTTATCTGTCCTTTTGTTTGGGCCTTAGTATAAATGTTAGACATATGTGTGCCATTTGCAAATATTTTTACCCTTTTAACTGCCCCTTTTAATTTCTTTCTAACAAACTTTCTCATTTTTATATTGTTTCCATTTCTGAAGTGAAAGACTGCTGTAGTGAATAATGCATGCTGTTACCCTTGGGTCATCACATCTGAGCGGTGCAATAGACTGCTCTCAGGTATAAGGGAGATTTTATGGAACAAAACCACAATGGGCCTGGACTCTTCAGCTTGGAAAAGATGTGGCTAAGTTTAGGATACTATTAAAATTTTGTAAAATCAAAAGTGACATACAGAAAATGAGTAAGGAACATTTCTTTGTTGTCCTGTCTACTGGAGAAACTGGTGGCCACCAGGCAGAATTGTGAGACGGCACATTCAGAGTGTACAACATTTACATAGAGACCAGAGGCCATTAGCTCATATCCAAGGTTGTGGTTTTCTCTAACTAGTACAGCTTTTTAGATAGTCACCCATAATATATGGATTATAATAATGATTTTCCAATAACTACATGTTCATCTACTAACATCCTTGTTAAGACATTTCTGATGTGGAAAAAACCCCATATCTGGGTTTCAGTCTCAATCTCGTAATATTACATATCTGGAATTAGTTCGATAGGACATAATAACAGAAGATTCAGGCCCTGATTTTTCCTGGGTAGGGTAGTGAAATAACCAAGGCATCTTCCACGTTTGGGTAGGGAAAGTCATGCCAGTGTTTCAGTGTAAAGGCTGTTGAACATGTTTTTGGTTTTTACATTTTCCAGCATTCCTTTTGGGAACCTTGAATCATGTAACATACCTTCTAGTTTTCTGATACAGATCTGAAGGAAACAAAGACTTAATGGTGTAGTCCCTGGTTATAGATCTTTGCTCAAGCTGAGTGCACCAATTTTTACTCTAGGAGTGACTTGTTACCTCTTCCTGGACCAGACTTCCTGTCCAGAAACAGAGGCTATTGAACATTGTTAAGTTTGGCTTTGTGATGGGCAGTGACTACAGCACTAAAATTGTCTCCTCAACATTTAGATAATGTTAGAGGGTTTTTTTCACCATCTATGTCATTGTAGATACAGATTATATTTAGCATTTATATTTCTCAGTGCAATCTGCTTCTAGCTCCCAGGCAATTTGAGGTCACTTATGGTGATTTTGATCTGGTTTGTGTTGTTTGTTAGGTGGCACCTAATTTATGGCCCTCTTTGGGGGGGG
>Ga0065711_1030713_pt1 | contig 31658 bp, 14 predicted proteins | sample Hoacrofraction12_FD_59098 | JGI IMG/M metagenome (GOLD analysis project Ga0065711, IMG submission 59098) | Hoatzin crop microbial communities from Cojedes, Venezuela - Epithelial fraction 12 v2 (version 2) | ecosystem: Host-associated > Birds > Digestive system > Esophagus > Crop | place... | reverse complement strand
TCCAGGTGAGCCTTGGCCTTCCTCGTCGCATCCTTGCATGCTCTCACCACGTTTCTGTACTCTTCCCAAGTGGCCTGTCCCTCTTTCCACATTCCATGGACCTTTCTCTTCTGCCTGATCTCCACTAGAAGCTCCTTGTTTAGCCATGCAAGTCTCCTGCCTCCTTTGCTCGATTTCTTTCTCAGGGGGATGCACCGCTCCTGACCATGGAGGAAGTGAAGTTTAAAGAGCGACCAGCACTCTTGGACCCCCTTGCCTTCGAGAGCCTTGGCCCACGGGATTCCTCCCAGTAGCTCCTTGAAGAGGCCAAAGTTAGCCCTCCTGAGGTCCAAGGTTTTGATCCTGCACTTATACGGAAGGGGAAAAAACCCTCCGTTTGAGAGCCACTGCCCGGGGCAATGTGCTTTTCCAGCTGCCAGAAAAGTGTTGCTGCTGGGGACATTTGTTATATCCCTGTTCCCAAAGAGTCAGGTAAACCAGGCCCCACGTTTCACATTAACGTGCAGAAGTCCTTTCTCAGAGACTAAAGGGAACAGTCTTGTAGAAGTCTCCTGTATAAAACACATCGGGGTGTGCTTCTCAGCCCATTACACACCACTAAATACTTCCTGAAAAGGCAGCTTGTACTGAATTGTATAGAATTATTTTTATTGAATGCAATTACTCGACAGGAACACAGAGCAAAATTAATCTTGGTGTGGAACTGCATTCTAACTTAGTTGATCTAATACTTCAAAATAATGTGGTTACTCTTTGATTAATTTTTTTGCTCTTTCATTTATGAAAGTGGATAATCTGTATTTTCTCCCATTAGTTAAATAAACATCAAACACTTCTCAGCATCAAATTTGAAAATGTCTAAATGTTGCATTAATAGATGCGCTGCAAATGCATAGATTAGCTGCAGCTCAGAGCCAGGGAGAGAATTAACTGATGTACGGCGTGCAGTTGTATAAAACTGTTTTTTCTTTGAACAGTGGCATTTTTCATATTAACAAAGACACCTTTTCCAATCACCTCTGCTAGCACTGCTAAGGCACTGCCTTTACTACTCATAGACAGGTGACAGCAGTGTTTTACAACAAGGTTGTGAATGGTGTGGTTCCAGACACAATTTATAAGCACCTGATGCTGCAAAATAAAATAACTATTAAAAACCCGCTACCAAGCTGTACACACCTGCTCAGAACAGGTTATTACTTGTAGTACACGATGTTTCTTCAAGTTCAAGAATCCCTCGGAGCCCTTTGCTCTTATTCCATCACCCACATATGCAGGCAAGCACCATGCCAACTGAGAGCTATAAAGCAGCTGACACACAGTGGAAGATGATTAAACATGATGAACTGGATGCACTGCCCAATCAATAGGTCTTGCCGTACAGTGTAATCAGCCTGTCCATCACCGTGCCTTCTTACCCAATTCTCACTGTAAGTTTTTCATATGAATTTCAGTTTATAAGAAGCACTTATTTGGAAAGCCAGAGGCTTCAATCACTTCTTAAAAAAGAATACAGTAAATCCATATTATTTACTATTGTGAGGAAATCTTAAAAATCCCTGCTCAAGATCCCATAACCTCAGCCAGCATATTTCAGGCTGCTTTGGAAGAGACAAGCCTTTAGTCTGAATTTTGTTTAATGAAGACTGCTGTTCACTCTGTGACCTCACAAGAATGCTGTTTCCCCAACATGCAAAACTGAACAACATTTTCAGTCTGTGAACATCCCAATACAGATTCAGCCTACGAGAGGAAAGAAGGTTACTTGTTTTTAGCATAATAAAAACACCTGCCAGAGAACCGAGTGTGCTATTGTAAACAAGCCCTGAAGAAGATCAGAGAGCAGCCTGACAAAAAAATCACAGGCATCCATGGGAAGGAGAGTTGTGTCACTGAGTCCAGCAGATGAGGAGACCGCTCAGAACAAACAAGTGCAGCCATCCACTGCTAGAATTTTAAACCTGCCCTGGAGGACTTCACTTGATCAGCAAAGGCACAGAACTTAACACTAAGAAGGTTACAACACCAAAATTTTATTTGAGATTATTTTGTGCAACTCATGACAATATATGAGAAGATCAAAGCTTTTCCTTAGGACTGGAAGGGATTACATCACACAGAAAGTATCTGCAAGGTAGGGAAAAAAAAAAATCTCGGAGTCTCCTTATCAGCTCCCCAGCCAAGACGTACTACTTGAATGAAAAATGGTTGTAGCCTGTGCTACAAACAACACTGCAAAACACAAATCTTCCAATGATTTGACTTTTACAACACACGTGTTTCTGCCATCGAGCAGACTTTTTCCTTGGAAGCGCCTTAGCTTAAGCCAAGGGATGGATCTTCTCTTCTTGGGGAGCATGCAGCCTTGTTATGCAGGGAAAGTGTGTTTCAGATGAATGATATCTGACGAAACCCTTTTCATTTCACTGCCACCTCGTCAGGCCTGCCTGCAAAGCATGGCAAAAACCTGGACACCTGGGGAAAGGGACATTTCTGCATTGCACAGAGATTTCCAGGGTAGGAGGATCTTCGCTCCCCCTCGGCTCTGACACTGGGATTTGAGCCTAGATGTCTTTGGCTTAGTGCTCTCATCTTTACTGGGAGAGATGATGCGTTTGAAAGCCTTTTTGCATTGTTACTGCAGTGGTAAGGGCACTCTGAAGTTGGGAGCAGTAAACAAATATTTTCATTGTACATTTGGAGAACACGGGAAGCAGGGCGCCAACAGCCGCAGTCAGCAAGCCCTCCTTAAGGACCTGCCAAAATAACTATCTGATCTTTACTGAAATTATGAACCTTCTTTAGTGACAACAGCATACATCCAGAGTTCAAATAAAAGAGAGCAGTCTTCAAGACAGAGCAGAGCAAACGTGCTCCTTACCTCACACTACTCTTGGTCATTCTCTTCCCCCCAGAGCCCTGTCCTGACCTGCTCAGTCGCCTCCAAACTCACCCCAGGAGGTGTTAGGGTCTTCTTGCAGGGTGTCCCCACATTTCTCTCAGCTGCGTTTCTGCAATTCCTCTTTTCACGCAGCCAAATCTCACAGATCCGTGGACATAACCAATTTAAGGCAATACTGGCAGGAGGACAAAAGAGAAGAAAAGGTCAATCTCCAAATTTGCCAAACACCCCAACTACCTGGAGGTTCCTCGTTAAACCTCACTTATTCCCAAGCAATTTTTCAGACTCCTCTACCTGCCACCCGAATCTTGTTCTTTATAAGTAGACAAAAGCTATGAACAAGCAGAGAGGGAGATAAATGCTTTAAGCTACAGGGCAGCACAAGTATGAAAACAAATGATCATGAACTGAGCAGGCATACATTAGGTCTTGCAGCTGGCAGACTATTTGTAACCACAAAAATGGGGCTAAAGACTAAAACTAAATTAATTTTAAGAAAAATTCTGATCAGTGAATTAAATGGATTATGGAACATTATAGCAGGGAACACATCCCTGTGGCCCAAAATACTTATTTCAGTAATGCATTACTGTAACATTTGTGATACTTCCTTTAACTGTTTCCTTGTGCCTTGTTTTCTGTTTAGATTGTCTGTGAGATTTGATTAGGTGAGAAGCTGAAGGAAGAGAAACAAGGTTATGAAGTGCTGTGGCCAAACTGCATTGGAGGGCAGATAATCTAACACAGAGGGAGATAAACTGTATAACCCACAGTCTATTCACACTACATGATAAAAGACAGATGATCTGATATACCTTCAAGCATGATCTTTCTTTATCCCTGAACAAGGGACAAAGAGGGAGAGGGACATTAGGGCCATAAAGTGTTTACCTCTAGTATTGGCAGCAGCAACCATGTAATTCACCCTTGAGTGTTCATTACAGATTTGTTGCTGTGCCTCCTTCATGTAGAATGGGTCAGAATGTAGGGTCCTAATATTTGCCTTCTTTGCATTATTTTTGAAATTTCAAAGCCTTATGTTCATCAAGATGATGGAGATTGGAAGTGAAGCACCTGTTTTGCATTCTGCAGTTTCTGCCTGTGATATTTCATGTCACTCGTGAAGTACAAGAATATAGCATTCACTGCTATACTATCATACAGAAACAGCCATAATTTGCCCCTTAGCGATTATAAACTACTACTATATTTGAAAAATAGGTAAACACACCATGCTGTATTCATTGTCAATAACAGCAATGTACTTATTCACTGGCCAAAGCACCAGTGCTAATTTGTCCCAAAGACTGCGTTTGAAGCCTGTTTACTACAGTGCATATCTGGAAGTCCTTCGTGTAGCTCATTTAGTGTTTGCATACGCCCAAAGTCCTTCAAAGTCACAGCAGAGAAACACCAACGTTGCATCTATCTTGTTAAACACAGAGGTTTCCTCAACGACTGTGTGGCACAAAGAACTTCCATAAAGAGTGAAAAAACCACTGAGATTGGAAAAAAACCAAAAAAGTCCAGCAAATAACATTACCTGATTAAAACCTTCATGTCTGACATTTACCACAAGAGATGTATTTTCTATCTGCCATCAACTCTTCAGCATCAAAACCACAGATTTTACTCAAGGTTCTGCACATGGCCCTAACCTTAAGGACACAAATTCGAACATAACTTTACATCTAAATTAGCATACTGAAGTATTTCACATCAGTGAAACCACCTCACTGAAGAGTTATTGTTCCAAGACTGCAGATACTTAAAAATATCTCTACCTCATATTTTTCTAAGTACTCCCAGTCACACTAAATAAGTGGGATGAGGTACAAAACCTAAGGCCATAACATAATCCTTATTTTTAAGACAGCTTGAAATATGATTAGCCAAATGCTTAGCTGGTATGAGTTACTCTAGGTTCAATAATGTCAGTCTCGCGAGTTGAGAGTTCAGCCTAATGTTGCTCTGTAGGGGACCTGGCTGTGTCAGGCTCCCTGAAGGTAAAGGTCTCTGCTTCAGGAGGGATGGAGTGACTGATGGAGCTCACTCACTGCTCCTTTCCCAGGTTACAGAGGGTGGGTGATGCTTCAGCAGGCAACAAACACCTCAGCTGTGGTTCAGACGGAGGCTCAAATACCTGGCAAATTGTTGGAGAAAGGAGAGGGGTTTTTTTCTGAATCTGTACCTTGTCTCCTATCCTCTAACCTTTCTTCTTCAGTTCAGGCTCTTCAGATGGGGATTCTTCAGACCTTTCCCCATCACATTTCATTTGGAGTAGCACAGGTGCAGGCTGCCAATAGCCTTCTCAGGAGCTCTGTGTCAGGCACCTCTTTCTGCAGCCTTCCCAAATCCTAGTGGTATCTCTCAAGAACTTTTCTGATAGTCCTCAACAAATGCTAGATGGAGCCTATTCTGTGAGTGAACTTCCTTTCCTTGGGGTCAGTCCCCACAGCCCACATGTACCAGGTAACCTCCAGGTCAAAGCCTCCCAGTAAGGCACTCCTACAGCCCATTGCTTTCACCTGAGTCTGATGATCAGGTGGCCACATGTGCTGCTGGGACCACACCCCAACACACTTGGCCTGTGTTCTACCTCCCTAGCACCTGTGGTGCCTGCCTGCTCTTTGTTTGTCTTTTATGGGGCTACCCATGTGTTTTCTCCTTCTGAATTAGCAGGACTGTCCATTTTAACTAAATGCTGTTATATTTCATATTTCTATTTAATTTCTATTTACAGGGAAGAGAACAAGTTGTTCAGTATTTATTATTCCGTACTGCAGTAGACACACTAATTTTAGAGTATAACATTTCCATTTACACATAAGAAAGTTTAGTTTCTTTATTCCTTTATGTGGTGTTTGACATACTTTAGCAGGCCTGAACAGAATGAATGGCTATAAAAATAAGAAAAAAATAATTTCAACAGAGTCAAGTGGGCTCAATAAATCCAGACAACTGCATTTTCTTTGCATCTACCTTTCCTGTTTCATTTTTATTACTCATTTAGCTTGTCAGGTCCAAATGAACAGTAAATGTTAAGCTATATTCAAAAAATTGTTGCCTACCATAAAAGAATGAACCTTGTATTTACAGAAATCTAGAGAGACCTCAGCTTATTTTAAATCATTTTTTCTGGCTTGCACTGCCACCATTCAGCCTCTTCTGATGGAGGGAAATGGAAGTGGAACATATTGTTAATTTTAATTAGACTGACATCAGCTTACTAAGAATTCCTTCAGCAAATTACTGTCCTCTAAAAAAGTGCAGAATTGGAAAGAACCTGAGGTTGAACACAGTGAGGTGAAGATAGAAAAATTCCTTAGTATTTTCACCCTACCCTTGGGAACTAATCAGAGAGCAAGACTTGTCTGAAACGAAAGGCTTTTTCACACCAGGATGTAAACTCTTTACCAATGGAAACAAAATTTTCATTTTCCACAATGTATAATGAAGTTTTTAGCAAAGGTTGAAATTATCACACATCTTTCTAGTAGGTGTATCAAATCCACTTTTGTTTTAGTGTGCTGTGCCCGTACTTTCTACTGAAATTCAATGTAATCATTCTTTTTAACTCATGCTATAAAACAGAAATGTGCACAGCTAACAGTACACATCACTAGCTAATGTTAAAGTTTTCCCTTTTCTCCCTCAGTTTCCCATTTCTGCTGCCTAATCTCCGTCTAATTGTCTAAGACAAATGGTTTGATTGAAATGTTTCTGAAATATGTTGAGAAAGAAAAGCAATGAAAAGGGGCCAAATATCATTCTAAATTGTGGGGTTTTTTGCTAACTCAGGTCTGATTAATATGAGGTAATAGAGCTGATCATCTAAAAAGCAACTGAACCTTAAATGAATCCTCAACTGACAGAGCGTAAATTTAGATTAGATATAAGGAAGAAATTCTTCACTCTGAGAGTGGTGAGGCACTGGAACAGGTTGCCCAGAGAAGTTGTAGATTCGCCCTCCCTGGCAGTGTTCAGTGCCAGGTTAGATGGGGCTTTGAGCAACCTAGTCTAGTGCAAGGTGTCCCTGCCATGGCAGGGGGGTTGGAACCAAATAATCTTTAAGGTCTCTTCCAACCCAAACCCTTCCATGATTTTATGATCTGTCTGGATTAGACTTCAGGAGTCAGGAAGTAGCAGCTCATAGCTCTGCCAGGGTATAAGCACATAATCTACTAGTAGACAAGCTACCTAAGAGGATAAAGTTCACGTCATAGCATGAGGCAGAAGTGTTAAGGCTTAACTTTGACCACAGGTTTGGGCAAATAATTCACAAGAAATCAGAGAAGAAACTCAAACCAAAGCTCCCCCTGGCTTTTCAAAATTAGCTTCACCAGAGCAGGAATTCATCCTAAAACATCAAAATGTGCCTTTAAGACACATCCTGTGAAGAAGGAAGTGTGGAGCTTCATTGCTAGACTCCTATGGAGCTCTCCCAGATGTTGGCCAGTGACGCAGGCAGAGGACAGAACTGGACCCATACCCTTACAGTCTCTTGCTGTCCAAATATTTTAGCATGTCTGTATCCCCAGGAGGGCAGGAGCTGCCATGCCTGTTGCACTTGAACACAGCAAGGGAGAAAGAGAGCAGGGTTTTGCATTCCCCTTCCATTTTGTTCATTCGAGGGTCCGTAGGGAACACAGGAAGTCTAAGTCTTATCAGAAAAAGACCAAGAAATACAGATAGTTAGTGTGCTTCGGTCCTCCTGCTAAGATATCTGGAGCTGTTGAAAGCAGATTACATAAAAACAAGACAGGAACAAGACACTGGGCATTAGACCATGAAAGGATGTCACTTACCAGCAAAGAGGTAGTTGCTAGTAGGAAGTTTAGAAATTATGCTGAAATACACTTTGCAAAGGAGGAAGAGAATCCAGATGAAAAAAATCTGTCAGAACAAGCTAACAAGACCTTAACTGGATACTCCTGTAAGTATTCAAGAAGATGGCTCATCTAAAGGTGTTAAACAGCTGCCAGGATCAACCCTAAGCCTTCCAGCAGCAATAGAAGAGTGCAGCTTCTTTCCAAAACAGAATACATAGATTGAGAGAAAGTGACTAGTAACTGCTGAAATAACTAACAAGATGCACTGTTTGGCTATGCTCAGAGGCAGAGAAACAGAGAAAAATCTGTTGAAAAAAAATCTGAGTTCTAATACCAAGAGCTCGGATCTTCACCTGTTGCAAAGGTGCAGTGGCTAGCCGTGAGTCAGCACAGACTCTGGTGATAGTCAAGGTTGTCACCCTTCCTGAAGAATAGCTAGAATACAAGCACATTGGAAAGTTAAACCTCTCTTAAATTTATACTCTCTACTCTCACTAAGTAGAGGAAATCGCATGGATGTTAAGGACGAGTAATATACAAGCAAGAGCAGTGAAGCTGAGGGAAGGTAGCCCTTCAGCTCCCAAAATTCACTTTCTAGAAAGCAAAGAGAACATGTTACAGGAAAAAGCCAAACTGTTCTGAGTTAATTATCTGATAATTGACAACTGTCTGTTTTCACACTTGAGATAGCTTAAACATGGCCATAGGGTCATTCAACTTATTTATTGCTTCTTTCTCCCACAAATGCTTCCTCTCTCATCTTACATTCCCAGGGGTCCCTTGCAGACTAGGATATAATTAAGTAGTCACCAGCTTCTGCAGATACCACCCAGTTGAGTGGGGTGGGGGAGGACTGCTTACCTGCTAATCAAGTGCTACCCATTCCCTGTCTTTTTCATTAGTTGAGCTGTGGTGTCTGTTTACCAGGCACAATGCTTTCTCCAGTTCAAAAGTCAAGAAAAGTAGTTCTTTTATCTAAAGACAATCCTTTAATCTACTCTGGTTTAATCCAATACCTTCTATGCTTGAGAAGCCAAGAGGCTGCAGCTCTGGTCTGGAACTGGCAGGAGCCTGAAGCTGGTATTTAGAAAGAGACAAAACCCATTATTCAGCTACTGACTAGTAGCACATTTCTGGCAAAAGAGACACCTTTTAACAGGGAGCATGAGAAAGTTAGAGGATCCAGAATTAATGAGTGAAGGGAGTACAGTCTGCTATGAACAGGCTCACTTGACCTCTGCATCCCTAAAAGACTGGGCTACATGGACCACATGATGCTCTTCCAACTCCTTCAGAACTGGTCCAGAGCCTCGATATGCGTACATTTATGGCCAATAAAACTTGCACAAGCAAGAACCAGACCTCCATGTCTCTTGGCCCCACTACCATACTGGAAATTCTGCCTGCCTGACTTCCGTACATGTTTTTGTTTTGTTTGAGGGAATCAGCTACCACATCAGACCTTCTGGTTTCCATCTTTGTACCATAACAAGTTAACATTGTTACAGACCTCAGGCCCAGTTAGCCATCAGTTGCACTTGGTAGCCAAATCCAAAGGAATGTATTAAAATTTCAATTGTTTGCACAGCCTATTCAGTATTAGTATACTGCACCTAAAGTCATGCATGCTTGCTCTTCTGGTATCTGAGCTAAATAATGTTCTGGGCACAAAATACAGGCACTGCATTGCCTCAGGCAGAGATCCCTGGGTCCAGAGGGGACTTTCAAACCACTTGAATAAGGAGCCTGGAGTCCTTAAACAGCTGAAGAAAGAGCGAAATACCCTAGAAATACCAAGGAAACAAGAGCTACAGAACAGATCTTTTTCTTATTTTCTTTCTTGCTGGCTTCGTGACTTTGTGTTCCTAGTTATCTAGTGCCAGGTTTCAATAGAAGGCATGGAAATCTGTACCAATAGCCACCTAGCAAGGGTGTATCCTGAGAAAAAGTAGAAACAGGACTGAGGTCTCTCAAACTGAAACAAATCAGTGCTCCCTGCCCAAATGACCAAAAGTGTGCAATATATACCATGACCCCTGGGTCCTGAAAAAAAAAGATGACAGCTGTTGGGGTCTGTGCTAACTCTGTACTGCCTGTCCCTATGGGCTAGGTGGATTTGAAGGACTGTGAATGGGTCAAGGTCCTCCTTGGACCTGTACCTCTTGCCCTGCAGAGGAATCACAGCGGTCCTGAGGAGCCCAGCCGCTCAGCCCAAGGCAGCTTAGTGTCTGTCCCAGGGTACTCCAGAATCCCAAATATAGGTGTCTGTAAGACTCGTTAGAGAGAATAACTTTTCTGTATTCACGTCTTGAAAGCATGACCTGCACTTCAGCCAAGTACTACCACAAAGCCTGTCTCACCTTTAATCATTTATTCCCTCCCTTTGAGAGGTGTATTCTGTGTCATTAAATTCTCACCATTATGCATTCTGCATTTATATTTGTCTAGTTTTAAAAGTATACATTAGTTTCCTGTTATCATAGTTAGATATTGTGTATACTGAATAAAGCAATCTCATGCCTGTGACTCACTGATGTACATCTGGATGAAGACTGAGTCTGTTTTCTGCAACACAGCCTGTTCTGGCAAAAGAAAATATGAAGAAGCACATGACAGGAGTTAGCCAAGCAGTAATAAGACTCACCTGAACGTATACATTTTTTAATTGCTAAATGAGACATGTTCCACAACAGCTAATATTTTTTTAAGAAGATAATTCATTCCATTCATAATAGATTTAATTGTGTTCTGATTGCTCACACCTGGCAATTTTATTTTGCAGCATTTTTTTTTTCCCCAAAGCACTTTCAAAGCATAGAACGGGCCTTGTGCCAGGTATAGTATATGATTCAAGCCCTGAAATAAATGGAATGAGATTTGCAGAGCCAGCTCCAGACATAGACAAAGTATGCAGTTGCTGGGGCAGCTGCCTGCTGCGACATGCCACTGCTACTGCCAAAGGAAAGGATGCTATGAGCAGGCTGAAAACTCTTGCTCATCCCTCTTGCAGAAGCAGCAGTCATGGCCCCTTGCTCTGGCACGGGCAGGAGCACCATGCCTCCTTCTTCATCCTGTTGCTGCCCTCTCCCCTGGCAGCGCTCATTTGTGGGGTGCGGAAATTCTGCATTTTCTATACCTCTGAGCCTGCTCTGGTTCCTGCATTATTCTGGACTCAACCTTTTCATTGACATTTGTCTGTTTTAAAAAGGTATTCAAGATAATGAAATAATTTGCAAATCTCCCCATCAGCTAATCTGAAATTTAACCCCAAAAGTATCAGAGTATTGGGATGTTTTTAATAGATCTCAAGGACTGCTATCCCTCAGATATTGCTCTTTCTAGCCATTTTCTTGATATGTTACAAGACCCTCCACTCAAATGACCACACCAGAATCTTTCTCTCTTTTTCTCTTCAATGTATCGCTTGAGGTCCCATCCTGACAGAAGGAGTCATTATACTGCATGCTGTTCTCCCAAAATCCTAAGAGATTTCCTCTCCCTCAATGAACTCACGCTTTAAGTGGGTGAGGAGGGAAAAGGGTAGGAAACCAAGTCAAGTGACAGAGAAGTGAGCCAATTTTCTCTACAATGGGATCCATATTGTTTAGTTGACACACCCAAGAGTCCAATGTAACAGTGCCTGGCATAGATAAATGTCTTCAAAATGAATGTAGTATACCCTAAAACAACAGAAAATCTGTCCTTTATAATGGAAGACACATAAAACTAGAAAGAATCAATTTGAAATGGCCCCACAGAGTGCAAGATGGACTGAGAGAACTGGTATGGATATACAAGGGATAAACTCCATGCGAACCAACCCAGGCAATTCCACTGAATTATTTCATCAGAGGTAGAGTCAGTGATGAAAAACTTCTTCACTAAGAGCAGAATTTAGCAAAAATAACCTAAATCTATGATGGCAGGCAGGAGATGAGGACCCAGCTGGGTCTCTGAACAGACAGAAAAAGTAAAACAATTTCTGAACTTAAACCTAGTCTCTCTTTTTTTTAATTAATTCCTTCTCTAGCCCACGAAACTACGACACAAAAATAGCTCAGTTTATACTCTAGAGTGGTTGTTTACATGCATATTTACCAATTCTCCTGTGAACAGATTTCTGAAGCAGATCACTCAGTGCTTAATTTCCTCACCAAAGAGGAACGTAAAAATTTATCCACAGTGAAAGCACCCATTGTCGTCAGGGGTAAAAGATAAGGGTTATATAGAAAAACCAGTAGCAAAATCCTAAGACATGTAAAATGCTCATCATTTCTATTGATTTTAAGCTGCCAGGAAGCATCTCGTGGGAATGTTTCTGTAGATATTATCTCTGTAATCATAGTATTCTCAATTGAAAATACAACTGTTCTGTTGCAGTGCATTTGTATTTTAAACACGTGAAAGTGTTGGACTGATAAATGGGTTGCTAGCAGAGATTAAATGACAAATTCATTAGTGGCATCAGGTTCTGAAAGGTAGGATGTGACACTGGCTTTCTCAATGAGATTTCTTCCATTTGTGACTCCTGTCATTTGCAGTACTGAGCTGGTGCCTGGTTCTGTTCTCCTACAAGTACCAATTTACTTGAATTCCACTGAACACTGAAAGGATTATTATTTGGAAGGACTGAGATCCATTGTTAGAATTAATCTATTGACAATACTCTTTTTGTAAAAAAGTAATTTAGGGAAAAAAGACATTTAGTAACCTGGACATTTTGGAAGAGTTATCTGCAGTTACAGGCAACCACATACCCTATCTTCTAAGTGGTTTTCTATCTGCTACTCGTATTGGAAGGCTGTTCCAGAATCACATAGTTTCATCATTAGAAGTCTTACAATTTCCAGAAGAAAATGTAATCAAGACCAGTTCTCTTATTCTTAAGCCAATGCTTTTCTTTAGAGGAAATAACTTTTTTCCCCCTCCCTGTTATGTTTAAAATGGCAGCCACATCCTCACTCAGTCTTTCTTTTCATGGACTGATCTAGATCAGCTTTGCTTTTGAGTTTGTTTTCTAAGATGCCTCTGAAGCCTCAGAAAAAGCCTTTTCTGTGCATCATTATAAGACTGAATCCCTCTCTTGAATAGGGGTGACTGGGATTCTGCATAGCATTCCCAGAGAGGCATCCCTGCCCTTTCCCCAGCATTCCTGTACTTCCCTCTCTTGCTGAAACACCTCACCCAACAGTTTACTGGAGCTGCTTAGAAAACAGATATTTAGCCTATGTATTCAGTGAGTAAATAAAAGTTATAGACCTGTCAGATATAATTTAGGTTATCTGTTTGGAGTGAAAGGAGTATATTTCAGTCTTAAATGTTAGCTTTATTCTACTTACTGTGTAAAACAAGTGCCATTTCAGAAGGGATGTACTGTAATTATCAGTTCTTTCAGGTTCTATTGAGGTACCAGACATGAATTGCTGGAACCATGCAGGCACAGACCAGTCTTTGCATAAAAAAGCTGCTATTCTCAGTAAGGTTAATCCTACTCTATATTTAGTCTGATTTTATTCGCACATTCACATGCCTACTTAAAAACGTCATAGCAGATTTTAGAAAAGGTAAGAAATATAAATACAAGCTCAGCTGATTTCTGCAGTAAATACATCCATATATTTAGAAAAGTCCTCTTACATAGTCCATTCCTAGATGACAAAATGAGTCAGTGATTATCCAGTGTTTCCAAACTTAAAGGCTCCAAGCAAGACTGTGGAAAAATGGGAAAAAGGGAATTACACTGGCAGTAAAGGACTCAGAAGATAGCTTTTAATGTATTGCTAATTTATGCAGCTGATATATCAAGCATGTATAGTCCTTACTTCCATATTAGGAGACCAAACCATCTTTCCAAATTTGTCTCATTAAGATTGATAAAAATTCACTTCTACACAGAAGTCTTCTTGGCCAGATATGTATTGCCAGTTACCCCATCATGTTCTCCATGTTGAAACAAAGCTTTGTCAAGTGCACTCCGAGAGGTCAGCTGGGGCTGTGTAAAGATTTCTTGAAATGAAACCATCAGAAAGGGCAAAAAATGGATCTGCTGCTGGGACACTGGGGCAACGCATTTATGATAGGGAAAAAGTAGGGTGGGAATGATTCACGGTGGCCTAAATTACATTAGAAATGCTTATTCAGATAGTTGAAGAAAAGAACCCCAGGGAAACGGAGGAAAGGACAGCCCTTAGGTCAGTCTGATATTTGTTCTCCTATGTGTGGACAATCATTCCTCATGAAAATTGAGTTCTGCATTTATACAAAATCTTATCATCAAAGTAAACGCCACAGAGAAGCTGGTGGATGTTATCATTGACATCATTCAAGAGCCATTATTAATACTAAAACTTCATAAGACATATAAAACATACAAGCAAGTACAGTTCCTGTGGGAAATATCTACAGACAAGAGGTACATTTTGGCACCTATACAGTGTGTTTATGGCTATTACTTCCCACAGGAAACAATAAAATGTATTTAAGGATTATACAAACTATCAGCTGTCATTGAATTTTATTGTAAAGATGATCTATAACCCGAAAAGTGTGACTGTTTTTATTCTATAGCAACAGTTTCTAAACTGCATGACAGTAAAGCCAGCTAGTGCTTTTCACAGTATGCAGATGATCAACTTCCCAAGTAGGAGACTCGTAATGAAATATTATTAACAATTTATGATTATTTCCATGCAGATACTGAATGACTAATTCCTATCATATTTTTTCTGTGGTTACAGGAGAGAGTGTTTCTGCACCTGTTTCTCTTCCTCCAGATCTAGTCATCAGTAAAATTGTACTCAGCCAGCTGTTAAATTTCAGATCAGCTAGTATATTTCATGCATTTAAAGCCTGACAAAATATGAAATCATATAGCCACAATAAAATGCCATAGTGATACCAAGAGAAGCGACTACCAAGCTTGTAAAGCTTCACACAGTCTTTGATTTTGTTGTAATACCTAACTAGCTTCAAGCCAGTGGTGGATACTCATATGCAAACTAGAGCACCCAGTTAATGCAAGAAAGTTTGCAAAAATTTGTAAAAGTGTGGTCTGTTTCCATTGATTCTTTTGAGAGCTTAAAACAGTTGTTAATTATCAGAAATTTATGTAAAACTGATTAGCTCAGGTCATCTCCTGGGGCATTATTTACAGAAGGTATGGCATCTTAGCGTTTTGAGAACAGAAGGTTCATTAATTCATTCAGTCATAAATTCTTACATTTTGTCGATACACCTGTATTGAGCCAACTGCCCTGTGTCTGAATGAAAGGTAATTTGCATTTTGGCTACAGAGGTATCTGCAGGCATCAACAAACAAAATCCAGCATTGCAAATCGCTCCAACCCTACCACAACTGCTCTGTCAACATGCCTAATGCAGTTATAATTATTCATTTATTAATTATATCAGAGCATGGAAATTTAACTCTGAAGGCTTTATATACTGTTCACCACACACTTCTTTTGAAAATAGTGGATTTACAGTATGCACACATACATATGTGCATGTGTGCATATACATACACTTTTACTCCACAAAAAGCTGCCCACATGGTTTGACAAAAACAGATTGGTAAATAGCTAGGTAAGATAGATATGACGACCTGGTAGCATTACTGATCACTGAGGTCACCCAAAATTTTCCGCTGACAGATTGCTTCATGCTTTGCAAAATTTCAGCTAAATCAGTTGGCAAGTTACATGCCATACTTTTGTGTTAAAACAGCTTAGACATTTCTGAAAATATCACCAAGGAAAAAAATACGGGTTTGCTCATAGCAAAAAAGTAGGCAATGATTTTTTTTATTAAGAAGCCCTCAACCTGCCTACTTTGGATCTGGGACCTAAAATACTCCAAGGAGCCTTCCAGAGCATCAAGAATTTGTGCTATAACACTTTTATAAACATTTAAAGTTGCATACTTCGAAAGCATCTGAAAAAAAGTAGATTGTAGCTGTTTAACAGAGACGTACTAGTTCGGCAACATTATTTCATATAGGTTTGACCTCAGTTAAGCGTTCTTGATCGCAGATTTTCAAAATTGAACAAGACTTCCTCCCTAAATCTTCCTTGTGGATGAAGCTTGCTGTAGTGTCTGGCTTCCCAAGAGGGGACATGGAGGTGGTCTTTCACCTTCAACATTTCAGCAGCTGATGCACCAAAAGGAGTCAATGGACATACCAGAAACATATTAGATGGGGATTGTACAGATGGGCAAAGCTGGACATGAAGATAAGCCATGGCAGGAACTTGTTAGAAGAGTGGGGCAAAACAAGACAAGAAAAGGGATCAGGAAAAAAGGTGCATTTTTGTGCACAGTCAGAAAGATACTGAGAGGTGCCCAAGCCAGCAGGTCTTTTGCTAGTGAAACACCCCCTCTTAAAAAGAGTTAAACTGAGCTAGCACAGCAACATCTCTATATTCCTGTACTGTCAGAAAATAGGTGTTAACTTCACTGATAACAGGTGTCCTTGTCTTCCTCCCTTTTCTGCTCGGTGGACGTTTCCAGCCTTCTTATATTCCCAGGTACTCCATTAAAATCTGTGTCCACAATGGGGAGATACTGGTGCAGTCCCTGCAGCTTACCCCAACTGGGTGGACGCATGGTTGCATAGGACCCTGTTTTTCAATTAGGAAATTATATTTAAAATATTCATTACAATATAGTGTTGCAGTCCCTGCAGCAGTTTTACATTATTTAACGTTGTGGTCACAGATAGTTCTGCATAACTCCAGGAACAGAGCTGCCACCCCGTCACAGAAAATGGATTGTATGACATTTTTATTCGCTCCAGCCTTTGTTCTGTGGAGATGACAGCCAGTTATCTACGTTGGCATGACTGGGAGGAAAGTAGGTAGCAAACACAGCTGACAGCATCTTGCAAGTCTGTGATGCTAAATCAGCATCACTGCCACGTGCCTCTTCAGTGAGGATGGGACGTGGAGGTAGAGTCGTGACAGTGTGTTCCAAGGTGTCCCTGCAGTTCTTCCAGCTTGCTCTGTCAATGTTTCATCTGGGGTTATTAGTGTTTATAAAAGCATGCCCCTAAAATAGCTGCATGGTGTTAAAAGAAGTAAAACCAGTGGTTCTTGTTCTTAACTTCTTCATACTGGGGTAAAATAGAGCTAAATTGGGCAAGTACAGAAATCATAATAGCACAACCAAGTTTAAAGTGACTTTCAAATCCCCTTCAGGTCTTGAAGAGCATTGAGTTTGAGTGAAAAACAGACCAGGACACATTATTTCCTACTCTACAGAAAATACTTCTCCCTTTAACTGATGCAAGATTTGGGGTGGCTTTTGCTTAGAGACTGCGAAAGTCTATTCACAAAGTCCTCCACTCACAAGTGGAGCAGCCATGAAATTCTCCAACTTCTGAAAAACACATTATTTCAGAAAAATCATTCAGATTTGCATTGGCTTTTGTAAAATAACCATGTATATACTACTGTGTTGGGCTGAGCCTGGCTGGACTCCAGGTGCCCACAAAAGCCTCTCTATCACTCCCCCTCCTCAGCTGGGAAGGGGAGAGAAAATAGAACGAAAGGCTCGTGGGTCGAGACAAGGACAAGGAGATCACTCAGCAATTCTGTTATGGACAAAACAGACTCAACTTCAGGAGAAAAGGAAATTTAATGTATCACTAGTCAAATCAGAGTAGGATAATGAGAGATAAAATAAAATCTTAAAACACCTTCCCTCCACCTGTCCCTTCTTCACAGGCTCAACTTCACTCCCAATTTCTCTACTTTCTCCCCCCGAGTGGCGCAAGTGGACAGGGAGTGAGGGTTGTGGTCAGTTCATCCCACATTGTCTCTGATACTCCTTCCTCCTCAGGGGGAGGACTCCTCACACTCTTCCCCTGCTCCAGCAGGAGGTCCCTCTCATGAGAGACAGTTCCTCACAAACTTCTCCAACGTGAGTACTTCCCATGGTCTGCAGTTCTTCAGGGACTGCTCCAGCATGGGTCCGTTCCAAGGGTTGCAGTCCTTCAGGAACAGACTGCTCCAGTGTGGGTGCCCCATGGGGTCACACGCCCTGCTAGCAAACCTGCTCCAGCATGGGCTCCTCTCTCCCCACATGTCCACAGGTACTGCCAGGAGCCTGCTCCAACACAGGGTCGCCCCAGGGTCACAGCCTCCTTCAAGCACCTCCACCTGGTCCAGCGCTGGGTCCTTCATGGACTGCAGGTGGATATCTGTTCCACCGTGGACCTCCATGGCTGCGGGTAGATATCTGCTCCACCATGGACCTCCATGGTCTACAGCACGGATATCTGCTCCACCATGAACATCCGTGAGCTGCAGGGGGACAGCCTGCCTCACCATAGTCTTCTTCATGGGCTGCAGGGCTATCTCTCTTTATGTGCTCTGCAGCACCTCCTCCCCTTCCTTCTTCATTGACCTTGATGTCTGCTGCGTTCTTTCTCCCACATAGTCTCACTTCTCTATTCCACTGCAATTCTTAAACACATTATCCCAGAGACACTACCACCATCACTGGTGGGCTCGGCCTTGGCCAGCGGCGGGTCCATCTTGGAGCTGGCTGGCCTTGGCTCTATCGGACATGTGGGGACCTTCTAGCAACTTCTCACAGAAGCCACCCCTGTAGCCCTCCCACTACCGAAACCTTGCCTCATAAACACAACACACCTACCACAAAAAGAGCAGTGTTTTTGAGGACTACTCTGTGAACCAGAGATCTTCATATGTATTAGATGCTGTAAATTTTACTCACCTATGAAATATGGAGAGGGAAGCATAAGGGGCATTGTGTTTACTTTTCTCATAACAGTATTTCTTAACTAGGCAAAGCAGTCTGTATGAGTCTACTCCAGGCACAGTGGATCAATCACCCTCTGCCACCAAAACTGAGGAGTTGTTAGTTGTTATTCTTTAGACAGTGAAATAAAGTGTTGATTGTGTTTCACTGAGAAATCCACCTTTTTTTTTTCTGTAAATATCCTCTGTGATTATTGTCAGATAAGCCACAGACAATATTTGAAGTAACATTCTGCATGTTCTAGGACAAGACAAGGAAACAGACTATTACAACAGTATGCCCAAATTTGAACCTCACTTGACACTGGAGTCAGTCTCAATCACATCAGTGAGGGATAAGGGAAACTGCAGAGAGGAGAGAAGAGGAAAATGAGTTACTTTATCATGCTATGGCATAATAAAAAGTCATTTAAAATTTCATAATCTGACATACTTTATCATCAGGTTTTTGGGACTGATATTTTTCCTGTAGTAAACTACTATTTGTATACAGTAACTACACAATACTTTTTTTCAATAGGCTTGTTCATTACTTTCAATACCTACAAGTTTCTTACAACCTTTGTTTCTGAAAGGAAACAACACAGTAACAGAACTGGGAGCTTTTTCCATTTTGTTTCCTTTAAAATGTACAGTTACTTCAGACAAAAATGTATGTATGTTTTGCTGATTTCCGATTTGCCAATGATAAGACAATATCCCATGTAAATAGCAGAAGCTGACAAATTAATTTTTATGTTTGTATATCTGGCAAATAAATAAATCTTACAGTTACTAATTATTTTTCAACCTTGCACATGAGAATGTGATTAGACTGACTACAACTGACACTGATTATCTGAGACAGGATGTTACTAAATCCCTTTGGGGAGCTTTTGAAAGACCCACCACATTTAGAGCAGAGAGCTTTTCTCCGCATTAGCTCATTTATGGAGCAATTACATGGAACTTAATACTGAAGAGATGTCAGGAAAAACACTGAGCAATCAGCTAAAGTGGAATTCGTACCCCTCTCCTCTCTGTCAAAACATCTTACAATCTCGTAGTCTTAAAATGTTTTGTCAAGATTATCTACAGCAAAGCTATTTGCTGTATACCAGTAAAAGGTATTGAGATAGGTTAGATTAAGACTACATGGAAGAGAGGTTGTAAAGGATCTGAAGACAGCAGAGATTTCTCCCTGCTTAAATGGCTTCTTTGCTCCAACAGCCCCATTTTAAATAATTTCTGGGCTTGAAAAGCCCAAAGTTTTCATATCATTAATCTTAGAATTTTCAAGTTTTATTATTTCATTAGAAAACTACTGTGGAGTGTTTCTAGGGGAAGTGAGGAGAAATACGCAAAATGCAAAATGGTTTGAAAAATCTCCACAGGTTCTGGAAAAACCTATGGCTGAATTCACTGATTTTTTTTTTTAATTAAGATTTCAAAGATCTGGTTTTTAGGAGCAGTTTACACTTTTATACCTAAAAATATGCAGACACAAAATGGAGAGCCAGGTAGAGACCATTTTCAAATCTCCTACAATGAACTGTTTTCCTGACACCCATAGTTGAGAATGAAAATACATAGTGAAGTACCATGGAACTGGTTGTGTTAAGTAAGTACACACCTATTGATTATGAGTTTTGCAGTTTGAGAACATCAGAAAAGCTGTGAGATACATAATCTAAAGTAATACTGACAGTTTGCTGAAGAACCAATAATAACAAGGTATTACAAATTGCAGAGAATTATTCTCACCTCCACTTTGACTTTAAAGCTAATATTGTTGTAAGTTTACGTGATGACAACTCCTAAACCTCAGGCCATCTTATTTTTGACATCGCCCCAGGGTGTCTTCACATACTTAATCCAAGTCCTCTATGGAAGAATGTAAAAGGTGCTTAAATGTTCCATCCTTATTCAATGCACAACTCAGTGGTACAACTAGAGGAACATGCTGGAATTCACTTAGTGCTTTTCCTCAGAGTGCCTTAAAGAGCGTCATCTTGCTGTCAGTATTTCTTGACATGAAGCTGATCCCAGGGTGAACTTACAGCAGTGGCGAGACACTCAGCAGAGCTCTACTTTCCCACAAACACTGAGATTCTTTGCTGCTCTCTAGCAGAGTTATTGTTCCTGAAATGTGTGCTTTATGTAAAGGTATGTTCATGGTCCAGAAGGTCCCTACTTTGCAGTACCCACTGGTAATTAATGGTGAATACTGGAAGGTAGATTTTCCACATGGTAGTGATCACTGACTACAGGGAAAGCTTATGCAAAAATTCTGGTTCATAAATATGAATATGCTTGAATGAGGAAAAACTGATCTTTTAGTGAGTTTGTCCTTCAAGACATGTTATGTTGCATCTCTGATATTGCAAAGGAACACAGAAATACCTTAAAAGGTATTCTGCGTGGCCAGATACTGTAGTCCTTGCTCAGACTTTACTCAGGAAAAACTACCTTTGACTTGAGTGAGAATTTGCTTGACTAAGAACTGAACAGACAGCGTTTTGAATCTTACCAGCATAGCTTGATGGTAAGGTTGGGCAAAAGTTCTGATTGCTAATTTGCCTGCCTCATTGGCCTTCTCCTGGGCTCTGGACCTGCTTTTGCTGTGTGTTATTCATAGCTTATGTTGCTAGTTCAGATTGCTTCTCTTTGTGATTTTCATTTCCAGCAAATATTTTGCAGCTATTGTTCTGCTGCTGGTAGATATGCATGGAAGCTGGTGTGTGGAACTTGAACCTCAGCCCAGATTTAATTAACACTGTTCAACACACTCTCACTATGGTGCTCAGAAGGAATTTTACTGACCCTCTTTCAGTGAAGTATAAATTTGTTTAATCTGATTTTTCTACAGTGTGAAAATATAAAGGCTTAATTCACAAATCTTAAAACCAAATGCTTCTCCAGTGAAATAGGTAGGGTAGCACCCATTTACAGCCATCATAAGGTCAATTATAAATGCTTATTCTGACCCACAATAATCATACAAGAAAATCACTAAATGTGTATGCTGTAACATCACTTTGTTTTGTAGTTTTAATACTGTTTTAAAGTAAGATATCCTGAATAATAATTAGTACCAAATTATGCCATAGCCTACTAATATGCAGCAAATCTAGCTAGGTTATCACTCGTATGTCTTATGAGCCATACCTAGCCATGGTTTATCCTCTATTCATGCCGCAGGGTACGAAATTCCTGGGTACCAACCTGCCTATGGCAACCTAGAATTCTCCAGGGCAGGCTCGCAAAATCTTCACCTACTCTCTGGGACAGGTAACTAATAAGTGATGTTTTGTGAAGTTATGCTTTCTTTCTAACTTTCTGATGTGTGTAAAAATGTTTCATTTCTTCATGTCAGTCTGTAGTCTCTCACCATTCAGTTACGCTATGTTTTCTGAACTAGGGGAATAACAGCAGATCTGTTTTTTATAGTACTCTAGATGCTTGCCTCAGCCAAGCCTGTAATAATTGCCATGAACTTGTATGAAAATTGAAAAGTTGTTTAAGAAGCTGCAAAATCCACAGCTGCCTGCTACCAGTTAATATTTTTTTCTGATGGAGTAGCTCTTATAATACAGATTCACTGCATTTCATGGTTTATACCACAATAATCCGGGCAGTTCGCCCACCTTTCTTAACTGCTGGTATGTGTATATTCTCCCTCTCTTTATCAGGTTTACATTTATCTTTGGTATCCTGAAATGAGGACTTTTTCAATGCTATAGGTACAGAGGTGTTGAAAGGATGGAAGAGTTATGACTGATTCTAGTTTATATTCCTATGCAACATATAGTATAAGTAATGACTCATTTTTCCATATTTTGCTTAGACTGGCTTCTAATTTTCTCCTGAATATACTCTTTGGTTTTTGTTGCTTGACTTTATTTCAAGTGGCAGGTATGTAGAAGAAATGTCATTCACTGATCCTATAGTTTTAAATGGCATATGAAATATTGAAACATATTTCAAAGCAAGAAAATAGTTAGATAAAAAAATAAAGACAGGCCAAGCTTTAGACTGCGGTTTTGCAGTCTATCAATTCTCTTTGAACAGTGTGTGAATTTTCATCACAAGAATGCTGCTAGCGTAGGAAAGACATAAGTGAGATTCTTTTCGTATTTTTTTGGCATGATCTACACTCTATGGAGTGAAAAAACTAACAATCTTGGAAAATTGATTTGAATTCCTGTTTTTCAATTCCCTGGGGCTCTACACATGCACTCTACCCTTACCCGGGTTTAGATGAGCCTTGTGCAAAAATAGCTTTGGTCTGCTGCTTGTCCTTGAATAAAACAGGAGATGACCAGTGAAGTGAAATATGATCAGGGCACACAAAACTATTTTTCAAAATGTTTGACCCTGATTACAATTCATTTGAATATTTGGAAGTCTTTTAGAATCAAAACAAATTCACACAGCCATGGTGTAATCAGTGAGTTTGATCTTATGTGATGTTTTTAAACTGACAGGGAAGTTCAGAGTCTTGGGATGACATTTTGTAGCCTTTCTGTAGGGCTCTCTAAAAAAGAAAATCTCTTTTCTTACCATAGCTGTCCACTTGTAGTTCTTACTTTCAAAAGAAAATAAGCTTACTTTTATGGAGGACAACACCACATTTTGTCTCCAAGTATATACTAAAGCCTCAAATGCACAAATCCAGGATTTTAGCTCAGGCTATTTAGCCATTTCATAAAAAAACAAAAAAACAACCACTGGAAGATAATTTCCATTTCACACCCTGCTTTTGAAAAAGCTGACAAGGATCTAAGATTTTAGAGATATTTTAGTATTTCCTGAAAGCTTGCTTGTTCTTTCCCGTTGATTAATGCAAATCTTAATCACACTGTTTGAATACATCGAGACTTTAAAAATTTGTCTGGAAACTTTCTTTCATCTATATTAAAAAACATCAGCTTGCTGAAGGAACTGAAAAAAAACACATCTGTGTGTGAAAATAAAAGATAGTGAGTATGACAACTGTCAGCACTTAGAAAATGAGGATAGATTCAATTTTATCCAGCCCGATACAGTTTAACCTTTAAAAAACTAATGAGAAAGCAACAAAAATTTCTCAAGAGAGTTAAAAAAGACCTAGTCTCAATTCACTCAGAATGCAAAAGTAGCTGAGTTACAAGGGAAAAAAAAAAATGTGGCCCGTGTTTAGGTAATCTAGATCTCAGGGTACAACAGGAATTTTGGGGAAAGTGCATAGCAAAGAAGCTGCTTTCTTACTCTGCATGGTTCTTTGGGGTGCTACGTCCACCGGGTAGGTGAAAACAGAGTGCTCCTGGGTCCCCTCTGAAGAAGTGTGTTGTATGTTTCTTTTCACATGAACTGTGCAAGTATCTTTTCAGACAAATACCTGATGCCTGATTTGGCCCCTCCACACCTGCAGAGAGGTCCTTCATTTACTGTGTCACTCCAAAAACTACAGAAGAGCTAATGCCAAGGTGCTGGACGTGTTAGCAGGGGTTAGGGGTTTGGAGGAATGATATCCTGTTCCCTCTCCTTTTCCATACACCCACAAAAAAAGGCAACAAAACAGAGTCTTACACTAAAGACCCAGTTCAGCTTAGGGAGCAGGATAAAATAGACTTGACTGAACTAACAAATCATGACATTAGGTTGAGAGGAAGGTTGTATGAAATGACCACGCAACATGCTGAGCAGTGGGGAACTTGCTAGAGGTGAACTCATTTATACTCTTGCAGAGTAAAAACCTTCTCAGTTAACAAGCCCTAAAATAGTGTTCTGCAGTGTATGAGACAAGGTAGGGCTCAAAATAATTAGCCAAAGCTGACAGATGGCAGTTCTTTTCTCTTTTTTTCCTTCTCTTTTGCTGTAATAGCAAGTTGATCAAAGAGCTGAGGACCATTTGTTATTGTAGGAAAACTAAAAATATCTTCAAAGATGCAGGCAAAATAACTTCATTCAGATAACAGCCAGTAGCTCCCATTGTTCCTGTTCAACACCTTATACATGTTTCTGTGTGTAGTGATAGTATCCCTCAGAATCTGAACTACATGTGCACAGCTGAGAATTTGGGTATCTCCACGCTAAGGTGTATTACTTAATCAATTTATTAAATCAAGTTGGTAATCCATTTAATTTAATTGTTTGCTTGGGTTAACAAACCAGTGATCTATTCTTCTGCCACAAAACCTTCCAAAAAGTCCCGGAGCTCACCTCTGTGGCATGCTGCTTTAGGAATGCCATACAGCTCGGTGTAATGGGGGAACTAAATGATGAAGAACAGAGACTGCAGTAGAACTGACTGCACCAATGGCTACTGAAAGTGTCTGAGGGGTCAGTGCTGCACCTCACTCCAAGCAACAGCAGCATTATCTCCTATACTCTTTAACAATAATGTCTTGCAAGCATCGGCATTTTTTTAAAGGCAAGCACCTATGGATTCAATTTAAAGATACAACAGGAACTTCTGTCTTGTAGGACTTCTGTCACAAAAGTGGATCAGAATGCAACTGTGACCAGATACAATTAAAAAGAAATTTCAGTAATTTACTCAAAAAAAGGTAATATATACTGCTTATAAAAGAAAGCAGTGGCATCTGCAGTTCCTCCTCCCTCAAGTCCCAGTCCCAGTAGTAATTCTGTCTGACTGGTCCTGGAGCCAAAAGTGTATATTTAATTTTTTCAGCTGCTTAGGATAAACTTTCTGATGGGCAGTGTTAAGATGACCCACCGAAATGAGTCTCTGGAGCCAGACAAAGGTTAATTTCAAATCAGAGGAAAGAGAAAAGGTTTGGGAAAGGAAAGAAATAGCTAAGGTGAGAATAGAGATGATAACTTCTGTCCATCAACCTATGTCTGGATGTTTTATAGCAAATGAAACAGGAACAAAATTATTTCACCACTACTAAAGCATGTTTCTATAGTACTTCCCTACCCGACCTCCAACCTCAGATGTTATTGGAAAGAGTAAGATAAATATCAGCTTGCTTCTGGGCAGAGGATTTTACCCATCCTCATTACATGTCCTATTACAAATAAACAGGACAGTTCAGGAGGAACCACATTCCTGTTCCAGCACAGCTTGATCCAGATGAATCAGGAAGGTAGACAGACAAAAGCAAATGTGAGAAAGGTTTAATAACACAATTAAAATGTAACTTCATAAGCTTGTGAGCTGATGTGGCAGGCTGCTTTCAGTAATTTCCAGAGGGAGTGCTTATCTGTGACTACAAACCAAGGCAATCTAGAAGCTGACCACTCAAAGCTTTTAAGGAGAGCTGCTGCAACCAAAAGCAGCTTGCTCAATTGCCTGGAGAGCTCTCTTTGGCTTCCAAATCATAAATTGAAGTCTCCCTCTAATTTTGCTACCTCCATTTCTCAATACCTCACTCTTTTTTTTCCTCTCCTTTCTCATCACTGCTTAGTAGTCTGGATTCCCTAGTGAGATGCAGTGCAGACTGCTAGGACTCTGCCAGACATTAAAAAGCAAGAAACGTCTGTTCAACAACTTCAAATCACTTGCTGTGGGAGGCAGCCCCCCCAACAGCCTTTGTTACAGCAAGAAGTATTTGTAGCAGTCAGCTCTTTCTCCTGCTTTTCTTATCCTTTTGTACCCTGCAACTCTACATGGTAACTCACCATTTCTTCTAGCCAAATGTTTGGCATGCCAGAATTTAACTCCCTTCTCTCCCAGCTTCACCAGCTGACTTATTTCAGATGCTGTCCAGAGCACTAGACAACATTTGGACAATGCAGACAATTTGGAGCAGGGCATGAACATGAGAAGAGTCCTCCATTATCATGAGAAAACAAACATCCTCTTCCTACCTCTAGAGAATGACTCAGAAAACTTGTATTCCTCCTTGAATCACATGCCTTTTTTTTTTTCTTGCAACCTTATTTTCCACCTGTTCATCCCGTCTGTAGGATCACTTACTGAACCTAACCCTTTGCATTTAAACCACCAAATCTAAGAGTCTACCTGCTGGTAGCAGAAGTATTAAATCAGTCCTCAGAGATCTGGCTCAGCTCTTCAGTCTCCTTGCAGCCCTGTACCAAGCACAGCATTGGGCTAGCCAGAGCAGCTGCATGTGGTGGACGGTGCACATCCCGGCTCGTAAGTCCATGTCATTCCCTCTCCATGAGCTGCTCTGCCCCATGCATTCCTTAGTGCTCTGTACAATAACGTGCTCTCTAGATGCAGGTCTGCCTTCTCCCTGTTCATTTTCATTTGCCCTTTTCGGTTTTCAGCACACTGGGGGAATCACAATTACCTGCTGAAGAAACTTCATTTAAAATAATCAAAACGTCTTTAAGGTCTATTTCTGAAAGCTGTAATATTATTCATGTTATTTCTGTTCAATCCGTTGTAAGCCTTAGGTTATGGATAGTACCTTCAAATAAAAGACAATCAGTATGTCTTTAGAATAAGCATTTCTTTTTTATATCTTACCACTTTTCACTGAAAATAATGGCATTCATTTAAGACAACTCCGTGCTGACTGCTGGTTCTCTAAGGGTTTTTTGCATGTCAACATATAACTGAATTTTCATATCTTAATCACCTCATATTACAGTTAATATTGAATGCTCTTGCTGGATAAATGTGTCTGTGGGCTTCAAATACTTGTTATAGAAGTCGCCCCTTCTACAATGAAAGACTGTCAGGTCAATATAACCAAAACATAATTCAATTTTATTTTTAAGAGAGATCTCTCTTTTCTACCTCTCTTGAAGAAGCTCAGCAATGTTTAGACACACTTACCACATAATAACTCTTGCCTGGGCTGAATTTTTAACTGTGCGAGTTATGCAACAGTCAGGTACTCACTTCTTAAGTGAAGAAAAGCTACCTTCCAAATCTAGTGATGTTTCTGTTTTGAGGTAGCTGTATCAGCTTTCCAGACACTGTAGATAGGGTCTCATGCTAAGGATCTGTCCCACAGCACTTCAGACTCCTAAACATCTCATTTTTTACCCCATCTCCCTTCCAAATGACTGTCTTCAATGTTTCTGATAAAGCATCCCTCTTTTCTGGTTTAAATTCTGCCTGAATGCCTGGAGCCTGAGAAAAGGACTCTGTTAGTTGTTTTATGTGTCCATCAGTCATCTGGAAACTATCTGAGCTCCAGATTTGGATCACGCACACATTTTTTCTGAAACATATGTACAGGCCTCCCCTCTCAGAATCCAAACCCAGCTTCAGGTTGTGTATTTTGAAAATGAGTACTGGAAAGAATATTTGAACAGTTTAATACTAGCAAAAAAAAACCCAACAAAACAACACCTACAAAAGCTATCTATCTGTGTTTATATGTGTGCATAAGTGTGTATATGTATTTCTAGGAAGGAAATATCTTCACGTGATTTGACAGACAAACATTTCATACTCCAAAGTTTCAAATATTTAATAAAAGTCTTTGAAAATAATAGAGAAATTTGGTGGATGTACTATAGTGAAAAAAAACCTGACAGACCTTGGTGAAAATTTCCAGAAAAATAGGCGAGCTGAACAGAGTGTGTGTGAGCCTGAATTTATAGGAAAATGCCTATCGCAGATCTTGGGTTCACATTTGCCAGGGTATTTGTTTGGGTATGAATGAAGCTGCTGAATAAAAGAGGACAAGAGCACTGAGATTTGTGGGCTGGACTCTGGGTCTGAGCTGCAGCAAAGTAATCTATTTCCCCAATAAAACTAATTTGAAGTCTGCAGCTGGGTTCTCAGAATCCGGATCTAACATTTGTGATTTGATCGTATCCCCCTCCTAATCAGATGGAGCAAGCACAAAGTTAGCCACAAAAACTGCAGCCAAGAAGATGATAGTTTTGACATTACCCTTTTGAAATGGTGACCCTGAGCATGTAACACACAATCAAAATTTTATTAACATAGAAATCCAGTTACTGCTTCATTAAAGATCTTTCATTAATCTAGAAAACACTTGTAAAATGCTTGGACTTCTGTGACTTCATTTCCCTACAAGTTCAATTCTAAAAAAACATTGTTGGGTGGATCAGATTTAATGACACAACTGTCATCTCAAAGCTATTCCTCCTAGGCTGGGGTTTGGGCACCTTGCTTGCAGCATGTCCACCCTGAGCAGCAGGCACATCTAGTGTGACCCAGAGCCATTCCCCTGTGACCAGCATCAAAGTTGTACTGAATAAAAGGTCCTGGGTAATCCAGACCACCAGCCATGGATCAGCAGGACCTGCTGAAGCCGAAATTCCCTGGTAGCCCCAAGATTACATTGGTGATGTAGTCCAATTCCAATGAGTAGCAACGCAGTGGCACTGAGGGTCTGTTGACATTTCTGCTAGCTGCGAAGGTCCCCAGAGCTCTCTGTCCCCAGCTTGCTGCGCCCTGGAGTGTGAGCTACATGTTGGGAAGAGGTCCCTCAGTGCCTTGCCTCCTGCCTGGCTGACTGCCCTCATCTCTGTCATGATAGACTCCATTCAAAGATCAGAAAGAAAGCCAGGGATGTGGCTGTTTTCTCTCCTTGAGCCAAACAGGCGGCCATCTCTATGCAGACATCCACAACAGACTTACATTTTTGGGAAAGCGCTTCCACAAAAGCAAACACACAAAACTGGCCCAGGCTCTCTGGCTGCCCACCGTGTAACTGCTCCTGGCTGCCTGTCATCAGTGGTCCAAGGTGGCACGGCATGGCTGGGCTGGGCCCTTCCCAGAGACCCTCTTCTGCTCTTTAGACTCCTTCACAGCAAGCACCTGTGCAGGGCTGACTGTTTTTCACTTTTCCTAGATAAAAACCCACAGGGTGGAAGAAGAAATGATGTTTTTTGAAATTCTGTTCCAAAATATATTTTTTAAATTTCCATCAGTGCTCCCAGATTCCTGGTCCTTTGAAGCCCTTTTTTAGCTTGTGACACATCGCAGGCATGGAACAGATCTGATAAACACTTTAAAAGCATTTAGTGATTCTTTTTTGTGGACCTCCACGCAATCTAAGGAAACAAGAAAGGGAATACTATTACCTCATCTCATACACACAGTACTGAGTCAGGAAGAGCGGGAGTTATCTGAAGAGATGCAGTTGTCTACGTCTGAGCTACTTGACTAGATTCCCTTTGTAATTAATGGAAATGGATACTTCCAGATTTGCGTCACCTCCTCTAAAAGCAGCATTCTAAAATAGGTCAGATTAGTCTCATCCTGATAGTGCCTGCTGTCACGACCCACTAAGAATGGGAGCTGCAGCTCCAGACCAGCAGTATTGACATTTGCTTCTGGCCAGGTCAGTCTTGCCTCAACTCACTCAACCCACATAACACCAGGCGCATTTGGCAAAGCTGGGTACAAGACTTAGAGCCCCAAACTGCAGACCAGGTTAGTTCCTACTTATACATTCCTTCTCCCAAGACAGGATGTTTACCCACAAAATACAATTAGTTTAACTTAGGATTTCACAACCGCATTAAAACTTCCATTTCACTACCAAGAAATGAGAACCTTCAATATGTTTTTTCAGTATATTTGACATGGGTGTCTATCTTGCCTTCATTTTGCATTCCTTTCACTGCTAGTTTCCCTCCTAATCCCATTAATTATATTTCGTTTTACTCTCTCCTAGAGCTGTGTGAAGGAATGTAAGCAGTCCATTCAGGGAGAATTTCAATAGTCTAATAAATGGGTTTGCTCCAATGTTAAATAATATCACAGAACCCTCTACAAGGCGAAGCCCTGGGGTGGCAGGCAGATGTGAAAGTGCTGCTGAAGCAGTTGGACCAGCCAGGTGGAGACATACAGTTTGCAGGACACTCCACTGGTGGGGCAGCCCCATAGATGTTAACTCTCAGTAACAACTCCAGGAGCACCCTCTTTGTGGGCTGTCCAAGGCTAACAAGCTCTAGAAAACCTCCAGCCTTCGGGTAGCTAAACAGCCCCAACATTGCATGCCAGCACTCCTCTGTCATCTGGTCATCTGCCAGGCAGATGAGTTGGCAGAAGATCAAACAGGTACAACAAAAACCTGCTTGTTTTCTAGCACACCTTTCTCGGAATAGAGCCATCACCACACAGCATCTTAATTTTGCCTGAAATGCTCTGGTGGAAATATGTTCACCTGGAGCTTCTCCAGCCAGCACTACAGAAGAATCTCGACCAACGGCTGAAGGCTGAGATAGGCACATGTTGTCCCTCTCCATTCTGCTCATCGACCTGCACACCCTTCCCTGGAGCTGAAGCTGTGCAGGGTGGCACTGATGCCCAGTTTAATGCACAGGCTGGCGGAAACATTAGAAAAAAAATATTTCCATTTTGACTACTCACCATGCTTTGTGGACAGAGTTCTATTGGAGAGGGAGAGGTGACACCAGGAATGCAAACATCTCTTTGTTTTGACTCTTGTGCAAGTTGGGACGGCAAAATTTTAAAGAGAGGAAAGTACCAGGAGTATTTGATAGTATTTTAACTTGCCTGCACAGCCTTCTTTTTCTCCTGTAAAATAGACCTCTTTTCACTAAATGTAGAGCCTGAGTAGTACTGACTCCCACCTGGTAAAGCCCCCCTGAATGGCCTCTGAATCATTACTGACAATGAACTCCAGCAACAGGATTCAGCAGTGAGACTTGGTGTCTCTCTGTAGAAGCACTGCCCGAGGGAAGAGGGCTTCAAATTCCCTGGCAAGGAGCAACTCCACAATTCAAACCTGGCAATTACTGGCAGCATTACAATGTTTGTGGGCACAAAGTTCTGTGCCAATACATGTTTTCATATCTCTTTTATATTTTCATTTAGTACAAACAGAGCTAATTGGTGAATAAAATACTTTGGAAAGTCTGAAGACTTGGTTTTAATAACCTTTAAAATAGCTTCCCTTGAGACATTTTCTTTTACCAGTCTAAACACTTAATACTGTACTCACTGTCCTTGTTTTTAGAGAAACACCTTAATGAAGCAAAACGGGTAGTGACTTGCAAATCACTGTTGTCACAGGAGCAGGACTTTGGAGGCAACGGGCACAAACTGAAGCACAGCAAGTTCCATCTGAACGTGAGGAAGAATTTCTTCCCTCTGAGGGTGACGGAACACTGGAACAGGCTGCCCAGGGAGGTGGTGGAGTCTCCTCCTCTGGAGATATTCAAGACCCGCCTGGACAAGGTCCTGTGCAGCCTGCTGTAGGTGACCCTGCTTCGGCAGGAGGGTTGGACTAG
>Ga0065711_1030712_pt1 | contig 31663 bp, 18 predicted proteins | sample Hoacrofraction12_FD_59098 | JGI IMG/M metagenome (GOLD analysis project Ga0065711, IMG submission 59098) | Hoatzin crop microbial communities from Cojedes, Venezuela - Epithelial fraction 12 v2 (version 2) | ecosystem: Host-associated > Birds > Digestive system > Esophagus > Crop | place... | reverse complement strand
GGCTTAAATGGGAGCAGAGTGAAACATTCTCTTTTTTTTTTTTTTTTTTGTACTATCTGGAATCTGACCCCTGAAGAAAAGAGTGGCATTTCTTGTACTGAAAATGGTGTAAACTCCAACACCCAAACTCTGGCTTCTTCTGGCTCTTGCCTTGTTACTTTTAAAATGGACTCAAACTAGGATGACAAGTAATTACTGTTCTCATCAGTGTTTTCTTAAGGAAAGGCTTAAGGAAAGTTCCTGATGATACCTAACTTTGAGTTTGGCTTTTAAATTTTGCATGTCCCAAGAACACACTTCTATACTGATGTCAATACAGCACAGTTTTGCTGGTCCATCCATTCACAATCATTTCTGTAAAATAAACTATCTCATTTTGCCAAAGCATACTCTGGACTATAACAGCATTGTCTCATGAGCTTTTTTTACTTACTCCCAAGAAGACAAATGAACAGAGATAATTAGCACAAGGAAACCTGATGAGGGAATAAAATGGAAAGAAAAAAATATTTAAAGATACTTAAAAATTTTAACCAGAATTATTTATAAAATTCCTCACTGTTTTTCAGATAAATGTTTTTTAAATTAAGGAAGTAAAGGGGAAATGAACAGAGCTTGATGTAGAGATTATCAGCAATGAAATGTTATTATCTGTAAAATAAGAGATGTAGGTTTTCTGATGGAAAAATACATTCAGATTTTTGGTTTTATGGACAGTTACTTACCTACAGTTCCAATGGTACCATCAACAATGGTGCTGAAATTACTGCAGAAATCACTGTAGGTTTGCCTTCTGTCCTCCCAGCTGTTTCTTTGGGCTGTCTGTCCACAGTACACAAGCAAATAGTCACTGGGACACAGAAGAGACCAAAGCACCCCTTCCTTCAAAGGAGAGGGCAGCCTGTCACACTAAATAGGAAGAGCACAAGATCAAATTGCCTTGTGTGGAAACACCTTGTCTGGAAAACTGGAGATTAAATTCCAGTTTCGCAATGAGACCCAGGCCAGCAGTCTTGTTATGTAGAGCCGTAGCTCTTAACAGAAGCAGGTACCACTTGAAGAAGTCTTAATAATTATTAATATTGACCAAACTTTCTAGCTCTCTTCACTTATTATTAACATGCCTTGAGATACTTAGTTATACCTCCTTCACCAGTTTTATGAACAGAGTGGGGGAAAACGTGTGGAAGTTTCTGAATACTCACAGAGTAGGAAAGCCTGAGCTGGCAGTTGTTCAGCTTTGTTTTCTTTGCATTTTGGAAATCCATGAGAAGGAATAACCAAGCACAACTGAAAATTGGAGTATTAACGGTTGTAGCTTGCTCAAACTCTGAAGGACAGGTAAGGCTAGAGCAAGTTGCACTCCAGTGGAACGGGAGGAAAGTGGTCACTATGGCTGTCACACTAGGTGATGTGGGGTGCATCCCCCTGTTTTGGGGGGACAGTCAGTCTTCTTGGTGCTCTAATAGACCTTTATTAGCAAATTAGGGGTTTGCTTTATCTTCAGCTTAATCTTCATGGATTATTTTTGCCCATGTTTCTTCACCCAACCTTGTTCGTAGCCAAACATGTTGATGGACACACATGATGTCAGCTGTGAAAACCCCTAACAATTTAACTGCTCTCACCTACTGCTCTGGGGAGAAAGCAAAAAATCTTCTATGTATTTTTAGCTTTGACCAGCAAATGACAATGAGATACAGAAAAGAATTAGCTGTTAAAGTTGCTTTAAAATAGTAAGGAACTTCTTCAGCAATAACAACTTTCCATCCCTGCTTAGCAGAGTCAGCTGTATAAACTAACATTTTTGAAGCAAGAGCTTGGATTAGGCTCAAGTTTATATTTAGCAGCCAAGTTTCAGTTCTGAGAATGAAGGTTTAACCCTAATATGGGATATTACTAGACACTGTTAGAAGTAGGTGAACGACTTGAAACAATTAAATGGTTGAATTTTAGTTCATATATTGTCTGCACTTATAAAAACTTATTGTCAATCAAAAAGTTTGGCAAACATTTTGTAGGAGGAAAAAATAGCTCCATTACGCTCCTCAAAACCTATAGGGAAATGATTACTATCTGTTAACTTCAACTCTAAGAATAAAAATAGTCTTTCAGAATTCAGAGACCGAAGTTCTGCCAGAAGTTAAACACTTATGATAGACTGATGAGTGCATTTGTTAAATTTATCTGTGTGAGCCTGATCCAGAATCCTATTAAAAAAGAATCCTTCTGACCCTCTAGCACAGTGGATCCTGGTCCTTGCAATTTAAGGATTGAGAACTTAGATTCAAAGAGGGATTAGATCTGTATGTCGGCAAGAAAGCTATCTAAAGTTATCCTCGTTGACACTAAGACAATTTTAATTGGTGTGTTCAGTCTCATAGTTCAAGGCTTGAAGAAGTCTCTACCAGAAATAATGGCATCTAGCATGAGGCTGTGATTATCACTCAGGGTTGCTGTTGTAGGGTCCTCATGCCACTGTGTGTGGACCCCATGAACAGCAGTACCAGTCAGTTTCTGAGTTGGCCCTGGATGAAGTACAGCTCTGATTTGGTAAAATATGCATATTCATAGTCTCTTTGCTCATAGAATTGGGATCAATATCTTGCCTGCAGTCTAGTGAGGCTGTATTTTGACAACAGTCTATCTGCATCAAAGTCCATGCAAGGAGATTTTGTGCTGTGTTTCACTGTCCCTTTATGCTAGCACAAGGATCAATGATCAGGTTTATACTGGTAACCCCACAAGCACTTGTGTAGGCATAATATTGGGAGAAGCAAGACTTAGGGGAACTCTGTAAACTAGCGTTGCTGCCAGAATACATGAACCACTCCTTCAGGATGTACTGGAAGCAGGAGCAAGAGGTTGATGCAACCCAAAATCATTTCAGATGCAGCTATGGCTGAGGCAAACACACTGTAAAATAGTTGTCTGAGGGTAGAAGAGTCTTTTCTTTTGTATTGCTTTGTTTCAGCATTGCTTCAGCAGACTTTCAGCTAAAAATGTTCCCCTAGTTGTTTATCTTGAAATTATCACCTGTTTTAGCAAGTCTCTTATTGCTACACTTGAGTGCTGTCTTTTTAGAACAAGAGCTGTAGGATAGTGATCTGATTTTACGTGACTAAGACACAGTAAAATAGCATAGCATAAATATGAAACGTTTCCATTTACCTTTTCAGAGTGTTCACACTTAGGATGTTCCACTTAACAACCCTTAAAATAGCAAGTCTAAACGATTCCCTTTCAAACAAAGGAGAGAAATACATGCAAATGAATCACTGTAGCAATTTTTATAACAAACATCAAAACATTACAGGGAGCACTGAACCCAAGCATATACTGAATCATGGGCTCTTAAAAATCAGTGCCTAGTGACCTTAAGATATAATTGGGCTTTTGAAATGTCTGGGGGACTCAGCCAAAACACACTGCAGTGCATTAGCTATTAAAAACCCCCAACTCATTAAGCTGGCAAATTGTGTATTAGACCATCAGGCAACTTCACCTGTTTCTAGTTCATGTAAAATCTGGGAACAGAGTCAGGACCCTAATGCAGGAGAAATCTCAATCATGAAATTTCAAGAGAAATACTGTCACTAAACTAATGCATCCTTACTGTAGATCAGGCCCTGATTAATTACTGTGTGTTCTGTCAGTCTCTTGCATTTGCTTTACTGTCCTTGTCCATTGATATCCACTACCAATACTGCCAGAACATTTCAGAGCTGTGCCAGACAAGGCCCAGTATACAACTTAATTTCTCATGTTCAGATTTGTCAACAAACAGTTGACATCCAATGCAGTGGCCTGCTTAATAAAAAGACACACCTCTGAAGGCCCATCTCACAGGCACGTACCTATTGTAGCTGGGAGTTGCAAACCAAAGAAGGAAGCTTGAAGTGTTCTTCAGGTTCCATCTGTGCTGCCCTGGGTTGAATAATTATTGCTTGTTTGTGCTTATTTAGTTCCTGCTACACTGGCTGTCTAATATTACTGGGCTGATTCTCAAGGAGGCATTGAAAGCTCAGGCACTTCAGAGAAACCACTATTCATATTATATGCAAGCATGGGAGTAGGAATTGAAGAGAAGCTTTGTTTTTGGCATATTACACACTCGCTGAGTAAAGGTACCAGACTCTGCCCAGTCTGAAGAGGGAGCTTAATATGGCATAAGAGATACCAGTTCTGGTTTACTGCAGTTAAACAGTAGCCATAACACCTTATCTGAAGAGGAAAACCATGCATCTTTCCAACAGGAATTCTACATTTCATGAGTAGGTAGATTGCTTCAGTCTCACAGCTGTCATTGTAGAGCTTTCTTTTGAATTGAGCCCCTCATGTCAGGGAGAGTATACTCCATGGCTGGCACATTTCTGTAAACTCTTTCAGATGTGGAGAAACCAAGCACTAAGAAATATTGTGGAAATAAGGAAAGGAGAACATGGAAATAATATAGGAAATAACATCTTAGATGGACAATACTCAATCTGCCCTGAACAGTTGTTGCGGCTAGGTAGTATCCTATTCTGCAGCTTCAAAATAAAATGAACTTATCTAGCAGCCCTTCACTTTAATCTTACCTCTAATAGAAGCAGATGTGAGGTCTTAATCAAGGACAATCAAGGAAGCTCTGCACAGATGCCAGCTGGCTGATATAAGAGCAAAGCAGGTCACTGCCCTCTTCTTTGGGTGGAAATAATTTTCTTCAGCTGTGCTGCAGGAGTAACAGTCCTTGGCCTTTCCACACTGGTGAGTAAGGGCCTGGAGAAACTTGTAAACAATATTTATAAGTGGATCTTGTAGGTCACTGACAACAGCAGGAAAAAAACATGTTGGCAATCTGTTCTCAATTCTATTTTAAGATGCCATGACATCTTCAATAGCAGGTACAACAACTTAGCCCTTGAGGGCCAGAGGCAAAGAGCAGTATACAGTACAAACGGAAGGCTGTTTTCCTCAGACTCATATGATACAAATGCTGAAAACTACTGTGGTGCAGGTCCAGGTGATGACCCATTCCACACCCCTCCTCCGACTCCTTTTTCACATCTTAGTGTTGTTTGCTCAGTATTGTCACTGTTGCTACCTTCACTTACCAGCGCGCTAGGCTGCGAGGCAGCAGGTGTCTTTTCGTGAATGTGGATTATGTTATTTCCTGCCTTGTTCAGCCTGCTGTGTCCTCTGCATTAGCCCTTAAATAAATTTCACCAAGTCTGTCAAACAAGATTTACCATTTATGTAGACTTGTTTTTAACAGCTCATATTTCTTCTTAGTTTTGTGATTTCATCTCTTATTCATGTGTCAAGGATCTAGCTAGCAACAAAAAGCAGACTCTTGATTTCTTCTGCTCTGCTTATTTAGTAACTCACTTTTCTTCTACAGTCTCTCTGAAAGTGAATACCACTATTGGAAACCCTTGCCATTATGCCAGCAATTTCTTCCAAATATACCTGAGCTGCTTTTCCACCCAGTTCTCCCCACATGTACTTGAGCCTACAGTATGGAAAACAGTTTTAGGAAACTACTTGCTAATGGAGTGACTGAGCAGATAAATGTCATGAACAGTTTTCATTGTTAAAATGTGTTCTTCAGTTAAAATACAGTATCTCAACAGACAGATAGAATGGTGTACTGTTGGGACATTGAGTGTACTTAATCCAGATTGGAGGTACAAGGGGAAACAGACAGTCTTGGACAAAATTTACTCTCTTCAGCTATTTCCAGCATTACAGGTAGCAAGACAGAAACAAGGAGAAGAAAATAATTGACTGTCTATATCCTGCTGAAGTTGCATGTAATTTATCAAATGCAGAGGCAACTGCTCAGCAACAAAACAAGCATAAGATTTTTTTTTGTTGTTCTTGGCACGAGGCAAAAGGTAGCTCTCATGTATGTGTGGTCAGATTAACAGAACTGCTTTTCCTAAAAATGTATTTTGGCATGGAGAATGGTTTAGAGTGAGGTAGCAAAAATAGCATTAGTGAGAATGCATGGAGCAACCTTAACAAAAGGCTGCTAGGAAGTCAGTGCTATAACATGCAATTCTCTGAAATGTGGTGGGTTTTCTATCTCCCAAGGTATTTTCTATTTCCAAAAAATGTTGTCTAGTTGAAGGAAAACAGTGTTGCCTAAGATTTTTCTAATGATACTGATCTTCAAAAACCAAAATCCTTCCACGTGTTCCTACTGAGCTTCTGAAATGCTGGAAGGCTAATTTTACCCCGAAGTGCTTGTCTTTGAAGATCTCTTTAAAAATGAAGATCTAGAGTTTGTGGGGTGCACTACAGTGATAAATAACAAAAATGACCTTAAAAAATAAGCAAATTATTGAATTTTAACCATCGTTTTTCCAGTGGCAACAACTGGAAAGCAAGTGCTTTCTTATAGTCTATTGTGCATATGCGTTAGGTCTGAGACGGAGTTCTAACCTCTTTCAGGATAATGGGAACAATGTATGCCTTGGGCTCCAGGCAGGCATCTCCCATGGTTAGATCCATATGCCCATCTGTAGGAGAACATGTAGAGAGGAACAATATCCACAGGAAAAAGTGAATGTTTGTGCAAGAGCTTGGAATGCTCAGATAACTTCAAAACACATCCTCTTTTTTCTAGCTTTAGTAGAAAATAATGCACTTTTGAGTGGTTGGCCACCTATAAAATATTCATCTGTTGTGTAATTGAAGACGTCGAAATGAAAAGTATTGTTTCTGACTTAGTTCTCACACCTGCAAGGTGCCATGTATTCTAAGGCAGTAAGTCCCAAATGCACTTTCACTGTTTGACTTGCATAGTTATCAAAGAGGAAAAACTCTTCTGCCCTGTTTTGGTCTACAGACAATTATAAGAAGACAAGAAGCTTCCTCACATGCGGTGCTGATCCATCTTGAAGTCGAGTCAAAAGCTCTCATTGGCACTATTAAGGGCAAGAACCAGGCCAACAACTCCCATTAAAATCAGTCAAGCAGCAAGATTTGACCCCCAAACTATCTGTAACAAAGAATATATTAAAGTTGATTTTAATTTCTTTTCTCTCAAATACAGACAGCAAACACGTTTTTCAAGTATATCTAGTCATACAGAGTTTTAATGGAATAGGAAGCTATTACAAAGTAAAATAAAGAAAATAAAAAACTCAAAATGAAGAAACGCAAAAGGAAAGTCAGATTTTGAAACCATTGGAATGTTTTAGTGACCAGTAATTCAGAAACAGTTTTCTAGGTGACAAGCTTTCCAGAAAGCAGATGGATTTTAGCACTAGCTCAGTAATGAACAGGTACTCTGCTCTTTAAAAGTCACACACCAGCTTTGGAGGCTGGATTCTTTAGAAGTCTTTGCTTGTCAAACTCTGACATGGTAAAGTGGTGTAATTTATAGTAATGGGCAGCCGTGTAGAGATGTGAGAGAAATTATGTTCATAGGGAACATATCTGCTATTAAAGTTTCAGGTTAGAAGGCAGTAGGTGTTATACGAAGTCTTTTGACCATGTAAAACAGCCATAGTGCTGGAAGACAATTCAGGTCACTCTGTCTTGGAGGACCCTAGTAATAGTAGGAAGCAGTTTACCTTTACTATATAGAATATGTGGAACTTTGTGGCATCTCCATTCCTGAAGATATTCAGAACTTGACCAGATATGGCTCTGAGAAACTAGATTCAACTTTGAAATTAGCCCTGCTCTGAGCAGGAGATTGGACCTGGCCTCCTGACAGCCCTTCCAACCTAAGTTATTCTATTATTTTGTAGGTTTGTATTCCAGAAGTCTTAATTCCTTTCCTTATAGGGATTCAGTGTAGACTTTTCAGAGCGAGGCTTTCAACTGTTCTCTATTTAAAACTGTAGATCATGTGGATGCAAGGAAAATACTGCAATAGCTTTTTAGAGAATACCAAATTTGCAAGAATGCATCCGTACTTGCATGCACAAATGTCTGATATTTTGTAAGCTAAGATTTAGGAGCAGCAACTGAAAATGCTGTCTCATTACAACGTTATTAAAAATAAATCTTACAATGTCTATGTGACTCATGTCTCAGGTGACATCATGTGATGTCTGGAAAATAGAGATTTTGGAGCAGAACCAATATAATAACCCTCTTGTGTTGCATTGATTCAACTTCATTGAAAGAAATCTCTATAATTTTAGCCTCCCACAAAAAAACCCACCACCTTTATTAAATCAGAAAATGGAAATAAGGGCAGAAATAGGAGGAACAGAGGATTACAAGAGAAGTCTCACTCATGTAAGTCCATGAGTTCCAAGTGATTCAATCAGTATGTGTAATTCATGTTAGTATTTCTCAAATTACAAGTAGAAATTATGTGGCTAGGGAATCTATTCCAAAGCTAATGGACAAAAAAATTACTGCAGAGCAAGCCATGAATTCTTACTTGACAACCTGAACAAATGATGGAAGGAGTAATGTACCGGTTGCCTTTGAATCTCAGATTCTGGTTACTCTTTCAAGTTAACAGTTGTGGATTAGTAGAAGTAACAAGCCAATATCTGTTAGGCCCATGTGCATAAAACTGCTCCCAGCACCAAAAATTATGTGTCTACTCTTGAAGACAGGCTGGGAACGCAGCCGCTCCAACACCAGTGAGCCTGAAGCTGAGATATTCAAGCCAAATAGTAGAAGCTATTGAGTTTCTTGTATGAGAGGCTAAGCTCCTTCCAGTCCTGGTTTTGAAACTTCAGGATTGGGCTTTTGGAGTGCTTGATACTATTTATATTTAGGAGTGAATCATCCCATTTTATTCTCACTGTAATTGTCTATAAAGCAATGTGATCACTGTCATCTTGTTGACCTTATCCTCTCTAATACATGCAGTGATTTACCATTCAGCAGTTGTCACTGCTCAAGGCGATGTGAGTGCCAACCTTTACCCGTGGCAGCCAGCTCACTGCAGCCTTGTGTGACACACATGAATGTCTAAATTACAGCACTTGATTTCACATATGGTTCTTTCATTCGCAGTAGCAAGAGTAGATTCCCCATCTGCTGTCACAGCTAGGTGTGATTCAGACAGAGGCTGAATAAGAAACATTCTTCTCCAATTTACTTGGAGGGTTTTTTTAGGTAAATTGGTCGGCGACGTCACCGAGGTGTGAATCACTGCAGAGAAGCATCTTCTAGAGCGATAAATGGCTGGTGCCTCTGCTGCTGTGCTTGAGTTACCTGCTCCGGTCATTAGAAATAGCCTGCTATTTTTTACAATTAGATTGCTTCCTAGTGCTTGCTGATTTCAAAATAGTTTTTGAGGAAGGAAAGTCACATTGAAGTTTTGAAGTTTGTGATGCTCAGTGTAAACTGGATGCTCTGGTTGCCAGCTCCCTCGACACACACGAAACCGAGACAATTTTCTGTCTAGCTGTTTCAACAAGGCTCCATGTACCCATTTTGGAAGCGGAATGCATTGCTATTAAGGCCTTAAGCCCAGTAAGAACTATTTAGCTTTTAGGTGTGTTCATATTGTTTTTGATGATACAATGTTGTGACATTAAGGAATACTTCCTCAATTTGGTTATGAAATGGCTAAGTTCATTTTTAGAACAAAGGAAAAGACTGCAGGAAAATACTTGTTTTGTGTGGAAAAAAAAGGATTTTTGTCACACTGCTGTAATAGCTTACAGTAAACTTTCTCCGTTGTAATCAGCAATAGAATTTTGCAGGATTAAACCACCACATCAAAATTTTCTAATAATCCTTGCAGTATCCACTCTGTGCCACAGAATCCCCTCCACAGGTCGAAGCATGCAGGTAATCAGCCTTTCCAGTAATAAATATCTCATACTAGGCAAAGGGAACTATCAATTTTGACAATTCAGTCTAAGGGTAGGAATTTGAGGCCAGGCATGTCTATCTTCATGTTGCCTTCCAAACTAACAGAATCCTACGAGTTTCACAGGTGTGCTCTCTTTTAGTATAAACAGTTTCCATGGACAAACATGGAGCCGGAGATTACCTAGTACGCAGCAAGTACGTGTTCTGCCCATCTTTGCCAATCATCTATCCTACATACTCCTTTACCAACATTGCAACTCACACCCATGTGTGCCACCTCAGAATTTGGTGTGCTGTCTGCTCTGCTGGTCCTAAAGAAGAGTGGTTGGGAAGATACTGTTTTCTGTTATAAACCCAAAAAACCCATTCCCACCTTGATCCCAAGCAATGACCTGCATTGTGTAACTGCTCTGTCCAGGCCCTCTGTGACTCAAGCTGTCTGTAGCACCCATCAATGGCAAACCACTTCAGCAGCTGGCATCTCAGGGAGCAGCTGCAAAGTGAAATGTGGTGGTGAATTATAATGAAGTTCATTTACTTTCAAAAGTAAAAAATAAAAGGACCTGGCATTCAACTTTGCATCTGTATGGTCACTTACAGGTTCATGATGGGCAAAGCCAACTTTAATTCCCCTTTAAGAGAATGAGCAGGTGAATCCAGTTAGGCTACTTTCAAGTCATCTGTTGTCATCAGGCACTAATGGACACTGTATATACTTTTAGTCCATAGTAGTTGCAAAGGGATTCAAGACTGCTTACTCCTTAGGGAAACATAATGATTTTATTGACATGGATGAAGAGATCTGACCCAGCTGGGGCTGGCATGCCAAAGAGGGGTAGTGACTAAAGAGAGAGAGCTATGTGCCTATTGGGGCTTCCTGATGTTTTCCACTTGTAAGATACGATTTTCAGCTGCTAATGGTTTTGTTGTAATTTTAAGAAAAATTACGTCTTTGTTGTCTACGTGAAAGCAGTTAATTTCTTTTTTTGTTTATTTTAATCTTTATAGTCACATCTGGGTATAAATCTAGGCAATGACAATGTTTGGGCTTTGTTCCTTTTCTGGTTACGTTTTGCTTGAACTACTTCTGTGCTTTTGTAGTTTGGAGCTGTGATGACTGAAATGGAGCAGGAGCTTGGGAGAAGGGAACACTGGGAGAAGACTTGGAGAGTGTACTATCAGGGCAGATTAATGTTCTTGGCCATTAGTTTTTAGTTTGATTTTTTTTTTTTAAATGTCCTAGCTTTTGAAATACTTCTGCATTCTGTATCCTGTGATGTTGAAACTTGGATGGTTGTGTGTAATACATGCTTTAAAATAATCTTATAATTTGATTGTTTTCAGATGAAATAACTTCTCCAATTCTTAGAATTTTTTGCACTGGGGAATGACTGTAAAGGGCTGCAACAGCTTTGTCATAGCAGAGAACTCTGCTCTGCTGTGTTGGAGGGATGCCCACCTCTTTCACCTGGAACTTGGACGGCCAGGGTATCTGAAAGGGTAGAGTAAATCAGTGCCTTCTGCAGGAGGAGCTGAATTAGGAGACTTGAAAAGGAAGGAGCTGTAGTAGCCAGTCTAGGAAAAGAAACATCAATGCTAACAAACTTTGAGACAGGATATAGATGTGGTAAAACTTACATGAAAAGATGTACTGTGAGCATTGGCAGAAAATAAAAATCTAGTTTGTGGGGGTTTTTTTTCGTAAGTTCCTTTGTATGGTATTCCCCTGTATTCAGTGCTATTCACCAGTGGTTTATCTGCTTGGAAAAGAATCTATGCTCTTGTGTTAATGTTTGGGTATACATTACCAAGGCAAATAAAAAAATAATTTGAGTTGTAGACTGTGCTTTGAAAGAAATTATGCATTAGCTCATTAGTGCTTGTGTGCTTGCTGGCAGGGTGCCAGAGCATCTATATCTTATTTTACTGCCTCCGTTTTAATTGGAATTCTAGACTCGTGCAATTACAACACTTTCACTCTTACCCTGGATGTGCCTCAAACCATTGCAATGTCCATGTTAGTTTCTGAATAAAAAAAGAAATGTCAATCAGCTATGCTATCAAAAAACCCATAGGTTTTAAGGTTGACCACAAATGGCTTAAGCATTTTCAAAGCACCCACATCTTTTTCATACTCTTTCCTCAAAGGGTAGCATTGAGATGCTTTTATACACAGTACTTTCTCTTGTGTTAATTTGACAACCTCTCCAGCACCATTAAGGAAACAAAGTCCACATGTCCTTTTGAACAAAATTATTTCTTGATTAGCATTCCTTATAAATTTTGACTGTTATGTTTATTCACCAGTGAAGCATGTAAATATGGGTATAATGAAGAAAGACTAAATAATACATCAATGATACCAGCTACAAAAAGTTGCTCAAAAAGGATTAATTTGTGCAAAATATAGAAAAAGACTGAATGAGGGCCAGAAAAATATGTGTATTTCAGCTCAGGGTTTCTCAAACAGCTGCTGAGCAGGGTATGTTTATTCCAGTTACATTAACAAAAGATGTGATGGTCCTCAAAATTTTTTCACAGCAGAATGGATCCCACAGAAGGCGTAGCCAGCTAGGGAAGTGGTACATTGCCCCATACCACCTCTGTTTCCTTCCCCCTTTCTTTCCCTAGCACCTGCCTCTCGGATGGTTTCACACTGTCGTAGCTGCCAGAGTGAGAACTCTGTGCCATAACACAGCCCTCATCTGTTGCCTTTGCAAGTCTTTCAGACTCTTCTGGTTTGGATCAAGCCTAGAGATGCCACCACTATCCCTGGATCAATACCCTATGTTCTGAGCACAGGATGATGCTAAAGAGAACAGGTGATCATTCCAACCCTTTTGGCCCAGCCATGGAATCTGTTCGCTCCCAGAAGTGGGGGTTTTACCCTCAGTCTAGGGATGCCTTTAACAACAATTTGTCCCTTCTAGGTGGTTGCAACCTTCTCTTTTCCTCCCAAAGAGCTTTTCTGAGTAGAAAGCCCACCTAAATCTTGAAAGAGGGAAAATGTCTTCATGGTTCCGTTTAAACTGCAAACACTTCAGGACTGTCCAGGGAAGGAGGCTTTTACCTTGCCGATGTAGCATGGAGTATGTCAGGACTGATATTGCTAAGATTCGTTACTACTGCTCATGGCTCTTCATTTTCTGATAGACTAAGCCTGTACATTTTTACTCTGTAAATGCCAGTGCATCATTGATGTCTTTACTGAATGCTCTTTTCTCCACCATCGTTCCTTGCTGAGATGATCAGAGTGTAGTACTGAAATGTCTCATGGTTGAGTTCCTGTAAACTCATTCGTTTTAGGTCTTTGTCAAATGATCTTGTTGAAAACTTCTCATAATCCTATTTTTACTTTAATAAAAAAATTGCCTTCTGTTTAGATACAGAGTGGGGGAGGGGAATCTGCTTTGTGAAGAATTTTCAGTTTTTACTTGAAAACTGAGCATCCAAAGCAAACTTTTGAAGGCCATTTGCTTTTGACTTTTGCAGATGCTCATCTGCCTCTGGTATAAAAGAGAAAAAAACATCTATACATCATAGTTGCTGCTTAACAGGAGCCCAGCTTATAGAGAAATATGGGGATAAAATTTTCATATTGCAGTTCTTGTCAGGGCAACCTTCATGAAGAATGTTTTGGATCTGGCTGTAATTTTTTTATTTCTCTACCTCTTCATACAATGCTGAAACTTTCCAAGAGTTTATGGAACAGACATATATTTTTAGCTAGAAATATTAATGAACAAGTAACATAAAGCTGACAAATCTCAGCCAGCACCTACTTCAGTTATAAGATGTGGTTGCCAATAAATTTGCTCAAAAACTGACAACAACTGTCAGTTTTATTTCATTTTTCTAAGGGAACAATTTGAGGTTTCACATCCAAAACTCCTAGTTTTTTTGCTTTAGGCTTTATCTAGCATTTACAAATATTTTTCTTCAATTAAATTTGATGGTTTTTTCATCAAATTTCTGAGAAATAGAGCCTGTAGCTAAGATCTGGTGAGCATCCTGCTTTCTCGGCCAAATCAAATCCTGCCTTAAATTCATCTGGACACCAGCCCATTTCTTGGTGCCTTCTTTTCTTTTGCGTCTTGATGTTTGCTGTTCTTGGTATTGATAGATCTTTCCATAGCCCCTGCTGCTATGCATATACAATAAGAATCATTGGTGTTTCTTGTACTTTAGCTGTCAGATATACTAGCCTATTTTGTAAGGGTCTCCTGTTACCCTATTAGCAGCGCTGTTTAAGACCTCCATTGTGGGCCAGTGAGCGCAGCAGGCAAAGCTCAGATTTACAGGCAAGATTTCACTTGGGGGTGGAAATCTGCTTTTCCCCCTATTTGGCCAGGGCACAGTTCCCAGTGTGTTCTGTGAAGCATGTGCATTGCTTTCTCCTGCTAAGAACCTAATTTGTTCTGCAAATAGCAAACGGAGCCTGTGGAGGTTTTGGCATGTGGCCTCTTTAACGATTTTGTCATACCTCTGTTATTATAAGGAAGATGCATTTTCATCACAATATCTCCAAGAAGTCAGAAGATTGACATTTAATGATGTTTCACTCATTCCAGATAAAAAGAACCTAAGACTTGCCGAGTGAGTTTGGTAGATAGAGCTGTCCTCAATTCCCAAAGGGGAAAACTGAAGCAGGATATAGTTGCAGAGAAGAACCAAGATTATAGTCCTAATTTTTCTTGGGCCCTTTTTCTTCATTCCTGGATGTAGTTTACACTTCCAATAATTCAATGTTTTTAGTATTTTTTCAGATAATGTATCACAACTAAGGATTAAAGCTTTCAGATTAAGTTCAACACATTCATTCCCCCCATCTAGCTTGTATCCTCCCCAGATAAATATTCCACTGAAGGGGAAGAAAAAATAGTAAAGCAATTGGATGAATATTTCCCACCAAAGCAAAACTTTGGCTACAAATGAAGGATCAGATCAGAAGCAGTAAGGACAATTTCTCTGAATACTACAATAATTTGATGGACACTTAAATTTCCAACTGTCTTGGATATGGTGATTTACTTCCAGACATGCCTGGCTTGCGTCAAGACAGTACACAAACTACACTAAGTTGTAGAGACAGAGTAGAATTATTAGTAACTTTGATGGCTTACCAAACACTAAAACAAAGTCAGCATTTATCTCAAAGATTTAAAATGAGATTATAATAATGTAATCATCATCAGTCTTTAAGGGCTGCTCTATAAACACAGATCAAATAAATACGTCCCTGTTCTGAAGCAGTACGCTGCGCTGCACTTAGTATCTGTGGTCTCTCCTGAGTGATTATATTTGTGATTACCTGTAATCATTTCTGGTTTAGTGTCTCTCTGGAAAATAGATTCATGAAAAAGTAGAAAACAATTACATGTTTACTTCCCTAGTTACTTTAGCCGTAGCTTTAATAGCAGTTACTTGAGCACTTGCTTGGCTCACCCTTGTTTGCCTGGTTGCAACTCTCCACCTCTCATCCAGAGACACAGGCGTTCATTTTTGTAGCTTTCAGTGGCAGGATGAGCTGAACGCATTTTCCTTATGGAACTTCTTTCCAGAAACATGACTGATATGTTGATCAGAGGGAGGAAACTGACTGTCTCTTTCTTAGGAAGTTAAGAATTTACCCTTCAAATTCTCTGCTTCAGAAATCTGAGCCAAGCTCATTGAAATCAGAGGAATTATGCACTCCGGAGAGTAAGATGAAATTAGTTTAGTTTGGGAGAGGGCTATGGATTTGTTCCTCAGACTTTGGGATCTAACTATTTAAGTTCCATTCAGGAATTTGCCTAACTCAAAAACGAAGTTTTCTGGATCACTATTACATTCTTTTAAAGTGTTTTGTTTTCAAGATCAGCTCAATCTTTTCCCTTTGTTTTCAAGTTTTCAGACCCTGGCCACACATCTCCACTGACAGTATGTTAAGCCTCTTCAGATTCAACATGTCTAGACTTGCAATGCAGGCAAATCCAACCTGCTAAGTGTGCTCTCCCCACCGCTGTTTCCTCTAGATGCTTTTGTGTGGGCTGAAACCGAGTGGTGCTGCTGACTGCTCCCCAGACATGCTCATCGTGGGAAAGGGAGAGAGCCAGCAGTGGCATCTGTGCTTGAGCTGCATAGGGGGATTAAAGCCTGGAGAGCCTCAGGAAGCAAACGTAACCCCCATTTCTAAGGACTTTGAAGAGTACTGGGTCCTGAGGAAGTGGAACCACTGGATAAAAAACAGATTTGCATTTTTTCCTCACAAGGTTTTCAGAGTTCATGTTCATGTCCCTCAAACACAGTGTTGCCATATTCCTCTAGTTTCTCTTCAGAGTATGTTCTGGAGCCTCTGCTGGGATGCAATAGATTGTAGTCTGTGTTAAGGACAAAATGTCTTCTTAGATGGCAATGTCAAACTCCTTACTTCTGTAATCTGAAAATTGGATAAAACACTGTATGAACTTTTCACATTTAAACAAATCTTTTTAAAGCCCAATTCTGAATTAACGCCTTCCACTTCTGTTTTGGACAGAGTTTGTACTAAAATTGATGTTGGCTGATTATGGCCAGCGTTGTCTGAATCTGTACATATTGGCTGATTGACTGACAACTTGCTGGGTACCTGATTTTGAATATTCTGTTTTACCTTATGCCACCCTTGTCAGGAGCTAAAATTTCCTTGTAAGTGATATGCAGTGACGAAAAACTTGCTGTTGTAGCTGACATCACTGAAAGGATATTATCATTTACATGGCTGTCTGCTGAAGAGTATTAGCACTTTCACTGATGACACTCAAAAGCCCAGGTTTTCCCCTTTCATTGACGTCAGTAGAAAGGTAAGGCTGACTTACACAGAAGTAAACCAAGAAGGATGTACTGCATTATACAATTACTAAAAGATAATCTCTGTTTTTTTTCATTGCTTTTATTTATTAGTGACTCATATGGTCCCAGGTCAAAATCCACACTGTGTTTTAATGAATTCTGTTGTTACCTCTTAAACCTGAAGAAAAATGTATCCCTATAGTTCATTTCATAGCCCTTACTGAACAGGATTCCCACCAGAGTGGGGAAGAGGTTAGCATGAGGAGTGCACGACCAGGTCTTGAGAGCCTCATTTTCTACTAAGGCAGATGACTGTAGAAATAATTCATGTTATTTTTACAAGTGCAATGAGTTAATTGTTTACTTATTCTGTGGTGTCACTTGCCACTTCAATTACAGCCAAATTGCTTGATTAAAGTAAAGGAAAAACTAAACACTAATTTCCAGGAGCTTAAGGCTGTATTTTAGGAAGGAGATAATTTAATTCCAATTTTAAAAAAAGTTTGTATCGCCCTTTTTCCTCTTAGTTTTATATCACATTGTGCTGAGCTTTTCCAGACAGGAAAAGAGGGAAACGTCTCTTATTCATAGAAAAGTGGAGTTAGCTGGAAACTAGATTACAACAAACTGAGGGTTTTTTTCTTTCATTTTAATGCTGTTTCAGCTCCATGGAAAGTGATAATGGTTGGCTATGATTCCAGCAGACACTGATAAGTAGGCGTGTTGTAAGTACTGTTAGTAAATGCAGAGTTCCAACCTGGATCTTCATCCAGTTCTTATCTCTAAGTTGTAAAAATCTATTCAATGGCAGTATCTGATTTACCCTACTAAAGCAGACTTACTGGTACGGTAAGTTGTATGGAACAGGGAGCTTTTGTCCCATGCTGTCTTTGCAGAGTATTAGTATATAACGTCCTGCCTGAGGAGTAGATGCCTAGGTGCTACTATGTTACAAATACTTAGAGAAACTGGTACTTGCACTGTGATAGTAAGAAGAGGGAACTACAGTAAAAAAAAAAAATTGCAGAACAACAGATAGGGAAAGTTTGAGTAGAGTTCTAACCGCTTTTTTGACAGTCATTTACTGTTTTTTGTAGATCCTCATCTTAGGTAGATAACTATTAAAAAAAGGAAAATAAAAAGTGGTAAAACTTTTTTTACAATTTGTTTCTCTGGTTTTCCTCATGAGACACTAGACGTGGCAAATACACTGTTTAAAACACAGAACAGGTAAAAACAATCTCTAAGGCTTTGATTTCACATCTATAAACTTGTGGTCTTTATTGTAAGGTAATTATATGTGAGCTAAATAGGAGGTAGAAAATATTAAAGGTTAGTTCTACAGAGAGGTAAACTTAACACGGTGCACCCTGGGTGAGTGCGTAGTGGTAACCCTGGTTAATATACTCTGCAGTAAGACCGGAGTGCCTTTTCTCCATTGTTTTTGTTTGGTTTGTTTTCTTTTTTCACCTCAGATGGGCTTGTGTACTTTGCCCTACAGTCAGGGGGGAAAAATAATACATAGCTGTGAAAGCAAGGCTCGGAACAGTCATTAAGGTATTTTCACAGACCCTGGTTACCTTAAATGTTCAGAAAAGACCTTCAGATTTATGGGTCAGACTGAACTGCTTCTAAATTATCCTTATTAGACTTTCTATTACAAAAATGCAAGAGTGCTATGCAAGATTAGTCCATAGACTGGTAAATACCTACTAGAATAATTTAGTTCGTCAGATTCCATCATACTGAGGCAATTCAGTACTAATAACACTTACCTGGTCATATGGTACCGCAGCAAGAGCAAACTATGGACAGAACTGACTGAATAAAAATGGAATAAAAAAAAAAAACACCACATGGGTGTTCCTATTAGGTTTCCATGCATCTGCTGCTAGAAATAGTATTTCTAGCTGCACAGTTTGTATTAGGAGCTACCAATATCCTAGTATCTATTAACCAAATTAGTCTAATGTCTGATGTCAAAACACAATTAGTGAGAGTCTGTTTTCAGTTCCAAAAGAAATCCAGAATTACTCTACAAAATTCATACTTACTTTGGACTGGGTTTTTTTATTAAACTTTCTATTATTTTTTATGGAACTTACTATCTAGCCCAGAGGTTTAAATGTAGAAGTTAGCTTAAACTGGTAAATTTCTTCTGCTAGACATTTTGACCTGTGAATTATCCTAGCTAAAATTTTCAACTTTGCAACTCTAGTGTAACTTTGAACTTTTTAGCTATCACAACACGTGTTTTTGAAGTGACTCTACCCTAATACATAAACAGCTACTGGCTGAATTAAAGTTGTGATTTTAGTGTGTCATAGCCTCCTAATTTGAGATGATTTTTAATCCATTTGTTCACAACCTTAAGATTATTTCTTCCCCAGCTGAAATCCTGTGGTACCTTTGCAGACCAGATGTTCACAGTGCCGGTCTGTGGGCCATTTAGACTTTTGAAGGTTCCATCTTCAGAAAAGTGAATGAATTTGAATGCTGTAGCTTTACCTGTTGTGGTCAGTTGTTACAACTGCTTCTGTGTCTTCATGAAAAATGACTTGTCTGTTTCACATTGAAAAATATTATAAAAATAGTAACTTATACTGTGCTTCTGATTCACAGCTTGAAATATGTTACTTTTAGCTATCGTAGTAGGAAAGAGGTTGGTACAATCTATGATAACTGGTATAGTGTTTATATACAGTGCCTGACAGACATTTCCCCCCAACTTTAAGAATTAGTTAATTAGTATTGCATTCTTTTGGCAGCGTTAATGTAACATCTAGGAGCTCAAGTAGTCAAAGTCCGGCTGTGCTGTGAGCTCTATCAATGGGTACAGTTATCTGTGTCCTAGCAATCCTAGAGTCACAATTTAGGGTAAATTCACCATGTGAATTGGGGAGGGAAGCAGAGTAGGAAGAAGATGTGGCAAAAGTATTTTTGCATGGAAGAATTAATGTTCCATATCTGAGATTAATAAATATACCATGCAATACATCCATTTCTCCCTTCCAGCACTACTTATGGAAGTGTAATTAGATTTCAAAACAGTGAAATAGTATTTGTGACAAAGTATCAGACTGCAATTAGCCTGGTTCTTCTCCCAGTGAAATTAATGAAAATTTTATCACTGACTTCAGTAGAAACAAAGTTAGGTCTACCCTTAACCTTTGTCATAGCTGTCTACATATGGAAGTGACTAAGCTGCTGAGTAACTGAACATTATTCAATAGTCCAGAGTGCAGTTCTCTAAGATGTCAGCACTCCTTTGGCAGCTAGCTGTTAGAGTAAAGTTTCCAAGTCTGGTGTGTTAATCTGTCCCCTCAGAGATCAAACATTGCACCTTCTATAATAAGAATGACAACATCTTAACAGGCAAGATAGAAGTGATTCCAAGCATCCTTGATAACCATGTTTCATGCTGTGTTTATCTCGGCCTTAGGTCCTCACACACTATTCTAGAAACAACAGGGAAAGATTGAGATTGAAAGAAAAAGCTGTCAATCTTATTGAAGTTGGTCTTAGTTTATCAGAGCATTTTTATAACCTAAGCAGGCTGTGTCTTCAAAAAATAATGTTGCACCAAGGAAAGGAGACCTTGTCAAACCTGGAAGAGTAGGTCAAAAGTCCAGACTCCTGAAAAAGCCTTAAGAGGCACTTGGTATTTTGAAGAGTTCTTACAGATGTGTAGACATCCAGGTTAGTATGCCAAATGCTCGTGCTGTTATTGCAAATCTTCTGAGAACTGGTACTTTGATTACAGCTTTAGTTGCTGAAGACAGGGTAGAAACGTGACCTGATTGAAATTCAGCAGTTTTAAAAACAGCAGGCAACTCTTCTCCCCTGCACAATCCGTGTGTGAATGTGTCCGTGTGTATGCATGTGGTATTTAGAATAATTTTGTGATCTGGGAGCCTTCATTCTGATTTTTTAACATCTTGAGCTAGGTAGCCATTCTGTAACTCAGTGACTGGGTGAACAACAGATACAAATAGATTCTTGACTGTTGATCAAATATAGGCCCATGTGGGAGTATGTAAATCTTCATGCATATTACATAGATGGTTTACACACACACTTTGAAGAAGCAAATATACGTACTGCTAGCTAAAAATGATATTTACTCCAATACACGCGTAAAGGTGCAAAACTAGACATATGAGTATGTGTTCAGTCACATATACACAAACCATGCCTTTGTACAATCATGTACAGATAAGACAACAACCCACGTATTGGCCAAAAGAGGCATGCACCAATCAACTCATTAAAATATTGGCTTGTTATTCCTTGCTGATAAATACACTCTTAATTAGTGTGTCTGTTTCTCCCAATTTATTCAGTGTTCAAATATGTGCCTGAGCTTCCTTCATATGAAGAACAGGCAGGAGAAAAGAGTACGGCTGCAATGATAACCACTTAGTGTGCGATGCTGCTGAGAAAGTCTTTGGAACCAGAGAATGCTTCCCAGTCACTGACATACTGTTGTAGCAAGCAATATGCTGTTGTCAGGGGCAGGAATTTAGTAACAATAGACTAGAGTAGGCCTTTGAGAAGGTGGAAAAGTTGTTTACATCTACCATATTAATGAAAAAGTTGCAAGAGCTGCTGAGGTTTGGCAAAGAAACACGAGTGAACTTTCAAGGCTTCTTGACTCAAAGTAAATATTTGATGCAGACGCAGATATTCTTTAACAGGACACAGTCCTGACTGTCTGCCATGGGGTCTGTGATGTTGTAGGCTTGACAAGATATAATCTCCTCTTAGGATTCAATATCTGTTCTAAATCTGATGACAAGAGAAGTGGGGATAACAAAGTCTGAGTGATCTGTCCAGAAAGTGATGTTCTATGGCAGTCTTAATTGTAAAATTATCTGTATTGTGAATGTGTGTGTGGATACCTTGGGTAAAATGGATCTATACGCCAGACTGGTCACTTCAGACTGTGAGTGCCACCGGTATTTATAATGTACCTATAGAAACACCCACATCATTGGAGCTGCAATAGTGCTGTCACTGGGGGAACTGCTGTATCATCCTCCTGAATCGTGGTAATGGCCAGTGTAATGAACATGAAGTCAGCAGCTGCTCTTTCCTATGGACTACAGAGAACCTGCTGTGCTCGAAGCCACTCAGAAGGGCTGCTGCTCGAGCATTGGGGCCGGTAATGCTTCACAGCACTGGCGTTCAAAGTGTAATCCTGCAAGATTATCACTCCAATTTCTTTGCTTATCATATGAATTTCTTTGCCAATATGAAATGAAAAGCCATTTGATACCTGAGGCTCCTGGCTCAGTATCTCACAAGCAATTTTAGAATTATTAGTCTTTGGGTTATTAATATTCTCTGCTTTTACTGTGATGATCTCACTTCCTGCAAAGGGTAAAAATACTGAGTTGAGGGTGAATTAAAAAAACCTTTTTAACTGCTGTATTTATGGCTGTTTTTTTTAATGATGTATATGCTTTGATCACTAGTCGGGGAAAAAAAAGTTTAGAATTGAATGAAACTGGTTGTAGTTCCAGTGGTTTGAGACAATTTTTATGCAATATGTGCTATATAAAGAATGTGATAACAAGTTTATCTTTGCAGAAACACAAATAAAACAAGATCTTAATGCAGAAGGACATGAGAAATAAATAGTGATCACTCAGGTATTACAGATTCAACTCCAATCAGGTTAATGAGGGATTTCATATCTTTTAGTATATTTTTTTCCACTGTTGATCCCTAAGCTTTTCCTCAAAGATTTTTTTGTTCCTTCATGAACGATCGTGCCTCTTCAAGGTCAAAGTCTATGAATCTTTCAAGTGCTCTTGCAAGGCCTGTGCAAAAAAAGGCATAAATCGGTTTCTGTCACTTAGCAGCTACTAAGGTCAGATTCTCACTGAAGATTGCGCAGCTGAATCCGAAGTAAATTATTATTCTTTCTCAGAGCTGTGGTGGACTCATCATAATTTTACAGCTTGTGTTACTGCATAAGAACTGTTCTCACGTTTGGCTGTATTGTACTTGAGTGCTACCTGATAAAACTCCTGGGTGAGTACTGGCAAGTTGTCATTCTCATCCATCACTGTTATCAGCAGCGTAAGTGGATCAGCCTGTCACTGTTCTCTCCAGAACCTGAGTCTCATGCTGATACAGTTCAAAGTGGTGAAAAAAACATTTAAGTAATATGACTAAAATGTTCATTATTAATCTTGGTAGAATTTGGCAAGAATATTTTAATTCTTATAAAAACTGCTGTGATCTGCACTATAGATGTAACATTCAACTCTATTATTAAAAAAATTGGAAAAAGTATAAGGTTGTGTAGGACTGACAGGGGCTAAGATTGTTAAAGGTCTCTCAGCTGCACAGACTACTTGTAACTTGTCTTACATAAAACTGTTCAATAAGGTTTTTTTATAGATTACACAAAGGCTAGTGTAATATTAGCAGAACTAATGGAAACAAGAAGAGGAGAATGCAATAGTGGACAGCTAGTGTGTTTGGGGAAAAAAAAAAAAATCCTCCTTTTCCCCTCTGCCAGATGTGTCTTCAGCTAGTGAGGCACAAAAATTCACTCTTACATTACTCCATGCTGCACGTGGACTGTGCTGGCAGATACTTTAAACTTTTTGAACTGGTAGCCTATCTACTTTGGAAGTGATGCATCACCAAACCAAGCTAAGTAGTCTTGTCCAGAAGACAAGAATTTCTGCCATGAGCTGGACTACTAAGACAGAGCTAAAATTACTTTGTATTCATTAATTTCTCTGACAAGTATTGATCACATTTCAGATGACAGTATTTCAAATGAGAGTTTTTCTATAGAGATCATTACACGCACTATTCTCAGCTTTATATATTCCAGAGAAAAATGTAAAGCCTAAAGGTAAAATGTGTTATCACTGACAGAAAAGAGACTTCAGAATCCCAGATGGCAGCTTGCAGGCTTTCCTAATACGTGGAAGTCCCAGGGCTCTTTCTATAAATATCTAGGACCATATGTTCCTACATCTCTGAAACATCAATAAACTCTTCCCTGTTACATCCCTTTGGAAAAGTGGGACCGTAGCATAGTAAGGACATCCAAAAAATCCAAGACAAGATAGTGTAGACAATAAGATCTGTACTGTATGTCTATCCAGCTCAACATTTGGTTCAGTATTCTTTCTTAATAGTGCTTGCTATGGACTGATGGATTCTGGGATCAGGTTTAGGAGGGCATGGAACAGTATTTAAAGCACAGATTTGCTTAGTAACAGTGCTGCTGCTGGCCCTGCCTTACTGCAGGAGCGCCCAAACTGCTTGCTGTGCTCACCGTTCCTGTGGAGGTCCCTGGGCAGCACTTCTAGCCCATGACCTGTTTCTGTCCTCACTGGGCCAGAGGCCGGGGTTTTCATTCTGTGTTCAGGTAAATTACATCTGGTTTCCCAGGTGTTTTGGGGGAATTATGACTAATTACATAGTGAAAGATCATGAAATTTAGTCCCATGAAAATGACTATGGAGGAAGTATAAGGGAGTGAAATACTCATGTAAAAATCCAAACAGAGTTAATGCTTCAAGTTGAATCAGAATTAAAGCTTGAGTTAGTTATATTTAAGAAATCACTGTTTTTGTAGTCAAGGGTCAAATCCTTCTCCTAATCCAGTACAGTCTTTCTGTGCTGGGAAATAGAACTGCATCCTGTAATTGATATCAGGAGCTTATTCCTCAAGGGAGGAGTTTAATGGATAAGGCACTGAACAGAATGTAGTTCCGAGGTTAGTCACAGGCAGCCTGTATGAATTGGGGCAAATGACTCTACCTAGTGTTGTTTCTTCCTCTGTAGGAGGAGACCATAGTGTTTCCCTACTGCCTGGAAATGCTGAAGAGCTATCCATTAGGAATGGCAAGCTGGCATGCAGGGACATAAATCCTAGTGTCGCGAGACAAGGAGTTATTAGCAGGCAAAAGATTGTTTCTCTAGCTTTAAGAATCCTATTGTTTCACTTATATGAAATTTCCATAATCTGTATTAACAAAGTTCTCTGTGTACTCAAATATTCTGAGTGCTAGTTGAAGAAGTCATACTACAACTTCAGACTGGTTGTTCCTCGTATTTACACTTACCTCTGCCTGAATTTCTCTGCCGAGCTCTAGTGTTGTATATATGTTTCTGGCCTGACCGATTAGAAAAAAAAAAAGAAGCCCTGAGGGGAGCTCCCCTTCAAAGAGTAATGGACGTATCTGCTTTGCCACTGAACCTGGAATCATAGGTAAAACATTAAAGCAAATGGAAATATTCCAAGTTTAAAAAAAAAAAAGAATAATTCTGGAATGGTTCAGTCTCAAGGACAAAGGGTCACTCAAACACCACTAAATTTTTTGCTGGCAGCTATAGAAGATTGCTATTAAGAATAAGTAGGCATAGAAATGAAACTGCCCTGTAGAAATGATCTACTCGGAGTGCTGTCCAGGCACTTTGGGTGGACATTAGGAAGTCCTTATGCTGTCATTCCATTTCCTTACCTATCCCCGAGTACAAACCAAGAAGCTTCTATCTGTTAGCAGCCCAGAGTTTGTTCTTATCGAAAGAACTTCATATTTTTTATTATTTTTTCTTTTTAGAGAGGCAACAGGCCTCAGGATGAAACTGGAGACAACATTGCTCTTGCATATAGCTGCAGTATGGTGTCTGCTCTTAAAGGAGCTGTGGCTGAAGGCTGTGCTAATGTCTTTTGCCATAATAGGCGGCTTAAACAATTTCTGATATCAAAAAAAATGTTGAGATATGGTCTACCAGCTATAGAAGGCATCTGGGAATCAAGAAGCTCCAAGGCTTGGAGCTTCACTTCTGCCAGACACATTCTGTGTATCAGTAGGCAGGCTATTTCTGACTCTGAAGTTAACCATTTTCTATGGACTTTAACAGATTTAGGAATGAACATCTAAATACCCAGCCATCACCCATCTCTGACTCAGTTACTGTAAAATACAATAATTTGTGCCTGTCTTCTGCAATATTGCAGGACTTGTACATGTAATTTTCTCAGTCTGCTTTGAAATCCTTTGAATATATAATTATGTTGTTATTCAGACTTCTGATGAGCTAGTACGAGGCTCTACAGTTCCATAAACATCAGCATTTAATATCAAATTCAAAAGGGTAATAATGAAATTGAAATGAAATAATGAAATTCTTCTAGGACTTTGGGACACATTTCCTTGTTGTTACACAGTGTAATCCTTCCATCATCACAAGCCAAAGCAAAATCAAATCAGTGAAAGCTTTGCCTGACATCCTTGGGCAGACTGAAAGTTAACTCATTTTCAGATTGATTTAAATATGAAATTGAATTAGCAGAGCTAAAAATATTTCTGCAGTACTGCAGTGGTGAAAAGCAATAAATGCTTATGCCAGATAGTCTAAAGAAGAATGGACAGAAAACTCTGAGAAAATTATAACCAATTTTTTTTGCTGTTACCATGGAAATGTAGCTACAAACACTTGTGTTTAGACTGTACAGTCCTCATGAAATACAGCTTGTCAGTTGTTTTTATAAGATATAAACCCTTTCGACTCCATGGATGCAGAACAGTTCCTAACAAGGAGAAGGGAGAAGGTGACTGTTATAAATGGGATGTGTGCAGTGCCTCATCAGGCCTCAAAATAACAAGGCAAAGCCATTATAGAGGACTCATTCTAATTTAAACATCCATTTGTTTATGCTAGCATTAATGTGTTTCTTGGGTGATTTTGTTTAGATTTTGTGCCTCTTAACCCATATGACTGTATTCCCAAAGTATGTGGACACAGTCATGCGACTCGGTTCCCTCATTGCATTACTTGCTTTGCTATGAGGAAAGACAGTACAATCTCTAATCCATGTTTAAAATAAGACTGTTATTTTAAGCGACCTTTTCCTACCCTTTTTGCATCTTCACATGCCTGAGGGATTCCCTTTGGAGTTCCAATAAATAGAACAGCAGCAGGCTTTACTCGGTGCGTTAGACAGCCCTGTGTTTCTGTTACTGCTCGAACAATGCGAGCCGAACAGGCACCCAGGGTTGGAGCAAGCAGCTGGGAGAATGCAGCACCAGTTTTAGGTATTTCCAAGAACGTAGGGGTAAGAATGTGGAGGTGGGGAATTTAGCCTTTCAGGGAGAAAAACAAGACTGTCAGTCCAAAACACAGGTATGTAAATGATTTTAAACACTTTTATGTAAATGAAACATACTTTAATCAGTTGTCACTTGAAGATCATATACCTGAGATCTAGTTCCTGATCTCCTACTTCAAATTGGCCTGGTGCCGTACACATTTCCCTTTTGCTTTCAAATGTGCAACACGTAGCAAATCTGGTTTTCATAATGAACCTGTGCACACAGTACCTTTTCTGCAAATGCAGAAGAGAAGGCTGAATTTAATGGGAATATTCATAAACCCAAATTAATCACAGGTCTTCCATATCAAAGCCAATGTTCTTAAACCAAAGGAAATACCCAGAGTAGATTTAAGATTGCAGGAGAATCTCATATCATCCAAGTTGAATGATTTTGCAAATCAAAATCTCCTGACTTACCTCGGAAATGATCTGAGGATAACTCACATTCAGGAGTTCTGGAAGGAAAAATGCACCTGGAGCTACCTGGGTGTTTTCCACAATTGCAATTTCCACTGTTGCTAAGTCACAATATCCTAGAGACTGACTCCCCAACTCTTTGACTTGCACAATTAGATGATAATTGCTGACCTGGGATGTGTCTATCACAGAGCCGTCTACAAATAAGAGAAACTTATCAAAGACATTTATAATTCTTTTGCAAAGGCATGACAGCTGGTCTAGGAACATGAAATTAAGCTTTCCTTCTTCTTAATTGCTGCTAAATTAGAGCAGCTACTTTGCTACTGGGATATTTCTGTATTCTTGATTTTGTGTATTTTTCTACAAATATTTACTGATGGTTCAATTCAGTTTTGTTACTCCCAATGGTAGAATGTGGTAGATATGACACCTCTGCTGAGCCTGCTGGAAGGGAAGAATTTGGGGGGCTTCTAGGACAGTTCTGTACCGTATTTTCCATGATATCTATGTGTCTTTCAGAGTCTTGTAATGATGGTACTGATCACTCCCTGCTGATAATCCTGAGTTACCAGCTGCTAAATCTTTATTTTAAGGTGACTGCAGCATCTGCTGCTAGAAAAGAAATGAAGTGTTGCCAGGAAAAGGTCTTCAAGCAGCCCTGAATGAGAGGTGTCAAGAGGGAGAAGTGCAGCTTCTGGGCTCAGAGGAGAGCGCTGCTCTGCTGAGGGACGGATGCAGGAGTATGTAGGCAAATGAGCCACAGACACCTAGATATCATACTGATCTTGTTCTAGGCAATGCTATGACCTGTGTTCACTACCACTTATATGAGGTGACGTTTGTTTTCATGAGAATATGACTGTGCAGCATACAGCATGGGATGCTCCTCTGTTATTGCAGGCAGTCAGGGGGCAGAGCTTTCAGAATTTGGATTTAGGAAAGTCTCCCTTCCCATTTCCAGTGGAGAGCCCCATTCAGACAAGCTAACTAGCTACACCAGCTCCTAAATCCTCAGGCACCAGGCATCCTGATCTGCCTGTGTGGATCGGTGTGGCAATGTGATGTGCGTTACTGTCTAGGGCTGGACAGAGATGATGTCAAGCTGAGTCATGATGACCAGTGTTTCCTCAGTGAGCACAGTCTCCGACCCCTGAGAACTCCAGCAATTTGTCACTGGATTGCAGGCTGCCTCCTACCTTTCGCTCTGCCTGGCTTCTCTGTGAGCAGAAGGTAGCCCTTCCCAAGCTGCTCTGTATGGACCCATACACCTAGTTCCAGAACTCTGCTGGATTACCTTCCTGCTTCCTCTGTACAAGTAATCTCCTTGACTGGAGTCAGGAATGTCAGGAGTGGGAGGGGATGTAGGGCTCCAGCTTGTATTAAAGGAGCCTGGCAGGGGGATGTAGGTTTATCTTTGACCGTTCTTCCCTCCTACGTTTCTGTTGAGCTGGTGATGCAGCTTTCTGTAATGATTCTGTAGTGACTAATATCTGAAAGCCATAGAAATTTCTCTGAGCTCTTGAATGAAGACGTGCTCTCCTGTTACCACGAGAGAAGCAGAGGATGGTTTTGCTTTTGTATGAGAGGGTGAGATTTATATCAGGTTGTTGTGTCAGCACAAAAGTAATAGCAGCCAGGAGAGAGAAGCTAGAAAAGCCTGGTATTGTTCAGTCTGTTTACCCAAAACAGTTATACGGATTATGTGTTTCACTGTTAAACTGTTCCTGGAACAAAGGAAATCAACTGAATGACAGCTGTATTTTAGACATTAGAGGAGCAATATTAGACTAGAAGGCTGGAAAGAATCTGATCTCATCGAAACCTTTCTTTATGGAGTTTGTTGCTTAATTTGACGCATGTTTTCAGTGACAGTTTAGTTAAAATAGCCTCCATATAATCTAAGAAACTAGCTGTCCAGATTGGTTATTGTTCCTGACTTATTCTGACCTTACCCTTTATTTAGTACATAAACATGGACCTGCTTAAATGATGGCCACCAGCTGTTTCTCCAGGGGAGAAAAACTCCTTCCCCAGTTCTGTGAACACACTTAGAACTACTGTCTCAGCCTTTTGTAGCATTTGGAAATATAAAAATAAGTGAAAAATATATTGAGAAGCAGTTTCCATATTTGAATTTTTAATTTCATAATTTGGTATTAGGTGTTTTCCGTGCTATTGCATAAAGAATATGGAGAGGTGACCAGAAATGCATCTCTATACAGTTATAACGCAATGCAGTGACGCACACTTAAACAGAGCATTGTAACCTGTTAGCTTCTTAAAAGATGAGATTGCTCTGCCATCCCAGTTCATTCCATTATTGCTTTTGAGTTGTCATGTTCTACTGTTATATTTTCAGGAGATTATTCTCTGTATAAAATGTCATTTGCAAAACGTCTATGACAGGAGAACCTACTGAGGAGCCAGCCCATTGAAGCCCAAGCCAAGACATTCATTCTTCAGTCCATATAGCATGTTATTAAAAACTTCTTGGGCTGGATATTCTGTTTTGGGGGAGCAGACATTTAGTCTTTGTAGTTCTCTTTTGCAACATTTGACATTATTTAATTTTTTGTATTTTTTTTTAAAGGAAAGTAATTTTTCCTTAAGTCTTTTTGCTCCCTTTTCCTTCCTCTTTTCTTTCCTACTGATGCAAAATAATACACAGGGTTTTTTGACACAATTCCAGGTTATGGGTTTAAAAATATCTTTATACATTTACTTAATTCCCCACCCATATGTATTGACCTGTTTTAGCTGCACTTTTCAAAATTTTCTGTGGCTGTTACATTGGTATGGACTTTTGAGAATCTTTCATACAGTACACAATGACTGCAGGCACACAAAGCGAACTTCAGAAAGACCTTTCACTGCACTCCGAAAAAGCCTAATCCAACCTGTCATTATTGGTGATGCATCACGTGGGTGTACACAAAGCACTAGGCAGTGTTTTTCAAGAATGACAATTTGCACATTCTCAGCTGTACTTTATAATCTGCAGATTCAGAAAAAATATGCTATAAAATAAAACTTTGTAAATTGGATTTCTCTAGGTTTCTGCCATAATGGTGGGCTCTTGCCTCAGAGCTAGAACCAGAGCTTCCACAGTGGGCACCCCTGTGATGTCTGATGCCTCTACCCAGATGCAGCTGGTAACAAAGGAGATGTCAGTGCAGGCTGCAGCTTGCAGCAAGTGCCCAGACTGTTCTTCTGGAGCACTGGTAAGTGCCTGCACAAGATGCTTGCGTGATTGGAAAGACAGGCCAACAAGGCGAGGTGGTGGAGTTGCTCTGTATGTGAGGGAGCAACTGGAATGTATTGAGCTCTGTCTGGGAGCGGATGAAGAACGAGTTGAGAGCTTATGGGTTAGAATTAAGGGACAGACTCGTATGGGCAACACTGTTGTGGGTGTATACTACAGGCCACCTGACCAGGAAGAGGAAGTTCACGAGGCCTTCTACAGGCAGCTGAAAGTAGCCTCATGGTCACAGGCCCTGGTCCTCATGGCGGACTTCAACCACCCTGACATCAGCTGGGAAGACAACACAGCCAGGCACATGCAGTCCAGGAGGTTCCTGCAGAACATTGATCATAATGTTCTGATGCAAGTGGTGGAGGAGCCAATGAGGAGAGGCGTGCTGTCGGACCTTTTACCTGATGAGCAAAGAGGGACTGGTGGAGTATGTGAAGGCTGGGGGTAGCCTCAGCTGCAGTGACCATGAAATGGTGGAGTTCAGGATCCTGGGAGGAGGAAGCACAACAATGAGTAGGATCAAAACCTTGGACTTCAAGAGAGCTAACTTTGACCTCTTCAAGGACCTGCTTGGAGGAATCCTGTGGGTCAGGGCTCTAGAAGTTAGGGGGGTCCAAGAGAGCTGGTCATTGTTTAAGCATCACTTTGTCCATGCTCAGGATTGGTACATCCCCCTGAGCAAGAAATCTAGCACAGGAGGCAGGAGACCTGCATGGATGAGCAAAGAGATTCTAGTGGAACTCAGATGTAAGAGAAATGTTTATGGAATGTGTAAAGAGGGACAGGCCACTTGGGAGGAATACAGGAATGTTGCCAGCACATGCAGGGATACAACGAGGAAGGCTCAGGTCCACCTGGAATGAAATCTGGCAAGGGATGTCAAAGACAACAAGAAGGGCTTCTTCAAGTACAGCAGAGCAAACGGAAGACTAGGGATAATGTGGGGCTGCTGCTGAATGAGGTGGGTGCCCTGGTAACGGAAGATGCAGAGAAGGCAGAGTTACTGGATGCCTTCTTTTCTTCAGTCTTTAGTGCTAAGGCCGCCCCTCAGGAATCCCAGTCCCTGGAGGTAAGAGAGGAAGCTTGGCAAAAGGATGACCTTCCCTTGGTCAAAGAGGATTGTGTGAGAGATCATTTAAGCAACCTGAATGCCCACAAATCCATGGGCCCTGATGGAATGCACCCACGAGTGCTGAGGGAGCTGGCGGATGTCATTGCTGAGCCACTCTCCATCATCTTTGAAAGGTCCTGGAGGACAGGAG